>Ga0265316_10000348_pt1 | contig 51903 bp, 50 predicted proteins | sample 4522metaG_FD_202092 | JGI IMG/M metagenome (GOLD analysis project Ga0265316, IMG submission 202092) | Rhizosphere microbial communities from Carex aquatilis grown in University of Washington, Seatle, WA, United States - 4-5-22 metaG | ecosystem: Host-associated > Plants > Roots > Rhizosphere >... | reverse complement strand
TATTCAAACGCATTGAAATAAAATCAAAAAGCGTTCGCCCAGGGTTCCCTTGGGCCTATTGCCCAATCTCTGCTTGTGGCAGGGTCTGTCGCGCTGGCATGTCAATCAATTGTATGGACTAACAAGGAATTTGTATGTGTTCGATGAATAAACTCAAGCTCGCGGCCGTTGCCGCGCTGGCCGCGGCCTCCTGCGCGGCTAACGCCACGACGCTAAGCACTCCGGTCACATTCGATACCGGGCTCCTCGCCGCCGAGTTGAACAACCAGTTCACGCTGCCGACCTTCAACCCGGCACTGGGGACGCTGAGCTCGGTGATTATCAATGAGACCGGCCGCTATGTCGCGAGCGGCACGGTGTCCAATCCGAATTTTTCCGCGCCTCAAAGCGGCAATGTGTTGACTCGGTCGTTATTCCAATTCAGCACAGGCGTTTCCGCGCTCGACGCCTTGCTCGGCCAAGCTGTTGTCTATCCGACATTTTTCCAGGGTTACAGTGGAATCGTCCATGGCGGTTCCGCGTCTTTCGGGGGGTATGACGACAGCGCCACCTCTGGCGATTTGATCTCCTCGGACGCGGCGATCCTGGCGCTGTTCCAGGGCGGCCCGCTAACCCTCAATCTTGCGACAGTTACCTCCGACGCCGTGATCGGCGGCCACTTGACCACGGATATAACCGCGCATGCCCAGGTCGAGGGCATTTTCAGCATCCAATTTGGCTACGAGCCGGGGGGGACTGCGAGCGTTCCCGAGCCTGCGACTTTCGCGCTGTTCGGCGTCGGCCTGGCCGGTTTCGGCGCGGCCCGCCGCCGCCGCGGCTGATTCCAGCATGGCCTGCTGTTTGCTTGAACTGAATTGGAGGTGACTCACCATGTCAGTCAAGCAGCAAGTTTCAGAACTCATCTGCACCGCGTCGCAAGTGCCCGAATTAGGCAAATTTTCATTTGCCATCCACTATCGCGGCCAGCGGCGTGAGGCGATTTTGATCCGCTTCAAAGGCGAAGTGTATGGCTATTTGAACCAATGCGTCCATATGCCCAAGGCTTTGGATTGCGAGCATGGCGATATTTTTGACGAGACGCGGCAGTATTTGCAATGTTCCATGCACACGATCTGTTACGATCCCGTGAGCGGCGAATCCTTGAGCGAAATTTGCGCGGGGAAAAAGTTGACGGCTGTGAAAATAAAGGAGGAGGGAGGGCAGGTATATCTGGTGGACAAAAGAGCGGCTTTGGAGGCTTAAATCTTAAACCGGCCCGGTTGTTAAAACCGGGCCGGTCTAGGGTTTGTCAAGCCCGCAACAAGGCCTTGCCCAACCGCTCGGAAAGCTGCTCGGCGGTGAACTGCGGCTCGTTGGGCGGATACAGCAGTTCTTCGTCGATCTCAAAACCGTTGGCTTTGGCCAGGGCGAGAAGTTCTTTGATTTTGAGGCAGGCCAATAATTGCTCCTTGACCTCTGGATCGGTTTTGGCCTTTTCGGAAAACGCTTTGATTACTTTGATGCTCATGTCAGGTTTGTCTCTTAAGTCAAATGCTCAATCCCGCCACATCCTGGCTTGCGCAAGGATGTGAGCGCCGCGCACACCGGTCAGGCGGCGAGGAGGGCGGGCTTAACGATGTCTAGCCAAGCGTCCACGCGTTCTTCGGTCAACTCCTTTTGGTTGTCGTGGTCGATGACCAAGCCGACGAACTCGCCGTCGACGATGGCCTTGGAAGCCTCGAAGGTGTAACCGTCCGTAGGCCAGGCGCCGACCACCGTCGCGCCGTTTTCAATGACCACGTCATAAATGAATATCAACGCGTCGACAAACTCGTGACCATAGCCTTCCTGGTCGCCCAGGCCAAACAGGGCCACTGTTTTGCCTTTGAAATCCGCGCCTTTAAGCTGCGGCAGGAATTCTTCCCAGCTCTCGGCGCTGCCGCCGGAGCCTAAGCCCGGCAATTCGCCATCGCCCAAAGTAGGCGTGCCGAGAATCAAGGCGTCGTATTTAAGCAGGTCTTCGACGCTGGCTTTGGCCACATTGACCGGGGCGTCGGCGTCGTCGCCCAGTTTCTTGTGGATGCTTTTCGCCACGCGCCGCGTGTTGCCGGTGTCGGAACCGAAGAAAATGCCAATTTTAGCCATGTCGCTATCCTCGTCTAATAAAAAGCTTATGTGGATGGGGTAAAAATACGGTTGCTGTCAAGCCACGATATTAAAATGCGCGGTCAATAAACCAATCAAATGTTCTAAATCAACGTTTTCAGTCATTTCGGTCAAGTTTGCCAACGGGTTGCCGTTGGTGCCCGGGTATTCCAGATGCACGCCATATTTGCCACTGGCTTGCCCGTGCGTGTAAATATAAGCCAGCAACGCGTCTTCGCCAGGCTGGAATAGGCCCACGGCTTTCACGTCCCCATCCCAGCGGCTGCTCATCGTGAAAGCGCCGGGGCCGAAGCGTTCCTCCAGCGCGAGCAAGGCGCGCTTGATGGCGTTGTCTTTATTGATGGCCCAATAATTCATTGTCTTAAACAAGGGTCTTTAGCTTGCATAATGGCAAAATGCGGGCCAATTGGCTTTTTTCTGCTTTACGATAGCGGGGGCGCGGATTTAGAGCGGAAAAACAAGGCCCGCCCCGGGCGCGGTGGCCGGGCTTGCCGGCGCGATTGTGGCAGATGCTGCATTTTTGCGGCGGCAATGTCGCAAACATGACAATTGGCCGGGCTGCGGTGGATCGGCCGAGTCCCGTGTAAAATGCCGGCCTGCGATCAACCACTGCCACCTTTCCTGCCATGACCCTTCCAAGCATTACCGCGAACCTGAGCCGTGGGCTGGCCCGCCTCGGCTGCCCTGCGCCTGCGACCCATGTCTACAACCCGCTGGAGTACGCCCTTAGGCCTTATCTCGACTACCTGGAGCGCTATGGAGGTAGCCCTGAGGCCGTGCTGGTCGGCATGAATCCCGGGCCCTGGGGCATGGCGCAGACCGGCGTGCCGTTCGGCGACGTGGGGTTTGTGCGGGATTGGCTTCGCATCGAAGGCGAAGTCGGCAGGCCGGCCGTCGAGCATCCGAAGCGCCCGGTGACGGGCTACGCCTGCCCGCGCAAGGAAGGCAGCGGGCGTCGGCTGTGGGGCTGGGCGCAGGCGCGCTACGGCGCGCCGGAGCGGTTTTTCGGGCAATTCTTCGTGGTCAATTACTGCCCGCTGATTTATTTTCTCGAAGACGGCACGAACCTGACCCCCGACAAGCTGCCGGTGGCGGCGCGGCGGGCATTGTTCGCGGTGTGCGACGCCGCGTTGCGCGACACGGTGGCAGTTCTCAAGCCACGCCTGGTGCTGGGCGTGGGCCGCTTCGCCGAGCAGCGCGTGGCGGCTTCGGTGGCCGGCTTGGATGTGGCGGCCGGCGGCGTCCCGCATCCCAGCCCGGCCAGCCCGCAGGCCAACCGGGGCTGGGCGGCGCAGATGGAGGCGGCTTTGGCGCGGATGGGGGTGGTGTTGCCGGGGCAGGGTTAAACGCGGCCCGTGAGGATTGTCATCGTCAGCTAAGCGCTGTTTATTTGCCGAACACCCGCCTGAGCCCCGAAAACCACGTGCCGCGCCCTTTCGGCGGGCTGTCATCAGGCGTGCCGGTTTCCTGCCGCCAAGCCTTAAGCGCCTCGGCCACCCGCCCGGCCACCTCCGCCCACGACTCGGACTCGCCTTGGCGGAACAGGCGCATGACCTCCGGATACCAGGGCGAGTCTTCGCGCCCGCGCAGCCAGCGCCAGTCGGTTTGGCGGTGCGGCAGCAGCACCCAGCACGGCTTGCCCAGCGCGCCGCACAGATGGGCGACGGCGGTGTCCACGCAGATGACCAGGTCGAGCTGGGCGATGATGGCGGCGGTGTCGGCGAAGTCGTTGACCGCCGAGCCCAGATGCGTCAGGGCCTGTCTTCGCGGCGGACGCCGCCCCTCCTCTTCCCCCGCGTCTTTTTGCAGGCTGACGAAATCGACGCCGGGCACCGTCCACAGGGGGGCGAGCGTCGCCAGGCTGGGCAGGGAGCGGCGGGCGTCGTTGCCGTGGCCGGCATGGCCTTTCCACACCAGCCCGACGCGCGGGCGCGTGGCGGGCAGGCGGGCTTGCCATTGTTCTATCTTGCCGGGCGGGGCGCTGAGATAGGGCAATGCCGCCGGGATGCTGTCCACCTCCAGGCCGGCCTGGAAAGGGAGGCTCAACAGGAACGTCCAGCAGTCGTAGTCCGGAAGCGTTTGGCCGTCCTCCAAGGGGTGGACGGCATCGACGCCGTCCAGGGTTTCGAGCAGCGCGGCCAACGCCGGCCTGCACGCCAGGCCGACCTTGGCCGCGCCCCGCGCCTTGAGCGCCGGCAGCAGGCGGCAGAATTGGATGGCGTCGCCGTAGCCTTGCTCCGGCCAAACCAGCACCGACTTGCCTGCCAGCGGCTCGCCTTGCCATTGCGGGAAAGGCAGCGTGGGCATGCTGACCGGGCCGCTTTTTTGTTCGGGGTGGTAGCGCGTTTCGTGCAAGCGCCAGCCTTCGCTGAAGCGGCCTTGGGAAAGCAGCAGCAGCGCGTAGTTGAAGCTCGTATTGACACAGCCGGGCCGTAGCGCCAGCGCTTGGCGGTAGGCCGCTTCGGCTTCCTCGTGGCGGTTCATGGCCGCCAGGAAAAACCCCAGGTTGCCGTGCGCCTCGGCGGAGCCGGGCTGCATCGCCAGCGCTTGGCGGTAGGCCGCTTCGGCTTCCTCGTGGCGGTCTTGGGCGGCCAGCAAATTGCCCAGGTTGATCTGGGCATCGGTGAATTCAGGTCGCAGCGCCAGCGCCTGGCGGTAGGCTTCTTCGGCCTCGCGCTGGCGTTTCAATTTCGCCAGCACAAGCCCTAGGTTGCAATAGGCCTCGGCGTAATCAGGCCGGATCGCCAGCGCCTGGCGGTAGGCCGCCTCGGCTTCCTCGGGGTGATTCCACGCCGCCAGCAGGTTGCCGAGGTTGTACCCGGCCTCGACATAGTCGGGCTGGATCGCCAGCGCCTGGCGGTAGGCCGTTTCGGCCTCGCCGAGATGGCCCGCGTCTTGGAGCAGGTTGCCCAGGTTGCAGTAGGCCTCGGCGAAATTGGGCCGGATCGCCAGCGCCTCGCGGTAGGCGGCCAGGGCTTCGTCGCGGCGGTTCTGCTGGCTCAGCAACACGCCCAGGTTGTTGCTGGCGTCGGCGTGGCGCGGGTTGGTCGCCAAGGCCCGCCGGTAAGCCGTCTCGGCCTCTTTGAACTGGCCTTGGCGATAGAGCAGGCCGCCTAGGTGGTTGAGGGCCTCGGCGTGGTTGGGCTGGATCGCCAGCGCCTTGCGGAAGGCGGCCAAGGCTTCCTCGTGGCGGTTCTGCCTGTCCAGCAAAATCCCCAAATTGTTGCAGACATCGGCGTGGCGGGGATTGGCCGCCAAAGCCTGCCGGTAAGCCGCTTCGGCCTGGTCGAACCGCTCTTGGTCGGCTAACAATAGCCCTAGGTTATTGTGCGCGTCGGCATGGTCCGGTTTGACGGCGAGGGCTAGCCGCCAGTATTTCTCCGCCTCGTCCAGCCAGCCTTGCGCATAGGCGGCGGCGGCGGCGACATTCAGCAGCGCGGGCAATTCCCGCGCGGCCTGCCCGGACGCCGGCCCAGGCTGGCCGCCGACACCATCCGGTTGGACGGCGAGGGCCAGTTGCCGGTATTTCTCCGCCTCGTCCCGCCGGCCTTGCGCCTGGGCGGCCGCGGCGGCGGCATGCAGCAGTACGGGCAGTTCCCGCACGGCCAGTTCATAGGCTTGCTTGTGCTGTCCGCTGGAATAAAGGGCGATGGCGTCTTCTACGGTGGGCATCGTCAAATTGGCTGCTTGTTAAAATAGGGCTTTGGTCTTAACTGTAGCACGCGATGGCTTTTCCAGGCTATCGCCCGGCTTCGCGCCACTGCGCCAGCGCTTTCGCCACCCGCCCGGCCACGTCCGCCCACGACTCGGCCCCGCCTTGGCGGAACAGGCGCAGCACGTCCGGGTACCAAGGCGAATCCTCGCGCCCGCGCAGCCAGCGCCAATCGGTTTGGATATAAGGCAGCAACACCCAGCAAGGCACGCCCAGCGCCCCGCACACATGGGCGATGGCGGTGTCCACGCAGATGACCAGGTCGAGCTGGGCGGCGAGGGCGGCGGTGTCGGCGAAATCGTTGATCGCCTGGCCCAGAGGGGTCAACGCCAGCTCGCCGGGAGGCTGGAGCCCTTCCTCCTCGCCGGCGCCTTTTTGCAGGCTGACGAACGCCACGCCGGGCACATTCCACAACGGGGCCAGGGTCGCCAGCCCGGGCAGGGAGCGGTTGGCGTCGTTGCCGTGTTCGCCATAGCCTTTCCAGACCAGGCCGACGCGCGGGCGCGCGGCGGGCAGGCGGTCTTGCCATTGCGCCACCCGTTCGGGCTGCGCGCGCAGATAGGGCAAGGCCGCCGGGAGCGTGTCCAAGCTTAGGTCAAAATGGAACGGCAGGCTTAACAGGAACGTCCAGCAGTCGTAGCCGGGAAAAGTCTGGCCCTCCACGACCGGGTGGACGGCGTCGACCCCTTCCAGGGTTTCCAGCAATGGGGCCAGGGGTGGCTTGCAGGCCAGGCCGACCCTGGCCGCGCCCCGCGCCTTGAGCGCCGGCGCCAGGCGGCAGAATTGGATTTCGTCGCCGTAGCCTTGTTCTTGCCAGACTAGCACCGATTTGCCCGCCAGCGGCTCGCCTTGCCAGCGCGGGAAGGGCAGGTCTGGAAAAAACACCGGGCGCTCGGTTTGCCCGGGGGCGTAGCGCGTTTCATGCAGCGGCCAGCCTTCGCGGAAGCGGCCCAAGGACAGCAGCAGCAGCGCGAAATTGTAACTGGCCTTGACACAGCCGGGCCGCAGTGCCAGCGCCCGGCGGTAAGCCGCCTCCGCCTCCTCATAGCGGTTCACGGTCGCCAGAAAAGCCCCCAGGTTGCCGTGCGCCTCGGGGGAGTCCGGTTGCAACGCCAGCGCCCGGCGGTAGGCGGCTTCGGCTTCCGTGTGGCGGTTCATCACGGCCAGCAGCGCGCCCAGGTTGATGAACGCCTCGGGGAATTCGGGCCGCAGCGCCAGTGCCTGGCGCTGGGCCGCTTCCGCCTCGTCGTAGCGCTTCAGTTTCGCCAGCGAGATCCCCAGGTTGCTGTACGCCTCCGGGTAGTGGGGCCGCAGCGCCAGCGCCTGGTGGTAGGCAGCCACAGCTTCCAAGGGCCGGTTCAGCACGGCCAACAGAATGCCCAGATTGTAATGGGCCTCGGCATGCCGGGGCTGGATCGCCAGCGCCTGGCGGAAGGCCGCCTCGGCCTCCTGGAAACGGCCCGTCGATTGCAGCAGGTTGCCCAGGTTGTTGTGGACATTGGCGTGCTCGGGCCGGATCGCCAGCGCCTGCCGGTAGGCCGCCTCGGCCTCGTCCCAGCGTTGCCGCTTGTCCAGCAAAACCCCCAGGTTGTTATAGGCGTCGGCATAGCCGGGGTTGGCCGCCAGCGCCTGCCGGTAAGCCGCCTCGGCCAAATCCGGCTGGCCCCTGTCCGCGAACAGCATCCCCAGGTTGTTGTGCGCGTCGGCATAGTCCGGCTTGACGGCCAGGGCCAGCCGCCAATACTTTTCCGCCTCGTCCGGCGAGCCCAGCGTAAAAGCGGCGGCGGCGGCGACATTCAGCAGCCCGGGCAATTCCCGCATGGCCCGCTCAAACGCTTCCCGGGGCTGGCCGCTGGAATACAGGGCGACGGCTTCGTCCAAGGTGGTCATGGTTGGTGTTCTCGGTTGGACGCTGGAGCGATTGCAAGGCGGGATTGCCAGGCTTAATTTTAGCGGCGGGGCGGGGCGAGGGAAAGGGTGCTGGTTATCAAGGCATTAGCGTGTCCCTGTAGACGCAATGCCGTTAAGTTAAGCCGTTCGTGGTGAGCCCTTCGACTACGCTCAGGAGAGCCCTGTCGAACCATGAACGGCTTAACTTCCAAATAGTTGGGATTTTCCGTTCGCCCTTCGACAGGCTCAGGGCGAACGGAAAATCCTTAACTTAACGGCATTGCCTGTAGACGGGTGTCGGCCTGGAAATGGGCGAAGTGTGGATTTCCGCTGGCGTCGAGTTATAATTGCCATAATGTGGTGAGCGTTATGGGTGGTCGGCGCATCACAAAATAATAGCATCAATTGATACCTGGCATACAATTAGGAGCCTGCCATGCGTTTTAAATTTAAACTGTCCCAAGCAGACTATGTCGCATTTCAGACGCTTGTGTTGCGGCGTCTGACTAAGTTGTCGGGTGCCAATATAAAGTTATTTTTCATAAACCTGTTTGCTTGGATTCCGATAGGCATCGCTTTTGCCGCGTATGCCATGCTTTATCGGAAATATCCCGTCGCAGCCGATGACCTGACCGTAGTCGCTATTGCCTTTGAAGTGGGCTGTGTATTGATGTCGGTTGCGTATTTTTATAGAAAATATGCTTATCGCAAGGCAATGTTTTCACATTCGGGCCGGTTTTTATCCGAGCAAGTGCTTGAAATTAGCGAAGAGGGTATTTCGCTAAGCGGCCATTGTAGTGAGGCAAGCTTTCGGTGGCCGGCAATCATTGATTTCGCCGAGGACAATAGGAACCTCTACCTCTTTATCGACAACGCTGAAGCTATCCTTTTGCCCAAGGCAGTGCTGGCATCTTCCGAGCAGTTATCTCAGATCAAAGCATGGATTCAGGCACGATAGTCAAATAGACCGGGCAACGACTCCATCGTTGCCCAACCATCACGCCGGAATGTCGGGCGCAAAGCCTGCCCTGAGCTTGCCGAAGGAAGACGCGCCCGACCTACATTTTACGCCGCCGACTTGTTGCCGAGTTTCCCCGCCCAGCCCGCCGCCGTCAGCAAATCCTCGACGCCCAGGTCGAGGATTTCCAGGCCCATCTTCTCGCAATAGCGCTTTTCCTTGTTGGTCGGGGATTTGTTCAGCACCCAGCCTTTAGGCTCCGCAGCGCTGTAGATAATGTCGGCCATCACCATGCGCTCCGAGTCGCGGTTCAGCGGCAGGCCGATCAGCAGGTATTGCTTCTCCTTGCGGTATTCTTTCAGGAACGACGGGATCGCGAAGCCGCCCATCAGCTCGGTGATGTAATCCACATAATCGGCGTCGGAGGCGATATAGCGCGGGGAAGGCTTGGGGCTGCCCATGGGTTTGAACAGGATGGGCAGGCTGGGGTCGGCTTCTTCCTGCTGGATTTCCCGGTATTCGCCGTTTTCGTAAGTATGGATGCAAAAACGGTAACTGGTGGCGGCGATGCGGGCCATGCCGCGGATCAAGATATGCGGCTGGTCGGCGTAGGTTTCCTGCAACTGCGTGTCGCGGTTGACGTCGATGACGTAGCGCGGCTTCCAGGACGCCAGCCAGTCGTGCAGCGTGGCGCGGGTCCAGCGGGTTTGGCCGTAAGTCTTTTCCAGGAAACGCTCGACGAAACTGCGCCCGCGTTTGAGTTCCAGATTCATCGCGGCGCGCGGGAATTCGTACATCAGCTTGGGGGCCATCGGCTTGCCGTCGTTCATGGCGATAATCAGGCTGTCGCTGTCGGCCGGCATCGGCGCGCCAGTGTCCACCTGGGTCACGTCGGACAATACGCCCGGGCCTAGATAAGGCACGATGCGGTTTTCGTACAAACCGGTTAAAATTTTGTCGATGTCAGCCATGGTTGATTCTCTTGGTGGCGGTGGTTGAATTGGATTGGGCAAATACGACAGTTTTTATTTAAATTAGTGATACGATATACAATCCCGTTCGCGCTGAGCCTGTCGAAGCGTGAACGGGATTGTGCGGCTGCCGCGCATCTCGCAGCCGCAAAGCCGCTGGCTTAATAATTCCGGGAAGAATGTCCATGGTTCAAGGGGTGGCGCTTTGACGCGGCGCGTAGGGGTTGAAGGCTCCGGCTAGGCTGGGAGGCCGATTTTACCAGGGTGATGTAAAAACTAATGGACGCGGTCATGACCAGTCCCAGCGCCGACAGCAAGGTGGTGACTTCCGGCCAACTCAAGGTGTGTGTAAACATAGCTAATCCTCCGATCCAAAACAACGCGAATAATCGACACAAACATCACAAGAGGGCGCCCGGCAGACATAGATGCCTTCCGCTTCGCACAGTTGTTTGTACAGAAACTTCTTCCATTTCATGTCCCGGTTGTTGGTGGCCGCGACCGTCGGGAAGTTGTAAGCGATCAAACCGCTCAAATCTTGCCGCGACCACAGCCCCAAATCCTGCCACAGGTGGTCGTCGCCCAGGCAGCCAGCTACCAGGATCGCCGTGATCCAAGCGGTTTCCTCCCGCTCCGGGTAAGCGGCGCGGGCGTGCAGGTAGCGGATCAGATCCTCCCGCTCCAGCATCCGGCTAAAATCGGCTACCCGCCCCGACGGCGCCGGGGCGGGAATGTCCACGGAATGGAAGAAGCTGGTTTGCAAATGCCTGAACGCCACCGGCTCCAGCCCAAGCGCCTCGGGTAGAGCCCCCAAGCCGACACTCCAACTCGACAGCATCCGGCACAGCCATTCGCTGTTGGGGGAGATCTTGGCCGAGTGGCGTTTGAAATATCGGTAATGCTGCTCCAGACTCGGAGCGCCGGGCTTGGGGATGGCGTTCATGGCGGTTTAATACTCGACCAGGATGTCTTCGTCGCGGACGATAAACTGACAAGCCAAACGCCAGGTGGCGGGCATGTCGGTGACGGCGAGCTCGTCAACTTCCTTTTGAGTGATCTTGCCCAGTTGCTTGAGGACGGTGATTTCCTTGGCGGTCAGATGGCCGCTCATGCGGGGTTTGTTGTCCACGCTGCTGACTTTCACGACGCAGGTGCCACATTCCCCGTCCTGGCAATTAAACTGGATCGGGATTTTGTTTTCCTGGGCCAGTTTGAGCAGAGTCTGGGTGTGGCTGCCGGCGACGGCGTAAAGGGTCTTGTCCTTGTATTCTGGACTGCTGAAAGTGACTAATGCCATGATAGTGTTCCTCTTGATTTAAGCCGGGCGAACCTTAAGTTCTCCACCCAGCACTTGGGCCTGGCAGGCCAGCCGGTTATGCTTGCCGGCGAAGTTGTCGCGCAGAATCTTGTCTTCCAGCACCGACGGCTCGCTGAGGTTTTTCCAACCTTCATCGACTTTCATCATGCAGGTGCCGCAATCGCCTTCGCGGCAGCCATAGGTGATGCCCGAGCCGACTTTCTCGGAAATCTCGATGACGCGGGTGCCTGCGGGCACGGTGACGGTGACGTTAATATCTTCAAATGTGATAGTGGCCTTGGCCATGGGTTTCTCCTAGTTTGAGTAAGTCGTTTTTAATAAGTCGGACATGTCGATGACGCGGGCTGGGCGGCGTCCAACCAACTCCTCCGCCAAATCGTGGCCAAATTGTCGGCAAGCCTCGATTTCATCGAGTGTGGGGATGAGCTTGACGCGCAACCCCTGCACCGGAACCCGCAGCTTCAATCCGCGCAGCCGGTCCTCGATCATGCGCACCGCTTCGCCACTCCAACCGTAGGAGCCAAAAGCCGCGCCGATCTTGCCTTTCACGTCGATGACGGTCAGCGAGGACAACAGGTCCCAGATAGGTTTCACCGCGTCGCCGTTGATCGTCGGGGAGCCTAGGACCAAGCCGTCGGCCTCCTCCAGCAAATCGGCGAAGGTGCCGGTGTCGCCGCCTTCCAAGTCGTACAGCGAGGCGCGCACGCCTTCCACTCGCTGCGCGGCGGCGTAAATCGCCTCGGCCATACGGGCGGTATTCCCATAAGAGCTGATATAGAAAATCAGCAGGGTTTTCTCGTCTGCGGAAACCTCGCTTTTCAGGCGCGGGGTGGACAATTCCCGGTAACGCTCCACATAAGCGCGCGGGCGGTCGCGCAGGATCGGCCCGTGGGCCGGGGCGATGCACTGGATCGCCAGCGGCTCGATCAATTCCAACGCGCCGACCACATACTCCTTGAAAGGCCGCATGATATGCGCGTAGTAATATTCAAACGAAAAGCGGAAATCGCCGACTTTGTCGTTGAACAGCCGGGGGTCGCAGAAATGGCAGCCGAACACGTCGCCGGAAAACAGCAGTTTCTCTTCGCTTAAATAAGTGCATTGGGTGTCCGGCCAATGCAGATAAGGCGTGTGCAGAAACTCCAACGTGCGGTCGCCCAGGTTGATGGTATAACCCGTATTGACGGGGGTGAACTCCATGCTTTCCCGCTTCAGCAGCGCTTTCAGCATCATCTGCGCTTTGAAGGAGATATACAGCCGGGCGTTGGGGCAGCGCGCCATCAATTCCGGCAAGGCCCCGGTGTGGTCGGGTTCCAGATGGTTGAGGACTATCGCCTTGATTTCCCCGTAGTCGGCCACTTGCTCCAGCCGGGTGAAAAAATCGGCGGCGAACTGCTCCTTCACCGTGTCGATCACCGCGACGCCCTCGCTGCCGCGCACGACGTAGGCGTTGTAGCTGGTGCCGTTGGCGGTTTTGAGGATGATGTCGAAACTGCGCAGGGTGGGGTCCAGCGCGCCGATCCAGTGGACTCTGGGCGACAGCGCCACCGCTTGCTTGCCGGCGACGGCGGTTTCGACGGTGTCGGTTTTCATGGCCCGGCGCCGGCCAGCGTGCGCGGGCAGGTTTCCAGATCCTGGCCCAGCGCGGCCTGGGCCTTGAGCCCAATCCAGGCGTCCACCCGCGCCGGGTCGAAACCCGCCTCGCAGCGTTCGCCGACCTGCATCAACGGGCGGCGGATCAACAGCGGGTCGTTGAGCATCGCCGCCAGCGCCTGTTCCTCGCCCAGGGTTTCCGGCAACACCAGGCCTTGCTTGATGGCCGGCGCGCTGCCGTTGAACCAGGCGGCGACCGGCAGGTTGCCGAAGAAGCGCCGCAAGCGCCCGGCCTCCCAAGGCTCGGCCAGGAGGTTGTGCTCGACCACCTCATGCCCGGCCTCGCGCAGCAGCTTCTTCTGCCGCGTGTTGTTGACGCAGCCGGGCTTTTCCCAGAACAGCACGGTGGCCATGGCCTTAGTGCGCCTGCAATTCCGCCATCGCCTGGGCCATGCGCTCCGGCGGAATGCCGGTCAACGAGCCTGGCGGATTCAGCGCCTCGCCCAGCGAGTCGAGGATCGCCCCCTCAATCGGGCAGATCGAGGCGCATTGCGGATCGGCGTGGGCACCCTCGCACTCGGTGCATTTCTTCGGGTCGATCAGGAAATGCGGCTTGGCCTCGTAGATCGCCTCGCTCGGGCACACCGGCAGGCAAGCCCAACAATTGACGCATGATTCGATGATTTTCAAAGCCATGGCGTGGTCTCCCGCTTTAAGTCGGCCAAAAAAGGATTTCTCTTGCAAGGAGGTGTAGCACTCGCCATGCCAGCCATAAGGTTATGACTTTCATGGAAAAGTGTGGTTTTTGGCTGTCGCAAGCTCAACAAAGGCCAGCGGCTGGATTGTCGGGAAGCCGACAAAGGCAGGGCGCTGGTGTTCCAGCCCGTGCGGGTTTGTGCTACAAGGCGTCCAACAGGCTCATCAGAGGTGGAAGATGCAATTCAATGACGCTTTACTGGCCGCCCTGCGGGGTGCCCGCCATCTTGTGGTGTTTACCGGGGCCGGCGTTTCCGCCGAAAGCGGCATCCCGACCTTCCGGGACGCGCTGGCCGGCTTGTGGACGCAATACGAGGCCACGCAATTGGCAAGCCCCGAGGGCTTCGCGGACAATCCCGCGCTGGTGTGGGGCTGGTATGAATGGCGGCGGATGAAAGTCCTGCGCGCGCAGCCCAATCCCGCCCATGCCGCGATTGCGAGCCTGGCGGGCTTGACGCCGCGGCTGACGCTGATCACCCAGAACGTCGATGACTTGCACGAGCGCGCCGGCAGCGCGGACGTGATTCATTTGCACGGCAGCATCCACCAGCCCCGCTGTTTCACCTGCTCGCAGCCTTACGCTTATCCTCCCGGCATCCCCGATGAGCCCGAAGGCGGGCGCTACTTGGAGCCGCCGCGCTGCGGCCGTTGCGGAGGCCGCATCCGGCCCGGCGTCGTCTGGTTTGGCGAAAGCCTCCCGGCGAAGGCTTGGAACCGCGCCTGGCAGGCGGCGCAAGACTGCGACGTGCTGATGTCGGTCGGCACTTCGTCGCTGGTCTGGCCGGCGGCGGAGTTGCCTGAAATAGCGGCGCGGCGGGGCGCGACGGTCATCCAAGTCAATCCGGGGGAAACCGCGTTGGACGGATGGGCGGCTTGGAATCTGCGCGGCCCAGCGGGGGAGGTGTTGCCGGGATTGTTGGAGGCGATGCGCTAAACTCGGTAGCCTTATCGCCATCGACCCCAAGCCTGGCTATCCCGGCACTTTTGTTAGTATCGCCTTCGACGAGCTAAGGCATATTCTTCCGCATCAAACCAAACAGGCAAGAACCGTCTTGGTTCGCTATCATTGTGCGCTAGACTGCTATCGGCCTCATCCCGGCGGTTGCCAGCCAAACCGATTATTCCCACTAAAAAATAAGGGGTAAACCATGAAGTTGCCCATCCCAGTTTTTGTAGCCAGCCTCATGGCTTGCTCATCCGCCCAGGCCGCCGCGCCTGCCAATCTGGACGTGCTCTGCCCTAGGCCTGCCGAAGGCAGTGTCATTGCCGACCCGCCGCAGGTGAAAAGCGCCCAAGGCCTGTTGTCAACCTCGCTGACCGCCCGCAACATAGGCTTTGGGCCGGAAAACCCGGTCAATAATTATGATTATCGCTTTTGCCTGCTGGAGCATGGGCAAGCCCAGCGTGCCTCGCCGGTGTTCCGTGTCAAGCCGGGCGACCGGGTGCGGCTTGAATGGGTGGATGAGTTGACCGCGCAGCCCGGTTTTCCGGTGCCGCATGTCCATACCGCGCATTCTTGCGTCCCCCGCCAAAACTTCGGCCAGGCCAGCATCGCGACCTTTAATATCCATTACCATGGGCTGAATATTCCGCCGACTTGCGGCGCGGACGATGTCCTCAACACCGCGCTGCAACCGGCGGGCGACGCGCCCGGAAATGTGTCCAAATTCACCTATGATTTCCGCATTCCCGCCAACGAGCCGCCCGGCTTGTTCTGGTATCATCCACATATACACGGCATTGCCCAAGAACATCTATTGGGGGGTATGACCGGGGTTTTTGTGGTCGAAGGGATGGAGCGGTTTTTCCCGGAAGTCAAGGGATTGCGTGAGCGGATATTGGTGCTGCGCGATTTGGACAAGTCGAATCCCGCCGACGATCCGCAATCGCCCACCGATGAGCCGTGGAAAAATGTCTCGGTCAATTCGGTGCCGGTCATTTACCGTTCCAACAAATTCCCCTCTTTGGAGATGAAAGCCAACGAGCGGCAATTCTGGCGGGTCGCCAACGCGTCCGCCGATACCCATTTTGTGCTGCAATTCCAATTCAAGCATCCTGGCGCGCCCGGTGGCTGGCAGGCGCAGGATCTGCGCATCCTGGCCCGCGACGGCGTGCCGATAGTGGATAGCCATGGCGGGGCGGAAATGAAAAAACCGCCGGTCCGCCAGATCGTCCTGCCGCCTGGCGCGCGGGCGGAGTTTGTCGTCACAGGGCCGCCCGCCGGGGTGCCTGCGCGGCTGTTCAGCGCGGACTATAACGATTATCTGGCTTTGACCACTCAAGGTTGCGCGCCGGCGTTTCCGGACAGTGTTTGCGAGAATACGGACAGGAATCCGGCCCGGGTTTTGGCAAACATCGCCACCCAGATTGTGAAAAAGGCACCCGCGCCAGACAGCGCGCCCATGCCAGAATCGGCGGAGGCATCGACCGCGTCATTGGCGCGGTTTGCCGGCCTCGACCATGAAAAAATGGACAAGACCCGCACGCTTTTCTTCAGTAAAAATCCCGCCGAGGACGGAGATTTCTTTATCACGGTCGCAGGGAATGTGCCCAAACCCTTCGATATGGCAGGGCCTCCCGACATCACAGTTCGCGGCCCCGCAGTGGAGGATTGGGTGGTCGAAAACCGGGACAACGAATCCCATGTCTTCCATATCCACCAAATCCATTTCCAGATCCTTGAGAGCTACGACGCTTCTAGCGGCGGCGACAGCCAAAACGTGTTGCGCGACACGATTGAGATTCCCGCCTGCCGCCAGTGGGCGGCTGGCATCGACCCGGAAAACGATCCCTACGGTTTGTTATTTCCTGCCACCTCGCCGCGCCACGATGGCCGTTTCACCGGCAAAAACTGTGTGCGCCCGTCCCGGGTGAAACTGCGCATGGATTTCCGCGACCGCGATATTGTCGGTACTTTTGTTTACCATTGCCATATCTTGGAGCATGAGGATCATGGCATGATGGCGAAAATCCAGCTCAAATAAAAAAACGCGGCCTGGAGGGCCGCGTTTTTTTAGTCAGGAACCGGCCAGGGTTTGTAAGCCTGGCCGGCCGATGGGCTTATCGGCGGTCAGCCGTTCGCCCTTTCCCGCTTCGCCGGGGCCTCGTCCAATTTCCCCGCTTTGTGCATTTCCAGATACACCGCCATGACAGCTTCTTCGATGTTCTCCATGGCGTGTTCGCCGTTGGGGATGATGCCGGCTGCTTCCAGCATTTCCCACGGCTCGTAGCCGATCTTCGAGCATAGCACCGTCTCGCAGCCTTCCAGCGAGCGGATGGTCAGCGCCAGCGCCGACTCGGCTTCGCCGCAGGTGGAGTCGCCGCCGCAATACTGGTCGGTCTTGCGGTGGGACATGAACTTCACGCCTTCGGGCGAGGCCTGGTAGATCTGGAACTCCTTGGCGTGGCCGAAGTGCATGTTGATCAAGCTTTGGCCGGAGGTAGCGACGGCCATCAACACCGGACGGCTGCCCGCCGGGATTTTCGGCTTGGCTTTGGCTGCGGCCGCGGCGCGTTTCTCGTTCATGTCGGCGAGGATGCCTTCCTGGACGTTCTTGCGCATTTCCATGGCCGCGCCGTAGTCGATTTCCATCGCGTCGATCTTGTCCAGTGTGAACTCCGCGCCGCGGTCTTCGCCGAGCAGGCCCACCGCGTCGGCGCGGCATTGGCGGCAGTGGCGCATCATGTTCATGTCGCCGGAGCAGGCTTCCTGCAAGTCCATCAACTCGTCCGGGGTCGGCCCGCGCTGGCCCATGACGCCGTAGAAGGTGCCGTGCTCCGGCTCGGAGATCAGCGGCATGACATTGTGCAGGAACGCGCCTTTGGATTTGACAACGCGGCTGACCTCGGCCAGGTGCTGGTCGTTGATGCCGGGGATCATGACCGAGTTGACTTTCACCAGGATGCCGCGCGCGATCAGCATCTCCAGCCCTTTCTGCTGCTGGTCGATCAGGATTTGCGCGCCTTTCTTGCCTTTGATGCGGCGGTTTTTCCAGAAAATCCACGGGTAGATCTTCGCGCCGATTTCCGCGTCGACACAGTTGATGGTGATGGTGACGTGGTCGATGTTGGCCTTGGACAGCTCTTCCACGGACTCCGGCAGCGCCAGGCCGTTGGTGGACACGCACAGCTTGATGTCGGGCGCGTCGCGGGTGAGCTGGCGGAAGGTTTCAAAGGTCTTTTCCGGGTTGGCCAGCGGGTCGCCGGGGCCGGCGATGCCCAGCACGGTCATCTGCGGAATGGTCGCGGCGACGGCCATGGTCTTCTTGACCGCCTGGTCGGGCGTCATCAGCTCCGACACCACGCCGGGGCGGGATTCGTTGGAGCAGTCGTATTTGCGGTTGCAATAATGGCACTGGATGTTGCAGGCCGGGGCGACCGCGACATGCATGCGGGCGAAGTAATGGTGGGCGTCCTCGGAATAGCAGGGGTGGTTCTGGATCTTCTCGCGGATGCTATCCGGCAGTTGGCTGGCCTGATCGTCGGTAGTCCCACAGGAGGAGGCGCTACAACCGCCTTTGACGGCGGCGGCGGGTTCGGCGTGGCTTTGCAAAACAGGTAGTTGCATGGTCGGCTCCCAGGGCTGGGGTTGTAGGGAAGGTGTATCCTTCCTTAGCATCCCTTGTGCCATTCTCTATATGCTTGAAATTTAATGGAATATAGGGTGTTTGACCTAGCGCGAAGCCAACATTCAGGGGTTTGGGGCTTGTTGGGAAGCTGACATAGGGGCATCCCTGGCGTCTACCGGGCCGCTTCATGTGCGGCGGGGGCGTGGCGGGCAAACGGCTCCATCGTTTGCCCGCCCATTTCGCCGTTGCCCACTGAATCGCTGGGCACGATAGAGCCGTGTCCACCCGGCTGCGTTGGCTGGCCTTCAAGGGCTTAGTGTGTGCTTTTGGCTGATCTATGCAGGTTTTGTTAAGTAGATTTTAAGTGAAATTTGCTTGCCAGGGGCGTGGATTGGGGCTATTGTATGCTTCGGCCAGCGCACCCAGCAGGTGCATGCGCGGCCTAGTATGTGCGATGCGTTCAACGTTTTTGAGGAAAGCTCAATACAAAAGCCGCACATTTTTAACAACATTTTGGAGAAAACGAATGATGAACCCTACTCGCAAGCGCCTAGTTGCCGCTTCCAGCAACTTAACTAAACACGTCTCAAGGAATACACAATGCCTTTTGAATTTTCCCCACGCTTCAAACAAGCAGTTGATAACGATGCTGAAACAGAAAAATCCAATTTCTGGTTAACCGGATACATTGAAGAAGAAAATACTCTACCAGTAAACCAACTTAGTGAATTTATAGGAATTGTCAATTCTCCACCAGTGGAGTGGATACTTAGAGAGTAAATCATTTATGTCATTGAGCCGTTGATGCGAGAAGCCAGGCTTTTCGTCTTCATTCAGCGGCTCGGATGACTCATAGCACAGGAGCCACACATATGACTACAGAAAACACCAAGCCTCCCACAGAAGCAACCGCCTCAGCCACGAAACGCATCACGGCGGATTTCAGCCCGGAAGCTTATCAAGTCTTGACCGATACGGCAGCGCAGTTGAGCATCAGCAAAGCGGAAGCTTTGCGTAAAGCCTTAGGACTAATTTATTTTGTGATTCGCCAGCAAAAGGACGGTTGGACGCTCATTTTGGAAAAAGGCGACAAGCGAAAAGAAATCGTAACCCTGTGAGCAGGATGGCAAAATGGCTGAAGGCAACACGTCAGCGCGAGAGGCTGATATCGCCAACAACTTAGGCGGCATCAAGTTATCGGAAGAAAATATACCGGAGCTAATCAAGCCGCCCCAGACAGATCGAGACTTCGCAAAGCCGGAGGAAGACAAAGGCCCAACCCGTCAGCGCATTGTCTATGCTTTGCTTTTCATCATGGTTGGCTTGATTTCACTGCCTTTTTTGATGACAGTTTTGCAAATGGCAATATGCGTCAAAGACGCGGCGAAGGAATGCAAAGACGTCATGACCAAGGAGCTTTGGGAGTTCGTCCACATCGCCTTTCCCGCCCTCACCGGCTTGCTCGGAACCGCCATCGGCTTTTATTTCGAGCGCAATTCAAAGTAATCGACCCGCAAGGCTCATCCAGATGGCCTTGCGGGCCGGACAACCGCTAGACAGGATCTTTCTGTACCAGCGCCAGCCACTGCGCCTAGCCGTCGGCTAGGCTTTTCGGCTGAAACGCTGCAGCCGGCCGAGCCAGGCCGCCAATCCGCCGGCCAACAAAGCCGGCGTGCCTGGTTCGGGGACGGCCGGGACATACGGGTCTACTTCAAACGCGCCGCGCGTGTTGCCGAACGCCGCCGCCCAACTGCCGCCGCCGTCCAGCGACTGCGCTTCCACGCCGTCGGTCAAGTCATTGCTGTTGTTGAAATTCCAACTAATTAGATTGGTCAGGCTGGTGCTGACCGCCACCCAGTATTGCGTGCCATTGTTGAGCGAGGGATGTGTGATCGAATTGAGCACTAAAGTGGCATTGTTGAGGCCTAATGTGCCTATCGTGCCGGCGGCGATGGTGAAGCTTTCCAGGACGCCGCCGGGCGTGCCGCCGCTATTCGAGCGCAAGGCGACGGTGACCGGGGCGGGCTGGCCGGCGCCGAAAACGTCGCTGAGGGCGATGACAATCGAGCCTAGCGTGGCGGTGGCGCCGGCGGTGAAGGCGCTGGCTTGCGCGTAGTTGGCGCTGCCGTCGAGATTGCCGTCGCCGACGGCAAGGCCGGCGCTGGTGTCATAGCCGTGGCCTGCGCTGAAATTGCTGAAGAGCGGGGTGGCTTGCGCGGCGCTGGAGGCCGCAAGTAGACAGAAAAGAGCAAGGTTTTTGCGCAGTGCCGGAAAAGATGAGTTCATGTTTTTTCCTTAACGAGGGGCTGTTTTGGCTGAAGAGGGCTGCGGCTCATTGGCAGGTGGCCGCCGTCGCGGGGATGCTGATGGCCACCGGGAAGGATTGAATGCCGGCGGCGCTCATCACCATGGTGTAGTTGCCGGCCGGGGTTCCAGGCTGCAAGCAGAAGTCGGCGGTGAGCAGCGAGCTGCCCGTGCCGACGGCTGTGCTGCTCCAATTTGAGGTCTTCACATAGTAGACATTGGTCCGGTTTTGCAAGCGGATGATGGGATAGTTCTGGTCGCTCTCGGCGTCGTCGCCGTAGCTGCCGCCGGCCGACTCGCCGGTGATCCGCTTGCCGGTCAGGTGGAAGAGGCCACCGCTGTAGGTGACTTTGTTGATGACCGGGCGCAATTGCGGGTCGGGGGTTCCGTCGGGGCTGTACACCCACGCTTGGTTGTACGAATTGGCCAGCAGCACCTGCCCGGTCGGCAGCATCAGCAGGCGCGTGGCGTAGGCCGGCACGTTGGCGAGCTGGTTGGCCAGGGCGGCGGGGAGGGAGGCCAGTGGCGTGATGGTGTTCGCGCCCGGGTTGAAATCAAACAGCGCCGTCGGCGGCGTATAGGTGCTCGTCCAATGGCCGAGGTTGGCGGCCATCAGCACATGGCAGTTGGGCATCACGGTGGCGGGCGCGTCGTCGGCCAGGTAGCCGCCGGGGATGTCCGGCCCCGCCGCCCAGGTGTTGGTCGAGGCGGTGTACAGCGCCGTGTGGGCGGTGAGGGGGCTGCCGGCGCCCGCGCCGATGACGAAGATTCGCCCGTCGCACAGCCGCACGGCGGCGCCTTGCTCATAGCCGACGGCACTGCTGCTTAACAACGGCAGGGTGCCGGGCGCGTGCCCGTCGCTGGGGCTGATGGACGACCAGGTGTTGGTCGCGGGGTTGAACAGTTCGGCATAGCCGCCGCCGGTGCCGACGCTTTGGAAGATGTCGTATGTCAGGATTTTGCCGCCGGACAGTTTGACCCAGCTCTCTTCGTCGCTGCGGTCGGCGTAGAATTTGTTGGCGGCGACGCTCCAGGTGTTGGCGGCGATGTCGTAAAGGTAGGTGGTTTGGGTGGTGAGCGAGCCGGCCAGGATCTTGTCGCCGTCCAGCAGCATCGACGGCACGTCGCCGAATTTCGCCTCGGGGTGGGGCGCTATCGCCGACCAGGTGTTCGTGCTGAAGCTGTATTTTTCGCCGGTGCGTGTCCACACTGCGGCCAGGGGGTTGCCCGTGTATTCGCCGCCCAGCACCCATACATCGCCGTTGCGCAGGACGTGGGACGCGAAATACAGCCGCGGGGTGCCCATCGCGGCCAGGGACGACCACGTCCCGCCGACATAGCTGCCGGCGCTGTCGGGGGTCAGCCGCATCCAGCCGGCAAAGTCGCTGCTGTTGTTTTGCACCATGACCGTGCCGTCGGTCAGTTGCAGCATCGTGCCGGCGGCGGCGGGCGCTAGATTGCCCACGGACGTCCAGGTCGCTGTTTCGCCGGGGGCCGCCCAGGCCAGCAGCAGCGCGGAGGCCATCGAAACCTGAAAAAGAGTGATCCTTCGCATAAATTTGTCGGGTGTGTGTTTCATAAAATCATCTTCGTTAAAGTTGAGTGGTCGGCAACAGCCGTGTCCATCTTTCGGCGTCGGTTCTAGCGGTCTCTCGCGAGGCAGGTTTTACTTAGCATGTTTTTGGCGGCAATACAAATTTTTCAGCGCGCCCGTGTTGGCGGACGGCAAAGCCCGCGCGGGACATGCAATCATAAAACCATTGGACAAGCCAAGGCGCGCGGCGTGCCGCCGCTTTTTTTGGGGGGAGGGGGGAGGTGGCGCGGGCGGCGAAAGCGGGTGGTGGTGTCAACGCCCGCGGCCGGCGGCACTCCCGCGTGGAGCGCCGCGGCGGCTCGGTTGAGGGTTCAAAAACCGCCTTGGTTTTTAAACGCCGGGCCGCTTGCCGTGGCCGATGGGTTGGCTAGACGCCGGCCTGTTTTTGAGACTGCCTGGCCAGTTCTTCCGCCGACCCAAAATAGGTCGCGCCTATCGTGCCGTGAATCCCGCCCAGCTTGATTTGCAACTCGTCGATGAATTGCATCAATTCGGTCTGCCCCAGGCTTTCCGGCGTGGCCGCCTCGATTTGCGCCTGCAACGGGGCCAGCGCCTCCAGCACCGGGCCGCTGCGCGGCAGCCGGCCCAGGCCGCTGCGCACTTCGTCCAGGCAGAAGCGGAAGGAGCGGGGGAATTGGTGGTCTTGGAACAGGAAGGTCAACACCGCCTCGCGCTTGACCGCCGCCTGCATGTGCCGGCGGTACATCTGGTAGGCGGTCAGCGAGCGCAGCACGCTCATCCACAAAAGGTTCTCGAAGGGTTTCAGCGCCTCCGCCTCTTCCTCGTGGCTGAGGTTCAAGGAGCGCACGTCGATGATGCGGGTGGTCATGTCGGCGCGCTCCAGGTTGCGGCCGATTTCCATGAATTCAAAACCGGCGTCGTGGCTCATCGCCCCGTCGAGGATGCCGGAAATTTGCTGCACGCAGAGGATGGTCTCGCGCAGGAATTCGTAGCGCCATTTCGGCGACAGGCCGGAGGCCAGGGTTTCGCGGGCTTTGAGGTAGAGCTTGTTGATCTGCTCCCAGGCTTCGCGCGGGATGATGTCGCGGACGGTGCGGGCGTTTGCGCGGGCGGCGCGGACGGAGGCGAGGATGGAGCCGGGGTTGTCCTCGTCCGCCAGCATGAACTGCACGACATGGCCTTCGGCGGCGCTGGGGTAGTTTTTGTAAAACAATTCATCGGCGCCGGTGATGGCGATCAGCGAGGCCCAGCCGGGGCGGACATGCTTGGGCAGGTCGAGGATCAGGCTGCCGTTGACATTGACCAGGCGGGCGGTGTTCTCGGCGCGCTCCAGGTAGCGGGCCATCCAGTAGATGTGTTCGGCGACGCGGGATAACATGGCCATTTACGCGCCCTCCCAATCGACGATCCAGGTGTCCTTGCTGCCGCCGCCCTGCGAGGAGTTGACGACGGTGGAGCCTTTGCGCAGCGCCACCCGCGTCAAGCCGCCTTGGGTGACGTAGGTGTTTTGGCCGGACAGGATAAAGGGCCGCAAGTCCAGGTGGCGCGGTTCGACCGTGTGGTCGACCAGGGTCGGGGCGGTGGAGAGCAGCAGCAGCGGCTGGGCCATGTAATTCCTCGGGTCGTTGCGGATCAGTTGGGCGAATTCGTCCAGTTCTTCCTGACTGGCCTTGGGGCCGATCAACATGCCGTAGCCGCCGGATTCGTTGGCCGGCTTGACCACCAGCTTGTCCAGGTTGGCGAGCACATACTCAAGGGCTTGCGGCTCGCAGCAGCGGTAGGACGGCACGTTGGCCAGGATGGGCTCTTCGCCCAGGTAGTAGCGGATGATCTCCGGGACATAGGTGTAGACCACTTTGTCGTCGGCCACCCCCGCGCCCGGCGCGTTGGCCAGCGCGACTTTGCCTTTTTTCCAGGCGCGCAGCAGCCCGGGGACGCCGAGGGTGGAGTCCGGCAGGAAGGCTTCGGGGTCGAGGAACAAGTCGTCGATGCGGCGGTAGATCACATCGACCTTGGTCAGCCCTTCGATGGTGCGCATGTACACGCAGTCGTCGTCGCCGACCGTCAAGTCGCCGCCTTCGACCAGTTCCACGCCCATTTGCTGGGCCAGGTAGCAATGCTCGAAATAGGCCGAATTGTAAATGCCGGGCGTCAGCACCACGACGTTGGGATGGACTTTGTGCGGCGCGAGGGAGGCCAGGCAGTACCAAAGCTGGGAGGGATAGTCGTCCACCGGCACGATGGCGTAGTCCTCGAACAGCTCGGGCAGCACGCGCTTCATCACCAGCCGGTTTTCCAGCATGTAGGAGACGCCCGACGGCACGCGCAGATTGTCCTCCAGCACGTAGACCGTGCCTTCGTGGTCGCGCACCAGATCCGAGCCGCACACATGCGCCCACACGCCTTGCGGCGGGTTTATCCCGACGCATTCGGGGCGGAAGTTTTTCGAGTCGGCCAGCAGCGCGGCGGGGAACACGCCGTCTTTGACGATCTTTTGGTCGTGGTAAATGTCGTCGATGAACAGGTTCAGCGCCTTCACGCGCTGTTTCAGCCCCTCTTCGATGCGCTTCCATTCGCGCAAGGTGATGATGCGGGGGATGATGTCGAAGGGCCAGGCCCGGTCGATGGAGCCCTCGTCCTCCGAATACACGGTGAAGGTGATGCCCATGCCGAGGATGGCCGCGTCCGCCGCCGCCTTGCGTTCTTGCAATTCGGCCTCGGTCAGGCCGTCGAGGTGCTGCAACAGTTGCGAGGCGCCGGCCCTGGGCTTGCCGTCGAACGCGATCAATTCATCGTAAAACCCGTTTACGGGATAGTCTTTCCAGGTGATGGTCATAAGGATTTTTTCCGCGAGATTGGCATTGCCGCAAGCGCTTAAGGGATAACCGCGCACTGTCAATGGTGAAGCAAGAGGCAGGCCATCCCATTGGCCCGCCCCGAAGTTAGCCGTTTGGAACGAAATCAGGCAGGCTGCGGCTTAGCCGGCGCGGAGCGGTGGGCAGATTATGGTGCGCAGGCTCATCCGTTCTGGTGCGCGCCTTGTCCGCTTGAGAAATCCACGCGCTTCGCGTAAGGTTGAAGAAAACATCCCACTCTCCAACGAGGAGCTTAAAGGAGCCCCATGACTTACTGTTTGGCAATAAAAGTTGACGACGGCCTGGTTTTCGCCTCGGACTCACGCACCCACGCCGGCGTCGACTACGCCAGTGTGTTCAGCAAAATGCACCGCTTCGACCTGCACAACGACCGCTACATGGTGCTGCTGGCCGCGGGCAGCCTCGCGACCACGCAGGCCGTGGTGAACCTGATCCGCCGCGACCTGGAAAATCCGGGCTCGCCCACCAGCCTCAACAGTTGCGCGTATCTGTTCGACGCCGCCTCCTACATCGGCGGCATCAGCGTCAAAGTGCAAGACCAGCACGCCGCGGCGATGCAGCGCAGCGGATTCACCTCGGAGGCGACGTTCATCTTAGGGGGCCAGATCCAGGGCCAGCCCCATGAAATCTACCTGATCTACCCGCAAGGCAATTACATCACGGCGTCAAAAACCACGCCCTATTTGCAGATCGGCGAGACCAAGTACGGCAAGCCGATCCTGGACCGCATGGCGGCGCAGCAGACCTCGCTGGAGGACGCGGCCCGCTGCGCGCTGGTGTCGCTGGATTCGACCATGCGCAGCAACATCTCGGTCGGCCCGCCGGTGGAGGTCGGGATTTACCAGGCGGACAGCTTCGCGATGGGGCACCATCTCAACCTGGACACCTCCTCGCAATTTTTCGGCGACGTGCAAAAGCGCTGGGGCGAGGGGATTCGCAATGCGTTTGGCATGCTGCCGCGGTTTGATTGGGAGAGTTAGGGCTTCAATCCGCCCACAAGACGCCCAAGCCAAAAGCGAGGGCGTCGAAGGGTGGGGCGGCGATTTCGTTGGCCTCTTCAAACACCTGAAGCAATAGCCAGCGGCCTTCGACATTCTGATAAACCTCCAGTGTGCGTGCGTTGGGATCCACCAGCCACACATGGCCCACGCCTTCTTCCGCGTAGCGCGGCATTTTTTTCGCCCGGTCTTTGGCCGCCGTGCCAGGCGACAACACTTCGCAAACCCAGTCCGGGGCCAGTTCAAACCAGGCCGTGTCCGGCAGTTTTGGCATCCGCTCCCGCCGCCAGCCCGCCAAGTCGGGCACCAGGGTGTGCGGCCCCAGATGCAATTCCGGCTCGTCTAAAATCCACCAACCGCCAGGGCCTCCGTTTCCTTCGTCATAAGGCCCGGTCAGCTTGCCGCCCAGCAGGGACGATGCCCTGGCATGGCGCGGCGCGGGGCGCGGTTGGGCGTAAAGTTCGCCGTCGATGATTTCGCCCACCCAGTTTTCCGGCAGGTCAATGATGTCTTGGTAGGACGCGGGTTTGCGTAACGGCAGGGCCATGGCGTAGGAACTCCTGAGTTCGTGTGGGGCGGCACGGGACGATTGTAGCAGCTTAGGTTGAGCCAGTCGTTTTGCCGCTGCCCGGCCTGTTGAGCATTGCCGGAGACAGGCGTTGGCACGGCTTTTTCATAGCATTGGATCATCTTTCGCCCATGATGGACTTTAACCATGATTGATTCAACTGCTTTCAGCCGCCAAGGCGACAAGCAAAACTCCGCTTTTTTCGACGAATACCTGGCGCGCCTGCTGGAGGAGCGCGACCGTCTCGGCCTGACGGCCCTGATCCACGAGATCGACGCGATGATGATCGCCGTCGATCCGGGGCACGGGCTGGGCTATGTCGGCGAGCTGTGCCTGATGACGCCTTACCACTACCTGGTGACGCTGGAGAGCGAAAACCATTACACCCATGTGCTGCGGGTCAGCATGGACTATCCGGATCTGCTGGTGCGCGAAGTCAAGGACGCCAACGCGCGCGGCATTTTCCGCAGCCTCAACGAACTGTTCCCCATCGGCGCGAAGAAGCCGAACAGCCGCTACATGGGCGAGATTCTGAAGGTCTCCGACTTGCACAGCGTGGTCGAGCTGCAAAAATCCCGCGAATTCAGGTTTTTCTCGCCGGACGACATCCGCAAGCTGGAATTGCCCGGCAACCTGGCGGTCAGCAAGCCCTCGCCCTACACCCACAATATCGTCGCCTACGTCGAGCGCGAGCCGTCCGACCTCAGGGTCTACGCGCTGGGCCTGAGCAGCATCCGCGCCGACGTGCAAGCGGTCTACCTGGCCTCGAAAGAACTCCAGGCCACGCTGGGGCTGGACGGGTTGATCCTGCCCATCGACCACCTGGCGACCCGCGTCTACAGCCAGAACCGCGAGGTCGCGATCCTGGAATGGCTGTCCTGGTCGAGTTATTACTACTGGGGTTCGTTCGACATCAAAGACCAGAACTCGTCCACCAATGTCACCAAAAGCGTGCATTTCGACAGCGAGCTGCGCAGCCCGGCGAAAGTCTTCACCGCCAACAACACCCCGTATTTCGTCAACCACCTCGACGGCCTGCCCTCGCCGACGGAAAACTTCGTGCGCAACTATGGCCCACGCCTGCACCACATCGCCCTCGCCGTGCGCGACGGCGACACGCAAGGCCAGGAAAACATTGACTATGTCGTCGGCCAGATCGCCGCCCAGGGCAAGAAGTTCTTGCTGGACGTGATCGGCTCAAAGGACGAGGGGCTGAAGCAGATCTTCTCCAGCGCCTCCGAGCATTCCTCGCTGATTATCGAGTATGTGCAGCGCTTCGGCGATTTCGAGGGGTTTTTCACCAAGCAGAATGTCGCCGAATTGACCCATGCGGCGGGGGTGGAGGAGGAGTTGAACTCCTTGCAGGCGGAAACTCGCGGGGAGGCGGCTTTGGCCTAGCCGGTAGGCGGCGGCAGACCCGCTAACCGTGCCAGCCCTAGAGTGGGAAGGCTATGCGTGAACCGCGTCGAGCAGTTTTATGCTTTTTTTACACCGGATGCCGCAACCTTGACGCCATTTTTACCGGTCTTGCTATAAGCTTTCGCCCATCTCAACAAACACGGGAAATCCCATGTCAGACCGAAGCTACTTAGGCATCGACCACAACGACCATAATGAATGGATCGTCGTTCTAGTGGCGGAAGGAAAAATTGGATTTTTGCAGAAATTCAAGAATACACAGGCTGATTTGATCGCCTTGGCAAGTTTCATCGGCGACCATTGTTCGAGGCCGAAAATCTGCATCAACCCGACCAGTCGCGCGGTGCTGAAGCTGCTCAAATTCATCGGCGGCATACCGGACGTGGAAGTCGTGCTGATGTCGGCGGCAGGATTCAAAATGCATCGCGCCTGGTTGACGCCGGCAAACGAAACCCCCTCCGATCACGGCGATACCGGCCAGGCCGTCATGTTGGCACGTTGCGCGGCACGCATGATCTGATAGCTCTGGCTATGGCTTGATTTGGCGAAACCTAAGGGCGGGCAAGCACAGGGTTGTTTGCCCGCTCGCTTTGCCTTACGACGTTTCTGACAGGCTAGGCGGCAACCTCGTCCAACGCAATCCCCAGCGCATCGGCAATCCCCTTGCCATAAGCCGGGTCCGCCTTCAAACAGTGGCCGATATGGCGGATTTGAATCTCGCGCGGCGCGCCGCTGATGGAGCGCGCGGTGTGTTCAAATAACACCTGCCGCTGCATCGGCGTCATCAGCCGGAACAGCGCGCCGGGCTGGGAGTAATAATCCGTGTCTTCAAGGGGGGTTCCAATGCGCCGCCGCGCCGTCCAAAGCCAGCGGCGGCTCGGCATAGTCCGGCTGTTCCTGCCATTCGCCAGAACTGTTCGGCTCATAGCCCAAGGTGCCGCCATGGCTGCCATCGACGCGCATCGCGCCGTCGCGGTGGTAACTATGCGCCGGGCAGCGCGGGGCGTTGACCGGAATCAGATAGTGGTTCACGCCCAAGCGGTAACGCTGCGCGTCGCCATAGGCGAACAGCCGCCCTTGCAACATAGTCGGCTTCCGGCGGTGTAAAACTTCACCGCGAATCCCCGGATGTCGCGCTCGGCGTCGGCCGCGCCGCGCTCGCCGGCCACCGTGGTGAAGCGCGCGAACAACTCCGTCTGCCGGCCGATTTCGGCGAAGAGCTTGGCCCGCGTGTAGCGGGTGATGTCATGCGTGACCGTGAAAGTGCCATACGCGCCGGAGCCTTATCGCATGCATGCGGCGCTCGGGGATGACTTCGCGGTCAAAGTGCGCGAGCTTTTCCAGGAACCAGACATCCTGCAACAATTGCGGGCCGCGCGGCCCGGCGGTCATGACGTTTTGGTTGTGGGCGACCGGCCAGCCGGCGTTGGTGGTCAGTTTCTTGTCGTCAGCCATGGTAAACTCCTTCTTCGTGGGTGGATTAGCTGGGTTGCAAGTGTCGCCTCGGGCAAGCCTGAGGATGGGCTGTTTGACTGCCTGGCAATTATGCCGGTTCCACAAGGGGTTCACGAAAATGACACCGAAAACTGCTTTGCTGGCCAGCCTGCTGGGGTTTGCCCCGCTGGCCTGGGCCAACGACACCAGCCTGGGGCTGGATTCAGGCAACATCGTCTTTAAACAGTCCGACGGCATTATCATGCGCTCGGAGGATCTTTATATTTCCCCTGAAACCGTCCGTGTCAAATACGAATTCCACAATGGCACGGCGGCGGACATCAAAACCCTGGTCGGCTTCCCGATTCCGCCGATTCCATTGGATGATGAGGGCGATATAAACTACAATCCGCGCAGCCCAAACCCCTTGGATTTTTCGACGCGGGTGGACGGCAAAACCGTGCCGGTCAAAATGCGGCGGGTGGAGAAAAACGGCAAAGTGGAATATACCTATCTGTGGGAGCAGACCTTCCCGGCGGGAAAATCCTTGACGGTGGAGCATCGTTACCGTGCCCATCCGACCGTGTCTTTTTATGTTGACAGCCCGGATGTCATTAAAGCCTATTGCCTAGAACCCGCGCTCGCGGCGCGTCTGAAGGCCAGGGACGCCATGCCGACCACCCATGTGGTCAGATATATCTTGAAAACCGGTGCCAACTGGAAAGGTCCCATCGGCCAGTTCCGGCTGGTGCTGGACAAGTTAAACTCTAAAACCCTGGTCAGCTTGTGCGGCGACAGGATACGCAAAATTAGCCCGGTGCGATTTGAAATGCGCAAGACGGACTTCAAGCCTGATAAGGATCTGGCTATCTTGTTTCTAACTGAAGCCTGGTAAATTCCCCCATCCGTGGACGCGGGCGCTTGACCTGGCGGTTGGCACTCGCTACGCTCCACGGCTTTTCCACCAGCCAAACTACGGAGGTTCCGCCGTGTCACGCACATTGGGTTTTTTCCTGCTGCTGTTGCCCGCCTTGGCGTCCGCCGAGGAAGTGGACGTCCTCAAACTGACGGGCACCCATCGCGGCCTGTATTGCGTGCTGATTTTCCTGGTCGCCTATGCGTTTGTGATGACCGAGGAGTTCACCCATCTGCGCAAGTCCAAACCGGTGATTTTGGCGGCCGGCATCATCTGGGCGCAGGTCGCCTATCTGGCGAATTCGCACGGCGTGCCGAACGCGCAAATCCATCAGGTGTTCGAATACAATTTGACCGAATTTACCGGCTTGATGTTGTTTTTGCTGGTCGCCATGACTTATATCAACGCGATGGCGGAGCGCAATGTGTTTGAGGCGATCCGCGCCTGGCTGGTCAACCGCCGCTTTGGGTATCGCAAGCTGTTTTGGATCACCGGTATTATCACCTTGTTTCTGTCCTCGGTCGCCGACAATCTGACCTCGGCTTTGCTGGTGGGCGCGGTGGTCATGGCGGTGGGCGTCAATAGTCCAAGATTCGTTTCCTTGAGTTTCATCAACCTGGTCAGCGCGGCCAATGCCGGCGGCGCGTTCAGCCCGTTTGGCGACATCACCACGCTGATGGTTTGGCAGGGCGGCAAGGCGGAGTTTTTCGATTTCTTCATGCTGTTCATCCCGTCGCTGGTCAATTTCGTCGTGCCGGCGGCGCTGATGCATTTCGCGATTCCCCACGACGCGCCGATACACTACGAAGAAGACGAGAAAGTCGAGCTGAAACCCGGCGCGTTGCCGATTTGCGGGCTGTTTTTCCTGACTTTGGTCACTGCCGTCAGTTTCAAGCAATTCCTGTTACTGCCGCCATTTATGGGGATGATGGTCGGCTTGTCTTATTTGATGTTTTACGGCTATCGCATCAATCTCCTGTTTGACCGCAAGCGTGAACAGTTCGACGTGCTTCAGCATGTGCGGAACTGTGAGTGGGACACTTTGCTGTTTTTCTTCGGCGTGGTATTTTCGGTCGGCGGTTTGGGCTATATCGGCTATTTGCAACTGGTTTCCAGCGCGATATACCAGGGGCTGGGGCCGACCACCGCGAATATTCTGATCGGGATGCTGTCCGCCGTGGTGGACAATATTCCGGTGATGTTCGCCGTGTTGCAGATGAGCCCGGACATGGATCTGTACCAGTGGATGCTGGTGACGCTGACCACCGGCGTCGGCGGCACGATGCTGTCCATCGGCTCGGCGGCGGGCGTGGCTTTGATGGGCACTTCGAAAGGCATGTACACCTTTTTCAGCCATTTGAAATGGACGCCGGCGATCATCGCGGGCTATGCCGCCAGCATTTTGGCGCATTATTGGATCAACGGCTAAACCGTTTATGGCATCTTGGCGGCGGTCGATTTTTCCAATGAGTGGGTGGAATGGGCAAAATCAGATCAAGCAGAATCCGGTCGCCGGGCGTGGTCTGGATAACGCCGCGCTTTCCTCTGCTTGGCTTGCTGGATCGCCGGCCCCAGGCTTTTGGATACCGCCGTCCAGGCAGCGTCCTTGTCCGCCGCCGAGGCTATCCACTGGCTGGGCTGTCCTTGAAGCTTGGCCAAAGGCAAATCATCCCAATCGCACTCGCGCAAGCGAATCGGCACAACGGTTTTCTCGGCCTGGTGATGGGCCGCGAGGGCGGTCGCAAGCTCTTTGGTGTAACAAAAATCTGAAGCGATAAAATCCGCGCTCACTAAACACAGCACCAAATCGGCCTCGGCCAATTGCTGGAAAATCACCTTGTTCCAATCCTCCCCAGCGTCGATGGCGCGGTCGTCCCACAGGGACAGCTTGTCCAAACGCACCAAAGGCGACAGCGCGGCGCGCAGCTTGTCCAGATATTCCAAATCCTGGTGCGAGTAGGACACAAACGCCTTCACCGGGGTTTGTGCCAATTCGTCGCGCATCGCCGCTTCTTCGACGCCGTCCAGCAAATCCGCCACGGGAATATCCTGTTCTATCTGCCAAACAAAAATCTCTTTCTTTCCCCTGTTCTCTGCTGCCACCAAGCTCTTGTATTCCAGAAAATCCTTATGACCCGGAATCGGCACCCATTCGGTGATCGGCAGATTGGCGAAGCCATCGACGATCTCTTTCACCGTCTCGCGGATGAAGCTCAACAAGCGGCGCGGCTCCTGGCCGCAGACTTCGATCTGGATTTCCCGGTCTTCCTTGTCCTCGCGCACCCTGGCCGAGGCGTCGAACACGCTGGGCTTGTGCAACACCATGCCGGTGCGCCAGCGCAATTCGCCTTCAATAAAACCATGCAGTTTCACCATCAAACGCGGGAAGATGCTGTCCGGCAACAATTCGGGAAAGCGGATCGTGAAACGCAAACCTTTTCCCTGTATTGTGAAGTCCGGCTCTGACACCGGCAGCAATTGCGGCACGACATAACGCCGCTCATCCCACTGATAACACAGTTCAAACTCCTGCATCACCCGCACGATGTAATTCAGCTTGTCCAGCGGATACCGCAACACCGGCTCCCCAGCCTTGTCGTAGCGCCGGTCGTTGATGACCGCGTCGAAATCCGCCTCATGTAGCAAACCCTGCGCGTCCGCCACCTTTGCGGAATTGATGATGCGGTAAACCCCGTTGGTCAGCCATAAGGGATTGAGGATTTGCGTGTCGAAGTTTTTCAAATTGCGGAAATTGATGACCAGCCCTAAATCATGCAGGAATTGCAGCAGCACATCTTGGCTAAACCGCCGCGCCACGCCGTTCGCCTCGCACACCGCCCGGTATTGCGCCGAGTCGATGTAATCCTGGGCCATATGGGCGAAATGATCTTTCACCGTTAGCCAGGTGGCGGGAAACGGCGTGCGCCGGGTGTCGGCTTGTTCAATTTGGCGGGCCAACGCCTGGTGGAATTCCGCGACGCCCTGCTTATTGGCGCAGGACAGCCGGAAGAAGTCTTGGATATTCGGATATTTCTCGCGCAAGCGCTTGCGATCCACCTCAAAAGCGGGATTCTCGTCGATCTTGTTCAACACCACCAACACCGGCGAACGCCCGCCGAAACTGGCGGCATGTTTCAGCCATTTCTCCGCCTTGTCATCGCTGCGGCTGTTCAGCACGACCACATAAATGCAGCGTTGCGACAGGAAAAACTGGTGCGTCGCATGGTTGACCTCCTGCCCGCCGAAATCCCAGCAATGCGCGATGACCGTGCCGCCATCGAACTCGAACGGGGTTTTCTGGATGCGGATGCCATGGGTTTGGCTTTCCTTAGGGTTGAAACCTTCATCGCGCAGCCGCTTAATCAGCGAAGTCTTGCCCGCCTCGCCTTCGCCTAGGAATATCACCTTGACCTCGTTCAAAGGCCGACCGTCGTCGCCGAGTTGCTCAAAATATTCGACGACGGCTTCCGGGCCTTCGATGGCGAATTCCACGGGGGGAATGATGAGAGGGCAGTTTTCGACGTTAATTCCGGGGTCAGCATAGTTTTCCCACCTCACCGGCCATCCAGCTTTGATTTTGGGCCAGAATGGCGACAAGTCGGACACTGGGGTGCCAGAGCAATGAAATTTTTGCAATCCGGCCAGACCCGTCAACGGCGTCAAGTCTGTCACCAAGGTATGGGAGCAATCGAGTTCTTGCAGCAAGGTTAGATTGACTAGCGGCGACAAATCGGTCACCAATGTTTCGGAGCAATTAAGCTTTTGCATATCAACCAAAGCGGTCAGCGGCGTCAAGTCGGCTACTAGGGTGCGGGAACAATCGAGTTCCTGAAGATGAGCAAGATTAGCTAGTGGTGTCAAATCGACCGCTCGGGTTTTGTAGCAATACAGTTCTTGCAAATCCTCTAAGCCGATTAGAGGTGACAAATCAGCCACCGATGTTTCGGAGCAATTGAGCCTTTTCAGCCCGGTTAAAAATGACAGTGGTGACCAGTCGGTTACCGGGATGCTTGAGCAAATTAGCGTTTGCATCCCAGATATACTGGACAGAGGCGACAAATCTTCCACATTAGTATCAAAAATACCGAGGCTTTGCAGCTTGGTCAAGCCGGTTAGCGCTGATAAGTCGGAAACTTTGGTGCGAGAAAGGCCGAGTGTTTGCAACTCAATCAGACCAGATAGCGGGGATAAATCAGCCACTTGGCTTTTGCCGCAATCGAGCATTTGCAGTCCAGACAGGTTAGCCAACGGCGACAAGTCATCCACTTGGGTGAAACCACAAATAAGAATTTGCAGTTTGGTCAGACCAGCCAGCGGCGACAAGTCGGCTACCATGGTGTCGGTGCAATCGAGTGTTTGCAATCCAACTAGCTTAGCCAACGGTGACAGGTCTGTAACTGGGGCAAGAGAACAGCTGAGGTATTTTAGATCAACCAGACCGGACAATGGCGATAAGTCAGTCATAGTAGCCGTCAAAAAAAGCTCTTGCAGATCGGTTAATTCCGCTATCCAGTCGGGCAATCGGGTGATGGTATTGGCTTCACCTTTATTGTGACTTTCAACAAATTCTACATCGTTATTAGAATATTTTCCATAAAAAGATTCAAACACTAAACTCTTTAACCAAACCAATTCCCTGACCGCATTCGGCACTTCGGCCAGCCCACAGTTGCCCAAATCGAGAAACCCGGTTTTCTCCCGTTTTTCTTTTTCGATCAGTTCAAGGGCGAGGTTTTCCTGTTGCGTCATGGCGGTTGGCTCCTAAGTGTGGGCGGGGTTTGCGCGAAGGCTGGGGTTGTTATTGAAACATGGACGCCGCCAGACAGCCACCCGCAAGCTTTGCAAGTGTGGCAGCCTGTCCACAGCAATGCTCACAAGGCCCAAAGCCCCGTCATTCCGGCATCCATGCCGGAATGACGGGGCGTGACGCATGGCTTCGGCTCAAAATTTTATCGTTCCCACGCTCCGCGCCACTGTCATTAAGTTGAGCGAGAAGAGGGGGCCAAGATTCGTGGGAGCCGCGCCTCGCGGCGACCGGACTTGAAGAAAAACTCAGCTTCACAGGTTGGCAGAGGCCAATCGCCGCGAGGCGCGGCTCCCACGGGTGCGCTTTAACTTAATGGCAGTGGCGCGGAGCGTGGGAACGGTATGAAATGGCCGCGGCGGCGCATGGGGATGATAGGCGATGGAAATCAGGCGGCCATCGTCGGCATTGACTGGCCCGGCCAAACCGTTATTGTATCGGCGGCGGGCAAGCCGTCCGCGGGATGCGCCTGGAAGGCCCGGGCATTTTTGAGCGAATAGCGGATTTTGGCGGGTTTCATGATGAAGGCGATTATTCTCGATGGTTCAGCGGCCGGCGACCTTGTGGGCGGGCGCGTCTGCGCGGCGCTGGCGGCGCAGTTCCAGGCCCGGGGCTGGGACGTGGAGCAGGTGGTGTTGCGGGATCAAAAGCTGGCCAATTGCGCCGGCGATTTTTTTTGCTGGGTGCGCACGCCGGGCGTGTGCCAGTCGGAGGATGACAACAACGCCATCGCGGCGGCGGTCGTCGCCAGCGATGTGATGGTCTACGCCACACCGGTCACGTTTGGCGGCTATTCCTCGGCGCTGAAGCGCATCGTTGACCGCTTGATTCAAACCCTGTCGCCATTTTTCATGACGGTGGCCGGCGAGTCGCGCCACCAACCGCGTTACCCAAAATATCCCGATTTGCTGGCGGTGGGCTGGATGGACGGGCCGGACGCGCAAGCCGAGGCGGTGTTCAAGCATCTGGTCCACTGCAACGCGGTCAATATCCACACCAAAACCTGCGTCTGCGAAGTGGTCTCGGCGGGCCGGTCGGATGCGGAGATGCAAGTCTCGGCGCGGGCCTGGCTGGACGATTTGGCGCGGGGCCGCTCGTCCGCGCCGGTGGGCTTGCCGGTGGACGGCAAGAGCGGCGGGCCGGCGGCGATCCGGCGGGCGGTGTTGCTGGTCGGCAGCCCGAGGACGCGCAAAAGCACGTCGAACTCGCTGGGCGGGTATTTGTTCGGGCGGCTGGGGCCGTCCACGCAGGTCGAGACGGTTTATCTGCACACGGTGCTGCGTTCCCCCGCCAAGCGGCAGGCGCTGCTCGACGCGGTGGACGCGGCGGATTTGGTGGCGCTGGCGTTCCCGGTGTATTTCGATTCGCTGCCCGCGGCGGCGGTCGAGGCGCTGGAATTGATCGCCGCGCATCGGCAGGGCCGGGCGGCGCGCCCGCCGTTGTTCGTCGCCATCGCCAATTGCGGCTTTCCGGAGGCGAGCCAGGCCGCGACTGCGTTGGCAATCTGCGCGGTGTTCGCGCGGCAGGCCGGGTTGGCCTGGGCTGGCGGGCTGGCTTTGGGCGGTGGCGAGTTGGTGGGCGGCGTGCCTTTGCTTGAAGGCGGCATGCGGACGCTGCGCATCCGCCGGTCGCTGGATTTGGCCGCCGCCGCGTTGGCGCAGGGCCAAGCCATTCCGCAAGCCGCGCAAGACGGTTTGCAAAAGCCGCTGATTCCGCATTGGTTGTATCGGCTGGTGGGCGGGTTTATCTGGAGGCACCGCGCCAAGCGCTATGGGGCGGAAAAGCGGCTGCGACAGCAGCCGTATGGCGAAGGCCGATGACTCGAAGCCGGCCACAGGCTATGATGGATCTTTTGCCGAAGAGGAGCCGACGCCTGTGAACCGCTTGACCTTGACCCGTCCCGACGACTGGCATTTGCATCTGCGCGACGGCGCGGCGCTGGCCGCGGTCGCGGGCCACAGCGCGCGCCAATTCGCCCGCGCCATTGTGATGCCCAATTTGAAGCCGCCGGTGGCCACGGTGGACACCGCCTTGGCCTATCGCGAGCGCATCCTGCAAGCCTTGCCGCCGGGGGTGGCGTTCGAGCCGCTGATGACGCTTTATTTGACCGAGTCCACGCCCTTGGCCGAAGTCGAGAAAGCCGCGTCGAATCCGCATGTCCATGCGTTCAAGCTGTACCCGGCCGGGGCGACGACGAACTCGGACGCGGGCGTAGGCAGTTTGGAGCGGATTTATCCGCTGTTGGAGGCGATGGAAAAATACGACGTGCCGCTTTTAGTCCATGGCGAGGTGGTCGATCCCGGCATCGACATTTTCGACCGCGAGCGGGTGTTTATCGAGCGGGAATTGGAGCCGGTCACGCGGCGCTTCACCGGTTTGCGCGTCGTGCTGGAACACGCGACGACGGCGGACGCGGTGTGGTTTGTGCGCGAAGCCGGGCCGAATGTCGCGGCGACGCTGACGGCCCACCACTTGCTCTACAACCGCAACGCCTTGCTGGCCGGCGGCGTCCGCCCGCATTTTTATTGCCTGCCGATATTGAAGCGGGAAAGCCACCGGCAAGCCTTGGTCAAGGCGGCGACCAGCGGGGAGGCGAAGTTTTTCTTAGGCACCGACAGCGCGCCGCATCCGCAAAACCAGAAGGAATCCGCATGCGGTTGCGCGGGCTGTTACACGGCCTTCGCAGCCATCGAGCTTTATGCCGAGGCTTTCGAGGCGGCGGGCAAGCTGGAGAATTTGGAAAAGTTCGCCAGCTTCAACGGGCCGGATTTTTACCGGCTGCCGCGCAACACGGGCACGATCACTTTGGAAAAAGCGGCCTGGGATGTCCCCGCCGGTTTTGCTTTCGGCGAGGAGCGGCTGGTGCCTTTGCGGGCCGCGGAGACCATCGCCTGGCGCAGGGTTTGACGCGCATAAAAAAACCCGCGGCTTGCCTGCGGGTTTTTTAGCGGGGACTTAAGGGCCGCTCAGTTGGACTTGGCCGGCTTGCCGTCCAGATGCTCCAATTCGTCCATCTCTTTTTCCAAGGCTTCGTCTTCCGCGCTGGGGGGCGGATTGCCGTCGTAAATCTTGTTGTTGCGGTCTTGGAAATAGCCGTTGCGGATGAATTCGTAGCGGTCGATGGCGGCCTCGTCGACAATCTTGGTGGCGCTCAACAAGTCCGCGCGCGCGTCGATGGTCTTCAAGGTTCCGCTGCCGTAGGCGATGGCCACCGGGTTGATCCAGTTGATCGGGTTGGCGGCGGTTTCGCCGACCAGGCCGACGACGCCGCGCGGCGTGCTGGGGCCGATCAGCGGGATGACCAGGTAGGGGCCGGACGGAATGCCCCAGGCGCCCAGGGTCTGGTCGAGATCTTCGTTGTGCTTGGGCAGTTCCAGCTTGCTCGCGACGTCCACGAAGCCGCCGAGGCCCGCCGTGGTGTTGACCAGGAAGCGGCCGGTGTCCATGCCGGACTGGAGCAGCTTGAACTGGAGCAGGTCGTTGGCGACCACGCCGATGTCGTCGACATTGCTGAAGAAATTGGTGACGCCGCGGTCGACAAACTCGGGGGCGACGGTTTGGTAGCCCGTGGCGACCGGCTTCATGACATAATTGTCGAGCTTGTCGTTGAAGCTCTGCACGTTCCGGTTCCACCCCTCCCACGGGTCGCGGGGGTCGGCCTTGTCCGTCGTGGCGCAACCGGCCACGGCGAGGGCCACGCCGGTCAAAGCGGCGGTTCTAAGCTTGACGATGTAAGCGTTGTTCTTCATTTTTCTGTTCCTGCTTGATTTCCTCGGAATTTCGGTCAGGATTCTTCGGAAGGTGTGGCCACGTTCGCCCTTGCCCTAAACCTTCGCGCGCAATGCGATTTTGAACCATCAAATGCCGTTAAATATAATTCCCCCTTCGGCGCGAGTCGAGGAAAAAATCACGCCCACACCCATGAATGCCGAAAAAACTCTGTTTTCCAAGCGCTTTCGCGGCTACCTGCCGGTAGTCATCGATATCGAGACCTCGGGCTTCGATCCGGCGCGCAACGCTTTGCTTGAAATCGCGGCGGTCATCCCGGACATGGACGGCGACGGCAGGCTGTCGATCCTGGAGACCCATTCCGCCCATGTGGCGCCGTTCCCGGGGGCCAGGCTGGACGAGTCCGCGCTGGCGTTCAACAAGATCGACCCTTTCCATCCTTTCCGTTTCGCGGTGGATGAAAAAGAGGCGTTGCAAAAAATCTTCCACCCCGTGCGGGTGGCGGTGAAGCGCAACGGTTGCACCCGCGCCATCTTGGTCGGGCACAATCCCGCTTTTGACATCGGTTTCCTCAACGCCGCCGTGGCGCGCACGGGGATCAAGAAAAACCCCTTCCATCCGTTCAGCACGTTCGACACCGCGACCCTGAGCGGCCTGGTTTACGGGCAGACCGTCCTGGCCAAGGCGGCGCAGGCGGCGGGGCTGGCTTGGGACAACCAGGAGGCGCATTCGGCCGTCTATGACGCGGAGCAGACCGCGCGGCTGTTCTGCGGCATCGTCAACCGCTGGGGCGAGCTGGTGACGGCCGAGGCGGGGAAGGGGGGTTGCGGGGCTTAGGTCGGCTTCACCGATTTGAGCAGTGCATGCAGTTCGCCGCTTTGGAATTGCTCCATCATGATGTCCGAGCCGCCTACGAGTTCGCCGTTGACGAACAGTTGCGGAAACGTCGGCCATTTGGAATAAGTTTTCAGGTTTTCACGGATCTCGGGGTCGGCGAAAACATTGACGTAGGCGAACTCGACGCCGCACTGCTCCAGGATCTGCACCGCCCTGCCCGAGAAGCCGCACTGCGGAAAATCGGGGGTGCCTTTCATGTACAGCAGCACGGGGTTGGATTCGACCTGGCTTTTGATGCGCTCGATGGGGTCCATAAATTGATCCTCGGATAGTCTGGGGTTGAAAAACCCAGTAAATTTATCAGAAAACGCGCCACAAATTAAGCGGCGGGGTTGCAAGCCCCCGTCGTGCTTCGCGCAAAGATAAAGCACCTCACGCAACGACGCCACGCCCGCAACGCCACAGGGCGTCTTTACATGGCGTCGTTGCGCCGTTGCGTGAGGCCGCTTTTTCCTCATTCGGCTCTGTGAAGGCCGCCTGGCGAGGTTGGCGCGAGCGCGGCGCGGCCTGGGCTCAAGTTTGGTCTTGTGCGCGGGTGTTTTTTGCATATAATTCTTCCCTTGGTTTTTCGGGCAGTCTACGCGACTGCCTTTTGTTTTTACGGGAGCTTCCATGACCAGCCATGTAATGCCGACTTATGCCAGACTGCCTGTCAGCTTCGAGCGCGGGGAGGGGGCCTGGCTTTGGGACGCCCAGGGCAAGCGCTACCTGGACGCCGTCGCCGGCATCAGCGTGTGCAACTTGGGCCATGCGCATCCGGCGGTGACGGCGGCCATCGTCGCGCAGGCGGGCAAGTTGTTGCACACCTCCAATCTTTACCGGGTCGAAAACCAGGAGGCGCTGGCCGACGCGCTCACCTCGGCTTCCGGGATGGACAATGTCTTTTTCTGCAACTCGGGGGCGGAGGCCAACGAGGCGGCGATCAAGCTGGCCCGCAAACACGGCCACGCCAACGGGGTGGACAAGCCGGCCATCGTCGTCATGGACGGCAGTTTCCACGGGCGCACGCTGGCGACCTTAAGCGCGACCGGCAACCGCAAAATCCAGGAAGGCTTCGAGCCTCTGGTGGAAGGCTTCGTGCGCGTGTCCTACGGCGACGCCGAGGCGGTGGCTGCGGTGGACGATTCCGACGTGGTCGCGGTGCTGGTCGAGCCGGTGCAAGGCGAGGGCGGGGTGCGCATCCCGGCGACAGGCTATCTTAAGCGCCTGCGCGAGATCTGCGACCAACGCGGCTGGTTGTTGATGCTGGACGAGGTGCAGACCGGCATGGGCCGCACCGGCACGTTGTTCGCCTTCCAGCAAGAGGGCATCCTCCCCGACGTGGTGACGGTGGCCAAGGCCTTGGGCAACGGCGTGCCCATCGGCGCCTGCCTGGCCCGGGGCGCGGCGGCTTTGGTGTTGACGGCGGGCAAGCATGGCTCCACGTTCGGCGGCAACCCCTTGGCCTGCGCCGCCGCGCTGGCCGTGTTGAAAACCCTGCGCGAGGACAAGCTCCCTGAGCGTGCCCGCCAGTTGGGGGCCACCCTCGCAGACCATTTGCGCGCGGCCTTGGTCGGCAACCCCCATTTGGTGGAGGTGCGCAACCGGGGGCTGATGATCGGCGTGCAACTGGACCGGCCCTGCGGCGCGCTGGTCGGCTTGGCCCTGGAACAGGGCTTGCTGATCAATGTGACGGCGGACACCACGATCCGTCTGTTGCCGCCGCTGATCCTGAGCGACGAGGACGCTTTGCGCCTGGCCGGGCAGTTAGGGGCTATCGTCAACGCATTCACCCAAGCAGAACAATAAATTAGAAAGCGATTATGAATCCGCGTCATTTTGTCACCTTCACTGACCTGAGCGGGGATGAGATCCGCGCCCTGATCCGCCGCGCCGGCGAACTCAAGCGGCTTGAGACCGTTTACGAGCCGCTGAAGAACAAGGTGCTGGGGATGATTTTTGAAAAATCCTCCACTCGCACCCGGGTTTCCTTCGAGGCGGGCATGATCCAGTTTGGCGGCGGGGCGATCTTCTTGTCGCCGCGCGACAGTCAACTGGGGCGCGGGGAGCCGGTGGAGGACAGCGCCAAGGTGCTGTCCCGCATGGTCGATTGCGTCATGCTGCGCACCCACAGCCACCGCACGGTGGAAATTTTCGCCGAGCATTCCAGGGTGCCGGTCATCAACGGCCTGACCGACCGTTTCCACCCTTGCCAGGTACTGGCCGACATGCAGACGTGGTTCGAGCATCGCGGCGACATCGCGGGCAAGACGGTGGCTTGGATCGGCGACGGCAACAATATGTGCCAGACCTATGTCCACGCCGCCCAGCAACTGGATTTCCGCCTGCAAGTCGCCTGCCCGGAAGGCTACGAGCCGGAAGCGGGCTTGTTGGAGCAGGCCGGCGGGCGCGTCGTGTTGAGCCACGATCCGCGCGCGGCCGCGCAAGGGGCGGATCTGGTGGTGACGGACGTGTGGGCCAGCATGGGCCAGGAAGAGGAGCAGGCCTTGCGCGCGGAAGTGTTCGCCGGCTACCAGGTGGACGCGGCGCTGATGGCGCTGGCGGCCAAAGACGCGTTGTTCATGCATTGCCTGCCGGCCCACCGCGGCGAGGAAGTCGCGGCCTGCGTGATGGACGGCCCGCAAAGTGTGGTCTGGGACGAGGCGGAAAACCGGCTGCATGCGCAAAAAGCGTTGCTAGAATTTTTGTTGGCCAAGCCCTGAGGCCCCGCGGCTTGGAGGGGCGCGCCGGCTGGGTTAATCGGCGGTGGCTTTTTGGTAGAATGCCCGCTTCTGCCGGCTTTAGGGAAAATCGAATTGAAAAAATGCCTTTTGGCTGTCTTGCTGCTGCCGTGCCTGGCCGCACAGGCGGGAACGGCGGCCTGGATCACCGACAAGCTCGAAGCGCAATTGCGTTCGGGCTCCAGTGGCCAATCCAAGATCGTCAAGTCGCTGCCCTCGGGCACCGAGCTGACCCTGGTCGAGGGCGGCGAAACGAATGGCTTCAGCCATGTGATGCTGGAGTCCGGCGAGGAGGGCTGGGTTTCCAGCCGCTATCTGAGCATGACGCCGGTGGCCCGCGCGGACCGGGAGGAAAACTCGAAAAAGCTGGCGGCGCTGCGCGAGGAGAACCAAAGGCTGAAGGCCGAGCTGGCGGCGGCGCGGTCGGGCAAGGAAGCCGCCGAGAAGTCCGCCCAGGACTCGAACGCGGAAACCTCGCGCTTGAGCAGCGAAGTCACCGCCATCCGCCAGGCGTCGGCCAATGTGTTGCAAATCCAAAACGAGCGCGACCAGTTGACCTTGGAAAAGGTCAACCTGGAAAGCGAGCTTGAAACCCTCAAACGCGAGAAACAGTCCATGGACGCCAGCGACAAGCAGGACTGGTTCATGATCGGCGCGGGCGTCTTGTTCGGAGGCATCGTCCTCGGCCTGGTCTTGCCCCGCTTGAGCTGGCGCAAGAAAAGCAGCTGGGATTCCTTCTAGTGTCCCGCCCCCTCAACCGATTTTCCGCCATACGAGTATTTCCATGCAAACGCTGACCCGCTATCTTCCGCTGTATGGCAAATGGACAGATGAAAACGGCGGCATTGTTTACACGGGTGTTGAAGCCGAGTCAAACAAGGCACTATTACACGATGGCTTGGCTTTGTTTGGACACGAATTGGAAGACGGGGAAATCGAGGCGGACATAAGCCTGTCCCGCACAAACCATGCTGAAAGCGCGATGATTGTGTTTAGGGCCAACGGCCAGGAGCGCTACTACATGGCGGGGGTGGGTCACGGCAGCGCTTACACGCTGTTGGAGGGGGGCGGCGAACGACCGTCCACCAAGTTGGTCGGCATTGGCAGCAGCGCCAATATTGAGCCGGGCCGCGCCTATAAGATCAAAGTGGTGCTGGAAGGGCAAAAAGTCGATGTCTTTGTCGATTCCATCCGCGTCATTTCTTACCCAAGCCTGCCGAGACAAACAGGCACCAGCGTCGGCTTGCTCTGCTCTAAATACACCCACAAGGCAGTCTTCAGCAATTATCGGGTCAGCTCAGCCCGACCCAAAGCGTTTGTCGCGATGCAGTTTTCCGAGCCGTACAACGAAGTGTATAGGGACGCCGTTGAGCCCTTGGTCAGGGAAATCGGCTTTGAGCCATTAAGGTTGGACGATGTGCATAGCCCGGGCATCATCATCAACGACATTATCAACAATTTGTCCGAATCGTCGATTGTGTTGGCGGAGATCTCGGAGAAGAACGCCAACGTCTATTATGAGCTTGGGCTTGCCCATGCGCTGGGCAAGCCGACCTTGCTGATGGCTGTAAAAGGCACGTCCCTGCCGTTCGACGTCGGCCCGCATCGGTGCATTTTTTACGACAACACCATCGCCGGGCGCGGCAAGTTGCAAGAATCCTTGAAGCGCGGCCTGATGAGCCTGCTGGGCCGCAGCATCGACAGCTAAGGCGCCGTTGCGCCAAGGTCGCGGCCACCCACCGATTACCCTTCCCACTTGGAAAGAATCCAATGACCGACACCAAAACCCGCCCATTTTCCTCCCTCGTCGTCGATGGCATGGAGCGCGCGCCCAGCCGCGCGATGCTGTACCCGGTCGGCTTCACCGACGCCGACTTTCAAAAGCCGCAGGTCGGCGTGGCTTCGACCTGGAGCATGGTCACGCCCTGCAACATGCACATCAACAAGCTGGCTGACGATGCGGCCCGGGGCGTGGACGCGTCCGGCGGCAAGGCGGTCGTCTTCAACACCATCACCATCTCCGACGGCATCTCCATGGGCACCGAGGGGATGAAGTACTCGCTGGTGTCGCGCGAAGTGATCGCCGACTCCATTGAGACGGTGGTCGGCTGCCAGGGCTTCGACGGGGTGGTCGCCATCGGCGGCTGCGACAAGAACATGCCCGGCTGCCTGATCGCCATCGCAAGGCTCAACCGGCCGGCCGTGTTCGTCTACGGCGGCACCATCCTGCCCGGCTGCCACGGCGACAAGAAGCTGGACATCGTCTCGGTGTTCGAGGCGGTCGGCGCGCGGGCCAACGACAAGATCGACGACGCCGAGTTGCATGCCATCGAGTCGAAGGCCATTCCGGGGCCGGGCTCTTGCGGCGGCATGTACACCGCCAACACCATGGCCTCCGCCATCGAGGCGCTGGGCATGAGCCTGCCGGGCAGCTCCGCCCAGGCCGCCATCTCCGACGACAAGAAGCGGGACTGCGAGCGGGCCGGCGCGCAGGTGCTGAAACTGCTGGAGCTGGGCGTCACGCCCCGCGACATCATGACCAAAAAGGCGTTCGAGAACGCCATCACCGTGGTTATCGCCCTGGGCGGCTCCACCAACGCGGTGCTGCACCTGCTGGCCATGGCGCATGCCGCCGGCGTGGACTTGAATCTGGACGATTTCACCCGCGTCGGGCAAAACGTCCCGATGCTGGCGGATCTCAAGCCCAGCGGCAAGTATTCGATGGCCGAACTCGTGGAAATCGGCGGCATCCAGCCGTTGATGAAAGCACTGCTGAACGCCGGGCTGCTGCATGGCGACTGCCTCACCGTCACCGGCAAGACCTTGGCCGAAAACCTGGCCGAGGCTCCGGACTATCCGGAGGGCCAGGCTATCATCAAGCCTTTGGGCCAGCCGATCAAAAAAGACAGCCACCTGGTCATCCTCAGGGGCAACCTCGCCCCCGAAGGCGCGGTGGCGAAAATCACCGGCAAGGAAGGGCTGACGTTCACCGGCCGGGCGCGGGTGTTTGACTGCGAGGAGCTGGCCTTGAAAGCCATCCTCGACGGCACTGTGGTGGCCGGTGATGTCATTGTCATCCGTTACGAAGGCCCGAAAGGCGGCCCCGGCATGCGGGAGATGCTGTCCCCCACCGCCGCCGTGATGGGCAAGGGGCTGGGCCAGTCGGTGGCGCTGATCACCGACGGCCGTTTCTCGGGGGGCACCCACGGCTTCGTGGTCGGCCACATCACGCCGGAAGCCTGGGTCGGCGGCCCGCTGGCGGCCGTCGAGAACGGCGACGAGGTCACCATCGACGCCGAAACCCGCCAGCTCACGCTGCGCGTCGCGGAGGAAGAGCTCGGACGGCGTCTGCGGCTGTGGGCGCGGCCAGCGCGGCGTTATGACCGGGGCGTGCTGGCCAAATACGCCCGGCTGGTCAGTTCGGCTTCCGAAGGCGCGGTCACCGACAAATATCTGGATTAAACGCCTGGCTGGCCGGTGGTTTGACGAGGTGGGCGTTTATGTCGGAGAGGCTTTTCTAGTAAACTGGACGGGCGAGGTTCCCCGCGTTGATTCCCCGTCAAGAATCGCCCGGGCATCCACTCAACCATTCAGCATCGGATACGCTCACAATGGCCCAGTATCGACGCGTCGAATATCCCCGCCACACGCCGGGCGGTCGCCTGTGAAGCGCCGGGCAAGGCCATGTCCGCCGCGCGCCGGGACGGGGGCGGCTTCCGCATGACGCGCCGGCGCGGCAGACGGGCGTCGGCGGGCGGCCACGGGTGCTGACATGAAAGGCGGCCGGCCGTCGGAGGGGGGGGGCGTGGAGGGAAGCGCCGGCCCCGGCATCCGGTTTTTCAGCCTGCGTTGGAAGTTGTTGGGGTCGCTCGTCCTGCTTTCCCTGGTCACCTTCGTCCTGCTGTCCCAGTTCTTCCGGCTCTACCTGCTGGAGCGCTATGAGGACGCGCGCCACAGCGCCCTTCCCTTGTATTCCCGCCAAATCAACGGCCTGATCCGCCAGGAGCGGCGCCATTTGGAGCAGGTGGCGATGACGCTGCCCACCCTCTCCGGCACCCGCAGTCCTTTGGCGAAAAAAAATCCGCAGGAGTTCAAGCGCCGGTTCGACGAGTTTTGGGCCACCTTCCAGCTTGACATGGGACTGGAGGACGCCTATTACTTCGACGCCGAGGGCAACAAGCTGGCCGATTGGAACAGCGGCGCCATCCCGCCCCAGGCGGCTGACAGCGAAGCGTGGCGGCGCGCCGTCCGCGAGAGTTCGCGGCTGGAATCGTCGAGCAGCTTCGTGTCCTGCGTTGAAACCTGCCGCATCTACGCCCTTGCCCCCGTGCTGGTCAACGGCCATTTAAGCGGCCAATTCGCCGTCGGTGTTTCGCTGGCGGAGGTGGTGCTGGCCTTCCGCAACACGTCCAACGCCGATATTGCCGTCATCGCCGACGCGCCCCCCCCCGGGGCGGGGCTTGCCTCCGACGCTTTGCAGTCGCGCTGGCATGTGCGCATCCAGGCCGCTTCCAATCCCAGGGCCAGCCTGGAAATCCTCAACCAGGCGAGTGTCCGGTTTGACTTGCCGGCCTTTTTGGAGCGCACGAACCGGGTGGAGGCCTCAGGGAGAACCTACGAGGTGACCGAAATGGCGCTGGCCGACGACAGCCGGGTCAGCGGGATGCGGATTTTGTTGATCAAAGACGTCAGCCTGGATCTGGCCCAGGCCAAGGACACCGCCTTCAGCGCGTTGCTGTTGAGCCTGTCGGGCGGGGGGCTGTCGCTGATCCTGCTCTATGTGCTGCTGGGCAAGTCCCTGAACCGCTTGCTGCGGACGGCTGGCGCGATCCCCTTGCTGGGGCGCGGCGCCTTCGCCCAGTTGCGCACGGTGGTCAGTCCGCGCCAACACGCGCATCTGCACGACGAGATAGACATGCTCGACAGCACGGCGATCATGCTGTCCTGGCGTCTGCAATCGCTGGAGGCCGAGGTGGAGGAGCGCACCCGTTCCCTGCAAACCGCCTTGGACGAGGTTTACAAGAAAAACGCCTTCGTCAGCAGCCTGCTCGACCACGCCCAGGTCATTATCGTCACCCATGACGACGCCGGGGGGGTCGTCTCCATCAACCGCTATGGCTGCGAACTGACCGGCTACACCGAAACGGAATTGCGCGGCGCCCATTTGCTGGGCTCCCCCCTCCTGCTCAACCCCCGCTCCAACCTCAGAGGTCGGCTGCAAGAGCTGGCCGACGGAAAGATCGAACACCTCCGCCACGAAGCCACCCTCCGGTGCTTCGACGCCAGCCAGAGGGACATTTCCTGGGTGCATACCCGGCTGAGTCCGAAAACCGGCGGCCCCGTCACTTTGCTCGCCGTCGGCCTGGACATCAGCGAGCGCAAGCAAAACGAAGCCCGCCTGGCTTATTTGGCGGACCACGACCCGTTGACCGGCTGTTACAACCGCCGCCGCTTCGTGGCGGACATGGAACGCATGCTGCTGGCCGCGAGCGATTCCTCGCGGCGGGGCTGCCTGCTGTTCATCGACTTGGACCGCTTCAAATTTCTCAACGACACCAGCGGCCACCATGCCGGCGACAGCCTGTTGCTGCTGGTCACCGACGAGTTGCGCAAACTGATCCGGCCTTACGACATTCTGGGCCGGCTCGGCGGCGACGAATTCGCCATCGGCATGCTGGACAGCGACGAGCGGGCGGGCATCGCCACGGCCGAGAAAATCAACGCGGCGCTGGCGTCGCTGTCGCACCCCATCTTGGGCATCAAGCACCCGATCTCGGCGAGCATCGGCATCGCCATGTTTCCGGAGGGCGGGTTTAGCGTTAGGGATCTGCTAGTCCATGCCGACATCGCCATGTACCAGGCCAAGGATAAGGGCAGGAAGGGCTGGCACATCTTCTCGCCGGACGAAAAGGCGCGGGAGCGGCTGCACGATTGGCTGGTCTGGGAGGAGCGCATCAAGCAGGGCATGGCGGAGGACGGCTTCGAGCTGCATTTCCAGCCCGTCATGCTGCTGTCCCAGCGCACCATCGCGCATTTCGAGATTCTCCTGCGCATGCGCATGCCGGACGGCAGCGTCGCCACGCCGGTGCAATTGCTCGACATCGCCGAGCGCAGCAATTTGATCCGGGAGTTGGACTTGTGGGTCGTGCGCAAGGCCATCGCCTATGTGGCGGCCCTGCCGGTGGAGCACGACGGCACCGTCTTCACTATCAACCTGTCCGGCGTCAGCATCGGCGATGAAATCTTGTTGGAGAATCTGAAAAGCCTGTTCGAGACCACCGACATCGACCCGCGCCGGATCATTTTCGAAATCACGGAAACGGCGGCGGTCGCCGACCTCGCCCGCGCCCGCGAGTTTGTCATGGCGGTCAAATCGATTGGCTGCTGCTTCGCCCTGGATGATTTCGGCAGCGGTTTTTCTTCCTTTTACTATCTCAAGCACTTTCCTGTCGATTACATCAAAATCGACGGCTCGTTCATTTTCAACCTTGTGGACAGCCTGGACGACCAGATCCTGGTCCGCGCCATGGTCGACATCGCCAAGGCTTACAACAAGAAAAGCGTGGCCGAGTTCGTCGAAAACGAAAGCACTCTCAAAATCCTGCAACAGTACGGCGTGGATTACGTCCAAGGCTACTATATCGGCAAGCCGATCGACCATTTGTGCGTCGTGCCCGACTACTTGAAGAAGGCGTGAGGGGCGGCGGCCTGGGAGGGTTCCGCGCCTGTCGCCTATTTGAACAGCAGTAGGGCTTTCCGCACGGTCGAGGCCACGCCCCAGGATAGGGGGATCAGCACATAGCTCCAAAAGACGAACAGCAGCGCCCATTCCCGCCAGAGGTCTGGCGGCGGTGGCGCGGCAGCCTGCCGCCCGGCCTGGGCAGCGGTCTTGGGGGCCGCCGCCCGGTTTTTGGGGGGGGTGTGGCGGTGCCAGGGGGTTTTGCGTTTGCTCATGCGGTCAAGCCTCTGCCAGGCGGGGTTGGAAAGGTGGCGGGCGGTGCCGGACTCAGCCGTCCACGTCGTCATGGCGCATGTAATGCTTTTCGTGCAACTCGCGCATGGCCAAGTTACAGGCAAACCCCAGCGCCAGCAGGGTGGCCATGATGTAAAGCGTGGCCGTGTAGGCGTCCGCCTTGGCCACGCCGCGGCCGATTTGATACTCGCGGAGATAGTTGACCAGCACCGGCCCCAGCACCCCCGCCGTGGACCACGCGGTCAGCAGGCGGCCATGGATGCCGCCGACGTAGCGGGTGCCGAACACGTCGGCGAGATAGGCCGGTATCGCGGCGAAACCGCCGCCGTACATGCTGAGGATCACCAAGGTGGCGCAGATGAACAGCGCCATGTCCCCCTCCCGCGCCAGGGTCGGCAACATCGAGTACAGGAAGGCGCCCAGGGCGAAATAGACGAAATAAGTGTTTTTCCTGCCCAGGTAGTCGGAGGCGGTGGACCAGAAGAACCGCCCGCCCATGTTGAACAGGCTGAGCAGGCCGACAAAGCCCGCCGCGGCCTCCGCGCCGATTTTGCCCAGCGACATCTCCTGGATCATCACCGACGCCTGCCCCAGGATGCCGATTCCCGCCGTGACGTTCAGGCAGAGGATGGCCCACAGCAAATAAAACTGCGGCGTTTTCAGCGCCTGGTCGATGTGGACATGGCGCTGCGTCACCATTCTCTTCTGCTCCACCTTGGGCGTCCAGCCGACCGGCTTCCAGCCGGGGGGCGGCAGCCGGATCGCAAACGCGCCGATCAGCATCGAGGCGCAGTAGACGGCCCCCATCACCAGGAAGCTTTGCGCCACGCCGACCGTGGCCTCGTTTTTGAACATGCCCATCAGCGCCACGCCGAGCGGGGCGCCGATCATCGCCCCGCCGCCAAAGCCCATGATCGCCAAGCCGGTGGCCATGCCCCGCCGGTCCGGGAACCACTTCAGCAAGGTGGAAACCGGCGAGACATAGCCCAGCCCCAGCCCGCAGCCGCCCAGCACCCCGTAGCCCAGGTACAGCAAGGCGATCTGGTGTGTCGCCACCCCCAGGGCCGACAGCAAAAAGCCGCCGCCGAAGCAGCAGGCCGCCCAGAACATGGTCCGCCTCGGCCCGACTTTTTCCAGCCAGCTCCCGCCCAGCGCGGCGGAGAGCCCCAGGAACACAATCGCGAGGCTGTAGATCCAGCCCACCGAGGAGAGCTTCCAGTCTTCCGGCGCGGAGGCGGAGACGCCGAGCGCGCGGGTCAAGGGCTCGTTGAAGACGCTGAAGGCGTAGACTTGGCCGATGCAAAGGTGGACTGACAGCGCCGCCGGTGGGATCAGCCAGCGGTTGTAGGCCGGGGAGGCGATGGTGCGGTCTTTGTTCAGGAAATCCACAGGGTAGGCCTTTGGGCAATAGGACTTGAGGGATGGTGGGAATGATAACGAGTCAACGGGGGAACAGGCAAATCAGTCCGGCGCAAGGGCTTGCTTGTCCTTAGGTCGGTGCGTGCTGGTTGGGGGCTGCCCTGGGGGGGCTTGAGGAACCGCCTGGCGGTGAACCCCGAGGATGCCGGGGGCCCAAGCAAAAACTGATGTCGCCATGGTTTGGGCATGACGGTGTCGCGGAACAATAAAAAGCCTTGTCGCAAGAAGCAGGAACGGGCAAATTGTTGTTTTTTGCGGGCCCGGCCTCGATTCTTCTTGCAACAAGGCTATCGACTCTCAACTCCTCCTGGCGGCTTTTTTATTGTTAGCCATTGTGGGGTGCCCCGGATAAGAAGGCCCCTGCCGCCTTTGTCGCGCTGCTCTTATTTCGCCTTGGTGATCTGTTTTTCGACTTCGGCCTTGAGCTGGTTCTGCGCTTCGCCGGCTCCGCTAACTTCCATTTCCCGTGACTTCAGCATCAGCACCAGCACGATCGTGACAACGATCAGGCCACCGATGTAGAGCCAAAAATTATCCTTTTCGTTTTCGTTTTCGTTTGCCATTTTTAGCTACCTCGAAATAAAATGATTCAAAAAGATAACGCCGCGAGGACGTTTGCGAAAGCTTGTGGCGGTGTTGTAGCGCCCGCCTAGCCTGTCGGAACCATGTGCTTAGGGCTCATCTTCCGTCAGTGGTGATTATTCTAATTTCGCGAACACTGTAATTCAACCAATTTCACAAAATTTTTAATCCAGATCAATAAAGCGTCCGTCGATCTGTGCTTGGGCCATGCTGCCCCTCCGCGTGGACGCGTCTTCCCTCCTGCTTGGCAGCTTCCCTTTTTGTTCCAGTTTATGTTTAAAATACAATAAGTTGAAAATATCAGGCGAACATCGGCCAGACAAATTTCACCCCGATGAGCATCAGCACGGAAGCCAGCAGGGGGCGCAGGTAGTATTCCGGAATCTTGGCGCTCAGATGGCTGCCGACCCAAATACCCGGCAACGAGCCGACCAAAAGGCTGCCCAGCAGGGTGAAATCGACGTTGCCCATGTGCAAATGGCCAAGGCCGGCGATGGCCGTCAACGGAATGGCGTGGGCCAGGTCGGTGCCGACGATGCGCAGGGCCGGCAGGCGCGGATACAGGAAAAACAGCGCGACCGTGCCCAACGCGCCCGCGCCCACGGAGGACAGGGTGACCAGCACGCCCAGCGCCAGGCCCGCCAAAACCGTGGCGGGCGCTTGGAAGCGGTTGAAGCGCCCCGGATTGTGGGTGTCGGTGTCCTGCGCGGCCCGTTTCAGCCGGTTGCGGAAAAACAAGGCGAAAGCGGTCAGGATCAGCGCCACGCCCAAGGCGTTGCCCATGACCTGGGCCAGCGT
>Ga0265316_10000347_pt1 | contig 51995 bp, 41 predicted proteins | sample 4522metaG_FD_202092 | JGI IMG/M metagenome (GOLD analysis project Ga0265316, IMG submission 202092) | Rhizosphere microbial communities from Carex aquatilis grown in University of Washington, Seatle, WA, United States - 4-5-22 metaG | ecosystem: Host-associated > Plants > Roots > Rhizosphere >... | reverse complement strand
CCGCGCGAGCACGTTGGCCGCGACCGGGTTCGCATGCTGGGAATCGGTGGTGCGACACCAGCGCCGGGGGCGACGCGCCCGCAGGCCCGCCTGGCGCATCAGCCGCGCCACCCGCTTGCGTCCGACTCCATAGGGCTGTTTCCGGCAATGCGCGCAATTTTAGGGTGGCTCCTTCGTGCGCGGATTTGATGAGCGCGTTTGGCCTGGCTTCAGATTATTCCATTTAACGGTGGGAAAACCTGACTGATGCGCCGACGAACGCTGATGCGGTGGTGGGAGACGTGGAACGGGGAACGATCTCAATCACTTTCATGGAAGGCTGCGCATGTATAGCGGATCATCAGATGTCGTAGTGTCGAGACTCGGTTATGCCAAGCGGGGTATGGATTCATTATGTGATAATTCACGCTGGAAGGAACTATGTAATCCTTAGAAGTGGTATCCTGGATGCTAAATTCACGAGTGCCGGTTTCACTTTTATGATGTCGTCAGTTGGGGCAGGAAGTGCGGGAACGTTAAATGGCGCTTTGGACGAGCTGCGGATCTTCAGTCGGGCGCTGAATGAGTCTGATGCTAGGAGCGCCGCGAGCTCCAACCGCGGAGTAACTAGCCGCACGGCGGTAATGAGTGCGGCCTCGGCGGTCGGCGTTTCCATCCTGATACGGCATGGTCTCGGCCAACGCCAGGCCGCCAGTGGAGATGGCTCGCTAAACACATTGCTCGCTTTGGGCCTGTTGGGTCTTCCGGCAACCGTCTACTGGGGCTACTCAGGCATGGAGCATCCGTTCTTCACGCTGGTCGTGACTGCCACCCTCGTTTCTGGACTGGCAGATGATCGGCGGCGTGCCATCTCGCCCACTACAGCGGTGCTGCTGACGATTGCGCTGGCCACGCGCCCTGAAGGGGTACTGCTTGCCATCTGGATCGCTTTCTTTTTCACAATCGGATACGGACAGCTCGATGTGCATTGGCTATGCTATGTGGCTGCGCCAATCGGGGTTGTGGCGACGGTGCTTGGCCTCATGCTTTCCTTACGGTTTGCCTACTTCGGATCATTCGTTCCGAATACGTATTACGCGAAGGTTGTTCCCAATACGTGGGACCGTTTCGGAGCCGGGGCATCCTATCTGGGAAGATGTCTCCTTATCCATGCGCCGCTACTTCTGGTCGCGTCACTGCTCTATGGCGTCGCGTCAAAGCGCAGCATTGCGCCCAAGCGCCCGACGGCGTTTTTGGCTGGCTGGATTTCGCTGTGGAGCGTGTACGTGGCATCCGTCGGCGGTGATCATTTCGCAATGTTTAGGTTCTTCATGCCCGCGCTACCCGCCGCTATTTTGCTCATAGGGCTTCTTTGGGAATCGGTTCAGCCGCATGTGGCTCCGGTGTGGACACCACGCTTCCGGGGGGGGGGGGCTCGCCGCTGCCTTTCTCCTGACGAGCGTGTGTAGCACCCTAAGCGACGGGATCGCTCGAAGAGGACCTCAACTGGTTAAAATGTGGAGCGCTGCGGGGACTTGGATCGCCGAGAACACGCCAACCGATACACTTCTCGCAACCAACGTTATCGGCGCAATAGGCTATTTCAGCAAACGGCGCATCGTTGATATGGCCGGCCTTGTAGACCCTGTGGTGGCTCGAGAAGGAGCGATCTACACCGGAGCTGCACCCGGCCACGCGCGTTACGATACCGACTACATCTTCGGACGGGCGCCGGACTTGGTGGTCTATTGGACCTCCGGCGCAATCGGTAACTCGCCATTCACGCCTGTCCCGCAGCTGATGCCACTATGGCACTTCTCGCTCATTGATTTCGTTCTCGACCCTCGTTGCGCGGAGCGTTACGAGCACATTTCGGTTCCCCTCTCCGATGGCTCGTGGCTCGAGATGCAGAAGAGGCGCCCGTTTCAACTTAGACGCTCCTATCTGACGGCTCCCAATTGACAACGACCGGGCCGACTCCAAGCCGCCAGGTCCCACCGCTGATCTGGGGCGATAGGGTGCTGGGAGCGGCGCTGCCTAGCCAAGATTCAGTCCGCTCTACCGGCTGCGGCTGAAGCACGCCTGTCCTCGGTATGCAGCAGCGCGAGCATCAGCAGACCGACGAACCCGGCCGGCTGAATGGCCAGCAGCACTGCCATGGGTGGTGCCTGACCACCGCTCCATTGTGCCACGAGGTTCACGAGCGGCAGGACGAAGGAAGCAGCCGCGCATGCCAGCAAAGTGGCAGTGCGCCGCGTCTGAGAGCGCAGCAGCAGGGTGATTTCCGGGAGCGCTAAGACCACGTAGTAGTACCAGACGCTCGGAAGACCAACGAGCAGGGCGAGGGGCGCCGCTTCCGGATCGAGGCGCGCCAGGCTGATGACAGCAAACAGGGAGAGCGCGATGGTCGCCGGTACGACCAGCCACGGTGCGGAGATCAGCGGCGACACCTCGGTTGCGCCGCCAAACAGACGCAACAGCGCGCCATACGGCGAGGCGTTGAGCCCCAGTCTCAGGTACATGCTCGACACCGTCGGCACCACTTCGCTGTAGTAGCGGTATACACCCGATGGTCCGACGGCGAGCAGATTCCCCACCTGACTCAATGCCAGCACGACACCGGCGGCCAGTAGAATGCGCCAACGCCGACGGAGTAGAAATGGAACGAGCAACAAGACGGGATACAACTTGATCGCCGCCGCCAAACCGAGATACCACCCCGCCGGCCAGTCTCGATGCGCCGCCGCCGCCCGCCAGCCCAGCAGCGCGAGCGCCAAGATCAGCAGCTCGAACTGGCCAATGTACAGCAAACACCACAACGGCGGCCACGCCGCCAGAGGCAGCGTCGCCGGAAGGGAGAGTCTCAACCAACGCCCCACCGCGATCAATAGCGCTAGGTTGACGAGTAGCCAGAACCCAACGATTGCCGGGAAGGGAACCAGTGTCAGCGGTAGCCCAATCAGTGCCAGCACCGGCGGATGCGGGCTGGGATGCGGAAAATTGTCCGTTGAGTGTGGAAAGTAGCGCGCCGAGAGCTCGGTCACCGGTGTGAAGATGTCAAGGCCATCGCGCAGCGCCTTGGCAGTGAGATATTCCTCCTGCAGATCCTTCGTATAGGACTGCGACGGCCGAACGCCGGCGACGAGCGAGCCGAGCGCAATCCCGGCAATGCATGCTTGCGCGATTCGCAGCCTGCGCTTCACGAGTCGCTCACGCGGCCACCGGGCGTGCTGGCGCGGGCGGGGTCCCGCTTTCCTTCGACCGGCGCGCCCTGGCGTGCATCTCGAGGGAAAGTAGCAACAGGCCAATGAACCCTGCCGGTTGCACGGCTGTCAGCAGCGCGGCGGTGGGCGCTGCCGCGGCGCTCCACGGCAGCAAGCCCGACCAGATCTGGAACACGAACCTCGCCAGCGGTACGGTGAAGGACGCTGCGGCGATGACGACGATGACGCGTAGTCTGGCGCCGCCAAACCGCAGCAGCGCAACGATCTGCGGTAGGGCGAGGACCGCGTAGTAGTTCCACACCGCCGGTAGACCCACCAACGCGGCCACGGGCGCCGCCTCTGGCTCGAGCATCGCCAGAGCCACGCACGACGAGAGTGACACGAGCATCGCGAGGGGTACGACGACAGCCGGCGCATGGATGAGCGGCGTCACATCGCTGGGCCCTCCGAACAGGCGCAGCAATGCCGCGTACGGAGAACTGTTGAGCACCGTGTGCATATAGAAGTGCGACACTGCAGGCAGAATGTCGCCGTAATATCGCAGGAACCCCGAACCTCCGGCTGCGACCAGGTTGCCCACCTGGCCGACGAGAATGACCGCGGCGGCAGCAAGCGCAACGCGCCAGCGCCGGCGCGCGGCGTAGGGGACAACGAATAATACCGGGTACACCTTGATGGCCGCCGCGACGCCCAACCAGAGTCCGGCGTGCCAGTCGCGGCCAGCGGCGGCTGCCCGCCATCCGAGCATGGCCAGCACCAGCACTGCCAGTTCGAACTGACCAATCGACAGCACACTCAGGAGGGGCGGCCAGAGCGCCAGCGCCAAACTGCCGGAAACCGAAAACCCGAGCCAGCGCCCGACGGTGAGGAGCAGGAAGAGATTGAACGCCAGCCAGAGTGTCGCGACCACGGGAAACGGCAGGCAGGTGAGCGGGATGGCCAACAGCGCCAGCACCGGCGGGTGCGGGCTCGGATGTGCGAACTGCTCGGTCGGCAGCGGAAAGTAGCGCGCCGACAGCTCGGTGAGCGGCGTGAAGATATCCGCTCCATCACGCCAGGCCCAAGCCGTCAGATACTCCACCTGCAAGTCCTTGCTGTAGACGCCGGGGGGGAGTAGCCCGGCAAGCAGCGCCGCGAGCGCGATACCGGCGAAGCCTGTTTGCACGAGTCGGACGGTGCGTGGATGCAGCTGGTGTCGGCGCGCCAGGCTCACGTGGGCACTGCGGGGGACGATCCCGCCAGCTTCCTCGGGGCGTGTGCGGCACGCACCGACTCCAACAGGTTGGAGAACCACGGTATGAAGCTCAACAAGTACAAATACACCGACGGCAGAATGAAGCGATTTCCTACGTAGGACGCCTCCCAACGTTCGTAAGAGAACATGTAGAGGCCATAGAGGACGCTGCCAGTAAGCGTGCTCAACGCAAACCAACGGTGGTCACAACGCCACGCCCAGGCGCACACCCACGGAAAGCCGATCAGCACCGGATTGAACGGCAGGAGACCGACGTGCGAATCGAAAAGCTTGTGCCCCCAATCCGACAGCAAGACGTTCAAGTTCAACCCCTGCGGGTGATGCTCGATGAACACTTCGCCATCCGGACCAAACGCCACGACTCGATGGTACGCGGTCACCAGGGGACCACCCCACATGAGCGCGTTCACCAGGAGGTAGAGGCAGAGTACGCTCCCGGCGCCGAGCATGATGTCCCTGGGATGCGCGGCGCGCTGCGGCATGCCCCGCCAGGCGCATAGCACAAACGGGACGAGCAGCGCGTAGGTCGGCCGGACGAAGAGACTCAACATCACCAGCGCGCTCCCCCAGCGTGGCCGCGCGTACATCAGATGCAGACCACACACCAGCAGCACGACGCCGTGCAGATCGTACGAGTACATGTAACAAAAGAGACCGGTCAGGGTCTCGCTCAACACGCCAACCGACAGCAATGTCGCCACCCCGGTGTCACGGTGCCCCAACAGTGAAGTGATGCGGAAGGTAGAATAGAAGAGGAGCAACGCGAGGATCTGCTGCAGGATCCAGAAACCCGCCTCGCCGAACACCCCGTAGAACGGCGCGCCGACCACTCCCGAAATCAACGAATGCTTGGGGAAGAGTTGGCCTCGGCTCCCCAGCGAGAAGATGTCCTGATTGATGGCCTCGTGGCGTTCGCGACTGAGGCGGCTGAGATCCTCCCTGAGCGCCAGAAATTCTGGCGGCTGCAGCGAAAGGGCTCTCCACACGCTGCGCGCCACCTCGGCATTGCGTTCAGGCGGCGCGTCGTGCGGGAGGACGGGGTGGCCCCGCAAATAGAAGAAGCTGCTGCTGAGCAACAACGCAATCAGGGAGGCCAAGAGGAAGTGACGGCTCCCGGAAGCGGATGGCATCGCTCAGCCGTGTCATACCGGCTGCGGTGATGTCAACTCTACGAGGAGATCCGCACCGCTTTGCAACCCGCCCTTGCGCCGCTAGTATCGACGGCCCATGGCACCGACAGCGCCCGAGGCCGTTCGCCACATTGCCGTGATCATCCCATGCTACAACGAAGAGCTGACGATCGGTGCGGTGGTACAGCAGTTCCGTGCCGAGTTGCCGCACGCTCGGGTTTACGTGTTTGACAATAATTCCACGGACCGCACCGTCGATGCGGCGATACAAGCGGGCGCCGAAGTGTTCCGCGAACGCCGTCAGGGCAAAGGTTACGTCGTGCAGTCGATGTTCCGCGACGTCGATGCCGATGTGTACGTCATGGCCGACGGCGACGGAACCTACGCGGCGACCTCGGTGCACCGTCTGCTGGCGCCGCTGCTGCGCGGCGATGCCGACATGGTCGTCGGTTCCCGCTTGCATGCCGCGTCGCAGAGCGACTTCCGGCCACTCAACCGGCTCGGCAACCGTCTGTTTCTCTTCGTCATCAATTCGCTCTTCCGCGTGCAGTTGACGGACCTGCTGTCCGGTTTTCGCGCCTTCACTCGTCCGGTCGTCAAGGGGCTGCCGCTCTCGGGCGGTGGATTCGAGGTGGAAACCGAATTGACGATCAAGGGCCTGCAGTGCGGGTATCGGATTGCGGAGGTGCCGGTTGACCTGATGGCGCGTCCGCCGGGAAGCCACTCGAAGATCCGCCGCTTCCGCGACGGCGTCATCATCCTCAATACCATCTTTGCGCTGTGCAGGGATTACAAGCCGCTGACCTTCTTCGGCTCCGCCGGTCTGCTGCTCATCCTCCTCGGCGTGCTGATCGGTGCAGGCCCCCTCTGGGGCGCGCCGGCGCACGCGGCCCCGGTCGCTCTCGAGCGCCTGGCGGTTGCGGCGGGATGCGTGATTGCCGGCCTGCTGTGCGGGTTTGCCGGCCTGATCCTGCACACGGTGCTGCGGCGTTTTCAGGAGTTCGAGCATCACTTCCGCACCGTGTCGCACGAGCTGCGGGCGAGTCGCTTCGAACGGCCGCCGCTCGAAACATCGCCAGAAGAGCAACGGACCGTCGACTGACTTTTGGGACGGTAGACATGCAGCAGCGGGACGCGCGGGCCTTCAGGCGCCGCAGAGACTTCGGTTTCCTACTCGCCGCCGGTGTTTCCGCCATTGTTGTTTGGATGATCATTCTGCCTGCCCTGCGTGCCCCGAACTTTGGGATCACGATGTATCCGGACGGGCGCATCGAAATCCGGGACTTTCCATCACATCTGACTTTCGCCAAGGCATTCTGGAAGGGGAATGCCAACTATGATGTGCCAAGCTACATCAGGGTCACCAGCGAGTGGGCGGGCCGCCCGCTCGACATTGCGCTGCCGTTTCCCTACTCGCCGACGATGTTGTGGCTGCTCGCTCCGTTGTGCGCGCTGCCAACGGCATGGGGCTTTACGCTGTGGACGCTCTGCGGCCTGTGCGTCGTCTGGTGGGTCGCAGGCCCCCGATGGCCGATCTGGGTGGGGCTCGCGTTCTTCAGCCCCACCGCGATGTCCTGTTTTGGGCTGGGGCAGACCGTTGTTCTCTCCACCGCTGCCATGCTGATTCTCCATTCGCTGGACGTGGAGTCAGAGAGCCGCAGCCAGGCGACGGCGTGGCACCTTTGGCTCGGCGGCGCGCTCCTCTGGGCGCTAGGCGCGAAGCCGCCGGTAGCCCTGACCGCCGGGGTGGCCCTGGTGGCTGGCCGCCAGGGGCGCGTGCTCGCGGTGGGACTGGCGCTGACGCTGTGCTCCACTCTGTTGCTGGCACCGCGCTTTGGCCTCGATGGCGCCCTGGGCTACGTCGGTATGCTGACGCACTACGATACGCAGGCAACCGAATTCTTCGGGCGCAGTTTGTTTCCGGAAAAGATGGGAAACCTGCGTGCCCTTCTCCACGTCACCCTCGGATGGGGCGACACGCTCTCGTTTCGTTGCTCGGCCGTGGTCTGGGGATGTGCCCTCGTGAGTTTGTTGTGGGCGGCGCGTGTGGGGAGGGTGGACGATGCACAGCGCTGGAGTCTGGCCGTCCTTGCGTACCTGCTGTTCTGTCCGCACGTCATCGCAACCGAGGATCTCCATCTAGTGCTGGTCCTGGCGCTGGTCGGGAATTGGCGGGCGCAAGACCGCCCGGCGGCCTCCTTGTCGGTGGTCGCGTTAGGATTCGCCGTACTCTTCTTGGAAGTGCTCGGCGCAAATGCGTTGCGGATTGCTCTCGTGTTTGCCGCCAAAGTTGGGATGGCGTTGCTGCTGATCGCGCGCCCCCGGGCGGCGCTTCAGCCGCAGGCGCCGATTGCTGCCCTTAATCCGATTTAGGGACAAGGACTCTACCGGTAGCGGGAGCTTCCCCTGCGCCCGCTCAGTCACTCTTCGGCTGCAGAAGAATGACGGCGTAGGCTGGGACGAGAATGACGAGCGCGATTGAGAGGAAGTGAAGCGACGCACAGCGTGCGGATGGGGTGGCGGTTGCTAGTTGCCGGCCAGGTCTTTTCCCACCGACTTCTCGAGATTGTCGAGGCTGGCGCGTGCCGCGAGCAGCGTGTCGAGGTAATCCGTCTGGGTCGCCGTATAGGTGCGCTCGGCGTCGAGCAACTCGATCAGCGATGCCGCACCCACCCGCTGCGAGGTCTCGGCGGTGGTGACGGTCAGCCGCGCGCGGTCGAGGTAGCCGCTCTCGAACAGCTGCTGCACGCGGCGCAGTGATTGGTAGTGTTCGACGGCGTCGTGCACCTCTTGGGCAATGTCCAGTCGCAGCCGTGCTAGATCGTTCTCGGCCTGCCGCAGCGCCACCTCCGCTTTGGCAATCTCACCTTGGTTCTGATTGAGAACCGGGAGCGGAACGCTGAACCCGAAGCCAATGGTGTTGCGGTTGTCGCCGGCGCTGACGAACTGGCTGCGCGTGTAGTCGGCGCCTACGGTGACGTCGGGATAGCGCTCACGCCGCGCCAGCTGGAGTGCCAGGTCGGCCTGCTCGCGCTGTCGTTGGAGGGCCGCGACGTCGGGGCGGCTGTCGATCGCCGCGGTGACCGCGGTGGTCGCGTCGATGGTGATGTCCGGCACCGTCAGCTCTCCGCTGGCGCCCACCGGATGCGAAACACCGATCAACCGGCCCAGCAGTTGCTGGCTTTCGCCGAGACTGCGCTGCGCGTCCTCGACGTCCGTTTCGAACTTCAGGTTCTCCAGCTCGATCTTGCGAAACTCGACTTCCGAGATGTCGCCGCCATGGAAGCGCCGTTCGTTGAGCGCGATGACTTTCTGGTAACGCGCCCGATTCTCGGAGACGAACGCGAACAGCCGGGCATCATGGAGAATGCGAAAGAACGCGTCCTTCACCGCCGCCCGCAGCTGCCGCGACGTTTCGCGTGCTTGTTGCGTGGCCGCGGCGACGCCCATCTCGGCGCCGGCGATGCGCAAGCCGCGCTTGCCCCACAACGTGAGCGGTTGGTCGAGGCGCGTCGTGCTGCCGATCGTCTGCCCCACGGAGAGACCGGACGGCGTCGTTCGTCCGACCGCGATGTTGTCGGCATCGACGCTCAACGTTGGGTTCTGGTAGAGGCGGGCGCTGATGCGCTCGGCTTCGGCGTCGGCAATTTGCAGCCGCGCGGCCAGCGTGTCGGGATTCTGGGCCTCCAGGAGCTCCAGCGCTTGCGACAGGGTGACGGTTTGCTCGGGCGGCTCGGCCGCACTGCAAGGGGGCGCATTGGCAAGGAAAAGAAGAACCGACCACAAGGTGCCAAGCCGAATCAATTGGCTGTAACGCTTCGGCCTCTGCGGCGCTGCGACGTGGCTTGCCCTTTCAATTGGGTGCCACCAAGACTGAGAGCTGACCCTTCGTGCTGTGCCCCTTGCTGCTTCCCTCATGTTTCCGCCTTTGCGCGGTTCACCCAGATGTACGCGGTGGGCAAGACGAGCAGGGTCAACAGGGTTGCGGAAATCAGGCCGCCGATGACGACGATGGCGAGCGGCCGCTGCACTTCGGCGCCAATCGCGTTCGACAACGCCGCCGGCAAGAAGCCGCAGATCGCCAGGAGCCCGGTCATCAACACCGGTCGTAGGCGAACCTCGGAGCCTTGCACCACCGCGTCGCGCAGCGGCTGTCCTTGCGTGCGCAAGTCGTTGAAGTAGGAAACCAGCAGCACGCCGTTGAGCACCGCGACTCCGAACAGGGAAATGAAACCGACCCCGGCGGAGATGCTGAAGTGGGTGCCGGTACACAGCAGCGCGAAGATGCCGCCGATCAAGGCGAACGGCACGTGCACCAGCACCAACACCGCGTCGCGCACCGAATTGAAGCTGCCGAAGAGCAGGATGAAGATGATGAAGATGACCGCCGGGACAATGAGCTCGAGCCGCCGCATGGCGCGCTGCTGGTCCTCGAAGCGCCCGCTCCACACCATGCTGTAGCCTTCCGGGAGGTGCACGGCGTCACCGACCGCGCGTTGCGCCTCAACGACCATGCCGCCCATGTCGCGGCCGCGCACGCTCCACTTGACGGCGACGCGCCGTTGATTGTCCTCGCGCAGAATCTGGCCGAAGCCGCTCGCCGCATCGATGTGGCTCAGCTGGCTGAGCGGGACGCGCGCCCCGCTCGGGATCGGCACCAGCAAGTCACGCAAATGCTCGGCCGACGGCGCCACACCGTCCATGAGCTTCACCACCAACGGAAAGCGGCGCTCGCCTTCGAGAATGTCCGACACGTGCTTGCCGGCAGTGGCGGTTTCGATGGCGTCCTGGATGTCGGTGACGGTGATGCCGTAGCGATTTGCCTGCTCGCGATCGATGGGAATGCGCAGCTGCGGCTGCCCGGTGAGGTGATCGTAGTCCAGGTCGCGCACGCCATCGATGCGCGACAGCACCTGGGCGATGGCCTCGGCCTTCTGCTGCAGCACGTCGAGATCAGGCCCGAAGATCTTGATTGACAGCTCCCCCTTCACGCCGGAGATAGCCTCGTCGACGTTGTCCTTGATCGGCTGTGAGAAGTTGAACGTCACGCCGGGAAAAATGGCCAGCCGCTGATTCATGGCGTCGATGAGCGCGTCCTTGTCGTGCGCGGTGCTCCACTCCTCGCGTGGCTTCAAGCCGACGAACAGCTCGGCGTTATCCGGACCGTTCGGGTCGGTGCCGTCATCCGGCGAGCCGGTCTGCGAGACGACGGTGCGCACCTCCGGAAACTTCAGCAGGATCTCGCGCATCTCGTGCACGTAGCGCTGGGCGCCCTCGAGCGAGACGCCGATCGGTAGCTTGGCGCGCACCCAGATGTCGCCTTCGTCGAGCTCCGGCAGGAATTCGCTGCCCAGCCACGGCACGACCGCAAAGCTGAGGAGCAGGAGTCCCAGCGCGACGGCGACCGTGAGGCGCGGCCGATCGATGGTCCAACGCAGACTGGGTGCATAGAGGCGCCGCGCCCCCACCAGAATGAAGCTCTCGTGCTCCTCGCCCACGTTGCGCAGGAGCAGTGAGCACAGCACGGGAATGGCGGTGAGCGTCAGCAGCAAGGCGCCGACGAGCGCGAAACAGATCGTCGATGCCATGGGGATGAACATTTTGCCTTCGACGCGCTGGAAGAACAAAATCGGCAGATACACGGTGATGATGATCAGCACCGAGAAGAAAATCGGCGAGCCGACCTCGCGCGCCGCGGCATAGACGGTTGGCCGGACGCGGCTGCCGCTGCTGTGGTGCGCGGCCAGGTGGCGGTAGATGTTTTCGACCATGACGACCGCGCCGTCGACGATGATGCCGAAGTCGATAGCGCCGATGGACAGCAAGTTGGCGGAGATGCCGCGCAGGTCCATGCAGGTGAAGGCGAAGAGCAACGACAGCGGGATGGTCGCGGCGACGATCAGGGCGCTGCGGATGTTGCCGAGAAACACGAGCAAGATGAGCGTTACCAGCGCGGCGCCCTCGACGAGGTTTTTCTCGACCGTGTGTACCGTCGTGTCCACGAGATGGCCGCGATCGTAGTAGGGGTGAATGGTGACGCCGGCCGGCAGGATGTCCTTCAGCTCGTCGAGCTTGGCTTTGACCCGTTCGAGCACCGCCGACGCATTCTCCCCCTTGCGCATGAGGATGATGCCCTGCACCAGATCATCGTCGTGGTCACGCCCCAGGATGCCCAAGCGGATGCCGTGGCCGATGGCGGCGCGGCCGATGTCCTTGATGCGCACCGGCGTGCCGTCGTGCGCGTTGACGACGATGTTCTCGATCTCGTCGGTGGAGCCGAGCAGACCGATGCCGCGCACCATGTAGGCGTAGTCGCCTTGCGGGATGTAGCTGCCGCCGGCGTTGGCGTTGCTGGCGGCGATGGCGTCGAAGACTTGCTTGAAGGTGAGATCGTGCTCCTTCAGCTTTGGCGGGTCGAGTTGCACTTGATACTGCTTCAAGCCGCCGCCCCAGCTGACCACGTCGACCACGCCCGGAACTTGGCGGAAACGCCGCTCGAGCACCCAGTCTTGCAGGGCCTTCAGCTCGACCAGGTTCAAGCTGTCGCTGGTCAACGTGTAGCGGAGAATTTCGCCGATGGAGCCGCTGAGCGGTCCGAGATCGGTGTCGACGCCTGGCGGGAGCTCCGTGACGTGCAGGCGTTCGAGGATCTGCTGGCGCGCAAAGTAGTCGTCGGTACCGTCTTGGAAGATGGCGCGCACGACCGAGAGGCCGAAGATCGACGTCGAACGCACCGCAGTCAGCCGCGGCGTGCCGTTGAGCTCGTTTTCGATGGGAATGGTGACGAACTTCTCGACCTCTTCCGCCGCATGGCCGGGGAACAGCGATACGACCTGCACCTGAACGTCGGAGAGCTCCGGGTAGGCTTCGATCGGCAACCGCTCGAAGGCGACCAAACCCCAGGCCACCAGCATGATGGTGAGCGCCACCACGACGAGGCGCTGCTCGAGAGAGAAAGCAATGAGACGGTTGATCATCGGGCCTGCGGCCGGCGCCTTTTCATGGTCCGCTCCCCGTTGGGTCGCTGCGGACTGCCAAGTTCGGCAAACCGCTCAGCTTGTGGCTTGGCGATCCGCTTCAGCCTTCAGCAGAATGGAGCCTACGGTCACCACCTGGTCCTGCGGCGACAGGCCCCCAAGAATGGCGACCCGATCGTTCGTCTTGATTCCCAACGTCACCGCGCGACGCATGAAGCGATTGCCGTCGACTCCGGTGAAGACGTAGGCTTGGCCCGAGCCCTCGCCATGCACGGCGGTCATGGGCACGCTCAGCACCGTCGTGTTGTCGTTGGTGTGCACCGTTGCGGTGACAAACATCTCGGGTTTGAGGCGCAGCGCATGGTTGTCGACGGTCAGTCGGACTTTGATGGTGCGGCTGGCGGGATCGACGGTGTCGCCGATGTAGTCGATGCGCCCCCCGAACTCCTCGCCCGGCCACGCGGTTGCCTGGACGCTCACCTCTTGGCCCGCATGGATCAGCGGCAGGTCCTTCTCGTAGATGTCGGCAGTCACCCAGAGGGTATTCAGATCGCTGATGACGAAGAGCCGTTGCGGCGCGTCGCCGCCCACCATTTGCCCGAGGGTCAGCGTTCGCTCCACCACCGTCCCGCTGATCGGGGTGGTGAGGTTGAACTGCGAGCGAACGTGCAGTGCCTCCAGCGGCCCGTCGAGCTGATCCTGCGGCACGCCCAGCGAGAGCAGCCGTTCGCGCGTGCGCCGCAAATCGGCTTTTGCTTTGACAAACTCGTCTTCTGCCTTCTGAAAGTCCTTGGCGGCCATTGCCTTGGCGGCCAACAGATCTTCGGCGAGCTTGTGATTGCGTTCGGCAAGAATCAGATCGGCACGCGCCTTGATGAACTCCGACGACGCCGCGCCAAGATCGGGACTGTCGATGACCGCCAAGGTTTGACCCGCCTCGACGTGCTCGCCGGCATGCGCCGTGACGCTGACGACCCGGCCTGCCAAGGGCGAAGACACGTAGCTCAGGTGCTCCTCGTTGAAGCCGGCCTTGCCGGATGTGCGCACCGCGACTTCCTCGGAGGAGGCGAGCACCGGTTCGATCTGGACTTGGCCGCTGCGCAGAAAATCCTGACTGAGCTCCAAGGTGCCCGCGGCGGGCGCGAGCGCCGTCTTGGTACTGACGCCGTTGCCGCGGCAAGCGGCGCAGGAAAGAGTACACAGCAATATGAACGCAGCGAGTTTCATGTGACCATCCATCAGCACGTCTTGACGATTCTCAACCATCAACGGGAGTGGCACAGTGCAGCGACCCAACGGGGAGCGGACCATAGAAATTACGCCGACCGCAGGTCCCTAGACGACGCACCGCGACTGCATATTCAAAGGCGTTGAGTCCTGAAGCAATGCAGTGGTCATATGATGCGCCTTCCATGTGCGGGCGCGCGCGCGCATGGCCTCCGCGTCGACGCCGAGAGCGTCACAGATGTTGCGGAAGGAGAATACCCACGAGTGGTCGTCCGAGAGGATCCAGGTCTCGGCTTCGCGACAGATCCGGCGACCGCGCGTGGTCCGCGCGTCCAGGTTCTTCTGGTAACAGTCGATCGCGTCGGCAAGGATGGCGACCAGCAGTCGCCGCTCCGGCGTAGTCGCACGACGGGCGTTGCGTGGGCACGCTGCCTCATTGAGGATATCCGGTTCGAACAGGCTCACTGACACCTCCGAGTACAGCCCCCTGCGAGAAGGGACTGAGCAAGGTGCGTTCCATTGGAGAGCCAGCGACCTGAAAGCGCTGCGAGACGCGTGGCCAACGACTTCCCGTCACCTGCCCCTGACCGCCGACGTCTCGGGAAGTTGACAGGTTGTCACTATCCCGCGACAATTCGGGTCTCCTTGAGGCCTCGCATGACCAGTCTTCAGCCGTCCGGATACCGAAACATCCGTGTGTTTCCGCTGACACTCGATGCCACGGGTCAGGCGAGGGGTGGTCGCGGTCCTTCCTCGGTTACTGGTATGGTGGTTGCATCTCGCAGGTGGGCTCAGTGTTAACGCGCATCGTAACCTTCGTTGATGCGTCGGTCGGTCGCCGACTGGCGATCGGTTTGGCGACCACGCTGCTGGCGGGGCTGGCGTTGTGCACCGCGCTGTTTGTGCGCGACGAGCGGCGCGAGATGCAGGAGATTCTTCTGGAGAAAGGGAAGACCGCGATCGATATCACCAGCGTGCGCATCACCCGGGCGATGGAAGCGAACAACGGCGCCAGCCTCGAGGACGAGCTGCGTCCGGTTCTCGAAGATCGCGATTTCGACTACGCATACGTGTTCGATGACACGCACGTCCTGGCGACGGCCAGCGATGACGGGGTGGCCTTCAACCCGCAGACTCCGCGCCCGTTGCTCAGCTCGCTGCGTCCCGGCCATCGAACGCCGCGTGTCGCCGGGGGGTATATGGAGATCGTCATGCCGGTGGTGGTCAACGGGCGCAATACCGCGGGCCTGGCGCTGGGGGTGTCGCTCGATCTGTTGGCGCGGCAAGGCCGGCGTATCCGTCTGCGCTTGTTTCTGGTCACCGCGGGGCTGATCAGCAGTGCCCTGGTGGTCATCTTTTGGTGGACGCGCAAGACCGTGGCGCCCTTGATCGAGCTGACACGCAGCGCGCAACGGCTGTCCGCCGGAGATCTGAGCGTTCGGGTTGCCGTGAGCAGCATCGACGAGGTGGGCACGCTGGCAGCAACATTCAATCAACTCGCGGAGTCGTTGCAGCGCACGATTCAAGAGAAGGACCGCGCGCTGACCGAAACCAATCGTCTCTATCGCAATCTCAAGGTGGCGCGCGCCCGTCTTGGTCGGGCCGAGCGCCTCAGCGCGGTCGGCATGTTGGCCGCGGGCGTATCCCACGAGCTCAACAATCCGCTGGGCATCATCCTGGCGACCGCCGGCAACCTGCGCGAAGCCATCGATGCGAAGAGCCCCTGGCGTGAAGATGTCGGTATCATTGAACAGGAGACCGAGCGCTGCCGCCGCATCATCCAGGGCTTGCTCAACTTCGCGGCCAGTGGCGAAAGCAATCCCGTCGAGGCGGACGTCAATGCGCTCCTGCGCGAGACCTTCGCCCTGGTGGTGCGCGACGAGCGGGCGAAGAATCTGAAGGCCGCGTGGGCGCTCGATCCACATCTGCCGTTGCTCCTGGTGGATCCCCGGCAAATGCAACAGGTGTTCTTGAACCTGCTGCTCAATGCCGCCGATGCGATGGACGGACCGGGTGTAGTGACCGTGCGCAGCGGCGAGTCGATCGACGGCGGGCAGCGCAAGGTCGTGATCGAGTTCGCCGATCGGGGGAGCGGGATCCATCCCAACGACCTCGATCATATCTTCGATCCTTTCTATACGACCAAGAAGGGCGGCGCTGGGTTCGGCCTCGGCCTCGCCGTCAGCTATGGAATCATCGCCGGCCACGGCGGAGAAATTACCGTCGCCTCCGAGCTCGGCCGCGGTACGACGTTTACCATCACGCTGCCGGTGCGCCTCGAGGCCGGCCGCGCCGGGACCCATGGCCTCATGAGGTGATATGCAGCACTCGTTGCTCTTACTCGATGACGAAGTGAACTTGTGCCGATCCTTGGGACGCGCCTTGCACCGTGACGACACGGCGGTGGATACGTTCACCGATCCAGTGCAGGCGATCGAGGCGCTCGGCCGCAATTCCTACGCGCTCGCGCTGGTCGACCTGATGATGCCGGGGATGAACGGCCTCGATGTGTTGCGCGAAATCCGGCGGCTCAGCCCGAATACGGTCGTGGTGATCATGACCGCGTACGCGACCATCCAGACGGCGGTTGAAGCCATGCGGTTCGGGGCGTTCGACTATTTGCAGAAGCCGTTTTCCAACGACGAGGCGCGCCAACACGTCGAGCGCGCGCTGCAGCACTTTCGCTTGCTGCAAGAGAATCGCAACCTGCGCGAGCAGCTGGTCAGCCGCTTTGGCATGACCAACATCGTTGGCGTGAGCGCGCCCATGCAGGAGGTGTTCCGCGTCGTCGAGCGCGTCGCCAACTCCAGCGCCACGGTGCTGATCGCCGGAGAGAGCGGCACCGGCAAGGAGCTCATCGCCCGCGCCTTGCATACGCAATCGCCGCGCAGCGGCGGCCCGTTCGTGGCCATCAACTGTGGCGCCATTCCGTCCGAGCTGCTGGAGAGCGAGCTGTTCGGGTACGAGAAAGGCGCGTTCACCGGTGCGCACAGCACGAAGAAAGGCCTGGTCGAGCAGGCCGATGGCGGCACGCTGTTCCTCGATGAGATCAGCGAGCTGCTGCCGCGGCTGCAGGTGAAGCTGCTGCGCATGCTGCAGGAGCGCGAGGTGCAGCGTGTCGGTGGCGAGCGCGCCATCCGCGTCGACGTGCGGGTGGTGGCGGCGACCAATGCCGACCTTACCGAACGCATCAGCGCCGGCGAGTTTCGCTCCGACTTGTTCTACCGGCTCAATGTCGTCTCGCTGCGCTTGCCGCCGCTGCGCGAACGCATCGACGATATCCTGCCGCTGGCACACCACTTCCTGCGCAAGCACGACCGCGGCGGGCATCTCAAAGGGATCGAGCCGCTGGCTGCACAGATCCTGCGGCGCTACCGCTGGCCGGGCAACGTACGGGAGCTCGAGAATGCGGTAGAGCGCGCCACGCTCTTGGCGAAAGGCGAAGACGTGACCGCCGCCGACCTGCCGTCCGAGCTGAACAACGGCATGGATGTCAGCCGCACAGCGACGGCGCCGGGAAAGACCTTCAGTGCGGCCCGCGACGAGTTCGAGCGCTACTACATTCTGGAGTGCCTGCGCCGCCATCAGGGCAACGTCAGCCGCGCGGCACGTGAAGCCGGACTGCAGCGGCAGAACTTCTACCAGAAGCTGCACAAGTTCGGCATCGAGCGCAAAGACTACCGCGGCTAGGGCCTGCGGCCGGCGTCTCTTCTATGGGCCGCTCCGCGTTGCGTCGCTAGGGGCTGCCTAGTCCGACAGACTGCTAGCGAGGCGCGGCTCAGACCAACCAGCATGTGCTCGCGCCTCGCGCTGATGGCTGATCGCCGATGGCTCCGACGATCAGCGATACGCCATCTGCCATCAGCGGGCGCTTGAGGAAACGAAACTTGACTCGCCGGCAACGACTTCTCAACCTCAAGCGCCCTAGTTTGTTGTATTGTCACAATTGCACTGAGCACTTCCGAAGGCCCGACAATGCGCCCCACGTTCCGCCGCAAGTGCCTGGTTCGAGACTCCCATCAACTCGCCGCGGCCGGCCCCAGGGTTGGCGGCGCGGGTGTCGGCGCTGGCGGGGGCGCAACGGGCTTGGCGTTCTTGGCGCGCGGCCGGGTCGGGCGGTCGAAGAGCGCGGCGTAGAGGTGTGACGCGCCGTCATCATCGGCGGCGGAGCGCGCCGCCCGTTTCAGATCCGTGGCCCGTGCCTTGATTGCCGACGGTAAATGCGCGTCCTCTACAATGACAGCGTCAAGGGTGTCAGGGACAATATTACAGCTCTCGGGCACGCTGAGTCGCAGTGGTGGTAGCGAAGAGTGTGCACGCCGTACTCGCTAGCGGGTAGTGGGGCGGTGTGTTTAGCTCTTGCCCCCTTTGTAAAAGGGGGCAGGACGCGCAGCGTCCAGGGGATTTGTTTCGCGCTAGCAGACCCTACCGGTCTCCGCAGCGGCCCCACAAACGTTCTTCCGCCTCGGTCATGTTCGAGCGCAGCTGGCGCGACGGCTGCTTCAGTTTCCGGTTGTATGGGAGCATCGGGTCGGAGATGTGGATCTTGGCGGGTGCGCCGCGTGCGGTCAAATCCCCCGCTCGCGTTGCTCGCTGCCCCCTTTTACAAAGGGGGCCAAGAGCGGTGTGATGCAGTCGTCTCCGCCGCTCGAATTCACCGAATCCGGCACCGAGGATATTAGCGGGAGTCATCACCACCGTCGCGGAGCCGTGAGCAACTTTACTTTTGGCCGCCGCCAGAGTGGCGGAGACATCAGAGATGTCTCCGGAGCCTTCCGCCAGACTGGCGAAGCGGTCAAGGATGCTTCCGGATGCCTCCACCACACTGGCGAGGCCGTCAGGAGCGTCTTCTGAGGGTTCCGCCACACTGGCGAAGCCATCCGGAGCCGCTCGTGAGGCCACCGCCAGACTGGCGGAGGCGCCCAGAACGCCTCGTGAACGCACCCACACACTGGTGGAGTCGTCGGAAACCGTTCCCGAAGCCAGCGCCGCACAAGGCCGCGCTCGAAGGAGGTCTCCGCGCTCTGCCATGCGCCGGGCACGCCGGCGGCTGATCCAGGCGGCGAGCTGGGCGGGCGCAGGGTGCAGCGGGTCGCGACGGTGGTGGCAAACAGCCGGCCATAACGCTCGATTACTTCTTCGGCGCTCCAGGCGCGCGCTCTCTCTCCGTCGAGGCGCACCACCAGGTGATCGTGGTTCTAGCCGGCCGTCCGTACCATGGGTGTCTCTGATCCTCCCCCTTTGTGTCGAAATCGCCGGCGTGGGAGAAAAGAAGGAACGCAACGCTCGGAACGGCGAGACGCGCCGGGTAGGGCGGGACAGAGAGCATCGCTCTCGCGACCATAAGAAGCGATACGTTATGCTGTCCCGGGCGGATAAACTAGACAATCGAAGGAGGCCGCAATGAAAACCGTGGCGATCATCCTGACACTCTTGCCGTTGGCTGCCGCGGCGACAACCATCACCGTCAACTCAACGGCTGACAATATCACCGCCGCCGATGGCCACTGCACGTTGCGCGAGGCGATCGCCAATGTGAATGCGGCGGCGGATACGACCGGTGGCGATTGCGCCGCCGGAAGCGGCGGCGGCGACGAAATTATCTTCAGTGTCCGCGTGCCGGGCACGCCGCTGCGGAATTGGACGCTAGGTCCGCTCGTCGTGCAGCGCGATCATCAGTTGCGGGACGTAGCGCGGAATTGGCGGAATTGGACGAGCGACCGGGAGCACTGAGCAGCCTGCTGCAGATTGAGGGGCGGTGTAGAGGGGTCGAGGGCGCAGGAGGGTGGTGCGGGATGGTGTTCTCAGCGCTGGCGACGCTGCGGTGGTTGGGGTGTGGAGGGGGGCAGCGCGTTAGCGTGGAAGCGGCGTTCTGCAAGGGCGACGCCGTCGAGGACCGTGCGGGGGCTGACGCCGAGCAGTGGCGCGACACGGCGCGCCGGCAGGCCGGCCGTGCGCACGGCGGCGTAGCTCACCAGGGCCCGCGCGCGCACCACCACTCGCCGGCGGGTGTTGGTCGTGATCTCGGCGATCTGCAGCCCGAGCTGTGCCGCTACCTGCACGAGGACATCACGGACGAAGGTGTTGGCATCTACCGGCGTGGCGGCCGGCTGCGGTGTGGTCTCGGCCTGAGTGGTCAGCGCTGCGACGAAGTCGCCGCGTCCAAGGACACGCTCGTCGAACGCCCAGCGCTCGCGCCCGCGCGCTAGCTTCCCGACGCCCTGCCAGACGCCTTGGCTCCGTCGGAGACCTCCGCCGTCCAGATCGGGCTCGGGCTGAAGGAGGCCGTCCGCGACAAACGCTCGATACGCGTGGCGCGCCGGGCCTACCGCGGAGCCGAAATGCCGCAAGACACCGTCGGTATCCTGCCACCGCCGCGCGTGGTGAGCGAGCAATGTTGCGTGGCCGGTCCATTCGTACCGCTCGAGGGCATCCAGATCGGCCACGAGGTGAGCGCGCAGTGGGTTGAGATGGATGTAGCGGAGCAGCTCGAGGAGGTACGGCTCCTCTTCGGCGAGGATCGACTTGAATCGGCTCTGAAAGAGATAGCCGACCCGGTGGTGGCGATCGTTGAATGCGGCGGCATAGCCACCCAGCAGCCGCTGCATGGAACGAGAGAGCGGGACCAGGCCGGTGCGCGCCAAGAGGTGAAAGTGGTTGGTCAAAAGCGCCCACGCGTAGACGCCCAGGTGCCGGGCGTTCGCTGCCGCAGCGAGGCGGTCGACGAAGTCGTTGCGATCGACGTCATCGGAGAAGATAGGGCAGCCTTCGATACCCCGAGCCATGATGTGGTGCAGAGCGCCGGGAGCGTCGAGCCGAGGACCGCGCGGCATGACAAGGATAACAATGCCAGTGAGTGTATATGATGTCAACCATCATACAATCCAGTTCATGAATGGTCGGCTGGCGTGGCGATCAATTCCGCCAATTCCGCGCTACGTCCCGCTTTTCCCGCTTTTCCGGCCCCGATGCTTGATTGCGGCTTACAGCTCGCCCAGGCGTACGATAAGGTGAGTCTCGGAGCGCACGTGCGATGCAACGGCTATGGTCTTGGGAATCGCGTCTGCGGCACGTGTCACGCCTGCTCGTGGTCGCGGCCCTCTGGGGCACCATCTGCGGTGTCTCAGAGGCCCACGTCGCCGCGGCTGAGCGACCCGAGACTGTGACGCGCGCAGCGCGTGCTGCGGTCCCCCTGGCACCCGGCTGCGTTGGCGATTGCAACGGCGATGGCGCCGTGACCATCGACGAGGTCATCCTCGGTGTGAGCATCGCCCTCGACGAGCAAGCCCTCGCCAACTGTCCGGCGTTCGATCCCAACGGCAGCGGCGTCCTGACGGTCGACGGGCTCGTCATGGCCGTCAACAATGCGCTCGACGGATGCGCGATGCCCGACGCAACCGCCAGCGTGCTCGAGCACCACCACGCCGGCGACCGCCGCGGCGTCTACGTGATGCCCGCGCTGACCAGGGCCGCGGCGGCGACGCTGGTTCTCGACGCCACCTTCACGCCGAGCGTCGCCGGCAGCGTCTATGCGCAGCCCCTGTACGTCGCCGATGCTGGCGGCGGCGATCGTGTCTTCGTGGCGACCGAGCTCAATCAGGTGAGCGCGTTTGCGGCGACAGACGGCTCGATCGCGTGGCAGCGCACGCTGGCGCCGCCGATGGACGGCAGCGTCCTCCCGTGCGGCAACATCAATCCGCTCGGCATCACCGGTACGCCAATCATCGATCTGCCGTCGCGCACTTTGTTCCTCGATGCCATGACCGATGCCGGCGGCAATACCGCCGCGCACCAGATCTTCGCGCTCTCCATCGACGATGGGTCGACCCGACCGGGATGGCCGATCGACGCGAACACGGCCATCGCGAGCGCCGGAACAACCTTCAACTCCACCGTTCAGAACCAACGCCCGGCGCTCACCATTCTCGATGGCAAACTCTACGTCGCCTACGGTGGGCTGGCCGGCGACTGTGGCACCTACTACGGCTGGCTTGCGGGTATCGATATCGGTAACCCGGTGGCGGCGATCCCCACGTGGCGATCGCCGCTGATCGGGACGGCGCTCTGGGGTATGTCGGGTCCGTCTACCGATGGCCAATTTCTGTATATGACCACCGGCAATACCACGGAGCCGCCAAGTCACACCTGGCAGGAGACGGAGTCGATCCTCCGTTGGAATCCGGGGCCGACGTTTTCGGGGAACGCGTTGGATTTCTTTGCGCCGGCGAACTTCTTCGACCTTGACCAGCGCGATGTTGACCTGGGCGGGACGGCGCCGATTCTCGTCGATCTCAAAGGACCGCCGCCCGCGTCGTTGGTGATCGCGCTCGGCAAGGACGGAAACATCTATCTCGTCGATCGCGGCAACCTCGATGGTGTCGGCGGCGACCTCTTCCACTTGCAGGTTGCCAACGGTGCGATCATCAACGCCGCCGCGAGTTACACGACCGCGCAGGGTACCTATGTCGTTTTCAAGGCTGCGGGTGGCATTGGCTGCCCCGGCGCTGTAGGCGATCTGATTGCCGTTCAACTGTTGCCTGGTACGCCGCCGAGTGCGCACGTCGCCTGGTGTGCGAGCCAGCACGGCGGCGGGAGCCCGATGGTGACCCAGACACAGGCCGACGGCGGCGATACGATCGTCTGGGGGCTTGGTACCGAGGGGACGTTTGAGGGGCCGGGTGATTCGCGGCTGCACGGCTTCGATGGGGACACGGGCGCTGTCGTTTACGATGGTGGTGGACCAGCGGAGCAGATGGGGCCGCTGCACCGGTTCATCACGCCGATCGCAGCGAGGGGGCGGATCTTCGTTGCCGGGGATAACCGGGGTTACGCCTTCAGGGTTCCCTGAGCAGCGGCCGGTCACGATGCCGCAGTGCCGCTGCCGAAGGCGTCACTGACGAAAGAAAGTCAAACGTCAAAAATCAAAATGAAAAAGGCAAAAGTCAGGATGGCAGATTAACCTTCGCCTTTTGACTTGATTCGCGCCGCGCGGTCGCTTGACCCAGTCCGGCGCCGTGGTCTATGGCGTCCTGAGTTGTTCAACGGGGCCATGTCTCGCGCCGCGCGACGGAAAGCTCAACAGCAGTCGGTAACACCGGTCCGGGGCCCACGGCAGGCTCCGCAGCCGGTCGCCCGGCGCCAACCGGGATTGGCCGCCGTCGCTACCTGCCTGTTTCTCTCCGGGACGGCCAGCTTGATGCTCGAGGTGGTGTGGACCCGTTTGCTGCGACTGGTGTTTGGCTCGACGACGTTGGCCGTGAGCACGATCCTGGTTGCCTACATGCTCGGGCTTGGCGTGGGCAGCCTGGTCGGAGGGCGCGTCGCCAAGCGACTCGGGAACGGCGTCCGCGTCTATGGGCAGATGGAGCTTGGCATCGCCGCCTACGCGCTCGCCGTGCCAGCGCTGTTCGCGTTGTTCCCGCTGCTCAATCGCGTCGGGCTCGCATCTCTGAGCTTCTGGCCGGCCGCACTCGGGCGTTTTGTGGTGGTCCTGCTGGCCTTGCTCGTACCGACCATGCTCATGGGTGCGACGCTGCCGGTGCTCGTCGGTGCGCTGGTGCGCGACCGGCGCGCGCTGGCGGCGCGCGTCGGTCTGCTCTACGGGCTCAATACGTTGGGCGCCGTGTGCGGCGTGTTCCTGTCGACGTTTGTGCTGCTGCCGATGATCGGCGTGCGCTGGACCAACTGGACGGCGGCGTTGCTCGACGGCGTCGTCGGTATGCTGGCACTATGGCGGCTGGCGCCACGCTTGGTCGCTGCCCCGGCGGTGATGCGTGCGGCGCTGCCCGCCAGTCCGGACGCGGCACGCTCTCCGGCGGCGTTGGCGTGGTGGAGTCCGCCGCTGCTTGCGTACGGCATCGTCGGTTTCACGGCGCTGACCTTTGAAGTGTGCTGGACCCGTGTCCTGGCGCTGGTGCTCGGGTCATCGGTGTACGCCTTCGCCACCATGTTGGCGGCGTTCCTGACCGGGATCGCCTTCGGTAGTTTACTCGGCCGGCGTTGGTTCGATCGGCTGCGCGCTCCGATGGCGGTCTATGCTGCCGGCCTTGGCACGCTGGGATTGCTGTCGCTGGGCACATTGCTGCTGATCGCCAGGCTGCCGGATCTGTTCGTCCGTTTCAGCCTGCAATTTGGCCTGTCGCCGACCGGCGTAGTGGCCACCAGTGTGATCACCGGGATGCTCGTCATGCTGGCACCGACGCTGGTGTTGGGTGCGCTCTTCCCGCTGGTCATCCGGGCGATTGCGCCAGCTCAAGCTGAGCACAGCCGCGTCGTCGGTGATGTGTACTTCATCAATACCATCGGCTCGGCGCTCGGATCGTTCCTGACCGGCTTTCTGTTCATTCCGCTGTTGGGTCTGCGCATGACGTTGGCGCTGGCCATGGCGTTCAATTTGGTGGCTGCCGGTGCGGTGGTCCTCTGGCAGACCGAATGGGGTGGACGGCTGCGGCCGGCGCTCGCTGCGGTGAGCCTCGCCGCCGCCGCGCTGCTGCTCGCGTTCCCACCGCAATGGGATCAGGCCGCACTGACCCGCGGAGTCTATCGTGACCCGCTCGACCAGCTCGATGTCGGTGTCGAGCTGCTGCCGCTGCTGGGCATGGAGGAAGACCGCCTGCTGTACTACCGCGACGGCATCAACACTACGGTGTCCGTCCACCGCAAGTGGGGCGACACGTTGTTGCGCGTCAATGGCAAGGTGGACGCCAGCACGGGTCGTGACATGCCGACGCAGGTTCTCGCCGGTGAGCTGCCGATGCTGTTTGGGGCGCCGGCCGCGCGCGTCTTGGCGATCGGCTTGGCGTCGGGGGTTACTGTCGGCTCGCTGGCGTTGCACGCGCCGGTGCAGCTCGACGTTGCCGAGTTGGAGCCGACGATGGTCGACGTCGTCCATTTCTTCGACGACGTCAATCACCGTCCGCTCGCCAATCCTGCCGTGCACGTGATCGCCGCCGACGGGCGCACCTATGTTGCCAACCTCCGCGCGCAGTACGACGTCATTGTCTCGGAGCCATCGAACCCATGGATCACCGGCGCCGCCAGCCTCTTCACGCGCGAGTTCTTTCAAGCCGCGCGGCAGGCGTTGCGGCCGGGCGGCCGGCTCCTCCAGTGGGTACAGCTGTACGGTTTCGACGCCCGTAGCCTGCGGGCCTTGCTGGCAGCGCTGCACGCGGAGTTCCCGTACGTGTACGGTTTCGCCCAGCAGGCGGGCGCGGCCGACCTGCTGCTGCTGGCGACCGAGGCACCGCTGGGGCCGGAGCTCCTGCCACACTGGGAAGGGCTGAGCGAGCCGGTCCGCGATGATTTGCGACGCGTCAACACGTTTTCCACCGCCGATCTGTGGAGCCTGCTCCAGTTCACGCCGAGCGACGTCGAAGCGCTGCTTCGTGATGCACCGGAGATGAACCGTGACGACAACATGCTCGTCGAGCTGGCGGCGCCCTGGGCGTTGCACGACGATGAGGCCATCAACGTGAACTGGAAGCTGCTGTCGAAGTACAGCAGCGGTGTCCTGCCGATCGCCGAGGTCAACGGACGCACGCTCGACGCCGACACGGTCGGGGCCCTGGGTTTGTCCTATGCAGACGCGCGTCTGGATGGCGGTCTCGCCACGCGGCTCAGCGAGGTGGCGGAGCGGCGCGGGGGCAGCGTCGACACGCAGGTCACGCACGCCGTGCTGACCCTCGCGAAGAACCCGGAGGCGGTCGCGGCGGCGCGCGCCCTGCTCGATGCCGCGGTCGCACGCGCGCCGGAAGCGTTTGCGCCACGCTTGCATCGGGCGCGGTTGCTGCATGATGCGGGACTGGACACCGAAGCGCTGGCGGATATCGACATGGCGCAGCAGGCGGCCCCCGACGATTTGCGGCTGCGCGACATACGGCTGGCCGCTCTGGTTGCTCTCGGCCGCGCCGCCGAGGCCCGGGATGATGCCGTGGCGTTGCTGGCATCGCCCTATGCGCAGCTCGACCCTGATGTCAATCTGCTGACGGCGCGCACCGCGGTTGCCACACAAAACATGGACGACGGCATCCGCGAGATATTGCGCTACCTGGAGCGCAACCCGTACTCTCCGGACGAGTGGAAGGTGTTGGCGGCGATGTACGAGCACACCGGACGTCCCGCCGAGGCCGCCGTTGCGCACAGCAACACCGAGCTGGCGCGGCGCGATCGGGTGCTTTTCATGCATCGGCTTGCCCGCCGCGCGGCGCGGCGCGGCGCGGTCGACGACGCCATCAGCGATCTGAAGGCTACATTGGATTTCGACCCGACATATGTGCCGGCGCGCGACGACTTGCGGCAACTGACCGGCGGCTGACCTGCGGACCTGCGGTCGGCGTCTCTTCTAGGTCGGCTCCCCGTTGGGTCGCTGGAGGGTTCCGAGTCCGCCGGGTTGTTGGTCCTCGAGGCGACGTTGCCGTGGTCCGCCAACTCCAAATCCTCCACCATGCGCCTGAATTGAAATCCTTGCGGCTTTATGGTTTGACCGGTGCGGACAGTCACCCCCCTCCACGGATAATCAGGTGTCAGCACACGTTTCCCCATTGCCATCCGCCGATCGAACGGCGTCCGCGCCCGCGGCTGCACCACCCGACGTGTCGGTGGTCATCCCGATCTACAACGAGGCGGACAATATTGAGATGCTGCACCAGCGGCTCATGCAGACGCTCGCCCAACTGGGACGGGCGTACGAAGTCTGGTACGTCGACGACGGCAGCGGCGACCGGTCTTTGGAACTGCTGCGCGCGGTTAGCCAGGAGGACCCGCGTGTCGGCATCATCGAGCTGACCCGGAACTTCGGCCAGCATGCCGCGGTGCTGGCCGGCTTTGCCGCGTCGCGGGCGGACATCGTCGTCACCCTCGACGGCGATCTGCAGAACCCGCCCGAGGAAATTCCCCGCCTGATCGCGAAGCTCGAGGAAGGGTATGAAGTGGTGGGCGGCTGGCGCGAGGACCGGCAAGATCCCTGGTTTCGCCGGGCCGGGTCGGAGGCGATCAATCAGCTGACCTCGTTCACCGTCGGTGTGAAGATGAATGATTATGGCTGCATGCTGCGCGCCTATCGCCGCAGCATCGTGCAGCAGATCATCGACTGTGATGAGCGCTCGAGCTTCATTCCGGCGCTCGCCAACTCACTGGCCAAACGGACCGCCGAGATCGAGGTGCAGCATTCGGACCGCTTCAGCGGCCGCTCGAAGTACTCGTTGCTGAAGCTCATGCGTCTGTCCTTCGACCTCATCACCGGGTTCTCGTTGCTGCCGATCCAGCTGATGAGCGTCGCCGGCATCATCGTGGCCCTCGCGGGCATGGGTTTCGGCGGCTTCCTGCTCGTGCGCCGGCTGTTCGTCGGTCCCGAGAGCGAAGGGGTGTTCACGCTGTTCGCGATCTTGTTCGTCTTCATCGGTATCCTGATTCTCGCGGTGGGTCTGGTGGGCGAATACGTCGGGCGGATCTACCTCGAGGTGCGTCGCCGGCCGACGTATCGCATCCGGACGATCCATCAGGTCCGGTCTGGCGGATAAACGATGAATGATGAATGATGAGAGATGCGCGGTATCATCCTTTATCTCTCATCCCTCATCCTTCATCCGTAGATCGTTCTTGTGGGTGAGGAGTCCGGATGCGCTCGGTGGTGTTTGCGTACCACGACATCGGCTACGTGGCGCTGCAAGAGCTCCTGCGTGCGGGCGCCGAGGTGGCCGCGGTCATCACGCATGAGGATGACCCGGGCGAGGCGCTGTGGTTCCGCTCGGTTTGCCAGCTTGCCGCAGCCCACGATCTGCCGGTGTTCACGCCGGACACCGTCAATACCCCCGAATGGATTGCGCGTATCGCGGCCTGGCGTCCGGACTTCGTGTTCTCTTTCTACTATCGAAAAATGCTGTCGAAGGAGCTCCTCGCGATTCCCGCGCGCGGCGCGCTCAACCTGCATGGTTCGTTGCTGCCGAAATTTCGCGGACGCTGCCCGGTCAACTGGGTGCTGATCCACGATGCGCAGGAGACGGGCGTGACGCTCCACTACATGGAAGAAAAGCCGGACCGTGGTGACATTGTCGCGCAGCGCGCCGTCCCGATTGATGATCAAGACACGGCACTGACCCTGTTCCACAAGCTCACCGACGCGGCCGCGGCGCTCATGCGTGAGACCTACCCGTTACTGTGCGCCGGCACCGCGCCGCGCATCCCGCAGGATCACGCGCGGGCAAGTTATTTCGGCGGCCGCCGCCCGGAAGATGGGCGTTTGGATTGGACGCAACCGGCACGCGCGCTCTTCAATCTGGTGCGGGCCGTGACGCGTCCGTACCCCGGGGCCTTTGCCATGTGGCAGGGGCGCTTGCTGTACGTCTGGGAGGCGCATCCGGTTGCGGTCGGCGCCGCCGTCACCGCCGCGCCAGGGACGGTGGTGTCGGTCAGCCCGACGGTGCAGGTGCAATGTGGAACCGACAGACTGGAACTGTCCCGCGTGCAGCGTGACGGCGATGCGGAATGCGCGGGGGCGGCATGGGCCGCGCTGCATGGGGTGCGGCCGGGTATGGTGTTCGAATAACGGATGGCAGCTTATGATACGATGACGCTTCAGCCGAGCGAACCTTCCCCCTGGCCCCTTCCTTGGCAAGAGGGGGAACACCGGCAAATCTCGCCTCCTTTCCACGGAGGGGCCGGGGGAGGTTACGCCAGGCGGATACATCACGGCAATTGTGAAGATGGAGTACTAAGGACGGCGTTCGAAGAAGGAGTGTGCTGGCTATGAAAGTTCTCATCACTGGTGGCGGCGGCTTTGTGGGATCGCATCTGGCGGATGCCTTCATCGCGCGGGGCGATGAGGTGTTCATTCTCGATACCGGGTCGGTGATCAAGACCCGCCACCTGATGGGAAACCCGGCGTTCCACTACATCCGCGATAGCGTCTTCAATCTCGAGATTCTCGAAGGCCTCATCTCCAAGTGCGATCTCGTCTACCACCTGGCGGCGGTCGTTGGGGTGGAGTACTACGTCGGCGATCCGTACGAGGTTCTCAACGTCAACGTCAACGGCACGCAGAACGTGCTGAAACTGGCGTTCAAGCATCAGAAGAAGGTTGTCTTCGGCTCAACCTCCGAGGTCTACGGCCGCAATCCGAAGGTGCCGTGGCGCGAGGACGACGACCGCGTCCTGGGCTCGACGCGCATCGATCGCTGGTGCTACTCGACGTCGAAGGCCGTCGGCGAGCATTTTTGCTTCGCCTATCACCGCATGGGTCTGCCGGTGACGATCACGCGCTACTTCAACATCTACGGTCCGCGGCTCGACAAGCTCGACGTCGGCCGGATCATTACCATCTTCATGGGCCAGGTGTTGCGCAATGAGCCGGTGACGGTCATCGGGGACGGGAAACAGACCCGCTGCTTCACGTATGTTGAGGACGCCATCCGCGCCACCGTGCAGGCCGGCATCGCCCCGGGGACCGATGGCGACGTGTTCAACATCGGCACGGCGGTAGAAACGACCATCCTCGAGCTCGCCGAGACGATGATCGACATCAGTGGCGCCAAGTCGACGATCAAGTTCGTTTCTCAGGAGTCGGTCTACGGCTCGAGCTACGAGGACATCCCCCGCCGGGTTCCCGACGCGACGAAGATGGAAACCATTCTCGGTGTGCGCACCGATACGACGCTGCGTGACGGTCTCGCGCGCACCATCGAATGGTTCCGCAACCAGCAGTAGCAACCGGTAACCCCAAAGCGAAAAAAGGGGAAAATCTCGCGCAAAGGCGCAAAGACGCACAGGCCAAGCCGCCAGGAGCGAATCCGATCGAGGGATTCAAGCTCAAGAGCAAGGCCGTGGATGTAAAGCAGGTTCTCCGATTCTCGGCGTCTTTCTTTGCGGCTTGGCGTCTTTGCGTGAGTTTTGTCTTTGGATTGAGGCGAAGTAGGTGGTGAATCAGATTCAGCTCGGTTTGAAAGTCGATGTCTGCACCCACGCCGGCTTGCAGCACGGCGTGCCGGCGCTCATGCGTCTGTTCGACGCGCTCAACGTGCGCGCCAGCTTCTTCATTGCCGGCGGTCCCGATCACTCGGGGCGCGCCATCCGCCGGGTGTTTCGCCGCGGCTTCCTGACCAAGATGCTGCGCACCAATGCCGTCGGCACCTATGGCTGGCGCACGCTGCTCTACGGCACGCTGCTGCCGGGGCCGCAGATTGCCAGCTCGTTTCCGGAGACGTTGCGGGCATTGGTCCGCGCCGGGCACGAAGTCGGGATGCACGGCTACGACCACGTCTACTGGCAGGATGCGCTGCCGGGTCTGCCGGCGCCCGCGGTTGCCGTCGAGATCGCGCGCGCGCAAACGGTCTTCGGCGAGATCCTCGGCACCGCGCCGCGCGCGTTCGGAGCGCCGGGGTGGCAGTGTACGGCCGCCAGCTTCGCCAGTGAAGATGCGTTGCATCTCGCCTACCACAGCGACACGCGCGGTGTCTCGCCGTTTCGTCCGGAGATGGACGGGCAGCGCTTCGAAACGATCGACATTCCGACCACGCTGCTGACGTTGGATGAAACCTATGGCCAGGTGGGCAGCACGGCGCGTGAGCTGACGGCGTACTATCGGCAGCGGTTGCATCCCGGACTGAACGTCTACACCGCGCATGCCGAGATGGAGGGGCGGCAGCAGCTGCCGTTGTTGCGCGATTGGTTGGAAGCGGCGCGCGCCGAGGCCGAGGTATTGCGTCTCATCGATGTCGCCGATCGCCTCGGTGACGTGCCCAGCGCCACGGTCGTCGCCGGCCCGATCAGCGGCCGGCACGGCACCGTGGCGTGGCAGGAGCGCCCGCGTGAGTGATCCGGAATCCGTTGCGTCGCGCCAACAAGATCAAGCGGCCGACTTGCCAACACCCTCACCCCCTGACCCCCTCTCCCAAGAGCGGGAGAGGGGGGAATCCGACATTCCCCTCTCCCATTTTGGGAGAGGGGCCAGGGGTGAGGGTGATCCCGATGGACCGCTGCCTATGGCAGGTGGCGTGCGTCTGCGGATCCCATGGTGGATGCTCTGCCCCTTCGCCGTGGCCATTGTTGCGTCCTATCTCCTCTTGCTTGGTCATGCCCCACTCGCCGAGCCGGACGAGCCGCGCTATGGCGAAATCGCCCGCGAGATGTTGGTGCTGCGCGATTGGATCACGCCGCATCTGAACTACGTCAAGTATTTCGAGAAGCCGCCGCTGGTCTACTGGTTGACGGCGATCGATATGCACTTCTTCGGTGCCAGCGAGCTCGTTGTGCGCCTCTGGCCGGCGCTGCTCGGATTACTCGGCATCGGTATCGCAGATGCGCTGGGCCGCTCGATGTACAGCCGGTGGAGCGGACACGTCGCGGCGGCGCTGCTGGCGACGACTCCGTTGTATTTCGGGTTGAGCCAGATCGTCATCCTCGACATGCCGCTGAGCACGATGATGACGGTGGCGCTGGCAGCATTCTGGTTTGCCTACACGGCGGCGGATCGCCCACGCCTGCGGCGGACGTGCGTCTCGATCCTGTACGTCGCGACGGCGCTGGCGGTGCTGATCAAGGGCCCGGTGGCGATTCTGCTCACCGGCGGCATCATCGTCGCTTTTCTGCTGGTGCGCTGGGACCTGGGTGCGTTGCGCTGGGCGATTTCGCCGCGCAATGCGGCGCTGTTCCTGCTCATCGCGTTGCCGTGGTTTGTTCTCGTCAGTTACCGCAATCCGGAGTTCATCGACTTCTTCATCGTCAAACAACACCTGGCCCGCTACCTCACGCCCAACGAACACCAGCAGTCGAACTGGTTCTTCGTGCCCATCGTCGGGGCCGGCATGCTGCCGTGGAGCATGTTTCTCCTCGCGCCGCGTGCACTCGGCCGCTTTGCCATGCGGCTGCTCAAGCGGCAAACCTCGGCGGCAACGCTCTTCTGTGTGCTCTGGGCGGGCGTGGTGTTCGTGTTCTTCAGTCTCTCGGGCTCGAAGTTGGCGACATACATTCTGCCGATGTTCTGTCCGCTGGCGCTGCTGGCGGCACGCTTCTTCGAACAGGTGATTGCGGACGGGCGGACCCCCCTGTTGCGTCGGGGCTGCGTCGCATTGACGGTGTTTGCATTGGTGTTGGCGATCGCTGCCGACGTCACGGCTCTCGTCGCGAACGATGAGCGGATCCGCATGGTGCTGCCGTACGCGTGGAGCGGCGCCACGGTGCTGTTACTGGCCGCTGCCACGGCGTTCACCCTTGCGCGTCGCAACATGCAGCAAGCGAGCTTAGCGACACTCGTGCTTGGCATGCTGCTGCTGCAAGCGGTCGCGATCAGCGGTCGCGGTGTGGCGGCGGAGTACCGCCCCCTGGGCCTGGCCATCGGCGCGCAGGCGAAGCCGGACGACCTGGTGGTCAGCTATCGCCACTACGTGCAAGGCATCGCGTTCTACGCGCGGCGCCGTGTCGTCATGGTTGGTGGACGCGGGGAGCTCGACTTCGGTAGCCAGCAAGGCGATCAGCAGGCGTTTTTCTGGAGCACGGACGAGCCGCTACTTGACGCGTGGCGCTCTGATCGGCACCTGTTTCTCGTGATTAATCGATCGGAGCTCGAAGAGCTGGGCCCCGCCTTGCAACCGCCACCTCGACAGATCGCGGCGCACGGCAAGAAGGTCGTCGTCGTCAATTTTCGGTGACGATGGAATCCGAACGTCTACCGCCTGATGCGCCCATTCCGCCGGCTGCGCACTCCACGACCGATGCGGCGGTGCCGTCCGCACCGATCCCCGCGCCGCCTGGAAGGCGATGGCCTGCGCTGACGATCGTGCTTTACAGCACCATCGTCCTGATTGCGTGGCTGACCCTGGAGCTGTGGGGGCTGGGCGCCGGTCCTTTCCATACCAAGGGTGAGCCGCGTGAGGCGTTGGTGGTGTGGGAGATGACCCACCACGGCGGCTGGATCTTGCCGGAACGCAACGGTACTGAGCTGCCTTCGAAGCCACCATTGTTTCACTGGCTCGGCGCCGTGACCTCGATGCTCCATGGCAATACCGATGAATGGAGCATTCGCCTCCCATCGGCAGTGACCTCGCTTGTGGCCCTGCTGTGCGTGTTTGCGGCAGGGTGCATCTTATGGAACCCACGCGCCGGATTGCTCAGCACGTTGCTGCTGATGACCACCTTCGAGTGGGCGCGAGCTGCCACCAATGCGCGCGTCGACATGACACTGACGCTCGGTCTGCAGCTGGCCTTCCTCGGTCTTTTGTTCTTCCTTCGGCAACGTCGCGCGGTGTGGCTGGTCCCCATGTACCTCGGCATCACGCTGGCCGTGCTTGGCAAAGGCCCGGTCGGTGTGGCGCTGCCCGGCCTGGTGGCGCTGGCAATGGTCGCGTTCGCTTGGGACATTGCACCGTTGCGCCGCATGCGGCTCCTCACGGGGGCCCTCGTAGTCGCCGTTGGGGCCGGGACGTGGTACCTGCTGGCGCTGCTGATCGGCGGCTACGACTTCTTCAACAAGCAGATCCTCAAGGAAAACCTGTTCACCTTCGTCGATAATCCGGACGTTCACTACGGCGGCCATCGGCACCCTGCGTTCTATATGGTTGGTGCGTTGCTCGCCGGCGTGCTGCCGTGGACCGTCTGCCTGCCCGGCGTCGCCACGCGGCTCTGGCGTGAGCGCGGCGCGCTCACGCGCGACGATGTCCGCGTATACCTGCTGGTGTGGGGCGCGATCGTCTTTGCCTTCTTCGCCGTCGCTGCGAGCAAGCGCAGTGTCTATCTGTTGGCGATGTACCCGGCGCTGGCGTTGCTGCTGGGATGGTGGTGGGACGAGACAGCACGTGTCCCGCAGGCGGAGAGCCGCTGGAATGCCACCATCGTAAGCTGGTTCGGGTGGATCTTGTTCGGGGTCTTGGTGCCGCTCGTGCTGGTGGTGTTGCTAGAGGCCCTTGGCGTGCCGCTCGCCGTCACCGTCGGGAAATGGCTGCCGGCCGACGCAGGCAGCTACTGCGCCTTGACCAGCGACGTCATCCGCAGCGACCGTTGGCGGCTGCTTGGCCTGCTGGTGGCGTCCGCCGGCGCGCTGTACAGCATGCTGCGCGCGGCCCGCGAACGACAGTGGTTGGGCATCTTCGCCGGCCTGTGGGCTACCACGGCATTAGTACTTATGGCGGTGCGTTTGAGCATTCTGCCGGCAGTTGCCGAGCGCTTGAGTCTCCGTGATTTCATGGCCGAGGTGCGGCACACCGTAGGCGCCGATGGCGGTCTGGCCTTCTACAAAACCTTCGACTACGGCGCAGTCTTCTATTGGCAGGGGCACATCCCGATTTTTGAAGGAGAGTGGCCCGCCGGCGCACCGCAATATCTGCTCGTGCAGAAGAGCGATTGGCCGGACTTGAACGTGACCGCACAGGGCCAGTTCGAAGCGATCACCCTGCCGCCTGATCGAGATCAGTTCAGCGAGCTTGTGCTGATCCGCCGCCGCGGTGCACAATAGGCGGCCCACAGGGTCTCCAATGCCCCTGACATCTGAGACGCACGCCAGCACGGTTCCTTTACTGGACCTGAAGCGCGAATACGCGGCGATCGCCGCGGAGATTCAGCAGGCTTGGGTGAGGGCGCTGTCCACCATGCACCTGTTGAAAGGCGAAAACGTTGCCGCCTTCGAACGCGAGATCGCCGCGTATATCGGCGTCCCGTATGCGTGCGGCGCGGCTTCGGGAACCGATGCCTTGCTGCTCGGCCTGCTCAGCCTGGGCATCGGCGCAGGTGATGAGATCATTGTCCACGCCAATGCGTTCGTTGCGGCAGTCGAGGCGGTGCACCACGCCGGTGCCCAGCCGGTGCTGGTCGACGTTGAAGTCGACGGGCTCGGCCCGGATGCCGACGCGGTTGCGAATGCCGTTTCCCCGCGTACCCGGGCGATCATGGTGACGCACATGTATGGCTCGCCGTTGGCGCTGTCTCGTATCGAGGCGCTGGCTACCCGGCAGGGCTTGGTGATCATCGAAGATGGTTCGCATGCCCACGGCGCGAGCCGTGGCGGTCGCAAGGTCGGTACGTTTGGGACGCTCGGCTGCTTCAGTGCGGGCGTCGTGAAGAACCTTGGCGCCTACGGTGACGCGGGCTTCATTACGACTGCCGATGCCGATCTGGCGCAGCGGCTCCGCTTGTTGGGGGCGCACGGCCAGGAACACAAGAATGCGCACGTCGTGTACGGTTTCAACAGCCGACTGGACGAGCTGCAGGCCGCGGTGCTGCGTGTCAAGCTGCGCTACCTCGAGGCGCGCAACCACCGCCGGCAGGAGATCGCGACATACTATCGCCAGCGATTCAGCGGCCTGGATGTGCGCGTGCCACTGGAGCAGCCCGGCGAGGTGCACGTGTATCACCAGTTCGTCATCCGCATGGCGCAACGCGAACGCCTGCAAGCACACCTCAAGGTCGCTGGGATCGAGACCGGCGTGCACTACCCCGTCCCACTGCATCGCCAGCCGGCGTGGCTACGGCGCTATGGGGAGTCGCCGCCGTTGCCCCGCGCCGAGCGCCTGGCGCGCGAGGTCCTGTCACTGCCGGTATTTCCCGACCTGACCGACACCGAAATCGAACGCGTTGCCAACGCCGTGGCGGCCTTCTTCGGCGCCTGATGGGAAGCGAGACGGGAAAATGGAAAACCTGGAATGGAGAACCGGGAATTCAGAACCGGCTAATGGAGAGGCGAGCCCATTTGCCCGTTCTGAATTCCCGGTTCCCGGTTCCCGGTTTTCCGTTTCCTCGTCTTCCGCTGCGGGTACGGCTCCGGCTCCGGCTCTGTCAGTCGTCGTGCCGGTACACAACGAGGCCGGCAACGTCGTTCCGTTATTTGCTGAAATCCGCGCGGTGATGACCGCGAACGGTCGCCCGTTCGAGATCATTTTCGTCAACGACGGGAGCACCGACGAGACCTTGGCTGAGCTCCGTACGCAGGCGGCCGATCATGACTGTTTGCGCGTCCTCGATCTCGACGGAAACTTCGGCGAGGCGCCGGCACTCAGCGCCGGGTTCCGGGCGGCGCGTGGTGCGCTGGTGATCACGCTCGATGGCGACGGACAGAACGATCCCCACGACATTCCACGCCTGCTCGACGTGTTGGAACGGCACGACTACCGCGTCGTTTCCGGCTGGCGGCAGCAGCGCCGCCAGGCGGGCTTCGCGCTGCGCGTTTTGCCGTCGCGGCTGGCGAACCGGTTGATCGCTCTCGTCAGCGGACTTCCCGTGCACGACAACGGCTGCGGCTTGAAGATCTATCGCCGTGACGTGGTGGCGAACGCGGCGCTGCCGCGCGGCATGAATCGCTTCATGCCCGCGATCTTCGGTGTCAAAGCTGCGGAGGTGGCGGAGGTGCCGGTCAACGACCGAAATCGTCAGCATGGCGAGTCGCACTACGGTGTTGCGCGCACGCTCGTGGTGCTGCGCGACCTGCTGGCCCTACGCTTCATGATGGCCAATTCCCAACGTGCCGAGCGGCTGTGGAGCCTGATCGCGATCGTCGCGGCCGCCGTGGCCTTCTATGGGCTATGGTGGCCACATGATGTGCTGCTGCTGTTGTCGAGTGTCGTCGTGGTGTTCGCGTTGACGATCTGGTGGGATCTGCGCCGCTTTAACGATGCCCGCGCGCACGGTGTCTGCCGGCTGCGGCGTGAATATTCGGCCCAATGAGCCGCCTGCGTCTCGGCGTCATCGGCGCAGGCTACTGGGGCGAGATCCTCATTCGCATCTTCAACGCCCGCGACGACGCGCACATCGATGTCGTATGCGACGTCAATGCTGAACGTCGCGGCATGATCACGAACGCGAAGACGGTGGCGACCGCGGCCGAGGTGCTGGGACGCGACGACGTCGACGCGGTGCTCGTGGCGACACCACCGTCGACGCACGCCGCGCTGGCGGGCGCGGTGTTGCGTGCGGACAAGCATTGCTGGGTGGAAAAGCCGCTGGCGATGCGTGCCGCGGAGGCACGGGAGTTGGTGAATCTGGCGCGCGACCGCGGGCGCGTGTTGTTCGTCGACGAGACCTTCCTGTACGACCCGTTACTCGAGCAGGCGAAGGCGTGGATCGATGCCGGCCGACTCGGCCGTTTGTATCACCTGTCATTCGAGCGCCTCGCCATGGGACGGATCCGCCGCGACTCCGACGTGTGGTGGAATGCGGCGCCGCACGACGTGGCGATCCTCTGCTATCTGGCGCCGGGAAACATCGAGCGTGTACAGGTCGAACGTTTTGCATACGTGCAACCGGGGATCGCCGACGTCGCCGTGAGTACGATCACGTTGAGCGGCGGCGTTTCTGCGCACATCTCTGTGAGCTGGCTTTCGCCTTTGAAGGCGGCCCGCCTCCTGATCGTCGGCAGCAATGGACTGCTCCACTACGAAGGTCGCTTCGGGCAGCGTGCGCTCGAGCTCTTCGAATACGAGGTGGCCGACCCGAAGACGGTTGCGGACAACGTGGTGCCCATTCCGACGTTTGCGGCCACCGCACGCATCCGCGGCGGTGCGGAAGAGCCGCTCGCCCTGGCGGCGGCGGCGTTTCTGACATCCATACGCACCGGAGTGCCGGCACCGAGCGCCGGTGAGTATTCCCAGCGAGTCGTGGAAATCCTCGAAGCCGGCGCCGCTGCGGGACGCGCTGCGCGCGCTCGATGTTCCGACGAGAGTGCGTAGGCCTGCTGCCTTGGGGGGGCCCCTGTGCTGTAGTCGCAGGTCTTCAGCCTGCGACGAGATCGGTAGGGCCGACGCGCGATGGTCCGAATCTTTTGTCGACTGCCGCGACTGAACCGTCAGTGGCGCCGGGTGCACCAGCGCCACCTTCTGCAGCGTGTTGTCTTGTGTCCGGGTGGTTGTCGCGGTAGCCGCCGTGCTAGTTCTTCCCAGAGCACGGTGGTCTCCAGGTTCGATGTCCTTTCCCCAATCCAACGCACCGGCAGTGGCGCGTGTCATCCTCGTGCCCTCCGCCGGTGACACGCCGGCGCTCGACTACACGATTACGCTGGCGCTGCAGCCGGCGGTGCGCCCCGGCGTCCGTGTGCTGGTGCCGCTCGGGGCGCGGCGTGCCGTGGGTATCGTCGTCGCGCTTCTGGAGACGTCGCCGCATCCCAAGCTGAAGCCGATCGTTGCGGTGCTCGATCCGCAGCCGCTGCTGGATGACACGCTCATGCGGCTGTGCCGGTGGATGGCGGGCTACTACCTGTGTTCGTTCGGAGAAGCGGTCTCGACGGCGTTGCCGGGCAGTATGCGCATTAGCGTCGAGCGTACCGTGCGATTGGTGTCCGTAGCGCCTGCGGCTGAGAGTGTCGGTGTTGAGGCGCGATCCCTCGATACGGCCCCTGAAGAGATGGGGCCTACTCGGGACGAGCGGAGAGCGAATCCGAACAGTAAGCCGTTCACCCCGGGTAGCCGCCCGCCCTTGGCGGCGTATCGAGGGGCGGCGCTGGAGCATGCGCTGGTTGAATGGCTTGGAATCCATGGCGCGCAACCGCTGGCGGCGCTCCTCGATCAGTTTGGGGCGTCCGGGCGGCGGACGCTGACGAGGCTGCAGCATCAGGGTGTTGTGCGCATCGACGAGGAGCTCCGCGGTGGCGACGCGCCGACCAAGCACGAGCGCTACTTCCGCGCTGCGCACGATCTGGAACGCGACGCCGCACGCGAATGGCAGCGCAAGCGTCCGGCGCAATATGCGGTGTATGCGTACCTGCGCCAACACCCGTTGCAGCGGGCGCGCATGCACGAGCTGGCGGCGACGTTCCCCAATGCTCCCGCCAAGCTTGCCGCACTGGTCAAAGCGGGGTTGGCGGCGGTGGTGCAGGAGGAGGTGTATCGTCCGGTATTTCTCGAGACCACTCCGATCGATCGGCCGGTGCGGCTCACCGACGCACAAGCCGCTGCGGTGACGATCGTGCAGCGCAGTATCGGTGTCGAGTTCCGCAGCTTTCTCTTGTGGGGCGTCACCGGCAGCGGCAAAACCGAGGTCTACCTGCGGTGCATCGCCGCCTGTCTGGCGGCGGGGCGCACCGCACTGGTGCTGGTGCCGGAGATCTCCCTGACCCACCAGGTCGTCGATCGCGTCCGTGCCCGCTTTGGAGAACGCGCCGCCGTCTTGCACAGTGGCCTCAGCGATGGCGAACGCTGGGACGAGTGGCGCAAGATCAGTCGCGGCGAGGCGGCGATTGTCGTGGGGGCGCGTTCGGCGGTGTTCGCGCCGCTGCCGCGGCTCGGCCTGGTCATCGTCGATGAGGAACACGATGCGGCGTACAAGCAGGAAGATGGCGTGCGTTACCACGGCCGCGACGTGGCCATCATGCGCGCCAAGCTCAGCGGCTGCGCGGTGGTGCTGGGATCGGCGACGCCGGCAATGGAGAGCTTTTACAACAGCAGCATCGGACGCTCCGAGCTCCTCACCCTGAGTGAACGTGTCGAGGCACGGCCGCTGCCGAGCGTCGACATCGTCGACCTGCGCCGCAGCCCGGCCGCCGGAAAGTCGCTCCTGGTGTCGCCGCAATTGATCGCGGCGCTGCAGGCCAACCTCGCCGCGCACGGGCAGACCCTGGTGTTCCTCAACCGTCGTGGCTTCGCGAATTTCCTGCAATGCCTGCAATGCGGTGATCCGCTGACGTGTCCGAACTGCAGCGTCACGCTCACCCTGCATCGGCGCTGGCAGGCCCTCCGCTGCCACCATTGCGAGTACACCGTGCCGATACCGTCGGTGTGTCCGGACTGCGGCGGGTTGAGTCTCAGCGCGTGGGGGGCGGGGACCGAGCAGGTCGAGGCAGTGTTACGCAAGCTGGTGCCGGGCGCGCGCGTCGGCCGCATGGATCGCGACACGACGCGCCGCAAGGGGGCCCTGCGCGAAATGGTCGCCGCGTGGGCGCGGCGCGACTACGACATTCTCATCGGCACGCAGATGATCACCAAGGGCCACGATGTCCACGGCGTGACCCTGGTGGGGGTCCTGCTCGCCGACCTCTCGCTGAACTTTCCGGACTTCCGCGCCGCCGAGCGCACCTTTCAGCTGCTGACGCAGGTTGCCGGACGTGCCGGGCGCGGCGAGCGCCCGGGCCGCGTCATCGTGCAGACCCTGCAGCCGGAGCACATCAGCTTGGAGTGTGCGCAACATCACGACTTCCGCCGCTTCGCAGCGCACGAGCTGGCGGCACGTCGCGAGCTCGGGTATCCGCCCTTCGCCCGGCTGGTACAGCTGCGCTGTGAAGGGCCACGTCCCGATGCCACTGAACGCGTGATCCGGGCGCTGGCTGAGCACGTGCAAGCGGCGGCGACCAAGGGGGTGGCCATCCTCGGTCCCACACCATCCCCGTTGGAGCGCCTGCGCGGCCGGCATCGCTGGCAGCTGCTGGTGCGCGGTGTCAATGGCGCCGCGGTCCGCGCCGCGGCACGCGCCGGTCGCGCCGCCGTGCGCCGCCAGGCGCGTGCCGTCGACGTGCGGGTGATCGTCGATGTCGATCCGAACAGTATGCTGTGAGATCAAGAAGAGGGGCGTGAGGGCTTGGGTGCGCGAGAGCTTGGGTCTGTGCGGGGCGCCTCCTTGAGGTGGCGCCCCATGCTGATGCGCTCCTCGACCTCATATCCGATGCTCCGGTAGAATGCCACGACGTCCTGGTTCTCGGCGCGGACCTGCAAGTTGACTTTCGGGCAACCGAGCGCGCGCAAGGCTTGTTCCGCGGCGCGGACCAGCTGCGTTGCGAACCCGCGTCTACGAAACTCTGGCGCCACCGCCAGGTGGTACATCCAGCCGCGCACTCCATCGAATCCAGCGATCACCGCTCCAGCGATGGTTCCGCCGAGCTCGCCCACGAAAAGGAGGTCGGGTTGAACCCGCAGCTTGGTTTCGATCAACACTTCCGGCGCGTTCCAGGGCGGGTCGTTGGGGAACACCCGCGCCCACAGCGCCTGGAGTTGCGGACTGTCCGCGTGTCGGAACGGGCGCACGGAGATCTCTGGCAGCAGCTGCGTCATGTCAGTATGTGGCGCGGCGTTTCGAAGCTGGGGCTTTGCGGTGGTATTCCCGCCTCACCCGCACGTAGAGACATGTGGGCTCCCTGCGCAAATGCGCGGATCGAGACGAAGGCGCCAGTCGTCAGAAGTGGAATCGCGGTGCGCATAGTGAGCGCCTGAGAGCGCAGTGCAAGTCGTCATACCGACTCGCGTTCTGTATCACTGAAGCGGCGTCTTTCACTAGCTGTCGCCACCCGTTCGTTTGGCAGGCACGCTTCGTAGCGTGTTGTACCAGCGACGCCACGGGAAGGCGGGACGTTGGGTGCGATCGGTGCGGAATCGTCTGACCGTGCACCGGCAAGACCAACCAGCCTCTGGTGTCGGGTCCGTCGAAGGCTGGTGCTACGAACCCCGTAAGGCGGCACTGGGGACGACGTACGGTTGGCGCTGGAAATCTGCAATGATACACGAGACCCGAAGCGCTGCGCCACATAGTCAGGGAGAGGGGAGTGTTCCAAGAACACTTTCAGGGAGCGTGAGAGGCGTGACGAAGGGAGTGCATGATGGAAAGGTCGAGTCCGGAACGGGGAGGGACGTTGGGTGCGGTCGGTGCGGACGCCGGTGGCGCACCGACCGCACCCAACGTCCCCCCATTCCCCGGTTTCGGGCGTGACCGCCATTTGCATCCCGCGGCGCCCCTTTCGCACCCAACGTCCCCCCGGACCGTTCCGGTGTGGCGCGCGGTGTTGCCCCCTTGGGCCAGCGGTGCACCGCACCTGGTGCGGCACGGCGGTGTCGCCATGCCTGTACTCGCGCTGTTCCTCGCCCTTCTGAGCTTGACGCGCGCTGTCGAAGGCCAATCGCTGCGCCAGTGCTTCACCCCCGAGCATCGCGGCACTCCAACCTGTACTGCTCAAATCGTAGCGGCAATCGCACACGCGCATCAGGTGATTCTCGTGCAGGCCTACGGCTTTACCTCCGCTCCAATCGCCAAGGCCCTGGTCGAGGCGCACAAGCGGGGCGTCGACGTTCGCGTGATTCTAGACAAGAGCAATCTCAAGGAAGGCTATTCGTCAGCCGCCTTCCTCCAGCATGCGGGTATCCCGGCGCTCATCGATTCAAATCATGCGATCGCCCACAACAAGGTCATGATCCTCGACGTGCACGAGGTCATCACCGGAAGCTTCAATTTCACCAAGGCGGCGGAGGAGAAGAACGCCGAAAACGTCGTCTTCATCGACGACCCGGCCACCGCAACGGCATTCACACAGAACTGGAAGGCCCACGCCGACCATTCGGCGCCGAGCCCGCTCGAACGCCACGCCGCGGCGGCGCAGGGTGATTCCGCACGTTCATCGGGCGTAGTGACCGGGGGCGCAGTGACCGGGAATCGTAGGAGTCATGTGTATCGCCCGCCCGGCTGTCCAGGTCTTGCAACGATTGCGGTCCGGAATCGGATCGAGTTTCCGACCGCGCTCGCCGCACAGGCGGCGGGCTATCGGCCGGCACGCAACTGCCCATGATGGATGGAAGATAGGGCCTGCGCTAGCGGGAAGGTGGGTTGACGGCGGCGGTGACACGCGTTGTGCGGCGGGAATCATCGTAAGTGCACATGCTTATGTTGATTACAATTGACATGAAAGCTTCCCGCCGGGTGTTGGATAATGGCATGGCCAATGATTTGCTTCCCACCTCGGCATGCCTCGCGGACCACGGCTGGACGCCCCCGGTGCACTGCACCATGTCACGGCGCGCGGAATCGACCACGGTACGATTGTCCGTGATGAAGCCGACCGCCAGGGGCTTGTCGATGCCCTGCGTCGCGTCGTGATTGATGGGGGTGCCGCCGTGTATGCGTGGAGCTTCCTCGCAAATCAGCTCCACCTCTTGATCCGCACCGGTTCCACTTCTCTCTCATTGCTCATGCGGCGGCTGCTCACGACGCATGCCGTACGTTTCAACCGGCGCCACGGGCGCGGTGGCCATGTATTCCAGAACCGATTCAAATCCACTCTCGTTCAGGACGAGTCCTACTTCCTCGAGCTCGTGCGTTACATCCACGTGATGCCACTCCGAGCCGGAGTCGTATCGACCCTGGACGAGCTCGATTGCTATCCGTGGACGGGGCACCGATTGCTCATGGGTGCGAGCGGACCGTGTTGGCAGTCCGTCGCTGCGGTGCTGAGCCGCTTCGATACCGACGCTGTTGCCGCGCGCAGTGCGTACCGGCGCTTCATTGCCGAGGGTTGCAGTCGGCGGGAGCACGAGATTGAGGGTGGTGGTTTCCGGAGGCGCGGAAACGGCTGGGAGCTGGTGGAAGCGTTGCCCCGTGCGCGTGAAGCCTGGGTGCTGGCGGAGCGTGTGCTTGCCCGACCGACCGCGCTGAGCCATCTGGCGACCGCGTTGCCGATTGTGAAATACCCACAGGCCGCGGTCGCGCCCATCGATCCGAGCGTGCTGGTCGAGCGGGTGACGCAGCAGCTGGGTCTGACGGCAGCGGTGGTGGCAGGAGGCGGCCGGTATCGCTCAGCCACGTCGGTGCGGGCACTCTTGGCGCACCTGCTTGTGCGGCGCTGCGGACTTTCGTTCAACCAGACGGCCAGAGCGCTGGGGATTTCTAGGTGGCGGGTCCGCCGCGCGGTGCAGCAGACCGAAGCCGGTTGCGAGCCGTCGGCGGTTTCAGAGTTAGTGACAACGCTCGTGCGCCAGGGCCGCGAACCGTAGGCCGCATCTCTTCCGCCAGCTGGGGCCGCTTGCTACAGCTCAGGCATGACTCTCCAGTTCTGGTTCGAGTTTGCGAGCACGTACTCCTATCCGGCGGTGATGCGCATCGAACGCCGCGCGCGCGCGCAAGGGGTGCCGTTGTCCTGGAATGCCTTCCTGCTAGGCCCAATTTTCCGCGCGCAGGGATGGAGTGACTCTCCTTTCAACCTGTACGCGGCGAAAGGGCGTTACATGTGGCGCGATCTCGAGCGCATTTGTGAGACGGAGGGTTTGGCCTTTCGGCGTCCGTCGCAATTCCCGCGCAACGGGCTGCTCGCGGCGCGCGTGACGTGCCGTTTTTCCCTGGAACCCTGGATCCCGGACTTCGTCCGCGCGGTGTACCATGCCAACTTCGCTGAAGACCGGGACATCGCCGACCCGACAGTGATTGCCGCATGCCTGCATTCGGTGCGGCAAGACGCCGACGCAGTGCTCCATGCGGCGGGCTTGGAGGATGCGAAGGCGATGTTACGGGCGCAGACGGAGCGCGCGACGGGCCTGGGCATCTTCGGCGCGCCGAGCTTCATTGCGGACCCGGAGCTCTTCTGGGGGAACGATCGGCTGGAACAGGCCCTCAGCTGGTGCCAGAGTCGCGACGGCTGAGTCCGCCGACTCGATCAGGAATGCGTTGACCGAATCGGCACTCTGCGTGTAGGGTCGCGCCACGTCCGCTGTGCGGCGCCGACGACTGACGCGGCGATGACCCGCGGGATTGATCATGGCTTTGAGAAAGATTCTGGCGTATCCGGCTTCCGAGCTGAAGCAACCGGCGCACCTCGTGCGGAACATCGACGGCAGCATCAACGAGTTGGTGACCGATCTCGTCGAGTCCATGTATGCCGCGCCGGGGGTGGGCCTGGCCGCAACTCAGGTGGGCGCACCGCAGCGGGTCATTGTCCTCGACGTCGACCACGAACACCCGGGTGCCAACCTGATCAAGCTCATCAACCCGGTGATCGTCGAGCGCGAGGGTTCGATCGTGTGGGAAGAAGGCTGTCTCAGCGTCGTCGACTATACCGCCGAGGTCACACGCGCCAAACGTGTGCTGGTCAAGGGGTGGACGCCCGACGAGAAGGAAATCGAGATCGAAGGTGAGCACCTTCTCGCGGTCGCTTTGCAGCACGAGATCGATCATCTCGACGGCAAACTGTTCATCGACCGTATCAGCCGCCTCAAACGCGATCTCTACAAGCGCAAGGTCAAGAAATGGTTGCGTGACGGCGTGCCGCTGGAGGCGAAGAAACCGAAGGTGAGCATCTGAGGGGCTGCGCCCGGCGTCTCTTCTATGGCCCGCTCCCCGTTGGGTCGCTGCGCGCTGCCAAGTCCGACGGGCGACTGCGTGCGGACAGGCAAGAACATTGGAGTAGAGGGTCCTGCGACGGCACAGCCTAGCAGCCTGTCGGACGTGGCAGCCCCTAGCGACCAACGGGAGCGGACCCTAGAAAAGTCGCTGGCCGCAGGCCCGCAGCCCCTTGCTCGCGGCGGTCTGGTGCCGTAGCCTGCGTCGGCGAGGAGGAAGCCGTGCCTACCAAGCGACCATCGAAATCATCAGCGACTACCCCACCGAAGTCGACCGCAGCCCCGACCCGCCGACGCAGCTCGACGCCTCGGGCGCGTTCCAGCCGGCCGCTGGTGACCGCGCCCCCCGAAAAATGCTTCTGGGTGCACTACGGCCCGGTGCTGAAAGATCTGCGGGAGTTGCGCGACGCGTTGCACCGCCAGATCTCGGACGCGCAGTTCGCGCACCATGTAGGACCGGAACGCAATGATTTTGCGAACTGGGTCGATCACGTGCTCATGGAGAAACCCTGTGCGCGCGAACTGCGCCGTGCGGGCGGTGTCGCTGAAGCACTGCGCGCCGTTGAGGCCGCGCTGCGCGGCAGGTAGGCGCCGGCGGCGCCGTCTTTCGGCCGTGCTATAGAGGCGCGGTGCACACACCGCTGCGCATCATCTTCTTTGGTACCCCGGAGTTCGCCGTCCCCTCGCTGCGCGCGTTGCTGGCCGCAGGCGATCCGGTGGTGAGCGTCGTGTGCCAGCCCGACAAGCGGGCGGGCCGCGGCCAACATGTCGCCGCACCGCCCGTCAAGCAGGAGGCGTTGGCCGCCGGGGTGCCTATCCTGCAGCCGGAAAAGCTGCGCACCCCGAGCTTCGCCGAGGTGCTCGCACCGCTGGTGCCGGATCTCGTTGTCGTGGCTGCCTATGGCAAGATTCTCCCGCCGGCGCTGTTGCAGCTGCCGCGCCATGGCTGCATCAATGTCCATGCGTCGCTGCTGCCGAAATATCGTGGCGCCGCGCCGATCCAATGGGCGATCGTGCGCGGCGAGGCCTGTACCGGCGTGACCATCATGCAAATGAACGAGCGCATGGACGCCGGCGACATTCTCCTACAGCGCGAGATGGCCATCGGCGCGGACGAGACGTATGGCGAGCTGCAGACGCGGCTGGCGCACCTCGGTGCGGCGGCGTTGCAGGCGGCGCTGGAGCAGCTCCACGCCGGATTGCTGCGTGGACAGCCACAGCGCGAGTCGGCGATGACACTGGCGCCGATGATCAAGAAGGAAGATGGCTGTATCGATTGGACTCAGCCGGCGGTGCAGGTGGCGCGGCGGGTGCGCGCCTTCAATCCGTGGCCGTCGGCGTTCACGCATCTGGACGGCAAGTTGCTGAAGATACACCGCGCACATCCACGCGAGACCTCGGCGGCGGCGCCTGGCGTGGTTGCGGTGACCAGCGATGGAATCGCCGTGGCGACAGGGCAGGGCAGCCTGGTGCTTGATGAGCTGCAACTCGAAGGCCGCAAGCGATTGGCGGCAACGGAGTTTGCGCGTGGCGGACTGTTGAAGCCTGGGGTGGTTCTTGGATAGCCATCCGCCCTCACCCCGGCCTTCTCCCAAGCCAAGAGGAAGAAGCGCCCCGCTGCCGGCGACGGCCACAGAGGCGCGTGCGGTGGCGTGGGAGATTTTACAGCGCGTCGAGGAGGGGGGATACGCCGACGCGCTGCTGGGGCGCCGGCTTGCCCGGAGCGGGCCTGCCCGGAGCGGGCTTGCCCGGAGCGGGCTGGCGCGCAGCGAAGCAACGCCGCGCGATCAGGCCCTGACGACGCAACTCGTCTACGGCACGTTGGCTTGGCAGGGATACCTTGACCATATCATTGCCGCCTTCTCCCATCGCCCGCCGCACGCGCTTGATGCGCCGGTGCGTACCGTGTTGCGTCTCGCCCTGTTCCAGATGACGAAGCTGACGCGCATTCCAGACTTCGCCGCAGTCGATACCGCCGTGAATCTCATCAAGCGCTTCCACGGTGGGGCGGCGGTCAGCCTCGTCAATGCGGTTTTGCGCCGCGCCGCCAGCGGCTGGCAACAGGTGAAGTTTCCGGCGCGCGCGGATGATCCGATCGGCTACCTGGCAACGGCACTGTCGCATCCGCGCTGGCTCGTCGGCCAGTGGGTGGAACGGTACGGGATCGACGACACCGAGGCATTGCTGTGTGTCAACAATGAGCCCGCCCCGACCGTGCTTCGTGTGAATCGCCGCGCGATCGAGTCGACGAAACTGCTCAGCCAGTTGTCCGACGCCGGTTATGCGATCCATGCGGCGGCGTATTCCCCCATCGCCTGCACCATCGCCGGCGGCAAACCCGAGGATGTGCCGGGATATGCGGACGGATTGTTCTCATTTCAGGGGGAAGCCTCGCAACTGGTCGGGTTCATGCTGAGCCCGCGCGCGGGCGAGCGCGTTCTCGATGCCTGCGCTGCGCCCGGTGGAAAGGCGATGCATCTGGCGGAGGTGATGAACGATGATGGTGTGATCGTCGCCTTGGACACCAACGCGCGCGGCCTTGAGCGCCTGCGTCGCATGGCACAACGGCTGCGTTTGACGAGCGTACGTCCTGAGCTCGCCGACGCGCGCACATGGCAGGATGGTGCGGGGTTCGATGCGGTCCTCGCCGATGTGCCGTGCTCCGGGCTCGGCACCTTGCGTGCGCATCCCGAGATCAAGTGGCGACGCACGCCGGGAGATATTGCCGAGCTGGTGCGCCTGCAAGGGGAAATTCTGTCGCACGTCGCGACATTCGTCCGTCCGGGCGGCGCGCTCGTGTATGCGACCTGTACGCTGACCGACGAGGAGAACGAGGCGCAGGTCGCCGGCTTTCTAGCAGCGCATCCGGAGTTCAGTAACGATGATCCACGCCCCTACCTGCCCGAACGCGCGCGCTCTCTCGTGGGCGCTGACGGCATGCTGCGCACCTTTCCTCACCGCCACGGCCTTGATGGATTCTTTGCGGCGCGGTTGAAGCGCAGCAACGCGCACGGTATCGTCCGGCGGTGAACGAAATGCGTCGCCCAGGATCCAGCAGGTGCCGTTTGTTGCAATTTCCCTTTGGTGTGTTAAGAGCCGGAAGCCTGTTTCTTCTTGCTCATTCAGCATGACGGGGTGTAGCTCAGACTGGTAGAGCGCACGGTTCGGGACCGTGAGGTCGCTGGTTCAAGTCCAGTCACCCCGACCATTTCCCTCGCGTCCAGGGAAATGGACAGCCGGAAATCGGAAATGAGAGATCAGCAACGGGCCAACCGAAAGCTCAGGCGGTTTCACCGCCTCCGTTCGATCGGCGTCTGGTGCGCCTTTTTCTGCTGCCTGTCGCCGCTTTCCCTGGTTGCGTTGGCCACGGCGCACGCTGAAACCGGCAACGCGGTGATTGTCGGGGTGGAACGTCTCTACGTCCGCCGCGGCCCGGGGGCCGAATTCCCGCCGTTCGCGACCTTGACCAAGGGCGACACCGTTGAGGTTCAGGAGATGCAAGGCGAGTGGGCGCGGATCGTCACCGGCGGTGGCCAGACGGGCTTCGTCAGAAGCACCTTCCTGGTGCTGCCAGGTGAGCACAAGAAGCCGGGGGCCGTTGCGTCGACCCCGCCAAGTCCGACCGCGAAACCTGCATCGACGACAAAGCCAACCCCGACCATGAAGCCCTCGCCCACCGCAAATCCCGGACGTCCGGCGAAGGTCACGCCCGTGGCGGCAGCCGAACCGGAAACGCTGCGCACCGCCAACGCGCGCAGCAAGTCGCTGGAGGCGGAGATCCAAAATCTGCAGCAACAGATCGCGGATCTGAAGAGTCGCCGTGATGCCGCGCCGCTGCCGGTTGCAGGGACGACGTCGATAGCGGTGGCGCTGGCGCCGGTAACGCCCGCGTCAGGCACGCCGGTCTCGGGCACGCCATCGCCTACGCCGACACAAGACCCGATCGCAGGTAGCGATCAGCCGCAGGCGGAAATCGCACGGCTCACGGCGCTTGTGGAAACGTTGCAGCACCGCCTCGAGGTGCGGCCGCCGATCGAAGGTTTGCCGGCACCCGCGGTGCCAAGCGACGGCACGCCACACTCCTGGTCCTCCGGTGCACTCACCTTGGGGGTCATCGGCATCGGTATAGGCTTCCTTGCCGGGAGCACGTTGGGGAAGAAACCGGACCGCGGTCGCCGATCACGGGTTCGTTTTTGACGGAAGCTTGAAAAAACGGGCTCGTGTTCGTGCATCGTCACGAGTGCTTCGCTCATTGGATGCGTCTCTTTTGACTCCCTTGTTTACGACCACGACCACGACCACGTCCACGTCCACGTCCCCTTCTTTCTGATGCATCACCTTCTGCTTTCGGTAGCCGTGGTGGTTGCTGCGTATCTGTGTGGCGCGTTGCCTACCGGAGTGTGGGCCGCAGGGCGCGCCGGCGTTGACGTGCGTCGTGCCGGCAGCGGCAATATCGGTGCGACGAACGTGGCGCGCACCGCTGGAAGGCACGCGGCGCTCCTGACCTTGGGTGGCGACATTGTGAAGGGCCTCATCCCGGTCCTCGTCGCGCGCTGCCTGTCGTTGCCCCCATGGGCGCTTGCCAGTGTCGGGCTCGCGGCTGTTCTCGGTCACGTCTTCTCCGTCTTCTTGCACTTTTCCGGCGGCAAGGGTGTGGCCACCGCCTGTGGGGCTTTCCTGGGCATTGCGCCACTCGCCATGGTGGTGGCGCTCGTGAGTTTCGCTGCAATTGCCGCTACGACGCGATATGTCTCGCTCGCGTCGGTCACGGCAGCACTTGTCCTTCCGGTAGCGGGAGTCGCCTTTGGCTATGCGGCGCCAGTCTGTAGCGGCGCCATCTTGGTTGCAATGGTCGTGGTCATCCGCCATCGCGACAACTTGTCGCGCCTGTGGCACGGCACCGAGCCGAAGTTTCAGATCCGGCGTTGAGTCAGCCAAGTCGATGACTGCATCGATCGAGCCAAATATCTGCTCAGCAATTCAGCGTTGCGTGCGATTCGGTCATTGTGATACGTGCGCGAGCGCCATTCGAGAGGGATGGCATTGCCGAGGCGGCAGCTAACTAGTTTGCGTTGGTGCCTTACAGGAACGAGGGAGGTTCGCGATGGGCCGATTTCGTAGTGGATGGATTGTGTTTGCCGGGGTTATCGGCGCGCTGGTATTGCATGCCGCGCCGGTTCTGGCGGATGACGCGCCGAAGATCGACACGGGCGACACGGCGTGGATGCTGACCTCGTCGGCGCTGGTACTGATGATGACGGCACCGGGGTTGGCCCTCTTTTACGGCGGCCTGGTGCGCCGGAAAAACGGTTTGGCGACCATCATGCAGAGCTTCGTGCTGATGGCACTCATCAGCGTGCAATGGGTGTTGTACGGGTACACGCTGTCGTTTGGGCCGGATCACGGGCATGTCATCGGGGGGCTCAATTGGCTGGGGCTGGTCGGCGTTGGTGGGGAACCCAATCCCGACTACGCCCCGACGATTCCGCACCAGTGCTTCATGATCTACCAGTGCATGTTCGCCATCATTACCCCGGCGCTCATCACCGGCGCGATTGCCGAGCGCATGAAGTTCAGCGCATTCCTGCTCTTCAGCTTGCTGTGGGCGACCTTCATCTACGATCCGCTGGCCCATTGGGTGTGGGGCAAGGGTGGTTGGATGGGAACCAACGGCGGGATGGGGGCGCTGGACTTCGCTGGTGGCACCGTGGTCCACATCAGTTCGGGCGTCTCGGCGCTCGTGGCCGCGCTGCTCATGGGCAAGCGCCTCGGTTATCCGCATGAACAGATGGTGCCGCACAACCTTCCCTTCAGTGTTATCGGTGCCGCGCTCTTGTGGGTCGGGTGGTTCGGCTTCAACGCCGGCAGCGCCTTGAGCTCCGGCGCGCTGGCCACCAGTGCGTTTGTGGCCACCAACACCGCGAGCGGGGCCGCGGCGCTAACCTGGATGTTTGCCGAGTGGGCGCAGCACGGCAAGCCGACGGTGCTCGGCGCCGCCAGCGGCGCGGTTGCTGGACTGGTAGCGATTACTCCGGGTTCGGGGTTCGTCGGCCCTGTCTCGTCGATCATCATCGGCGGCATCGCCGGTGTGGTGTGCTTTACGGCGTGCAACCTGAAAGCTTCCTTCGGCTACGATGACTCGCTGGATGTTGTCGGGGTCCATTGTGTTGGCGGAGTGACCGGGGCACTCTTGACCGGGGTGTTTGCCTGCAAAGCTGTGAACTCGGCTGGGGCGGACGGCCTGTTCTTCGGCAACCCGGGGCAATTGGGTATCCAGGTCGTCGCCGTTGCGATCACGCTGGTTTACTGCGGCGTGGGCGCGTTCATCATCCTGAAAGTGGTCGATGCGCTGGTTGGCCTGCGGGTCAGCGAGGAGGACGAAGTTTCCGGGCTCGATCTCTCACAGCACGGCGAGAACGCCTATATGCTGTGAGGCCTGCGGCCGGCGTCTCTTCTATGGACAGCTCCCGTTGGTCGCGATGGGCTGCACGTCGCGAGATCTCGACTCGAGAGCAACTTCTTGTTCGTAACGCCTGACGGGGTGTTCCATGGAAATGACGTTGGCCGCAGGCCGGGTGGCTTTACAGCGCCACACGTCTGGCATAAAGAAACTGCGCACGTCTCAATGAGGCGAGTCTCCCAGGAAGGAGGCACCATGAAAAAGATTGAAGCGATCATCAAACCGTTCAAGCTCGACGAGGTCAAGGAGAGTTTGAGCGGCATCGGTATCCAAGGCATCACCGTCAGCGAGGTCAAAGGCTTTGGCAGGCAGAAGGGACACACGGAGCTCTACCGTGGCGCCGAGTATGTCGTCGACTTTCTGCCCAAGGTGAAGCTGGAGATCATCGTAAAGGACGAAATGGTCGCATCGGTGGTCGAGGCGATCTCCAAGGCGGCGAAGACGGGCCGCATTGGCGACGGCAAGATTTTCGTCGTGCCCATCGAAGATGTGGTGCGGATCCGCACCGGCGAGCGAGGGCCGGATGCCATCTAGGAAGACGCCAGCAAAACAGCCTGTCCGTGCGGCGCCGGCGAAGACAAAGGCGGGTGGCAAAGTGTCCACCGTAGGATCGGGTAAACCGTCAACCACAGCGGCATCGACAAGGAGGAGTGAGGGCATGACGCCGAAGGAAGTACTGAAGTTCATGAAGGAACAGAAAGCGGTGGCGATTGATTTCAAGTTCAACGACTTTCTGGGGATCTGGCAGCATTTCACG
>Ga0265316_10000346_pt1 | contig 52028 bp, 53 predicted proteins | sample 4522metaG_FD_202092 | JGI IMG/M metagenome (GOLD analysis project Ga0265316, IMG submission 202092) | Rhizosphere microbial communities from Carex aquatilis grown in University of Washington, Seatle, WA, United States - 4-5-22 metaG | ecosystem: Host-associated > Plants > Roots > Rhizosphere >... | reverse complement strand
GCGCCCAGGTGGTGGAACTGGTAGACACGCAGGTCTCAGAAGCCTGTGCTTAACCGCATGGGGGTTCGAGTCCCCCCCTGGGCACCACCTAAGTAACTGGGGAGAGAGAATTTATCTTCGCCCGACATCAGATTTGCCAGTTGACGTGGCAAATCGGGCATGAATCCAAACAGTTCGTTCTCTATCTCACAGTTCACGAATCCCAGTGGGGAGGTCGTTTTCCGGATCTCCGGCTGGCTCGACGGTAAACGCATCCGCAAGAATTTCTCGAACCGTGCCGAAGCCGAAGCGGAGCGACAGGCTTACGAGATCAGCAGTCTGCAGGCCGGCGTTCACATCGCCGCCACGCGACTGACGGACGAGCAGCTTCACGAGGCGGAGGCCCTCTTCCTGCGGCTTGCCGATCGGAAGCAGTCGCTTTCCGCCTATGTCGAATTCGCGCTGGCCAACTATCGGCATCCGGAGAAACAGAAGCGGCTCGCCGACGCCATCACAGAGTATGTCGCTGCCAAGAAGCACGAGCATGAGCAGGACCTGCTTTCGATCTCGCAGTTCTTACGGATCGGTCGCGACCTGAAGCGGCTGCAGAGGAATTTCCCCGATGCATCCGTCGCTGAACTGACGGTGCAGAACCTCGTTGGCTATTTCGAGCAGGGCCGGCCGGCGCTCAAGACCTACAACAACCGGCGCGGCATCGTCTCCACGTTCCTCAAGTTCGCGTTTCTCCGGGGTTGGATCGCGGAGAACCCGATTGCAAAGGTGCCGCAGCAACGGATTCGGCGCCGGCGTGGTATGGCGGTAACGCTTTCTGCCTCGCAGGCCCGCGAATTGATGGAGCACATGGAGGGCTATGAAGGCGGTCGGTGGGTGCCCTATTTCGCGCTCTGCCTCTTCGCCGGCATCCGGCCCTCCGTGCCACACGGGGAGATCACCAAACTCAAGCCCGAGGCCATTGATTTGGATGCGGGCATGATTTCGATTTCCGCTGAAGTCTCGAAGGTCCGTGAACCGCGCAAGGTGGAGATTCAGCCAAACCTCGCGGCCTGGCTGAGCGCCTATCCTCTGGAAAAATTTCCGCTTGTCGTCACGAACTTCTATGAGCGCAGGGGAAAGATCGGAAAGCAGTTCGGTCTCACCCATGACGTGATGCGGCACACTTTCATCTCGATGTTCGTCGCGAAGTTCCGATCCATCGGTGAGGCGGCGATCCAAGCCGGCAATTCGGAAGGCATAATTCGCCGGCACTATCTCGATTTGAAGAGCGCTAAAGAAGCGGAGGCCTACTGGAGCATCGTCCCAAAACGCGCGAGTCAGCAGGCCACTCCGCTGGAGGTTCTGCCGGCTCCGGCAGTCTTCGGCGCGCGGCGAGCGAAATCCGCGGCGTGAGTTGACCAGCAACTAGGGGTATGGAAACGCCAACCGCTCCCGTCATTGAAACCCAGCTCACAGACATTGTCGGCCTCCGGGCCAGCGGGATATTCCCCAAGGACAAGGAACCTTCAATCGCCACGCTGCGCAACTGGACGAAGCTGCGTCGCATTCCGCATCATCGCGTCGGTCATTTCATCTACTACGACGCCTCCGAGATCGCGACGCACATCCGCACCCGGCTCAAGGTGCCGGCCCGCGGGTAGCGTTCGCTCCGCGGGGCACCGACAACGCCGTGCTGGTCCATCGCCAGCACGGCGTTGTTGTTTTCGGGCGATGCGACACGTGCTGTGTCGCATGCAAATCGAACCCGTACAAAATGGGATCAGCGCAAGGGACTCACGCTGTATCTATTAGGAATGATCCGCGCGCAGTATCGTGGGATCGAAATTCAATCCCACAATGAAAACCAACAATGATTCATTCTTCGCGGAGCCGGTCGATCCCAAGCAGGAAGCGCGCTTCCTCGCGTTGGAAGTGGTCTGCCGGCTCTTTATCTGGATGGCGGAAGGCTCGTCGCTCGATGAGCGCGGCGTGCGCGCGACGGTGGCGCTTTATTGTGTGCGTCCCGACCTGATCAACGAGGCGACACTGGAAGAAATCGGCCACGTGGCTGGGCGGTCGCGACAAGCGGTGCACCAACTGGCGGACAGTTTCCGCGAAACCACGGGGATGGTGTCATGAACGCGATTCCTGTCACCACCACTGCGGCGGAAATCAACCGCCTCCATGAAGAGGCAAAACGGTGCGCTTCCGTCTCGCGCCAGGCGTTGCACGGCGCATTGGTTGCTGCCTGGCAGGCTGGGCACCTGCTCGTTGCGGAAAAGAAACGGGTGTTGCACACGATGGGGCCGGGAGCTTGGCTGCTCTGGTTGAAAGCGAATTTTCGTGGATCCGCCCGAACGGCTCAGCGTTATATACGGCTCGCGCAGTGCGTCGCCGACGGGGCGTTTTTGCAGGGCATGAGCCTGCGGCAGGTGTATGCCCGGCTCGCCATCGCCACGGAGCCGAAGACGCCCGGCAAGCACCGGCTGCGACATACGCTCCCGGCGCATGTCGTCCTCGCCAACAGGCTCGTCCGCTCGCTCAGACGCCGGCCCGGCCAGACTGGCGATGAACAAGGCGAAGCTTACCGCCGCGACCTGCGGGCACTTTATGAAAAGCTCCGCCCGTGGTTTGAATCCACGTCCGTGCCGTCTGCCGCGGCGAGCTTTTCCTCCCTGGAGCGTTCTCATAAACGATGACTGCCGCCGCCTTAGCGTCGTCCGTCCGAGCCTCGGAACGCCGGAGCCGCGCCTTTCTGCGGCTCTTGGCCAGCATGTGCCGGCAGTTTCCCGACCTGCGAACGTGGCTGATGGAAGATTTCGTTCGGGATGCCGACACCCGTGCGAACTTCCTCTCTCTGGTGGAACGCGGCGATTTCAACGGTGAGGCCGTGTCTAGCGGCTTCGCCGAACTGGCCGGCGAACTCGACGGCTGGCTGGAAGAAAAGCGCCGAATGAAAGCGCAGCTGCCCGCGCAAGCGGCGCGGCCTTTTGGCGGTCTGACATGGGAGGAAATGGAAGCGCTGGTGCGGAGTTACGAGGCGCGCACGCTCGGTCTGAACGTCTTCCTCCTCGCCCGCGACTGGCGCAAAGCCGGCGAGGCCGCCAAGGCGTCGCCCAAGCTGCTTCAAGCCGGGGCCGACTTACTGGACACGGCCATTCGCTCAGGTGAGATGCGCCAGCTCGCAGAACTCGGCAACGCCGTAAAATTGCTGTCTGGGTTGAATCCCCGCCGTCTGCGCACCGCCTTCGGTTATGCCGACTGGTGGAAACTGCACGCATTGGTTTACATGCTCCGGCATCCCCGCGAAGCTTACCGCACCCGCGATGTGCGGGCGCATCTTGCAGCGCTTGACCTGCGGATTAGCACACTCGACTTCAGACGGTTCTGCAAACGGCACGGCATCCGACGCGACATGCGCGCTGGCCGCCCACGCGCGAGGATTGCCACACCCGAGAAAAGCTGAGCGGCAACGCTGCTTTCCAGCGAGATTGAAACAGGTCGGCTCGCCAGATAAACCGCCACTTCAGCACCGCCCCCAATAAACAGCGCCTCCTCCGCCACGGGCAAGCTGGAGAGCGTAGCGGAGCTTGCCCATGGCGATACAATGAGGCGCGAAGGGCGGTGTGCTAATATGACCTTTGAACCAATCAGTTTTTGAAAGTGCGGTGCGTCCAGCGGTGTGCATTGTCGGATAAGGTCGTCATGCCCCTGGTTGGTCATCGAACAGGCGAAAGGACCTGCTTGACGAGACTCAGTATCCGTAAACTTGGCGCCGGCGCAAGAATGCCTTCTTGCTGCCTTCTAAGATCGTACAGACTATTTCCTTGGTTTCCTTCGTGTCGATCGAGCCGCGGTCGCGGATCACCGCCATGTCGCTTGCACCTCGGAGCGGAACGATGAGCTCGGCGTCGCCGAGAACCGCAATGTTGGCGTTGTGGGTTACGATGATGACCTGGCGTTGTTCCTTGATGCTGCGCAACGACCGCACAATCGTCTTGTAGACAAACTCACTATCTAGGTTGTCCTCCGGTTGATCGATGATCAGAGGAACTTTGCTTTTCGAGAAAAGCAGGATTGAGAGTAGGATCGCTTGCTGCTGTCCCAGCGACAGTTTTGAAAAATCTCGCACCGGGTAGGATTTCGTGCCGTCGGCGTTTACCACTGTACGGCTCACCCTGATTTCTGGGCGATCCTCAAACGCGCACCGCTGAATGGCGACAAAAGGCTCCCAGGCTTTTAACTTAGTGAGCACGTCCTGCGCATCTGCCTTGGAAAACACCCGGCCACCCTCCGCGTCCGTGATTTGCTCCAAGACCGCCGTATTGCTGCGATCGATCGCATCCAACAACGCAAAAGGGGATATTTTCTCAGCGATCAATTGCGCCTTCGGCACCTGTGAGGTCCGCCACCCCATCACCGTCTTCACCTCTTCCTCGAGTTCTTTGGAAAAAAGCCCCTCATGAAATCGCACTGTTACCCCGTAATCGACCACCGTCGCGGCCAGGTTGGCCGTTACCACTCTGGCGAATGCCTCGCGTGTGGTAAATATTCGGCTCCGCAGTTCGCGCCTGGCTTGCATCAATACGCGCCTGGCTTTAAATGCGTCGTCTTGTTTCGGAATACTTTTTTTCAACTCCAAGAGCTTCGTGGCAAAGTCCGATGCATCCTTGGTCACTTTGCGGATGAAGGCGATGTCGAGTTTGATCTTCTGTTTTTCCAATTCGCTCCGCAATTCCTCGATCCTTGTCTGCGTTTCCTGCTCCTTGGCCACCCACACCTTCAATTGTTCCTTAATCCTATCCACCGCCTCGCTCACCTTGCTTTTGAGCTGCGCGGCCAGCGTCTCAATATCCGACGCCAATCCCAGAATGAGCATGTTGACGGAGTCGAACTCAGCCTTGCCGACGGCCAACGTGCTGCCGTCCATACCGGCAGTCAGACTTTTCAAATCTTCGCTCGCCAAGCTTCCGTTGACCGACAACAGAATTGCCTTCAGCTTTTCGATTAGTTGGCCGCGAAATTGCCGACCATTCGCAAGCTTTTGTTCCAACTCCACGACGGCGCCGGCGTTCTGCGCCTTCAGGGTCGCGACCTGCTGGTCGGCTACCTTTTTGGCGGCTTCGATCTCTGGGATGCGATTACGGTCTAGTTGCAGCCGTTCGATCTCCGTCTGATTCTTGAGCAGTTCGCTCCTCAAAGCCTCGTCTTGCTCGCGAAGAGTCGCGAGGTCGATGAATCGGTCGAGAAAGCCCAGTAGAATGCCAGGATCTTTGTCGCAATATTTGATTGTTTCTGCCGTTTCCCCTTGGCCATAGCTCTCAATGGCGACCGCGGTGGGTCCTTCGGGGTCCACGTTTGTTACCGCGTTCAGCTTGCTGCGGACCAGCGTGTGCTGCTGGCCTACCTCGTCTTCGTAAATCAGGGTGATCGCATCCGGCCATACCTCCGAGTCGACCAACGGCTTTTCAACCGGGTTCCCCGATGACACGCGCAGCGCTTCGAGCATCGTTGATTTGCCGGCCCCCCGGCCACCGATAATACAGGTGAGGTTTGGGCTGAAATGCACGACCTGATCCCGCAGGAATCCGCCCTCCAGTTTCATCCCAACGAAATGCGGGACGCTTGCCGGTATGAGGTCCTCCAATCTGACGCGGGCGACCCCATCCATCAGCGCAACGCACAGCGAATCGAAGCTCAATACCTCCATTTTGAAACGCGTGAGCCTGCGATTCCCAGCCGCGTTCCTGCCCAAGGCTCCGATCGAGTGCGCATCTTATTCTCGGCGAAAAGACCGCCGACCCGACCGGACTCGGTCATTACAGCTTCCGCAATGCGGGACTTCTATAAGTAGGTCGCCCTTCAGAGATTGAAGTTTGCTGTCGCAGGCGAAATAGTGCGTTATAACCAGAGATGAACCGGCTCCCGTGAGATCTAGCTATGGTCGCTCACTTTAAGGATTGCCCGCGCAACCGAACGGAAGTTGACGGTGTGGAATGAGTTTCACGCAGACTCACTGACGTGCCTCGACGGAATGAATTTATGCTCGCCCTCACTGTATTACAACCGTGGGCCACCTTGATCGTACTTGGACATAAGACCCTTGAGACGAGAAAGTATCGCCCGCACTACCGCGGGCCCATTGCCATCCACGCTAGTCGTTCTGACCGCGGGCTAGAATGGGCCGCCCGTTGTGCCCCTTTGGTAAGTTTCATGCATAAGCACGGACTGGACATGCATTTACTCCCTATGGGCGCCGTGCTGGGTGAATGCCAGCTGGGTGACGTTACAGAAACCGACCCAAACTCTGATTTGCAGGCGAATGGCTGGTTCATTGATAGTCGCTACACTTGGCACCTGTCTGATGCGATTGCATATCCTTCCCCCATCAAGGCCACCGGATTTGTTCGGCTTTGGCCATGGGAACGACCTCTCGTATAGGTTCAACTAATAGGGTCAACATTGAACATCGCCCCCGAAATCGAACGGGAGTTTCCGACACTCAACCCCGAGCAGCGTGGCATCGTCGCCACTACCGACGGCCCGCTCCTGATCATTGCTGGTCCAGGTTCCGGCAAGACATTTAGTTTGGTTCTTCGCACGCTCAATATTCTTTGTCTCGGGAAGGCCAAGCCCTCTCAAGTGGTGGTCTGCACATTCACAGAAAAAGCTGCGCTTGAGCTGAAGGATCGGATCCATTCGGCCGCGGCGAGAATTGGGTATAAGGAAGACCTCTCCGACCTCCGGGTCGGCACGATTCATGGCATCTGCCACGCCATTCTGAATAAATACCGCCATCACACTCCACTCGGGAACAGCTTCCAAATCCTCAACGGTCTGACCCAGCAACTTTTTCTCTTTGAACAGTTCGCTCTAGTCTTCGGAGAGCCCATTAACGGCCTTTTCCTCGGCAAATGGTCCACAAAATGGACGGCCATCGAAGGAGCCATCGCATTTTTCAATAAGATAACCGAGGAGCGCATTGATCCGTTGGCCCTCGATGCATCTACCGATGCCTTCCTCGCCGCACTTGGCTCCGCCTACCGGCGCTACCGCCAAGCCCAATTCGACCAGAACCGGATCGACTTTGCTGTGATTCAGTCGCTCGCGTTCGATGTCCTCATCGACCCCAAGATTGGGCCAAGAGTTTGTTCGGGCGTCAGCTATCTGATGGTGGATGAATATCAGGACACCAATTACATCCAGGAACAAGTTCTCCTAACACTCGCCGCACCGTCGAAGAACATCTGTGTCGTCGGCGATGAAGACCAAAGTCTCTACCGTTTTCGGGGTGCGACAGTGCGTAACATCCTCGAATTCCCTGAGCATTTCCCCAATTGTGCCCGCATCCCACTGACCACCAACTACCGTTCACATAAGACGATCATCTCCGCCTACGACCAGTGGATGGCCTCCGCCGACTGGTCCGGCCCCGGCGCAACCCGGTTCCGTTTCGACAAATCAATCGTTCCAGACCGGCCGGAGACCCATCCAGAGTACCCGGCGGTCTTCAGTATCTGGACGCAATCCCGTCCTGACGAAGCCGAACGCTTCGCCTCACTGGTAAAGTTCCTGCAAGAGAACGAGATTATTGAGGACTACTCCCAGGTCGCACTGTTACTTCACAGCGTTCAAAGTCAGCACAGCGGTCGCTACACGGCTGCGCTCCAGCTATTAGGGATTCCTTCCTTCTGTCCGCGAGCCCGCGGCTTTTTCGATAGCGAGGAAATTGTCTGGATGATGGCTTCCTATGCACTTGTCTTTGGATGGCACGGGCATTGCTTACATATTAAAGCGCGAAGCCGTCTTGAAACAGACGCCACTGAACAACTCTGGATTCGACCTCTTTGAGGGATCCGACCTCCAAGCCGCTACTCGATTTGTTGAGGTAAAGTCGCGAAACGGACTCTGGTCGGGCCCAGTGGCCATGTCGCGTGAGCAATTCCGCAAAGCTCAGGAGGAAGGAGAACGCTTTTGGCTCTATGTTGTGGAGAATACAGCCAATCCTGCTTCAATGCGCCTTCACGCCATCCAAGACCCAGCCGGAAAAGCCCGCCATTTTTCTTTCGACCCCGGCTGGTCCGCCTTGGCAACCCCTTAATTTTATGGCAAAGATTGACATCACAAAAACCGAACTCGTCTGGCCTGGAAAATACAACGAGGACGGCACTCTTCACGAAGTGCCCCATGTCCACCTACCTTTCCAGATCATCGAGCGGGTCAACGAAAGCCGCGCCACCCGCGAGGCAAAGAAACTCGGCATTCAGACTACCCTGTTCGAGGCCTACCAAGGCACGGAAGGCGAGACCTTCGAGGATGGCTGGCGTAACAAACTCATCTGGGGAGACAACCTGCTTGTCATGGGATCCCTGTTGGAGAAATTCGCAGGTGAAGTGGATCTGATCTACATCGACCCGCCATTCGATACCGGATCTGATTTCAGTTACAGGACGATTGTCGGCTCTAATGACGACCCAATCGCTGGCAAAGACCCAAGTATGATTGAGGAGAAAGCTTACCGGGACACATGGGGCTCAGGTTACAACTCCTACCTCACAATGATGCGAGATCGGCTTCTTCTCCTAAAGGCATTACTTGCTCCAACAGGTTCGATCTTCGTTCATCTCGATGTTCATACTGGACCTTATATGAAGGTTCTCATGGATGAGATTTTCGGGCAGCCAAATTTCCAAAACGAGATTGCCTGGTATTATTACAATAAACTTCACGATAGCCGGAAGAACGTCTTACCCAAAGCGTTTGATCAGATATTGTATTACGTAAAAGATAAGACGTCCGATTACCATTACACCTCGCTCAAGGAACCAAGAGAAAAGCCGGTAGTTAAACTCAAATACAAAAAAGTTGGCGGTAAGATCCAAAATATCATCGGAGACGATGGGAAAGCCGTTACATACGTCAGCACTGAGCGAACCGTAGACAACGTGTGGCGCATTCGGTGTCTTCAATGTCCGGCGAGCAGTCGCGCACGCTGCGGGCAAGCCAATCCTGATTGTTCCGGGCGTGGAATTGTCAACGCCGCAGGGACATTTCCTCGTGTACTGTCCGACGGCGGACAAATTGGAGGGTTTTTACGGCAAGCTCGATATCTCCCCCGACAAGCGGACGTGCAACAACACTATCCCCCAATGTCTTAAACACGCCGAGGCTTATGATGGTTTTGGCATTTGCGCCCACATTGAACTTGGCTCGGGGCTTGAACAAGCGTGTCCGAAGTTCGACGCGTTTAAGCAACAAATCTTCAATTGCAAGAACCTGCTCGCGCTCGAGGTTTCTGACGTTGCGAACGTCGCGTGGTTTTCTGGTTCCGACACCATGGCCGAGCGAAAACATTGCGCCATGCTGCGTTGCCAGCATCTGGGACAGGAGGAAGGAACGGAGTTGCCGAAGGTTATGTCTTCGGATGATCGACAAACTCGATGTCGATGGCCTGCGCTGCCTCGTGTAGCCGGCGGGTTACCTGGATGTCGGCGGAACTAGGGGCCGGGTCCCCACTGGGATGGTTATGAGCGCACACGATCGCAGTCGCTCCGTGCTGGATAGCAGCTCGGAACGCTTCGCGTGGATGCACCAACGACCCCGTAGCCGTACCTGACGTGACCTCGACCAATCTCTTAAGCCGGTTTTTCCGGTTGAGACATAAGACCCAGAATTTTTCCACCTCCAGCCCTTTGGCATACGGAGCCAAATACTCGGCTATGAGTTCGGGCCGGTTGAGCAGGGGCGCTGCCGAATTCGGCTGTTTCATCATGCGTCGGGCGATTTCGATGACGGCGGCAAGTTGCTGGCCTTTGGCCCGGCCGATGCCTTTTAGCCGTTGGAAATCCTCCGGCTGCCAGCTGGCGAGTCCGGCAATCGAACCGGCCTGGGCGATCAGTTGCGAGGCGAGTCCGAGAACGGAGTGTCCGCGGATGCCATTGTGGAGCAGTAGGGCAATCAGCTCGGTGTCGCTGAGCGCCCCTGCGCCGTAGGTTTCAAACCGTTGCTGGGGCAGCTCGCCGCAGGCGATGACGGGTGTCTGCTCCTTACCATTGAGGTCAAACGTGGATTGGATCATGTGGCCATGCGCCCGTGCGCACCCTGTCCGGGCTTCCTTGCCCGGTTATCAAGGCGCACTCCGCGCGCTGGCCCGTGGCGGCACGCCCAGCCACGACCGAGGCCGCCGAGCGATGAGCCTGGTTGCTCCTCGCGAGGGGGAAGGCCGAAGGGCGGAATGGAGGAGCGGAACGAAGCGAGAACTCCATGGCGGGCGTGACAAAATAGGGCAGCGAGCGGGAGGATGGATTACCTTCCAAATCGCGACTGTGTTCGCGGGTGTCGGCCGGAAATCGGTTCAACGACCAAGGTGCGAGCTGCACCTATTTTCGGCGGGATGCCAGTGCCGTGCCGTTGACGTGCGGGGATGGGTATCATGCAAACTGAATCCATTTTCTCCACGCTGCTCGCCGCGGCAGCCTTCCTGAAGCACGCGGTTCAAGATGCCGCCAGCCAGTCGGTCCGGGACGCCTACGAGGCTGCGAAAACCTACCTGCGGAAAAAATTCAGCACGAATCCGGACGCCACCCGTGCGCTCGAAATGGCTACGGAGAAGCCGGAATCGTTTCCTCGAAAGGCACTCCTGGTAGAGGAAAGCGCGTCTAGCGGTTTGGACCGCGATCCGGAACTGGCCCGGCTCATCGAAAACCTGGCGGTCTTGCTACTGGCGCTCGACATGGTGAGTCAAAGCGTCCGCGTGACCGGTCAGCACAACATCGTGCAGGTCGCCGGGCGGGATCTCATCCTGACGGAAAAACTTGTCCGTCGAAATACGATCACTCCCGATGAACGCCACCTGACCGCTGGGCAACGCCAGCGCATCCGCGAGGTGGCCGGCGAACTCGCCGACCGGCTCGCCGGTGATGACGGCGATGCCAATTTTGCCGCCGTGCATCGGATGATCCAGCGATGGTTCCATGTCGCCTCCTACCTTTTGATACCGCGGAGTCGGTATGACGAAGCCTTGAGCTTTCTCCGGCAGCATCGGGCTATCAACCGTTCGCGCCTGCGCTGTCGCAACCCCGTCGCCTATCAGAACGATTTTTATCGGGCGATCTTTGCCGGGGCGCGCGAAATCGGCTGGGATGGTCAGCAGGTCTATCGGTTCGCGACGGAAAAGTTGGGGACTAAAGCCCCTGTCGCCTCCCTCAAGGCACTCGGTGCCGTCCAACTGGATACACTGGCAAAATTGATCCAACGCGAAGTGCGGACCAAGCGTGCCAGCCGAAATCCGGTGGGTACGCCCTCAGCCCGATGATCCTATTTTTGCACGTGGCGCGGGTGCGCCACAACCGGCGGCCGGCGCGGAGTCTTGGGGACGCGATGAGCGGAGCCGGGCCGGGAGCCGCAGCGTGCCCGCCAAGTGGCGGCCAGCGAAGGCGAGCGGCGGGCGAAAGCGAGGAGCGTCCCCATGTCTCCGTGCGCGTGCCGCACGCTCCGCGGGTCCACGAGGACACGCCGAAACAGTCCGCGCGGCGTGTCTTCGTGGAGGTCGGGAATAGGCGCAACGGCCGGGCGGGCGACTGCCCCTATTCCCTCCAGGGCGCAGGTCTGCGCCGGTTGACGCTTCGCGTCATGCGACACACGCCGTGTCGCACACTTAGGTAAATCCAAACCTTACGCGCTTTGCGTAAGGGGTCCAGTGTCTCACCTAAAAAGTAACGTGGCTACGTTACGCAAGTCATAGCCGCCAAGTCGGTCTTTACCACTATGATTCAACCGCATATCCAGTTCAGTCTTGCGAATGCGCAGGAGTATTTCCGCGAGCATCTCAGTGCGGGTGACTACTATTCCCAAGGGATGGAGGTTGTTGGCGAATGGCTCGGTCAGGGTGCGGAACAATTGGGACTGCAAGGCACGGTGAACGAGGCGGCTTTCCTCGCCTTATGTGAGGGCAAGAATCCGGCGACTGACCAGAAGCTTGGCGAGCGGATGAACACGGTTCGACAAGAGGTGGGCAGGGATACGGTCGCCAATCGACGCATCTTTTATGACTTCGTGATCGCTCCGCCAAAGAGCGTATCGGTCGTGGCACTCTACCAGGATGATCGTATTTTGGGTCTGCACAAAGAGGCAGTCCGGCAAACCATGCTTGAACTGGAGAAGTTCGCGGAAACACGGGTCCGAAAATCAGGGCAGAACAGCGAACGTGTGACAGGCAATCTCGTGACGGCGTGCTTCCGGCACGACACGAGCCGGGAACTCGATCCGCATCTCCATACGCATTGCGTTGTCTTCAATGCGACCTTCGATCCGGTGGAATCGCGTTGGAAGGCGCTGCATCCGGCGGGCATGTATTACGCCAAGGAGTTCGCCACGAATCTCTACCGGCATGAACTCTGCAAGGGTCTCCGGGCGATCGGTTATGAGATCGAAAACACGGCCCGAAGCTTCGAAATCAAAGGGGTCCCGGCGTCGGTCATCGCGCGATTCTCCAAACGAAACCAGCAAATCAATGAGGAAACCAACCGTCGTTTGGAAATAGGATCACCCGTCGTCAACGTCGGGGAGCTGCGCAAGCGCATCGCGCACGGAAACCGGCGGCGAAAGCTCAAGGATTCGACGGCCGAGCGGTTGCGCCCGTCCTGGGAGAAACAGTTGACGGCGGACGAAACGAAGGCGCTCGGAGCATTGCGATTCGTTCAACCAAAGCCGGCAAAACCGGCTGACGTGGCGGGCATTACCGCCTGGGCAGATGAGCACCTTTTTGAACGGCGCTCCGTGGTGAACGACTACGAATTAATGTCGGCGGCGCTGGCGCGCGGGCGCGGGGAGGATTTCGACCTTGGCGCCTTACGGACGGAAGTCGGCCGGCGGAATTATGTCCGGGAAGGGGGTTCTCGGCGGCTCACTTCACGGGAGACGCTGAAACGTGAACTGGCTGTGGTGGTCGCGGCGCATGACGGACAGCGGATGCACAATCCATTGAGTCCGAGTTATCGACCCTCGGAAGGATTGTCCAAGGAACAGCGGGGAGCGGTGGAGCAGATTTTGAAGAGCGAAGACTTCATCACGTTGTTCCGTGGGGCGGCCGGTACGGGGAAGAGTTTTGCCCTCCGCGAGGTCGTCAATGGTCTGCGTGCTGCAGGGCTGCCTGTCGTGGCCGTGGCTCCGCAACGCCAACAAGCCACTGATCTCGCCGAGAATGGAATCGAGGCAACGACACTAGCCCATTGCCTGGAAACGAAGGGGGTGCCCTTGCGGGGAATTGTGCTCGTGGATGAAGCCGGCCAGGTCAGTGGAAAGCAGCTCTCTGATTTGACCGCGCTCGTTCAGATAAAGGGAGGGCGCATGATCCTGTCTGGCGACACCCGCCAGCATGGGCCGGTGGAGGCATCAGACATCCTCCGGGCCATCGAAAGAAAAGCCGGATTAACCCCGGCACTGTTACGCGAAATCCGGCGCCAAGATCCGGCGCTGGCAAAGTCCCGGGCCGAAAAGGGGTTCATCGGGGGATATCGGCGAGCCGTGAAGGCGGCGTCCGATGGGCGAAGCGCCGACTCTTTTGACCAACTCAACCGTCTTGGATGCGTTAGGGAGGTCTCCGCCGACAATCGGCGCGATCAACTGGCGGCGGAATACGTCGCCAGCCTGGAGCGACAGGAGAATCCGCTGGTCGTCGCTCAGACATGGAACGAGGTGACGGCAGTCAACGATTCGATCCGGGCGGCGTTGCGGGAACGCGGCCGGATCGGCGACGGCGCCACGATCAAGACGCTGCACGCCGTCGATCTGACGGACGCAGAGAAACGCGATGCCCGCTTCTATCAACCCGGGTACGTGGCCTATTTCCAAAAGCGCTATGGTCGATACAAGCGGGGTGATTGCTGCCCCGTGCACGGTGCGAACGAGCGGGGCGTCATTTTGGAAAAGAACGGCCGGCGCTCGACCCTCAGCTTCAATTACGTTGACCGGCTGGCACTTACCGAGGAGCGCGACATGGTGATTGCTGCGGGTGACCGGCTGCAACTGAAGTTCAACGGCAAATCCCTTGATGGCCGCTCCCTGGCCAACGGTGAGTTGGTCACGGTCCGCCAGGTGCGGCCCGATGGTGCGATGGATATTGAGGATGCCCACGGACAGCGGAAAACGCTGGCTGCGAATCAACGACTCTTCAACCGGGGCTACGCGGTCACGTCATACGGCTCCCAGGGCAAGACCGTCGATACGGTGTTGTTCGCCGACTCGGGTTGTCGCGCCGCCACGACCGCCGAGCAGTGGTACGTGACGATTTCTCGCGGAAGGAAGCGTGTCACGATCTTCACCGAAGACAAAACAGCGCTGCGGGCGGCAGTGTCGCGTCAGGGCGGCAAGGATCTGGCGCTCGATCTGCTTCGAGGGCCGGAGGTGCCCGATGCTCCCCGCAAACGCAACGCCATTCCGTTTATCGAACAGGTCCGTCGGCACCACCTTGTGATTGGTCGGAACACGCAACCCCAAGAACGAAATCGCATCGCATTATGAGCGTACTTCAACAAGCCCTTCGTGACCGCCAAGGCGGCGAGCCACGCTCGTTTGTTCGCAAGGATCTACCAGGCACGCCGGTTCATTCGCTGGCAGTCGTAAGCTGGAAGAAGCTGAGCTGGCACTTCCCGTGGTCGTGCCTGACACGATTCGAACACGATGGCCGCGGGAAACCAGAGGTGCTGCGACTGTTCTTTGGCGCTCAGGAGATCGTTGTCGAGGGAAAGCGGCTGGCTCTTCTGTTGCCGGAGATTTCGGCGCTCCGCCTAAAGGCCATCCACGAACCTGCTCCGGACTCGGATGCCATTGCCGGGACAAACGAACCAGTGATTCAGCGGGTGCGAGTTATTGTGCCTCTTGGGCAACAGGCGGACCGCAGCGAAATCCCCTGAGAAGTTGCCCGCGACACGGTTGCGATTTCCCGCCTTGGGTAGGCCATCATGCCAGGTGCCGGGGCACAACCTCAACGCTCACCTGAGGGCGCCCAATTGATTGTTTTTTGCTGCGGCTTCCCGTGTTTGTATCCGCTTCGGCAACCGGTGGCCGCAAATCCGTCCTGATTTTCGGCGTAATTGTCCAAGTCAAGCGCCTGGAAATCAGGCATACTCCCCCGGTCTTTCGCAGCGGATTTGTCCGCGCGGTGGCGTGTAGCAGTGATCAATCTGATTCTATCGTTGGGCAGCGCGAGTATCGCATTGGTGCTCTGGGACCGGGTGCGGTACGTGCCGGTCATGTTCGGTTTGCTCGCTTGCTGGCAATTGTATTGCGCCATGACTGCCCGGCGTCGGCCCCGGCCTCCGCCGATCCTCCGCCTCGGTGGTTATTCCTGGGACATATTCAGCTTCTGCCGCGGCTGGTTGATCACCGGCCAGGTCGGCACCGGAAAGACCGTCGCGGCGATCAACACAATGCTCTGGCAGGTGTCGAAGAACTGTCCCAATTGGGGCGGCGTCTGCGTGGACGACAAAGGCGTGTACTGGGAAACCCTGTCCGGGATGCTCGGAAATCTCGGACGAAAATCGGATCTGATCTTGCTGCAGGTCCGACCAGACGGCGCCGGGGCAGATTGGCAACCAGCGCACCGGTTCAACTTCCTCGACCTCCCGCACCTGCCCTACTCTGCGAAGGCGAAGATGATCTGCGATGTCGCATCAGCGCTCGGGCAGCGCACGGAACAGAGTTTCTTCCGGATGCAGGCGCAGGTGCAAATGGAGTTCGCTTTCCGCGCCCTGAAATGCGCCGGACTCCCTGTCACGCTGGAAATGGCTTACGAATTCCTGACCATTCCCTGGCTGCTGCAGGAGACGATAGAGGAGGTGGAGAAGGATACCTCCGACGAGGCGACCGAAGTGCTGCAGCATTACTATGGGACGTTCATCACCCAGCCGGCGGAGCAGCTCGGTGGCGTGAAAACGACCATCGCCAACTACCTGAAGCCGTTTACCGATCCGGACATCGCCGCGGTGTTTTGCTCAGCCAAGTCGTCTTTCGATTTCGGCGAGATCGATCAGGGAAAGATCATCTGCCTGGCGATGCCGCAGCGCTTCGCAGTCGAGCGCCGGTACGTCAACACGTTGCTGAAGCTGACCTATTATTCCCATGTGCTGCGTCGCTTCGACCGGCCGGCGGAGGAACGGGCAAAAGACAACCTGCTGATTTTTTGGGCGGACGAAGCTCAGAAGATCGTAACGGCCTCGGAAGACGGCATGAGCGACTACAACGTGGTGGATGTGATCCGTGAAGCCCGCGCCACGATTGTGGCCGCAACCCAGTCGTACGCGTCGCTGGTCCCGCCGATGGGCGATGAGAAGAAGGCAAAAGTATTCATCGCGAACATGGCCAACCGGGTGACCTTCTGCGCCGCCGACGAAGACTCGGCGAAGATCGCGGCCGACACGGTCGGGAAGAGGAAGTCCCGGCGGCGCACGACCGGGTGGTCCGGGGGCAAGCGAACGAGCTCGGTGACCGAAGAGGATCGCTATTACATCGAACCGCACGAATTCCGGCGACTGCGGAGATTCCAGGCGGTGGTGCAGCACTGCGATTTTGGCTTCCGCCGGACTTTCATCACGCCGCTCGGAACGGACGGCCGCCCGCCCGCCTGGCATCGATCCAATAGGTAACCCGCATGAGCACCCTCCTCCCGGCACCCCAAAACCGTTGCTCCGAAAACACGAAGGACCGTCTTCGGGTCCTGCGCGCACACCTGGAATCGAATATCCTCGGACAGAGCCATCTCATGGAACGGGTCGTCTCCGTGCTGGTGCGCGGCGAGATGGGGGTCGCCCATCCCGACCGGCCGAAGGGATCGTTTCTATTCGTCGGACCGACGGGCGTGGGCAAGACCGAACTGGCGCAGGTCTTCACGGCGCACCTGTTCGACGGCCGCAAGCCGGTGCGTTTCGACATGTCGGAGTACCAGAATCAATCGTCGGTCGAGAAACTGATCGGCCACGCGGTAGGCGAGATCGGTCTCCTTGGGCGAGCGTTACAGGGCATTGAAGACGGCACGCTGCTCTTCGACGAACTTGAAAAGGCGCATCCGCTGATCCTGGATCTATTTCTCCAGATCCTCAATGATGCGAGCATCACGCTCGCATCTGGAGAGCGAAAGGACCTGTCGCGCTTCTACGTCGTCTTCACGAGCAACATTGGTTCGAGCGAAGTGATGCGCATGACTTCCGCCCCGATGGCGACGGTCGAGCGCACGGTGCTCAACCGGGTTGGGCAGCAATTGCGGCCGGAACTGGTCGGCCGCATCACCGAAAAAATCGTCTTCGCCCGATTGCAATTCGAGACGCAGCGGGAAATTTGCGAGCTGATGATCGAACGCGAACAAGCCCGCTTGCTTCGCCTGGGCTACCCCGTCGAAACGACGCCGGAGGCGGTCGAATTCCTGATCCGCCGGGGCTACCACAAGACGCTCGGTGCCCGTCCCATGCGGGCAACCGTCGAACGGTTTCTTCAGGATGCAATCACGCAGAGCCTCTTGCATAACGACGGCGGATGCGGCCGGTTGGCGGTGGCGTCGGAACAGGACCGGCTGACATTCAGGTCTGCAAATAGCCGGCCGAACTTTGGATAGGGCGGAAGGGGTTCTTACCGCGGCGGGAGTGAGGATGCTGGGGAACGCGCGGCACAGCGATCCGCTTTTCCTATAAGAATGCTCCCCCGTGGAGGCGAGAGACGCCGGCGGGGGCGAATGCACCTTTCTGATTCTTACCGCCCAATAGCAAAGGCTACTCAGTAGCGCACCGGCGCCTTGCTGGCCGATAAGATTGACTGGAGCCGGTCCGCGAACGCGCGTGCAGAGAGGTGGTACATCGGACCTCGCGCTCCGCGGTATTGACAATTGAGCGCTGCAAGCGCCTGCCCATAGCAGAGGCCGTCTTCGATCGTCTCCTCATCGAGCTCAAGGAAGTCAGTCCGCCCGTCCTGACAGAGCTTATGAATGACACCGGCGCTGCACCAGTCACCGCAGCCCGTGGAATCAACAAGACAATCCAAGGCAAAAGCCGGCATTGTGCGCCACTCTCCCGGACTCGTCGTCCCCATCTTGAGGCGATAGCGGAGCCCCTTGGAGCCCAAGGTCTGGATTTCAAGCCGAGGCGATCTGGAAACGGGATTGCGCGGAATACGGCCGATGCGTTCGGCCGAATACTTGACGATGTCCGACACTGCGAGGCACTCGGTGAAAAGATTATCATCCTTGCAGGAAGACGGTTCAAAGAAAACGACTGCTCCCTTCTCGCGCATCGCGGTGGCCATCACCAGGGCGCTTTGTTCCGCCCGGTCGAAGTAGAAGACCTTGGCGTCGGGGAGTTCGGGCGCGACTTCCTGGGCCTTACGCTTTGGAAACGGCCGGTACCGCGGAAGCCATTCGCCAGATTCCGGGTGCTTCCACTCGAACCGCGGGCCAATTGAACCGTCTCGCCGCTCCGCAATTCGCACGACCACAACGGGAGTGACTCCCGTGTCGGAACGGAAAACGAATTCCGTTTTCACGCCGCAATGCTCCAGGTCATCGAGCACATTCTGCGCGAGGCAATCGGTGCCCAAACGGACGACCGGGTAGGAATTCCACGCCAGGTGGGAGAGGATGCTTAGGACATTGCCGCACGATCCGCCTGCATATTTTTCGTTGGCGCGGACGCGGTCATTTCCGATGAGCAGGAGGTCGAGCGCTAGAAAACCAGCTCCAACCGAGATCGGAGCGGTGTTGACGAGAGAAGGAGACCGAAAACGGGGGGGTGCGACAGGCATGGAAGAGCGAATAAAAAATTAATGACGCGAGAGCAAAGTGGCGTCGAGACTAATTGTAACTTATTGTAGGATAAGCGTCTCCGCAAAGCCATACGTGCTTTAAGGCGATGGGGCTGCACAGAAATCCGATATCCGATTCTTCGTCATAACCAACTGATTCAACCATGACCACAGTGAGCTGAAATTCAATTGCCGCAAGCATAGCACCGACCGAGAGCATCTTGTTGCCCATCGGCGACAGAATCGTTCGCGAGCCGCCCAATTCGGCGAACAACTCGCGACGAAGCTGGCATAGTTCGCTGATAGCCCGGTAGGCGTCGAGCGGGTCGCTCTCGGCGGCGTAAAAGATGTTCCGGAAGTCCGTACGCCAGCCGTCAAGCCGCTCCTGATATTCCTCTACCAGCCGATCCGGCATGCGCGGGTCATGGCCCGGAAAGGGAATCACCGGACAAACATCGATTGGGATAGTCGAGCGGTAGATGAAGTTGTAGATGCGCTGGAGGGTTGCCTCCGCGCCAAACGCTAGGGTCGGGAGCCAGAGCACAGCTTCCTCTGTGCTCAGGTCGAAGGATCGTTCGCCCTTGAATCCGTGCAGCGTGGCCGCGGTGTCCCCGGGAATGCCTCGGATGCGGTTGTCGAAATCTGGCTCCTCGGCCACGAGCAAGTGCACGTTGAGGGGGCGACCCTGGCGCTGGTCGCTCGCCGCGATGAACATAGCGACCAAAGGGAAAAACAATCCGCAAGACAAGGCGCTGATATCTACGAAGATGTCCGTAAGCGGCGTGTAATCGAGGCCGCGGAAGTATTCCGCTACGTTGCGACCCCCGACTGCGGTAACACCATCGGCAAAGATTTCTATGCGCGGAAATGCCGCGCTCGGCAGCAGGGATTGAATTGCGGTCTGATTATTGTCCGCCAGGGGGCGGAGGAGCGGCTGGTCGCGCAGCCGTTCCTCTCGAAAGAGGACCGCGGTGAGTTTCGCTCGCTTTAAGGTGGAGAACTTGCGCGGTACGAGATTTGTGCGCGGATCGAAGCCGGCACCGCCCACTAACAAGCAGTTCCGGTCGGGCACATCAATGAAGTCGGCCAGAAACGAATCGAACTCGCTCGAATTTTGTACGACGCAAGGATCCCAACGAAGCTTCATGGCGACTCCTTAAGCACCTGGGCCAAAGTGGCAGCCGTCCCCTCGATGAAGCCGCCGCGTTTGAACGGCAGACCCTCTTTCACGATATAGACGCCGCCGAGCTCGAGTAGGCACCACGGCTTGTTCTTGCACTCGTAACTCGGCACAAGGGTGAGTGCATTGTACGCTACCGCGAACTTGAGGACCTGCGCCAATGCGGGATGGTCGGTCCCGAGTCTCTCGAAATCCTCTCCGGGAATGCCGATGGCGTTCGCTCCGTGGCCCAGTGGGGCATTCCCTTCCAACGTCCGGTCGCAGCAGAGTTTGGCGATCCACTCGCAAACCGCGCGAACCCTGCGATGCTCGGGGAAGCTCCATTCGTTGATAATCTTGGTCGCACGCTCGACGAGCAAGCGGTGCTGTTCTCGCGGCGGGATCAGCGCAGAGCGCTGCTTCATCAATAGATTCTCCGAGGTCTCGACGATCTTGGCGGCAATGTGTAAAAAGGTCTCTGCGTTCTCAGAGGCGGCGTTCGCCAGGGAATCAAATCCGACATAGAACGGACGGTCGTGTTCGTGCAGGAGCTGAATGCATGCGCCATCGAAGACGCCGAGATCGACGCGCAGTGGCTTGTTGGGCTCCAAGTCCTCGTCCTCCGGGAACAATGCCGTCTGTGGCGTGCGCTTTGTGTAACGGTGAATCAGGATGCGCACGATCCCCCATTTCAATTCCTCGGCGCGCATCTCTCGGTCAACGAGGTATTCGGTAGCCATCTGCTGAAACTCGGCCAGGCGGCCATCGCTGACCTTGGAGCGGCGCGCCAGTGCCTTGACGGACTGCGCGAGCTTTTCGACGACTGACGGCGCGAGCGGGTCTACCTGGTCTGGCAAAATGCGTTGCAGATCATGGATGTCGTTCTGTTCGAATATGCGCATCTGCCGCAGATATTTCCGGCTCATCTGGTCGGCCATGTCGCGGAAGATCTTTCGGCTCTCCTTGCGGTTCGCGCTCTGCAGATTGATCCGGACCATATCGCGATCAGCTGTGATACCGGGGATCGTGATCGCCGTCCCATCGTCGCTAAGGCTTTCGAACAGCTCCTGCGGCTGCAGCACGTCCAGCCGCGAAAGAATCCAGCGGCCGAGACTGAGCTGCCGCCGGATCAGCCAGGTCTTGATACTGGCAAGCTGCGGTTGGTGCAGGAAATGGGCATCGTCGAGGATCAGCAGCGGCTTGAGCGTTTCGGCCGTGAAGGAGAGCTGGGCCAGGCCAGGGGACAAGCCAAACGACTCGATAATGTCGAAGGGCTCATAGGGATCTATCAACTGCGTAACGATCTGAGCTGCCGACGGCGGCAAGAGTGCGCCCACAATCCGATAGACCGCCGACTCCACCTCCTTCGCCCGCTTCAACAGCCCAACACCCGTTTCGCCGCCGACGTATTCTATTGGCGCGTGACTATCGGCGCGGGGGTGGACGGCGACATCGGCGGGAGTGATCCCACTGCGGGCCAGTTGACTGAACCACGCGAGAATCGCCCGCGCCTGAATTAGTCGGAAGAGCAGTTCGTTGCGAACCGTCTCGGAGTATGGGAGTTGCCAGATCTCGCGGTAGTCGCTCTCCAGCGGCAGTCGGCATCCCAGCAAACGAATCGTCCCGCCCGCCAGCGCACCGCATTTGCTCATTGGACCGACGAGTTCCGAGTGCGTGTCTCCATCCGCTGACTGCATTAAGGTCGCTAGGGTCGAGAATTCAAAAAGCCGGGCAATGGTGGTCTTCCCGCTGCCTGGCGGCCCCTGGATGAGGATCAACCGGCGTAAGAGCCCGTTATCGGCCGCGGCCGGCTGCAGAAACCAAGTAATAGGGTCCGGAGTGACGAGGCCAAGGAAAGCCTCGTTAAGCTTGACTTGTTCGGTAGCGCGGGTGGTAAAGGGATTCGCCATGGATTACGTGTGACGTTGGCGCCGTCGAAACAAGGGTCGCATGGCGCGCTCGCCGTCCTTAGGAGCTTCGTCAGACTCGGCCCAGAGCAGGGCAACCGAGTTGTTCGGCGTATTGTGTTCAATCACCACCGGCAGGCCACAACCGGCGAATCCATAGCGCGCATCCTCCGCACCGCCGACCGGTAGGCTCTTGCTCATGAGGTGCACGTTCGAATCGTAGTATTTGGTGAACAGGTCGTCGATCTCCTTGTCCGCGCCCCGCGTGACGACGACGGAGGAAGGAATCATCAAGTCAAAACTCAGCTCAATGGGCTGCGGCAGCCACGGCTTGAGTTTTTCGTCGGTGGCCGCCTGCGCAAGCTGGGCAGCCGAATCCTGCTGTGATTTCGGGGTCCCGATGTAATGGTGCACAGCAATTGTGCAATCGTCGGCGAACAGCGTGCGGTGGCGATTAAAGCCTTCCGCGAAACGCTTGAGCTTGCCGCTCCACGAGCCGTCGGTTTTTTTTCTCAATAGCGACTTGCCGCTCGCGGTGAAGTCGTCGACGAGGAACATGACCTCAAACTTCGCAGCGGTGTCCCCGGTCCGCTTGGCGAGGTCCTTGTGGAGATCGCCCCATTTCGTCTCCGAATTCTCGTAGCTTAGGGTGACTTGTTCGTTGGTGACTTTTCCCACGTTGGCGCGACGGAACGCGTCGATCCGTGCGCCGTCGCTCAACCCGATGAAGAGGGTCCGCTTCAGCGTCTCCTCCACGCGCTGGCGGGCGCCCGGATTAGACCACACCAAGTAAGGGGGAACCCCAGTCTTCTCCGAAACCCGCCGAACGATGACCGTGCGGCCGTAAGCCGGCAACGTCCGGCGAACGAGCTGGTTGATCTCCGCCCAGCTAATGAAGACCAGCCGTTCGCGAAAAAACCGGTATGCCACCCGCCGGTCGGCGGGGTCGAATTGTTGAAGCCAGTTGAGCAACGCTTCAGGGAAGCGCGAACCCGCGAGAAAATCGCGATATCCGTCATACTTGAAGGCGGAAACGGTGCGGAGCCAGCGAGTTTCGCGGTCATCCTCCTCAAAACCCCAGCCCATCACGCGGCGGAGATATCGCAGCGCATACCCTTCGCTCATTCTGTGGCCTCCTTGGGTAGATTCAAGGTGAAGCTGCCGCGCTTGATCCGGAACCAACCGAAGTAATGGAGGAGGCCGCGCACATTGCGCCGGCCGGCGGGCAAGAGGTTCCAGCAAGAATCAAGCGCACCGGATACGGCGTCCACGCTGAGGGAAAACGGGTGGGTAAGAAGTTCGTGATCGTTGCCATCGATCGCACCCCGATCACCGAGTGTAAGCAAATCGAGTCCGTTAGGCAGTTTCGACTGCGCCTCCCGCACGCAATTGAGCTTCGTTGTTTCCATCGGAATGACGTCGAGGGAATGGCTGGATTCTACAACTTTGAACCCCAGCGACGGGGAGTTCGCAATCAACTCCCGCACGGCGAGAGAGGCCGCCGTGAAACCCACGAGTCCGCTCACTTTCAAAGTGAGCTGGTAGCTTTTGTTCTCTGGCTTGGCCACTTGAGGCAGAAACGGATCCGCATTCAGCCGCTGCAGTATCGCTTCGAGGTCGCCGTGACGCGGGCCGCCCTCCGGTCGTGGCGGCGTCTCCGAAAGGGCGCGGGTGACACTACCGTTGTAGTACGCGACGAATACGCGGGAATGGTATTTGCGCGGAATGGAGTTCGCGATCACCCCGTGAACGGAATCCCCCCGACCCGTTGCGAAGTAGAGAGGAATATCGTTGAGGAGCAGTTCTTCGAAAACTGCTATCACAGGCGGAGGAATCATCGCACCCCGGCCGACGCCGGGTGATACAACTGTGCCGTCAAAATCCAGTACGAGGGCCCCGAAACGGCTGGCCTTGAGCTTGGCCGCGAATTTGCGCCTGGCCGCCTCGACCACGACGAAATCTCCCGCCAACCCCGTGGTCCCACGTACGGCGAGCTTGCGCGCGGTCGCTGGCGAAAATTTCGGCGCCGGTCGCGTTATTTCGGTCGTGGGACCGAGACGGTAGATCCGGCTGCCGTAGTCGGGCACACCCGGGCGTCCGGGGTCGATACCCACCCGCTGGCCAACCGCCGCCGTTAGACGAAAAACATCCATCAAGAGTTCAATTGCCCCGATTGGCCCCTCGGTACGTGTCGACAGTTTCATGATCGGCATCGTAGCGGGCAACAGGGCAAGAGTCTTCTTGGCCAGCGTTGCGGTGTCGGGGGTAATAAATGCTACGACGGCAGATTGCGCACCGCGCTTGTCTATCCAGTTGTGCCGGCCATGAGCAAACTGGCGGTAATCCGCCAGCATTACGCTACCCAAGCCGGTCTCGCTGAACTTGGATTCCAGGTCAACAGCGGCGGGCCGAGCCCATCCGCCGTACAGAGCGATGAAGTATTGCGGGATTTCGCGCGGAAGCTTCGGAAGCGATTCCTCCCCCGTATGGATCTTAATGGATGGGTAACCGAATGCGCGCAGAGTCAGAACGCAGAACGTGGCGAGTGAGTTGGTGGCCAAATAGCCATCGCGCCCAGCCGGCAGACGGCGGGAAAAAATCACGGTGCGCTCACACAATCTGGCTTTCACCTCGACTTTCGAACCGGGTTTTCCGCAAATGATGAGTATGCCCAGCGGTTCGCGCGCCGCCGCGACCTCGAATGAGGCAAGTACGTCGCGGTTGTTGCCACTGGCTGTAAAAATAGCAACGAAGGCTTGGCGCAAATCGGTTGCCGCCTGCAGGAATGACAGCGGCGTGTAGGCCAGCGCCGCCCCTCCGCGGGCCTCGTGAAGCAACCGCATCAGCTCAGCCGCGGTGTAGGATCCACCGGCGCCGATGGCCACCAGTAGCCGACCGCGAGCTTGATTCACGAACTTGGTGAATGGCTCGAGAGCGAGTTCGTTGCCCCACGCCAAACTCGCGGGAAGGAGTTCAAGTTCTTTGGCGAAAGGTTTTCCCATGGGTTGGTTGAAATTGCTCGTCTGAGGTGAAGACCAACTTTAGGTACAATAGCGACGCAAAATTCCAACCACGACGACTCCTTTTCGTCGCCTGTGATGTGCCTTTGATACCCCGCGACGAATTCTTTGAGGCAGATCCCTGGCTTTCCAACACGCGGATTGTGAAAGAGTCTTCGTTGAGTGTCACTGTTGAATAAATGGCTCAGTTTCGCGAGAGCCGGGGGAAAGGCTCTCTGGTCTCGTCCGGCAGCATTGGGCTTTCTGGGTGGGCCCATTCGCGGCCTTGGTCTATTGCGTGGCGATCCCAACGCTCTCGGTTCAGGGCTGCGGCGGACGTTCCGGCTCGAGAGTCCGTTGCTGGATCCGAAACAGAAGTCACAGCGAGTTCCTGACGTGGCGTCGGATACCACCTTTCGTCGAAGAAGTCGCGGTCGCATGTAATGGGTATCTGACTGTCAATACCTTCCCGCGGAAGGTGCATCTGCGCCCGTGTTATTTCATCCGGAAGCTCAAAAGCACGGCCGGTTTGCCGCCGCGTTAATCCAATCCGCCTGCCTCCGGGCGGTGCGCTGAGCGCTCCGTTGGAAGGCTTTTTCTCGAAATTCGAAGGGGAAAATACGCCTGCCTCAGAGAAACAGCCACGGATGCTTTTGTCCGGATTCTCACTCTGGCTGATTCCTCTGCTTTCGGCATAACTATGGCCGGAATGCGTAGATTTTCCAAGCAAAGAGCAAGATCGTCCTGATAAACAGCAGTAACGTACAATCCGTTCCAGGTGCATCTGTTTAGGCTTCGAGCAGACGTCCGCATTCCCACGTGTGAGGCGCTCTGCCTAAATGCCTCAGAATGCCTTCCCGTCAGCGGAATCCGAAAACTCGAAATCGCGTGCGGTGGCGGTCACCGGCCAGCCTTCGCCGGTGCCGTCGCGCGCGCCGCGCAACCGCCGCGATATCACCGTGTCGGCCGGGCATCAGCTGGCGACCCGCCGGGGGGAACGCTGTTTCCCGCACGTCGCCATCATCCTTCCGTTCGGCACCGCAGAGTGTGAACTGACCTGGCTCGGAGAGTCCGGAAGGAAGGAAGAGAAGCACGTCGGCGAACGACACGTGTGCGTGGTCGGAGTGGATTGTCCGTACAGCCTGGCGTGGCGCCATGCCGGGAGCGTCGCGATTGTTCGCGTCGGTCCGGCTTCCCTCCGGGAGTTTCCTGCCGAGGCAGTGCGCCGGACTGCGGTGTACGAGCTTACAGTTCTGGCCAAGGGCGATCTCGTGATGCTGGAAACCGCCAGTACGTTGCACCGCATCGCGCGCGATCCGGGAACCCACACCACGGTGTACGTCGAGTCGTTGGGGACGGTTCTGGCCACTCACATTCTGCGGGCTCACTGCGGCGGGACAGGGAGATCCGGCCGGAAAGGCATGCTCTCTCCCATTCAGCTCAAGCGCGTGACCGACTATATTGAGGCGCACTTGCAGCGTAAATTCGCGGTCAGAGAACTCGCGCAAAAGGCCGGTCTGAGTTTTTATCATTTCATTCGGACGTTCAAAAACACCACCGGCATGCCGCCGCACCAGTATGTGCTGCGGTGCCGGGTTGAGCGGGCCTACGAGCTCCTGCGCACCGGCAATTATCGAGTGTCGGAGGTCGCACATGAAGTGGGCTTCTACGATCAAAGCCATCTGGACCGTCATATTCGGAAGCATTTCGGGGTCATGCCAAAATCCCTCGTGCGTTTCCAGAGTGCGCAATTTTAGCCTGATTATCAGCAATCGCGTCCAAGATCACGTGTGAGTTTTCCGCTAGGATGATTCGCGTTGAGGGGAATTTCCTCTTCACGGAACTGCCCCAGAAGGAATCGGAAAACTACATGGAGATGCGCATATGAAAACACTCGGTGTGTCCGTCCGCTGCGTGCGGAACGGACTGTCCTGCCTCTTGCTCGGCGCCGCCTCGGCCCAGGCGCAACCTATCTCGCTGCCTTTCGCACTGCCCCTGGCGCAGGCGATTCCGGCGTCGCTCAAGACGTCCGTCCAATTCGCCCTGGGCGTGGTCTTCCTCTTCGGCTTCATCTGGGGAGTCGTGAAGATCTGGACCGGCGCGGACCGCCTGTCGAAGGGCGATGCCGATGGCAAGATGGGCATTGTCGCCGGGATCATCATCGCCGGTGCCGCCGCGATCATGGGCGCCTTGTTCACAATCTTCGGGATGGGTGACGGCGTCCTGACGCCGTCCTTCTAGCCATGGATGGCCTGCGCATCACGGACACGAATAGCGCCAACGACAGCAAGGGCCGGGCGTTTGGGATGGAAGGGAACGATTTCATCTACGTCCTGATTGGCGGCGTGGTCGCCCTTGGCCTGTACCTGCTGCTGGCGGTCATGTTTGGCGTCGGGAAAGTGGTCGCCCTCGTCCTCGTGCTCCCCTTCCTCCTTGGTCCCCTCGGCTGGGTCGTCTTTTTGCGGCACAACAAGCCCGAGGGTTACGCTGAGGACTGGTTTGACCAGACTTTCAGCGGTGCCGGTTTCACCCTGGCGCCCCACATCCAACCTGCGCCGGTCGTGCTCTCGCGCGATGAAAGCGGCACCTAACGGACATTTCACGGAGGGTTTGATTGTCTTCGGCGCGCTCGAAAAAGGCGGCACCGCCGCGCGTGGCTACGTCCTCCAGCCACCCGATCTTCGCGGCGGGAGCGTTTCGCAGCTCAACGCCTACCAGGACAAGATTCGCGGTTTCCTCTCGCACCTTTGTCCCGGCATGCGGGCGCAGTTTCAGTGGACCTGCAATTGCGACTACAAAAAGGAACTCACGCGGTACTTCCGCGAGACAGAGCGTGCGACGCATCCGCACATCAAGCGCGTGCGAGCCGAACGGTTTGAGCGGTACTGGGAGCGGATGCACAACCGAGATCTGCGCCGGGAACACCTCGTGCTCTTCATCTCGACCGAAGTCGCGCGGTCTTCCGGTCCGCTCCCTACCCGCGATGCCCTCCAGCGCTATTTTCAAAGTATCCTTGGGCAACTCCGCGCGCAGTTCGACGAACTGACGAACACCCTTCGCACCGTTTTCGGGAGCGACACCACGGTGACGCCAATGAGCGACGCGGAGCATTTTGTGTACTGCAAGAAGTTCCTTAACCCGTCGCTGGCCGACCGCTTCGATCTGGATTTCGCCGAGCAATTCAACCCGGCGCTCTCCGTCCAGGAGAACTGCTGGGATTCGGACGGCGTCAGCCTCCCGAAGATCGGGTTTTACCTCGACGGCCGCTACCATACGGTTTTCACGCTCAAGCGCTGGCCCAATCGCACGTATCCCGGGATCATCCACCGGCTGACGGGACTCCCTTTCCTCGACTACCAGGTGACGGTGAACATCGATCCGCTGCCGGCGCGGCGCGAGGTCGAGAAGGAGGAGAAGGCGGTCGAGCGGCTCCGCGGGGAATACGAGGATACGTCGCGGCACTCGCTCCTGGTCGCCATCGCGAAGAAGGAAAAAAAGATCGAATCCCTCTCGACTGGGTTCACGAGCGCCTTCGCTGTCACCTACATCATCCGCGTCTGGGACGAAAACGAGGCCGCGCTCTCCGCCAAGTGCGCCGCGATCAAGAACGCGATCAACCTGATGGGCGGAGCCCAGTATTACGAGTGCGCGCTTCCCTCCACGGCAAAGAAGCTCTTCTTCGCGTCGTGGCCGGGCTGGACCGGTTCCACCTACCAGCACCGCAATCTCTACGCGGAGGACGCCTATCTCGCCGACCTGCTGCCGTTTTCGGCGACCTTCACCGGCCACATCGGCGAGGCCGAGGCGCTATACGACGGCTCGCAAAACAACCTGGTAGGCCTGCGGACGTTCCTCGGGAACCCACCGACGCCCCAGCACACCGTGCTCATCGGCGCAACCGGTGCCGGAAAGTCCGTGCACATGAAGGACTTTCTCGAACAGACCGCCGCCTACTACCACTACACCGTCCTCATCGAAGAAGGCCTGTCGTACGAACCGTTCACACGGGCGATGGGCGAGCGACCGATCATCCTTCACCCGGACGGCGATCTCACGATCAACTATTTCGACACGGGCGGCTTGCCGCTCGGACAACTGCAACTGGCAACGGCGGTCGCCTTGGTCGCCCGGATGATTGGCGAGCCGCCCGACGCCGAGGCGCAGCAAATCCGGCAGGCGCTGCTCGCCCAATACATCAACCAGCTTTACGAGGACACCTTTGAGGAGTGGTCGAAAGGGCACCGTGACCTATTGCCGCAAATCGAGCGGATGGCCTGCGCCACGCACCGATGGAAGCGGGAGAAGATGGGTCCCGGAGCGACGGAAATCGAGGCGTACGCCGATCTGCGCGACCGGATCAAGGCGAATGGAGACGAGGCCGGGCAATTTCTCGCGAGCATCACCGAGGCCGAAATCACCCAATTTCTGAAGCAACCGCAGACCGAACGATCGGTGATGACGCTCGCGCATGCCCATTACGGCCGGGACGACTACCCGGTGCATGCAAGCCTGGTCGAATTGATGCAATTCTCCCGGTTCTCCGAACACAAGAAGGAGGAAATCGATCATCTCGCCACGCTCCTTTCGGCGTGGACCGCTCACGGTCATTACGGACGGCTCTTCGACGGTCCGACGAACGTTTCCCTCACCGGACAGCTCGCGCATTTTGAACTGGGTTACATTCCGGAGCAGGCCACGGAACTGAAGACAGCCGCCGGGCTTCTGATCGCGGGCTTCTCTCGCCAGCACATCATCAGCCTGCCTCGCGTGCAGTGGAAACGGATCGTATTCGAGGAACTGGCGCGGTTTCTGGACGTGCCCGGCGGGGAGAAGATCGTCGCCGAGTCATACGCGCAGTTGCGCAAGTTCAACTGCTGGACCGCTTCCATCGTCCAGCAGTACAGCAAATTCAAGGACACGCGCATCCGGCCGGTCGTCATCGGCAACAGCAAGCAGTTCTTCCTCATGCGCCAGTTCGACCGGGGCGACGTCGAGGACATCGCCCGGGCGATATCTCTACCGGAGGCGGTCTGCTCCTCAATCCAGAACTACCCCATGCCGGAACAACAGCCGGAGGGCCGGAAGTTTTCGAGCCTGTGCTTTTTCAGCCCTGTCACCGATCCGCCGCTGTGCGGCACGGTGCGCAACGTTCAATCCCCAAGAAAGGAGTCCCGTGAAAAAGCGGTCGTGTAGGCTTCTCCCTCTCCTCGCTTTCCCGCTGCTCTTCGCCGGCTGCACGACAGCCGATATTGGGAAATCCGTCTCGGACGTCGGATTATCCGGAGCCGGCGGTGTCATTGGCTATAAGGTCTCCAACGGGAACCCGGCCGCAACTGCCGGTGGCGCACTCGCGGGATACCTGGTCTCAAAGACCGTGCAGTCCAGCCAAGATCGTTCGGTCAAGGACGCCGAGAAAGCCGGCTACGAGCGCGCGCTCAACCAGGCCGTGAAGCAGCAGTACTGGATTATCCAGAACCAGCAGAAATCCCTTTCCCCGGACGGGGCGCGTGATCCGCACCTCGTTCCTGTCGTGATTCCCGAAATCAAAATCAACGGCGTGACGATCAAGGCGCACGTCGAATACCTGCGAGTCGAACTATGAAAACTATCATTGCCTTCCTCCTCGTGATTATGGGAACGGCCGGTGCCCGGGCGCAAATCCCGGTTACCGATGTCGCCAACCTCGTGAATAACGAGATCGCCCAAGTCGAAAACATCGCGAAGTGGGTCGAAAGCATCGCCCAACTGAAGGCCCAGATCGATCAACTGAAGCAGCAGGTCAGCATTCAGAGCGACATCCGCCAATGGGCCGGCGATCCCGGCGCGGCCGGTGCGCAATTGAATCTTAACGCCTTGGGCGTGGGAAATCTGGTCCAGCAATTTGGCCAGGCGCGTGCGACCATTGTCTCGACTGTCAACAGCGTCGCATCGCTCGACAACACCTCGCAGGGCATTTTCCGCACGATCAACGTTGCCAATCTCGACGGTCAGCCGGTCGAGCATGATCAGCTCACGTTCCGCCGGTATTCGGTCCTGGATGGCCAGCAGGACAATTACCAGCAGGTGGTTCTGGACTCGAAAACACGGGAGCTCGAACTCCAGGAGGAACTGGCGACGACACTCGCCGCCGTGAAGTCGGCATCCACCGATGCGGAGGTCCGCATGTATTCGGCAAAGATCGAAGCCCTCAACGGCCAGCTCGCCACCGTGGCGGCGCAACGCCGCGATCAAGCGGACCAGGTCGTCGCCCAGAAGATCGCCAACGATGCGCGGCTGGAGCAGGAACGGATCGCTGCGGCCGAACTGGAAGCAAACGACAACTACCTCGCGAACCAGCGGGTCAGCACCTACATGGGCACGCTGCACGTTCACCAGAACCAGCCATGAGGGCGCGTTCGGCGATTTTCCTCATATTCGTGGTGAGCTGCACGGCTTTCCCCGGTTGCAGCTCCAGGGAGAAGGAAGCCCGCGAGCGCGCACGTCTCGAACTTGAGGAACAGTCCCGCCGCGAAGCGGAGGCCGCGAACAAGGCGATCACCGGCATGAATCAGCGGATGTTCGGCCGGAAGCCGGGAAGTACGCCGGCGGCGGCTCCTACCGGAGAGCAGGCGAAGCCCGGAGATCAGCCCCAACCGCAGAAGAAGAACTGAGGCACCGTGGAAATCTTTCTGCCCACTCTCGAAGCGAAGATAACGTCACTGGTCGTGACGTTTCGCTTCATTGTCTTTGCGATCATGGTCATTGGGCTCATCGCTCACATGGCCAGCGAACGGGCGCAGGGCGTCAATGTCCTGCGACCGCTCGTCACGGCCGTGATCCTTGTCACGATCATCGCGTCTCTCGACCAGTGGTATCCGAAACTGGATCAGGGAGCCCTTGCGGTGGCGGACTACATCAACCCGGGCTACACGACGAGTCCCACCGCCGCCTCCGACACGATCCGGGAGTCCACGACGGCGAATCCGCAAGGCCAGTCGTGGTCGTGGCGGAAACTCAACGAGTCGATCTACCAGGCCGTTACCAACGCCATCGCCAATGCCTTCATCTATCTGGGCACACTGCTCACCGTGCCGATGCTGATCCTGCAATACGTGCTGCGGTGGTTCCTGTACCTGCTGGCTCCGTTCGCATTGGCCGTGCTCCTATTGCCGGGCGGAACGTCGATTGGCGTCCGATTCTTTCAGCAGGTGCTGGCAATTCATGCGTGGCCGATTGGTTTCGCCGTCACCAACCTGGTTGCACTTGCGGTGTGGAACGACTTCCGCAACGCGGTCGGGGCGAACCCGGGCAACGTCGCGGATGCGCTGTACTCGCCTCTCTTGTCCTGCATGGGCGGGTTGCTCGCCACCATCGTGATCTTCGTCGGAATGATTTCGACGCCAATCGTCATGCAGAAGCTGTTTGTCTCCGGATACGCCTTCTCGGGCACATCCGGCAGTCCGATGACCTACATCCGGGTTGGTCAGGAGACCGCCCGCATGGTCGCTCTCACGAAAATGGGCGGTACGGCTGCGGCGGCCGGTGCCGCAAGTGCGGGAAGTCGGTCACTGCCGTCGATCGCGGCCGAAAGCCGTCCGGGAATCTGACCCATGGAAGGCGAGCCAAATACCCCGTCCCCCACCGAGCCGCTGCGCGAAACGCCGGTCGATGCGACCAAGCGCCTGCCGCCGGAGGCTGTGCGAAGACCGCCGTTCTCGCCGATCCGGCTCTTTGCCGATCACGCGTTTGCCTCCCGGGTCTGGTTCCTGGTCGCCTGCGGTGCAGTCGCTTTCTGCGTCATCCAGCCGTATTTCATCATCAACGCGTATCGCACCCGCGAACGGGTCGTCGTCCTCGACGGCGCCGGCACGTTCTCGGTCTCGCCGCTTTTGGGTTTCGAGGAGGCGAAGGAACTGCACGAGTCGATGGCCCTCTGGGCGACGCTCGCCCTGTTTCAGCGCAATCCAAAGGACTTCGATTACCCGGAAATGCTGCAAAAGCTGTTTCTGGCCGATGCCTACCAGCGGGCACTCGCGGACCGTGAAAAGACCCATGACGAGTTCCAGCTGAAGCAAATCCATCAGAAGCCGGAGGTCTTCAAAATCGAGATCCTGCGCACCCGGGATAACCAGGTGCTTGTGAAGGTGGAGGGGCAACTCGTCCGCACCGGTATTTTCGAGGGCCAAACCTTTGCCGAATCCCCGACTTTCACGCTGAAGCTCACGCTTGTGAGAAACCCGAACATGCTCGTCAACAAACGCTATCCCTTGGGTGTATGGAACTTCGATTACACGCTCAACTGATCATCGCGGCGCTGGCCTTGGCGTACGGCGTCGCGCTTGGCGAGCCGGTCGCAACGTCGGCCAACGCGATCAAGCAATTCCCTTTGGATGAGCGGACGGTCTATCAGATCGCAATCGGGCGCGACGTGCCGACAACCCTCATGTTCCCGTCGGCGCTCACCGCCATCGAAGGCGCGAATGTGTCGAGCAGCACCGAAACGCCGGCGCCGGTGCTTCTGGCGTACACCCCGGGGCAGCACTTCTTCAGCGTACGCGCTCTCGAACCGGGAGCAAAGGGCGCCGTCAACGTCGTCTGGAAGGGGCGGACCTTCGTCATCCGTTTCCAGGAGAGCGCCGAGCCATTCGGTTCAGTCACCTTCGTCGAGGGGGATTTCGGCGGCCGCGCCCGGGCGCCACAAAGGCGAATCACTCCAGAAACCCTCCTTGGGCTTCTCGATGAAGCGAAGGGGTTCGCGCTGCTGGCACCGCAATACCCGGAAGCGGTTCGGCAAATCGAGCACGTCACCCCCGGCAACGTCTGTTACTACCGGGATTTCCAGGTGACAGTGGAAGAGGTGTTCCGCTTTGATCCGGAAGATACGCTCGTCTTCCGGGTGCGATTCGAGAATCACGGGGAGAAGGAACTGCATTACCTGCCGCAACGACTCGCGGTACGGGTTGGGATCAACGTTTACTATCCCTCAATCGTCGATGCGTCGGGGATCGTGCCTCCGAAAGCGGCAACGACGGCGTACTTCGCAATCACCGGCACCCCGACCGGCGGCCGGGCGAATCTGAGCGTGAAGAACACCTTCAGCATCGTCGTTTCTCGGGTGGACCGGGACGCGAAACTCATCGTGCCGCAGTGACCATGCGCATTCTGGCCTTCATCAAATCGCCGACTGGGAGTCTTGTCGTTTTCGTCGGCTTCGTGGCGGTGGCCGGTCTCTTCATGTACCGCAGCCGCGTCCGCGAAAAGGCGCAGGGCGCCCAATTGACGAAGGTGGAGGTGACGGAACAAGGGCCAATCCATGCGTTAATGAACCGCGCCGGTTTGGCGTTCAAGCCGCCGGCAGCCGCGCCTGAGGCAAACCCCGGTGACGATCCTGGGGCGATAGCGAAGCAATCGCCGGCTCAGCACATGACAGCCGGTCGCGGCAGGAGTCCCGATCCCGCGCCGCCAAAACCACGCATACCACCACTCTCGCTCTTGGTGGCGGCAGCCCCGGCAAAGGACTCAGACGATCTCTCGAAAATCTACGCGCCGTACGGCCGGCTGATTCCCTGTCAGACCGTCATCACCCTCGAATCCTCCAAACTGGAGACACCGGTCATCGGGCTGGTAACCGATGACGTTTGGCATAACGGCAGGTTGGTCATTCCGGCCGGGGCAGAAGTCCACGGGCGGGCCTCGGTGGACCGTTCGCGAGAACGAATTGCCGCTTCCGGCCGTTGGGTTGTCGTTTGGCGCGATGGCTCGGAAATGAACGGCACCGAACTGGTCCTTAACGGCATCGCGCTAGACCGGTCGAAGGATGACACGACGGGGGAATTCGGATTGCGTGATGGTTCGGCCGGGCTAGTCGGCGAACTCCTGCGCACCGACGACATGCAGGAAATCAAACTCTTTGCCTCCACCTTCCTCGCCGGAATGGCGAACGGCCTGCAGCAGCTCCAAACGCAAACCTCCGCCCTCGGCGTGACACAGATTGCTACGGGGTCGGCGCGCGACGCGGGACTGCAAGGCACGGCCGACGTTCTCAACACCTACGCCCATCAAATCCAGGAGGCGATTGCCCGGGACGGTTTCTACGTCCGCGTGCCGGCCGGGAAGCAATTCTACCTCTATGTGACCCAGACCATCGATCAGGCGCAAGGGACGCGGGGGAACCGCCGGGTGGAAGACCTTTGGAACAAGAGCCATGAAAACTAACGCCATCATTCTCTGCCTGACCCTCGCCCTCGCCGGCTGCGAGACAGTCCCGCCTCCGAAGACCAAGCCTCCGCCGGCCCCACCTTCCCCAGTCGAAGCCCCGCCTCCCTCTGTGGCCGGCACCGAAATCGATCAGCACAACATGGAGAAAGTGCGCGTGGGCGAGGCGCTCAAGGCCTACCCCGTCGGGCGCTACGTCGATCCGACTGACCCAAACGTGCTGCACGAGGCGCACACGATCTACCGGCGGGAAGCCGGTGCCGCGTGGAACCTGAATCCGAACGCGCCGACCGTCGTGCCGCTCGGCCCGGTGCTAGCGGTCGCCGATCCGGCGCGCGTGCCAAGTCCGCTGCCGGCAGAGCTGGAGCAGAAGATCGCCGAGCAGAACCAGCTCATGTCGGCACTGATCGAACAAAACGAGGCGCTGTCGGCGCAATTGGCGAAGTTGACCAAGGACATGGCGGAAATGCGCGCCAGGCAATCCACGCCGGGCGGAGAAGGAGGAAAGTGACATGGAAGCAAATGAACCGCTAACGCTAGAAGGTCTGCCGGTCGTATTGCCGGCGCATCTGACTGCGAATTTTGAGAAGGCCGACCGGCAGCTCTTGGAGTCCTTCGGCAGCAGCCCGGGTGTGACCGCCCTGGTGCGGCTTTGGGTCGCGTGCGGCACGTCGCGTGAGATTCAACGCGAATTCGAACGCGCAGTTTTGGACATCCGACGCAAAACCATCAACCCGCCGGAGAGCGGTGTATTCGATGAAGACTGTCTCTAACTTTGGGCGATCCTCGCCCGGACAAGGTCAATTGCCGCTGGCGACCAGCCGCCTTGCTCAACCAATGGCTGGGAAAAGACAGGAGACATTATGTCAGCATTAAAACAAGCGCTCGCCGAAAAGAAAGCGCAGGAGCCCACGCTGCGGAGAAACCCGGAGATCGACGCCAAACTGGACAAGTTCATCGGGGAAAATCCGAAGCTGGTCGAGTATTACAACGGACTCAGCAAAGATGAGCTGATTCGAAAGCTGATGCTCGGCAAGATGCAACGGGCCGAATACTCGAACGGCCGCAACGAGGAAATCCGGGCATGGGTGGAGGAGCACCCCGAGATCAAAGCAAAGATCGAGGAACGCCTCCGCAACGTGCCCGCGGCCAACCGTGAACGGGCGTTTATCAACGCCGCGAAAACGGCGGCCATGAACCAGACGGTGCGGCCCAACGGCATTCGCGCCTAACAGCGTGTCGTCCGGGCGGCGGGTGCTTCGGCACCCGCCGCCTTTCCGTGCCGCTAAATGTTCCCTTATGATCGGGATGCTTGGCGCAGAGCATCACTTCCGGTGTGCGAGTGCCTTCAACACGTAGATCCACAGTTCCAACAGCACTTCGAACAGCGTCTTCCGGAACTCAATCCCCAGCGTCCAGATTGTGGCTAACGCAGTGAGCACCACTTGGCGGTCGTGCAGCCAGACCAGACCAAGAACAAGGAAGGTCGCTAGAAACACCAAGACTAGGATGAGAACTTTGGATACCAGGGAATGTCGCGCGCGACGGCGAGCTGGGTGTCGATTATTTTTTTTCTGTTTCATAGCGACGTCCAAAATTGCCAATCCCTCAGTTAGATCACGCCCCTTGCCCACGTTTTTCCGCCCGCATATCTTTCGTTCGTTCCAGAATTTGTTTTGAGCTGCCAAGGGCTGGCGCCAAAGACGTTTTTCGTTGGCGGATTTCCGCGCTGAAGAATTTCAGCGGGAAACCATCGTGCGGCTTACGCCGGGCAGTTGCAGGCTGTACTCGCATGAAAACTCGAACGATCTTTATCGCTGCTGCTGCGATTGCGTTGAATCTCACACTTGGGAAGTTCGCTTCGGTGCTTACGCTCCCGGTGTACATCGATTGCATCGGAACGGTCCTCGCAGCCGCTCTTCTGCCCCTCCTGCCCGCGGTTACTGTCGGTCTCGGCACGTCGCTTCTGGCAGGCGTGATAGTCAATCCATTCTACCCGCCGTACGCCGCCACGCAGGCAGCAATTGCGATGGTAGCATACGGTCTTTCACGTACTGGAGCGTTTAAGCGGTGGTGGACTGCATTGCTCGGTGGGTACGTGATTGCACTTACGGCCGTTGTCGTGTCCGCCCCTGTAACAGTACTTCTGTTTGGCGGCGTGACCCAGTCCGGAACTACTGCGATCAATGCGGTGTTCCTGGCGGCGGGGAAAAGCGTTTGGCAAAGCGTATTGCGGGGCTCATTTATAATTGAGTCGATCGACAAGCCGACTGCCGCTATCATAACGTTTCTTGTCTTGCGCCGACTACCCTCCTATTTGAAGCCGGCGGAAAGGCTGACGGCGAATCGCCAAGACGCTCCGACGACTCAACCCACAGCAGATGCATAACAGCGACGACAAATCGTGTTCGATTCCAGCCGGTGCGGCGCTCATTTGGACGATTGGTACGATGGCGACCGGAGCAGCAATTTCAGGGCCGCGCGCGAGTGCGTGGTTGGCATTGCTTACTTGCGCGGCCGCAGCGGTTCTCACGAACGGTGTAGGGGTTTTGGCTACGATTTGCCGCGTCACGCTGCCACTAGCGGCGGGATTGCTCGTTGTTCACGGGGTGGTAAATCCCTCGTTTCCCAGTACGGTCACTTGGTTCGGGTGGTTCCATCTGCGAGAATCAGGACTTTCGTATGCAGTGACTCTATCTGGCAGACTGTGCATTATCGCAGCGGGATTACTCTTGTGGCGGTATACGAAGCGCACGCATGTATTGGCGTTTTTTCAATCTATCGGAATTCCGACACGTGCGTTGTGCATGTTGGCAATCGCGGGGACGAGTCTTAGTCTTTTCGCTTCGCGGGGACGAGCGGTGCAGTTAGCTCAACAGGCTCGCGGGTTGGATCTAAAGGCGACTTTGTTGGCGCGTTTTGTGGCATTGCCACGTCTCGTTGTACCAGTAGTGACTGCGTCGCTCATCGACGCCGAACATCGTGGTGTGCTGATGGAACATCGTGGCTTCGGCCGACAGGGGCTGGTTTTGCCTGACCGGTGGACCGCGACGGCGCCTGCCACGACGGTTTCAAAAGTGCTAATCGCCTTGCTTCCGCCAATTGCAGCTGTGGCAGTGCGTTGCCTTCAATGACTCTTCTCACCACCACAATCAATCTGGCTGGCGCGGGCGGGCAGGTGTTTCCGTGGGAGTTGCGCGTGCAGCCGGGGGAATGGCACGTCGTAGTAGCGAGATCCGGGACAGGTAAATCATCTGCAGCACTGGCTCTAGCTGGCATTGACACCCAGCGGGACGGCGCTGCACTGCCAGAATCATCGAGGCGACCCATGATTGCTATGTTGCCTACCCAATCCATCTGGGCGGTTTCGCTGATCGGGGAAACGACGGAGGACGAAATCGAGTTAGGCGTCGGTGTAACGGGCGCCCGGCTGCCGGCAGCTTGGAAACAATGGCTAATTCAAAAGCTGGAACTTCAGCACTTGCTCTCGCGGGACGTCCGGACGCTTTCTGGAGGTGAAATCGTCCGGGTGGCATTAGCCATCCTTCTCGCCCGCAAACCCGAAATCCTTGTCATCGACCAGACCCTTGACGCGTGCGATCCAGATGCCCGTCGGCAACTTAGGAAAACGCTAGCCGAATGGCTGCAACTTACTAACGCAGCGATTGTCGAGTTTGCCACGTCGTGGCGCGATCAAGATGTGACAACAACAGATTCGCGTCTGATCGTTCTGACGAAACATGGGTACGTGACTGGGTTGCCAGCGCAGGTTTGGAAAACTCTCGGCGATTCAGCATCGGACTTCTTCGAAGGGCTGCCTGGCTTGGCTGCTCAGGTGACTGCTGGGAAGGCGTCAGCGGATTTGTCGGTAACGATCGACGCGTTGGCACGGAAGCTCGCGCAAGTTCCTCCTGCACGAACAGATGATCTCAAGCGTAACTACGAGACGAGCCTACTTCTCGAGAACCTGGATTTTGTATATGAGTCGTCAAATTTCCGGCTGCTTGTCGAACACCTTGCATTGGGGACGGGCGAATGTACGGCAGTCGTTGGTCCTAACGGCGCTGGGAAGACCACGCTTTTGCGGTGCTTGGGCAACTTGATCGGCCCGTGGCGCGGTCATAGAGCGGTTCATGGCGCAGTCCTCCCGGCAGATGTGCCGCTGCATCGTGTGGCGCAGGCGGTTCTTTATGCGTTCCAAAATCCCGATGACGAGATCTACCGCGGCTCGGTGCACGATGAACTTTTCGAGTGCCGTCGAAACCTTCGCCCCCAAGAAGATGGGATTTCGCCCATCGAGCAGTTGATTCTCGAAGACTTAGGCTTTGATCCTATGTCGTCGGAGCCACCGTTTTCCCTTTCACTGTCACGTCGTCGCCTGTTGATCATCGCTTCAACTCTTCTGGCGCGGACGCGAATAGTGTTGCTAGACGAGCCGACGGCATGGCTGGACCCGCTACAAAAGAGGGGACTCGGATGCGCGCTCCGGAGGTTCTTGGGCATCGGTGGAACGATATTGATGGTGTCCCACGACTTGGACTTCATTGGCCGAAGCGCCGATCGCGTTGTGACGATCAACAATGGACGACAGTTGCCTGAAACGGTCTCCGAGATGTTACAGACTCCCGCTGCGGTGCTAGCGGAACGGGCCGGAATTTCTCCGATGCTGTGGAAAGAATCGGATTGTCTCCGCGCGCTTGGCGCTGTCCCGCGATCTTCATGAAACCTATGTTGACCATTGTGCGGGGTCATCCCGGAAGCGGAAAGACAACTTGGGCGCGAGCGGAGGCAGCGCGAACAGGAGCTCGCCAGATTGAGGCAGATGACTGGAGATATCCTGGAAGCGGACGTTATTTGTGGAGTGCCGAGACGGATCGTTTGGCACACGATTGGACCGCGCTCGAGGCGCTCCGGTGGCTTCGCCAAGATGTCCCGGTAATTGTTGCCAACACTTTTACGAAGCGGGCGGACGTGGAACGCCTTGAAGCGATATGCGGAAAAGCTCGCAGAATTGTGCGGCTTAAAGGCAGATTTCCCAATTCCCATGGAGTGCCAGAGAAATTTGTGCTGCAATGCATCGAGGGATATGAGCCAATCGAGGGCGAGGTCGTGGTAATACCGCCAAACTGTCCCCCTTCTTTGGCACCAACCCGACAGGTCCCCTAATCTCCTTTTGGTTTGCGGCACACTGATCCAGCTGTGAAGCCACCCCGGCAATCCCTAAACCTTCCAAGCCGCCCCACGTTCAACGTGGTTGCGGAAGAGTGGCGTCAACTTTTTGAACAACATCCGTATGGCGACTATTATAGGCTGGCCTGCCTAAATCCGTTGGTTCTGCAAACGGCGCGGTGGGTCATGACCTTTAAAGAGGACGGGCAACTCGCTCCGCCGCCGATGGAACTTGGGATGGCAGCAATCGCCCAAATTGCCAGTAAAGGCGTCAGCGATCCGATCTGTCTTCTCGAACGATTCCACGAAGATCTAGTTACGAAGAACGGATCATGGCGCCCATTCGAAGGACTTAGCGTGTTGGATCTTGGTTGCGGAACGGGATATCGCGCCCGTCTGCTCGGCGCGTTGGGCGCGCACTATTGCGGATTGGACAAACAGAAAAAATTTATTGAGTTTGGCCGGCAAAGAATAACTCAGCTGCCAAAGGTGAGGCTGGCCGTCGCCGATCTGGACTTGGTCGGGTGCATTAATGACAAATGCAAATCTGAGCGGATTGATCTGGCGCTCTCGATCATGGTGCTCGAATACCTGCAGAATCCGCTCGGTCTGCTGAAGCAATTGCGGGAACGGCGTTGTCCGAACAATCGGGCGCTACCGGCGTTCTTGTTAGTGACAGAGAACCGGCCCTACTATGGGCATACTTTTGGGGTCAACGTTGACGGCTCTTTTCTGAAACGCACCTCTAGGATCCCGATCGTCTGCCTAAAAGGTAAAGAAGTGAACGTAACTGCGCGCGGTCTGGATGAAATCGAAGCATTGCTGCGCGACGCCGGATTCTCGGTTCTGGAAGAAGGGCAGTTAGGATTACCCGAAAAATGGCCGAGCTTGGTACGCGGGCATTACGAGTGTGAGGATCGTATCGATATCAACTGGGGTTTAGCGCCTTTTCGCAGTCTTCTCGCCGTCCCGCTTCCGCTGGATCGGTCGGAAGGCAAGGTGTCCTTTGATGAATTAACGCGACGATCGGTTCTGACATTTCTCGCTGAAACCAACGATCCGATCTTACACGAGATCAAGAGAGAAGGTCGATACATCCAGATGCCGCCAAATCAGGTACTGGTTACACGGCACGATTTGGGTGGCCGGTTGTTTATTGTGACAGCAGGTTCTCTTTCGAGCCAGGATCAACCAGAGAATGTGTTTATCGAGTTTGATTGTTTTGGTGAACTTGAGGCTAATCGCGGCACCGGAGCAAAACCGCGCTTTGCTCATTACGTGCATGATGTCCGCGCCGGGCCTAACGGCGCCGAGGTTTTTGTCATCCCGGAATCGGTAGCGTCGCGGCTGCTGGCGACCGAAAAGGCACTCGTTTCCAAACTGTTCGGGGAGTTGAGGAACCGGGTCGTATTACGCAATCATCGCATGACGTTGCGCTCATTCGCGGACGTTACGTTCAGCAAGAAGAAGCCGGAGCGGTTCGCACCGACTCTTGACCGAGTGCGATTTGATGTCACCGATTCGGTCGGTCCGTTCCGGGACGCGCCAATAGGGCTTCGGCGGGGTCTAGAGTTACAGTGCCCGCCGGTGCCGATCAAAGACCTGCGGAAATACGATTTGGGACGGTTGGCCGGGGCTCTATTGAATCTTTCGGAATTGGAAATGCAGGCAAAGAAGAGGCTATCGCAGGCCCGCGCAGTGTTTTGCGATATCACTATTTTACAGAACATCGCCGGAATCCGCGATGATGAAGGAAGCGCAGGTGCTCGGTTCATGCGACTGCTGACTGCGATAGGAGCGGTCGATGGCTTTCTTCCACGATGTTTAGGGATTTACAAGGCCACGGAGAATGGGAAGGAAACTAATCTGCTGGCGCTGATGCTGGAGAAATTGAGTACGGTGGCGGTCGAAGATCTTGTCCGGGAGCTGGAAGGCCTTGCTGTGGAGAATTTCGATGCGGTACGCCGGGAGTGTTGCAAAGCGCTGTCGACGTGCGCTGGAAGAGTATTAGATGGCAAGTGCTTCAATAAGACGCAGACGAAAAACCAACGTAACACCACAGAGTTCTTCGACGCGATGCAAGAACCTCTGCGGGGGCTGGGCCAGAAACTCTTCCCTGGAAAGATCGGACAGCAGGAAAAAATCCAAGCAGCGGTGAATCGCAGCGCGCGAAAGATGCTTCAGCTCAATCTCCTGTTTATGGAGGGAGTTCCTCGTTTCTTTTTGGTTCATGATGCTGAGTTTCTCGCCACGCTCGCATATGGTCCGGACCGCGAATTTGATCGGGCACTAATTATCCGGACACTCGCACAAGGCAAACTAGTAAACGATCAGCTCCAGATCCGTAGTTTCCCGACAGTGTCCGAAGCCTATTGCGATGAAGATGCCGCCTTTGGCAGGGTTCGGTATTTCGCCGCAGCACTGACCCAGTTCATCCGCGATGACTGGAGAGAGAAGATGGATCTGAGATACTCGACGGGTGACGGACGCGGGCTAGAATTGCCGGCATGTTTCTTGCCACTGTAAGGTGGGGGATTACATCGGCGCCCGGACAATCAACTATTTGGCGCCTTCCCAACCGCAGGCCTTCGCAGGCTTCCGGGTGCCCTTGGACAGGCTGATCTCGATGGTCTTCGCACCGTTTTCCAAGCTGGAAACATCCGCGGGTGGCAGCTTTTGAAGGAACGCCACGGATTGTCTGATCAGTCTGAGGCAGGTTTTCACTTCCATTGCAGTGTCGGTTTAGTTCCTGCGTGGGTCGAATTCCCGACGCTCTGCCTGCGGGTTGGCCCTTTTGCCGGGCAGGAAGAAGCGGATGACATTTATGAGAGTTGGGCGCTTCGGGTTGGCATTGCCGATGCGCAATCAGTTTTTATTCGTGATTCCTGCCAGAAATATTTGCCACGGATTTGCCAGCGGCGTGTTTTTAGGTTGATCTCGTTAGCACTCGTTCTATCTTGTTTCTGTTCTAAGTAGTTCGTAACAACTCTAAAGCGCGTTCAATGAAGCTTTTCGGTTGTTGGGCCTGAGAGGTTCGAGTCCCCTGGGCACCATTTCCGCAGCGAAATCCCGGGTCGACACCAAAGTTCGGGGAGGGGGTGTAGATTGAGGTTTGAGCCAACTTCGAGCAGGAAAAGGGCCGGCGTCCGACCAAGCGAGAGATTGAGGTCCTGGTGCGGGAATCGCGCGCGAACAAACTGACGAAAGTCTGCACGCCCGAGGTTCACGCCCGCCAGCGCGCCGAATTGAATAGCGATGAGGAACGCGCTCTGGATGCGTTCGTGCGTGCCGCGAGAGGGACGGCCGCACCGTGCCAGCATTCGCACGGCTCGCCGCCGACGGTATCGGTGGCGTGGAAATTCTGGGCCTCGGTCCAATAACTCATGGGACCGAATAGTGTTCCTTATTGCACTGAACTGTTCCCGGAATTGCATCGTGCGGAAAGCATTACCTGATTATCTACAAAGCGGAATGGACGTCGGCCCTTTTGCCGATCGGGAACTTTTTGATGATAGTCTTACCCCTTATCTCAGCCACGAAGCAGAAGCCTGCAGGCGGAGCTGTTTCTGCCTTCATTATCGGATATTCAGACCTCCCGATGGCTTTCGCTTGGAAAAACAACCAAGGGTGTGCTCACCGGAATCTTCGCCACATCTTGCCAGCGTTGATTTTTGATAGCCAGAACGCGAGGGCGGCCATTGATCGGTCTCGGAACCGCTGAAGAAGCAGGGGCCCACCATCAGCGCCGAACGATTATCCCATAATGCATTTCATTAATAGACCATAAATCCAATTACCCCAATAAGGCGACAATGAAAAATCCATCCACTACAATCAGTACCCTTCTGCTCATCAGCGCTTTTATTATTACAAATGCACTGACTGGTTGTGTAGCGACCCTAACTAAGCAGGTGGATGAGGCCATGGCTTCGTGGATGGGGCACAATGCGAACGAACTGATTGCCGATGCCAATTGGGGACCACCCACCAACATAATAAGCGACGGACAAGGCGGGCGGATCTTCGTCTATGATCGGACCACCACCCGTCAGGGAATCGGTCTGTCTTCAACCATTGCCCTGAGCGGTGGTCGCTACAGCACCGTGGATATGCCCGGGAGTATCTACAAAGACGTCCGCTCCCGGACATTCTGGGTAAACGCGCAAAACATCATCTATCGCACTTCCTGGCAGGGCCTCTAGTCGCAAGCGTCGCTTACGGTTGGCGAGTATATCTTCCTCGCCCTTGCAACTGAAGTATTGTGCGAGCGACGCTCTACGGTGGGCGACGATGCACCAGTGGAAAGCGATTAGATGCTGGATCAGATGCATTTCAGCTGAGAAATGTGTGGATTAGAGACGATCGAAATTGAACGAACACAACCAGGAGGAGCGACCATGCAAATCGCACGTTTGCCTGCTATCCTTTTAGTATTCTGCCTCACCCTGTTGCCCCGGATTGCCAGCGCCCAGGCGGTATCAGACGAAGCGCGGCGGCATCTGGACCGTGGCCAAGCGGCTATCGAGATCGCGAAAACGCCGGCGGACCTGGAAGACGCAGTGAAGGAATCTCAGAAAGCCCTGGAGCTTGCTCCCGACTGGCCTGATCCCTACTATAATCTGGGCATGGTGCAAAACAAGATGGAACGGTATGACGATGCCCTGAAGAGCCTCAAGAGTTACCTTCAACTGGTGCCCAATGCCGGGAATACCACGGCTGTCCAGTTAAGGGACTGTCGGAGATATGCAAGTAGTTGATCGATGAGGAAAAGCCAGAGAAACGTGGTGTTGTCGATTTGGATTGGAACGTCTGGCGGCAGTGCATTCTGGCGTGGGAATGAATCCCGGACCGACGGTGTTTTCCCAAATCATGGCTGGTTTGAGCCAGATGGAGTTGGCTCGCGCAGCGGCGCATTTTCCGATGCCGCGAGCATCCCGCTCGTTGAGCCCATACGATCATTTTGCGGCGATGGTGTTCGCGCAGCTGACATTCCGGGAAGGTCTGCGCGGTATCGAGGCGTGTCTGCATATGCGCCCATCGGGCGCCTATCGGATGGGCATTCGTGGGCGGGTGACCCGCACGAATCTGGCCTACGCCAACGATCATCGCGACTGGCGGGTTTTCGCGGAGGTGACCGCCGTGCTGATGCGGCGGGCACAGCGACTGTACGCGGATACACCACCGGCCTTGGGCTTGGAAGCCGACTTGTTCGCGCTGGACGCGACAGTGATCGACTTGAGTCTGGCGATGTTCCCATGGGCTCGCTGGCAGCAATGCAAGGCCTCGGTGAAACTCAACGTGCTGTTGGATCTGCGCGGCGACATTCCCGCTTTCGCCAACTTGTACGAGGGGAAACGACACGAAGTGGCGTCCCTCGACGACATTCCTTTGTATCCGGGCAGCTATTACGTAATGGATCGCGGTCATGCCGCATGCGGCATGACCGCGACTTCCTCCGACTGCACCGCCTGCACCTCGCTGGGGTCTTCTTCGTCACACGCCTGAAATCCAACACCCGCTACTACGTTGCTGCCAGTCGGACCGTGGACGAGTCCACCGGTCTGCGCTGCGACCAGACCATCCGGCTCAACTCGCCGAAGGGCCACACAAGCTATCCAGACTTGCTGCGCCGGATCAGCTTCGTCGATCCCGAGACGGGATTGTGGCTGGTCTTTCTCACCAACCAGTTCGACCTGGACGCCCTGGTCATCGCGCTGATCTACCGGCGTCGTTGGGCCATCGAGTTGTTCTTCCGCTGGATCAAGCAGCACCTGCGGTTGCGGGGATTTTTCAGCACGTCGCCCAACGGCGTGCGGGTCCAGATCTGGACCGCGCTGTCGGCCTATCTCTTGGTCGCCATTGCCAAGCAGCGGAAGCATCTGCCGCTGTCCCTCTGGGGAATTCTGCAAATCGTCAGTATTTCTTCGATGGAGCAAATCCCTATGGGAGAGCTTCTTACGAATATTGATACAAGCAACGAGCATGTCTATATTCCTAAACAGTTGGAGATCAATTACTCATAACTGGACAGCCGTGTCGCCCCCCATAAGATGAAATACCTCACAGACGGAAAAGAATTCGCGACGATGGTCGCTGCCTTTGCCATCGTGGCGCTGTCACTTGCCTTGCCCTCCGCACTCGTTTTTGCTGGCGAAGCAGCGTCGGTCGACGGATTTGTCGGGGTACCATTTGGCTCGAGCCGGCAACAAGTGGCGACCTCGATGGATCAACGAGGCTTCAAGCAAGTGGACGAGGCGACAATAAGCGAGAGAACAAGTTGGGTCGTGTACCGGGGCACCTTTATGGACTTGCCGGCCGATCTGACTTTTAAGTTCGGAGAGGGTGGTTTCTATATAGGTGAAGCAGATTTTGTGTACATGAGAGATCAGGAGATTTTAGTGGCGATGAGTTTTTACCCCGCTTTTAAGAAAAAATTTGTTTTGAAATATGGGAAACCTGACATAGATGACGGACCAGCGGGTGGAGGAGGCGCAATTTCTAGGTGGGACAATTTGCGGTCGGCCGGAAAAACGCCTGTGCCGGCTAGAATTATGCTCTGGGCCGGTGCTGGCAGGCGACTGCGGACATATGGCCTGCCGACCACCAAAGACCTATTTCGTATCGGACTTCTGGTGGTCTATCAGGCGGACATCGTCAAAGACTCTTACTGAAGTGGAATCTTTCACAGTCTAATCCGAGTGAGGACTCTCAACAATAAAGTAGCTCATAAATATGAAGACAAAGAACGTCGCGATAATTATAACAATTCTGCTCTCAGCCTTTTTGGGCGCTGCGGGCGTAAGAGCGGCGGATGCCACGGCAACCGTTGACTGCAAGGAAACCGGCCGGCTGAACGGCCAAGTGCAGTATCAGTATGAGGTGACATTGAGCAACAACACTGCGAAAAAGCTCACCGTTGAGTACGATGTCATTCTTGTTGCGGGCTCGGTTCCGAGCCGGGATCACCGGCATAGTACGCTGCTTAGCCCCAATGAAAAGAATCTGACGGAAACTCACGATGGAGTTATGAGTGCGGAGGGCTGGGACAAGATAACGAGATTTAGAATAGAGTGGACCTCAAGGGAGCTTTGATTTCTGACGCACACAGACGTTGGGCTTCCGCCAGTTTCAACTGAATCGCACCGATCGATCAAACAGGGATATCCTGATGAAAACGAAATTAGCCCATTCGGCGCTGCTGTTGTTGCTGTTTGTTGCAACTGTTGTCTTCGGCCGGCAGCCGGAGGGACGGGATCGCTGCACCGATTGGATCGGGCACTATGGCGGAGGTGTTTCCTACCGTTACTGCAAGACCTATCTTGGAGAAGATCAGTGGTCCCCGGACTACGATTGCTACCAATTCAAGAACGACAGTTCCCACCGGGTAGCTGTTACCTGTTCCCTGATGAAGGGGGACGATTCGTTCGGGTCCCACCAGAGCGAGTTGAACCCGCACGCCAAAGGCGCGCTGGTCGCCCTACCGCCAGGCGTGCGGCTGAAGTCCATCGAGGTGCACCATATAGCGAATTGAGGCCCTTGGTTCGGGATGGTGTGATTGTCCCTCGCCCGTTCCAATACCTTCGTCGCAACTATCCACGGGCAAAGTCCGGGAGGCTGAGGTGGCCTGTTGCTCGGTTTTCTGTTCGTGGCATCTCTGCCGGGGATTGCTTTCTTGGAGAGCCTAACAGTAATGTATCAGGGATGTCTTTCTAAACCAAATCGAACACAAACGTCGTTCATGAATTGCAGAATCAGCTATCGAGGAATTCTCATGTACGCTATGTCCGTTGCATTTGGCTCCAGCCTTAACGCAGCGCCGATTCATGTGGCCGCTGCAGCGGGTGACGTGGCGACTGTTCGGACATTGCTTGCGGGCGCTCCGACCTTGATTGGCGCGAAGGACGACGGCGGGTTGACGCCGCTGATGTCCGCCGTGCGTGGCGGCCAGCGTAAGATGGTGGAATTGCTGCTGCAAAACGGCGCGACGGTGGACGCCAAGAATAACAAAGGTTCCACCCCGTTGTTGTTCGCCGCGGATTTCGGGGATCTTGAAGTCGTGAAGCGACTGTTGGAAAATGGCGCGGCGGTCAATGCCACGAGCGATCTAGGGGCCACACCCCTGATGTGCGCTGCACAAAGAGGACATCTTGAAGTGGCAGCGCTTTTGCTGCAAAAGGCCGCTGCCGTCGATGCCAAGACCACTGAGGGGTTTACCGCGTTCAACTACGCCTCGCAAAACGGCCATCTGGATGTGGCCAGGCTGCTATTGGAAAAGGGCGCGGCGGTCGATTCCAGGAGCAATGCTGGCGCCACACCGCTCATGTCGTCCTCGCACAATGGGCATCTCGAAGTCGTGAGGCTTCTGCTGGAAAACGGAGGGGCCGTTAATGCCAGGGACAACACCGGTTTCACCCCGCTTATGTACGCCGCGCAACGCGGGCATCTTGAGGCGGCAACTCTGCTGCTGAAGAACGAGGCGGCAGTCGATGCCAAGGATAACAGCGGGGTCACGCCACTGATGACCGCCGTGCGTAGCGGCCAGCGTAAGATGGTAGAGTTGCTCCTGCAAAACGGCGCGGCGGTGGAAGCCAAGGAAAGCATTGGTTTTACCCCGTTGTTGTTCGCGGCGGGTCTCGGCAATCTTGATATCGTGAAGTATTTGTTGGAGAAAGGAGCGGCGGTCAATGCCACGAGCGATCAAGGGGCCACACCCCTGATGTGCGCTGCACAAAACGGACATTTTGATGTGGTAGCGCTTTTGCTGCAAAAGGCCGCTGCCGTCGATGCCAAGACCACAGAGGGGTTTACCGCGTTCACTTTCGCCTCGCAAAACGACCATCTGGACGTGGCCAGGCTGCTATTGGAGAACGGAGCGGCTGTTAATGCCAAGGACAACATCGGTTTCACCCCGCTCATGTACGCCGCGCAACGCGGGCATCTTGAGGTGGCAGCGCTACTGCTGAAGAAGGCGGCGGCGGTCGATGCCAAGGACAACGGCGGGTTCACGCCGCTAATGAGCGCCGTGCGTAGCGGCCAACGTAAGATGGTGGAGTTGCTGCTGCAAAACGGCGCGGCGGTGGAAGCCAGGGAAAACTATGGTTTCACCCCGTTATTGTTCGCCGCGAGTTTCGGCGATCTTGGAATCGTGAAGTGTTTGCTGGAGAAAGGAGCGGAGATCGACGGCAAGAGTGGCGAGGGTGCCACGCCGCTCATGTTTGCCGCGCAAGGCGGACATCTCGAAATAGTGCAGTTGTTGTTGGAGAAGGGCGCGAATCCCGCCGCGACGTATCAGGGAAGGACTCCATTGATGTTTGCGGAAGGTGGCGGGCACAATGAGATCGCCGCCTTGCTGCGGAAGGCGGGCACGAAATAGCGGCGGCTGATTTTCCCTTAGTGCCGCTTGCAGTTGTCGGACCCAGTCGACTGTCGCGGGCAGCCCGCGGCAGACACCGAAGACCGAGGGGCGAGAGCGGAGGGCACCGCCAATCAGGGCCCGTATGACCTGACGGACCGGAACTGAGCCATTGCGCTTGAGAGTCTGGGCTCCAAGAAAGGAACCCAGATGCCAAAAGGAAAGAAGCACACGCCGGAGCAGATCGTAGCGATCCTGCGCCGGATAGATGGCGGCGAGTCGGCGCAGGCCGTCTCCCGCGACGTGAACATCAGCGAAGCGACCCTCTACCGCTGGAAGCAGCAGTACGGAGGCATGAAGCTCGACGAGCTGAAGGAGTTGAAGGCCCTGAGGGACGAGAATGCTCGCTTGAAGCGGATCGTCGCCGACCAGGTCTTGAACATCCAAGTGCTCAAAGAGGTGAACTCAAAAAAATGGTAAGCTCGCCGCAGAAACGCCACGCCGCCCAAGGCGTGGTTGCGGCGGGCATATGTTCGAAACGCCAGGCGTGCCGGTATCTTGGGTTGGCGCGCTCCAGTTGGGCCTACACGCCGCGGCCGCCCAAGCCGCGACAGGTGCAACTGCGCGACGGCATCGCCGCGCTCGCCGTGCGCCATCCTCGGTTTGGCTACCGGCGCGCGCATGAAATGCTTCGCCGGCAGGGGCTGAGCTGCAATCTGCGCACCGTGCAGCGGATTCGCCGTGATCTGGGCCTGGGCATCAAAGGGCCTGCGCGACGCCCGAAAGTGCCGGTGCGGCCCGATGCGAAGGTCAAAGCGACGGCGGTCAACGACGTCTGGTGTATCGACGTCGTCTTCGACACCACCCAGGGCGGCAACACGGTGAAATTCCTGACGATGATCGATGAGTACAGCCATTACTGCCTGGATATCGTCGCCAGTCGTCGGCTTGGCGCTCGCGATGTCGTCGCGGCGCTGGCCAGTCTGATCGAGCTGCACGGCGCACCGGGCCACTTGCGCTGCGACAACGGGGCGGAGTTCATTGCCGGGCTCCTGCAGGAATGGCTGGCGCTGGCCGGCGTCAAGACCCGCTTCATCGAGCCCGCCAGTCCTTGGCAGAACGGAATCAACGAGAGCTTCAATGGCCGCTTCCGCGATGAATGCCTCAACCGCGAACTGCTCGCCAATCTCCTCGAAGCCAAGTGCGTGGCACGCGCCTTCAGGGACGAATACAACGACATCCGCCCACACAGTACCATCGATTACCGTTCGCCCAGCGAATACCGCCGCGAACTCCTGAACCAAGCTCCAGACTCCGGTCAGGCCCGCAGAGCCGGGCCTTCCCTCCGTCTGGAGCTTGCTGTTGTTCCCACCACCAACCACAACCTGAACTGAGATCAACAAACTGCCCAGACTCTCACGTCGGGTGGCTCAAGAAAGTCAGTCCGGTCACGTACTTGGCGGCCATCCCCAATATTGTGCTCAACGCCCAACCCTCGAAAGGACCCGGCGCACTGGCCTCCAGCGCCGAGTCTCAGGTCTTTCTCGAAAACGCGCTGACCAGTTGAGAAAATCGAAGTAATCTTCTGGTGCTGGCGCCGAATGTCCACCCCAGCGATCAAGAACGGCTGAGTATGGATGTATCGCCGAACTCCTAACGCCTCTTTGGTCTTCGGCGTCGACAGAGCGGACAAATGGCAACGAGAAGGTCGTGCCAAGATTTGCCACGGATTTGCCAGAAACGTATTTCTGCCTTGTCTTAATTATAACTCGTTACATCTTTCTTCTTGTTCTATCTCACTGCTAAACAACTTAAAGCGCGCTCCACGAAGCTTTTCTGTTGTCGGGTAATCTGAGGTTCGAGTCCCCCCCTGGGCACCAGCCTTCGCCAAGCCTACGGCTGGCAGGCCAGCGAACGAAACCCGGGGCGAAGGCTGCCCGCCGCAGGCCCGGCTGAGGCGGGCATTACCCTTGGAACGCAGTCTGGGCAGGTAAGCTCGAGGGGGAGATTTGTGGATTGAGATTGATCGGGGGAGGAAGCTTCGCTGGTCGCCGCATCCAACCCCTATGCACTACGTTTACCTGATCCAGAGCGCAAACGAACGCGGTCATCACTACGTTGGGCAAACCGGAAACCTCAAAGCGCGGATGGTCGAGCACAACGCCGGGAAATCGACGCACACCGCTCGCTATCGACCGTGAAACCTCGTTTGCTACCTTGGGTTCGCTGAAGAGCGGAGAGCCCTCGAATTCGAATGTTATCTGAAGAGCGGCTCCGGAAGGACATTCCTTCGGCGTCATCTCATTTGAGGTTATCCAGCCTTCGCCAAGCCTACGGCTGGCAGGCCAGCGAACGAAACCCGGGACGAAGGCTGCCCGCCGCAGGCCCGGCGGAGGCGGGCATTGCCCTTGGAACGCGGTCTGGGCAGGTAAGCTCGAGGGGGAGATTTGTGGATTGAGATTGATCGGGGGAGGAAGCTTCGCTGGTCGCCG
>Ga0265316_10000340_pt1 | contig 52490 bp, 61 predicted proteins | sample 4522metaG_FD_202092 | JGI IMG/M metagenome (GOLD analysis project Ga0265316, IMG submission 202092) | Rhizosphere microbial communities from Carex aquatilis grown in University of Washington, Seatle, WA, United States - 4-5-22 metaG | ecosystem: Host-associated > Plants > Roots > Rhizosphere >... | reverse complement strand
TCAGGCACAACTTGTCGCCCTTCATTTCGACCAAGCCGTACTCGCCGAGGGCCTCAAACTCAGCGGGGTACGACTGCTCGGGGGTCTCCCCGAATTCGCCCTGGTAGCGCGAAAAGTCTAACGTTCCCAAGAGGAAACTGTAGATGATGAATCTTCTCTTCAGCTCGTCTGAGCCAAAGAAGAAGGCTTCGAAAGGAATCCCTTCCGCGAAATCGGCTTCGATATACGCGTCAATAATTCCTTTGGTCGGGCCGCGGCGCATTTTGTACGGCTGGGCGTAACTTACCGTCGGAGCGTAGCTCCTGGCTCCGGAACCGAGGCCGAGAGTGCAAACCCCCTCGAATTCGAGGATCTGCTGCTTGTAGGTCGAGTTACCACCAACGAGCGAAAACCTGACACTACTTTCCCACTGGTAGCCGTTTTCGGCCAGGATCCTGCACGCCTCGTGGAATAATTCGTACTTTTCTTCCCCGGAGACGTGCCCGCCTGGCACGATTTTCTCCATACCCGTCAGTTCGCGAACGACTAAAGGGTAGAGATTGATGGTGGAAGATTTTGGCGAAAGGCTGATGACCGTCATGAGGTTCTTGATCATTGCCTCCATGTTCTGGCCGGGCAGACCGTAAATAATGTCCACGTTCGTGTTGAGTCCTGCCTCGCGGGCGAGCCTGTATATGTCCAGAATTCGCGCTGAGTCGGACTCCCTGTTCATAACCCTCAAGTCGCCGTGGTCCAGACTTTGAACGCCCATACTAATCCTCCGAAAACCCATTTCCCTCAGGCCTCGGAGATATTCCTCGTCCAGCAAGTACGGCAAGCACTCGATAGAAGGCTCGATTTCGCTGTTCCAGCTGGGGAAGACCTGTTTGAGCCGGTCGACAATCCTGCCGAGTTGCTTGAGGCTAAGGTAATTGGGTGTACCGCCGCCGAAATACACGGAAACGATTTCCGGGTTATTAAACAGCGGACGGTAACTTTCAATCTGGCGAATTACGGCGTCTACGTACATGTCGGTGTAGTCCTGCATCCCGCCCTGATCCTTTGTGCCGACTGGTATCAAGAACAGATTGCAATAAGTGCAACGAGTTTCACAGAACGGAACGTGGACGTAGAGGTTGAGCTTGTCCGGCGCTTCTTTCCAGACACTCGTCATGTCCAGTTTCTCGAACAGCCGGTAAGCTTTTTTGTGGGGGTAGGTGTAAACATACCCTGGCCATCTGCTGGCCTCGATTTGCTGTGAAATGGTTTGCATTAACGACATATTCCTCTCCTAGGCCGCGTCTTTCAACAGCCGCATCAGTACATTTAAGGTCTCCACTTGCTGAGTTTGCTCGTTATGCATCACATCAGCTATGGTGATAAACTCATGATCCAAATCTTCTTCTGTTGGGCTGGAAATGACATCCAGCGTTTGCTCGAGTGACAAGCCGTCCCTATCCATAATTCTTTGAATTTGAACGGCCTTGGAACAGCTACAATGAATTAGAAGGCAAGAGCCGAACAGCTCTTTCATCCGCTGAAAAGTTTCCGGGTGCCTGCACCCTTCCACTATCAGATTGCCTTTCCAATTGATTTCCGGCGAGTTCGCCACAAACCAATCCATTGCACCGTAGTTACCAACGCAGGCGACAATTTGCCTGCTCTTCTCGTGCAAAGCTTCCCTCGTGGGTTCTGTCCCGCCTTTTCTCAAGTTCTCCCTCATGATCTTACCGAAGGAGACAACCTGAATTCGAAAATGGCGCGACAAGGTCTGTGCGAGAGTAGTTTTGCCGGCAGCTATCTTTCCAGAAATGCATATTTTGACTGGCATAAACTTTATCCATCCTCGAATACAAATTGTTAAGGTGCCGGGTTTCGTCCAAATACATCCTTTTCTATCAAGTAAGAGGGTTTAAATTTATTAAACCCTAATGTCTGATAAAAACAAACCAGGGACAATTATTTAAGATTTGCGTTAACGACTAACCATTTATGGTACACCTTCTGCCTTTTGGTCGTCAAGAGCTTAAATAAAAGGATTTTTTATCTGCATTTATCGACTTCGTCCATAATGTCTTTAAAAGGCAAAGAAAAGGTGTCAGGAGCCTTTTTTGGGTCTGCCGCGAGGTTTTAGAGTTGAGTTTAAACCTAACTTTTCCGCCATTAAAGTTACCCAAGAAGCGCTTCCTAACGGTTTACCTTTTTGCACGGAATGACGGATATTTTTAATAAGATCTTTATCTTCTTTATCGTTAACTAATTTTAAATAATTTTTATCCGGCGATATTGGCCAAGGACTTAAAAGCTTTTTTTGTTCTTCCGTTCCCCTTTCCCGAATCCACAAGCTCCCCCATCGCCAATCTTCGGCTTTATCCACTAACCCCGCTCGCAATGGATTTCTTTCCACATAGCGGCATAGCTGAATAAAATATTCGTCTTTTTCCACAGGAAAAGACTTGAACCTTCCCTGATACAAATGGCCATAACCGACTTTATGATAATGCTCGTGCCAGCGCTGGGCATGAGTCATTGTCAACCATGCCATAAATCTGGATAAATCACCATCACTAAAAGGTTGTAAAACCATATGCCAGTGATTTGGCATTATGGTAAACGATAAAATTCGTATCGGATGTTTTTCTTTTGCTTGTTCTAAAATCTCTTCAAATGCTTCATAATCTTTATCTTTCCGAAAAAGCGTTACCCGGCCGTTAGCGCGATTAATAACGTGATAAATAACACCTCCTGTTGTCTGCCTTAAAGCCCTGCCCATAAATAATGGCTCCTGACACCTTTTTACAAAAGATGGCCATTGCAATATAGCAATGGCCATCTTTGTGGCTCTCAATTAAAATTTTACTTTTTATTTCAACGCCGCGTCTATGGCTTTTTCAAAGGCCGAGATTGGCTGGGCGCCGACTATGGCTACGCCGTTTACAAACACGGTGGGCGTGCCGGATACGCCGTAGCTTTTACCCGCGGCGGTTTCATTAAGCACTTCCAGCTTGTATTTGCCGCTGTCCAGGCACTGGTTAAACTGCGCGGTATTTAAGCCCACGGCCTGGGCAAACTGTTTTTGATGGTCGGCTGTGGCCCAACCCGAGCCTTCCTGCCCCTGGTTGCTGAACAAATAATCGTGATACTGCCAGAACCTGTTCTGGTCAGCCGCGCAGTGGGTGGCCTCGGCCGCGGTATTGGAATCCGGACCCAAAAAGGCAAAATCCTGATAAAAGAATCTAATTTTGCCGGTCTTTACGTATTTTGCGTATAACTCCGGCCAGACGCCGCTAAAAAATTTTTCGCAAAAAGGGCACTCGTAATCGGCATACTCCACCACCGTAACTTTGGCGCTACTGGCGCCCAAATAAGGCGTCGTGGACTTTAAGGCAATTTTCACCAGCGCGCCCGGAGCTGACGGAGCCTGGGAAGGCGCGGCGGCCGAAGGCTGTTGGGCAGGAACGAGTCCGGCGGCGGCCTGAGCCGCCATTTTTTGGCTAATGCTCTGCGCCGCGGAAAGCGCGGTGTCCAGCCCTGCTCCCGCTTTTTTAACAACATAAAGCGCGGTGCCGGAAATTATAACTGCCGCTATTATTACCGCCGCGCCCAAAACATAGGCCGGGTAATCAAAATCTTTATTGCGGGTCTTCTGGCCGACATCGGCTTGCTGATTTTCTTGATTTATCATTTTTATAATTATTTCAATTAATTTTATACTTGATTCAAGTATATTATCTAATTTGCCGTTTGTCAAAAATTTGTCAAACAACAAAATCCCCCAAAACCCATGGTGATGTTTTTTCACGGCCGCGTAAAAACATCACCATACTAACTTTAAATACTGCGTTTGGTTATTCCAATTCCTTTACCCGGCCAAAGCCGATGGAATCCCTAAAGACCCTGCCAGCAGACATCATTTTGGCGCGCAGGATGGTGAACTCGCCGTATTTGTCGTTAATTTTATCCAGGGCGGATGTTAGCCGCTTTTGCCGATCCGCGTCTCCAAACAAACTTAACTGGTTAACGTAAGGTTTGAGGCCGGCAACCGTAATGCCGATTAGTTTAAATTCCGATGATTTCCGTAACAGCCCCTCGTAGACATCGGCGGCCTCCAAAAATATTTCACGGCCGTCCCGCAAAAAATATCCGAGCTTTAGGCTCTTGCCAAAACCCACATAGTCTTTATCATAAAAATAAAAATGGATGATGTTGCCCATTAAATTTTTCCGCCTCAAACGGCGGCCGACCATTTCGCACAATTTATAAAGCACGGGCAAAAAAAATTCCGGCTTGCGGAATTCCCGCGGCAAAGTATACATATGCCCCATGGATTTAATTTCTTGATCCTGGCAGACAGGCGCTTTCCAGGTTCCCTCCAGCTGGCCAATATTATAAAGATGATGCCCCATAATATTGCCAAATCTGCTAACCAAATGACTTTGGGGAAAATCGCGCAAATCTTTAAGCGTCTTAATGCCCAGGGCGTTTAAATTTTTTTCCTGCCTCCGCCCGATACCGGGAATATCTACGAGTTTGAGCTGATGATAAAGGTCTTCTTTGGTAAACCACAAGGGGAATCCTTGTGCCGCACAAGGATTCCCCTTGTGGGCAACGATTACCAACCCATCCGGCTTTTGCATATCGGATCCGATTTTCGCCAGCAGTTTATTTTCGGCCAGTCCGACACTGCACCTAAGCCAATCCCCAACCTCGGTTTTAAACCGACGCTTAATTTCTTTGGCAATACGGACAGCTTCCGCGAAGGGATCAACTGATTCTAATTGTGTCATCCCGACCGAGGAGGAGTGCATCCGACGACGAGCGGAGGGATCCCTTACACCTTGATTATCGACAGGGTAATGATTAAGGGATTCCTCCACTCCCTCGGCTGCACTCGGTCGGTCGGAATGACAAACGACTGTTTTTCTGATATTACAAGCTTTCGTCAAATCCGCGAACACCTCGTCTATACTGTAAACCTCCACGGCCGAAGTGTAATCGGAAACCACCTTTACCATCCGGCGGTTAAAAAACCGGTAGCGCTCCGGCCGCGTGGGCGTTAAAATAATCTTCGGATAAAGCTTGCGCGCCTCCCACACCGGCGTACCGGTTTTTATGCCCCACTTTTTGGCCTCCACGCTGGCCGCAATAATAATCCCGCCCAAATGCTCACAAACTCCCACCGGCTTTCCGCGCCACGCCAAATTATCCTGCTGTTCAACAGAGGCAAAATAACTGTTCATATCCAAGTGCATAATAATGTTTTGCATAACTGATAATTGTTAATTGATAACTAATAACCCCGTGTTATAAATTATCAATTAACTATTATTTGTTATTGCTATAGTATACGTTTGTTCACCTTATGTCAACAACAAAAAACAGCAATCGCCGATTGCCGTTTTTTTAAAAGCTCTCCCCTGCCCCTAATGCTTCGCGTGCATTTGATGCCGAACGTGGATATGCCTCATTTTATGCAACACCAAAAGCGAGACATCCATAACCAGCAGTCCGAACCAATATTGGGAGGTGTAAAAAATAGCCATACCGGTAAAAGGGGTGGTAAAAATCAAATCCAAAAGCAAATCCCCCAGCGTCCAGACGACAACCAAAATAAAGGCTTCCAAAAAAGTAATGGGGCCAAACCGCCGCGCCAGAGCCGTGGTAATTATAATTATGGCCGCCCAAAATACAACCTGCTGAAGCCCCGGGTTATCAAAAATCTGATGCTCAAAAAAGTAGCCTTTGAGCAGGGTAAAAAACAGGGCCTGTAAAATAAAAATTGCTAAAAACTTTTTTGGGGTCATTGGGTTAGGGGATTAGTTGCGAGTTGTTAGTTGCGAGTTGCGAGTCTACGAACTACAATCTATCAACTAAAAACTCGCAACTCGCTACTAATCACTCTACACACCGCTTAATTTCTTCGGCGCTTTTTTGCGCACCACCCGCCGCTTTATGGGACGGGGCCGGACTTCCAGCTGGGAGCTGGCCGCGCTTTTGGCCAAGTCTTCCAACTGCCACAAATTTTCCTCAAGATGCTCTTTAACGCGCGCCATCCGGCCTTCCAAAACTTCCGGTCTGTAACCAAAAAAATACTTGGTGCTTAAATGATGCACAAAACCGCGGTGGCTTTTTTCCTCGTAAACTCTTCCAAACCAGTAAAGTCCCAGCCAAATGCCATACCACGCGCCCAGCATCAAAACAATTGTCAGGCTAAAATATTCAATGGCCAAAAACTGTTCGTAAGTCATCCCCGTGGTCACCACGCCTATCCCCAGCATATAAATGTAAATAAAAAATAAAGCGCGGTGGATAATCAAAAACAAAAGCACCCCCAAAAGCGAAGTTAAAAAAAGATACAAAGACTTTTTTACCATATGATTTTTGTTTCGGTTAAATTTTTTGTATTTATATTATAGGATAGTTTTTAAACTTAAGCAAGTTTCTCTACTAAATACGAAAGGAAGCTAAATACTAAACCACAAGCCATCCGAACTTAACAAGTTTAGTATTTCACTCCTTTTAGTATTTAGTAGTGCTACGCTATTTCGCGCTAAGTATGCTTTTTTTGTAGCTATCAAGATTATCCAGCGCCACGCCCGTGCCTTTGGCTACACATAAGAGCGGCTCTTCGGCTACGAAGCAGGGAACGCCCACGCTTTGGGCTATAAAATGATCAAGGTTGCGCAGGAGCGCGGTGCCGCCGGTCATAATCATACCTTTGTCTATAATATCGGACGCCAGTTCGGGAGGCGTATCCTGAAGCACGGTTTTTACCGCCTTGGCAATTTCCATAAGTTCCTCGGTGATGGCCTGGACTACTTCGTTGCCGGCCACGGTCACGGTTTTGGGCAGGCCGGAGATCATATCCCGACCCTTAATTTGCATTAGTTCTTCCTCGCTTAAAAGGACGGCACTGCCGATGGTAATTTTTATTTCTTCGGCCGTGCGGTCGCCAATGGCCAGGCCGTGCTTTCTGCGCACAAAATCTATAATGGCCTGATCCAGCCGGTTGCCGGCCACGCGCACGGAGGTGGAGTTAACAATGCCGCCGAGCGAAAGGACCGCCACGTCCGTGGTGCCGCCGCCGATATCTATAACTAAATTGCCGCGCGCTTCGGCAATGGGAATGCCCGCGCCAATAGCCGCGGCCACGGTTTCTTTAATGACGTAAGCGCCCTTGGCGCCGGCGGCCATAGCCGCGTCAACCACGGCGCGCCGCTCCGTGGAAGTAATTCCGCCGGGAACGCTAATCATTACCTCGGGCCGGAAAAAGCGGATGTTGCCCAAAGCTTTGTTTATAAAATAGCGGAGCATAGCTTCGGTTACGCGGTAGTCGGCAATCACACCGTCCTTCATCGGCCTTGAGGCCACAATGGTTTCCGGCGTGCGTCCCAGCATTTCCTTGGCTTCCTGGCCCACGGCCAAAACGCGGTTGTCATCCAAAGAAATGGCCACCACTGTTGGTTCATTTATAATAATCCCCCGCCCCGGCACGTAAACCAAAGTGTTGGCCGTGCCCAGGTCTATGCCTATTTTAGTTTCAAACATAAGAGTTGGCAGAATGAAACATGAAAGATGAAGCATAAAGCATGGCCACCATCCGTGTTTCATGTTTTATGCTTTATGTTTCAAAACTCATTATACCAAAATCCCCTATGTTGTCATAGCCCCTAAAATTAGGCTATAATTAACCCAATATGACCAAAAAAATCCGCTATTCGCTTATTGCCGTTGGCTTTGTGTTTTTTCTCATTGCCGCGCCTTTAATTGTGCTTTATGTCCGCGGCGTGTCTTACGATTTTAAAACCAAAAACTTTGTTAAAACCGGAATTTTGGCGGTTCAAAGTTCGCCGAGCGACGCCGAGGTTTTTTTGGATGGCAAGTTAAAACTAAAAAAGCAGGGCGACATTCGCTTTCTTTTGCCCGCCGAATACCAGGTCAGCTTAAAAAAAGATGGTTACTTTGATTGGACAAAAAGGCTGACCATACAGGCCGGCCAGGTAACCTGGGCCAGCCCGTCTTTTGGAAATATTAATTTATTTTTAAAAAATCCGCCTTCAAAAAATATCGCCGATGGAGTTACGGATTTTTACGGCCAAAACGGAAATTTTATTTATTTAGTCCCCGGCACCTTAACGGTATCTTCTTTAAACAATCCGGACAGCCGTTATATTTATCCTCTGCCGACAAATATTGACGCAATTGCCGCCGAAGACGATTCGGGAAAAAACTTTGCGTTGACTGATTCCCTAACCGCTTCGGATTCTGCCCCGACCCTGCTGATTTTTAACCGCGACTCCGGAAAATCTATTGACATCAGCCCGATGTTCGCCGCTATGCCAAAAATCCAGTTTGGCTCAAACGGCGGCTTTTACGCCTTAAGCCAGGGCAGTCTGTATTCCATTGATCTACAAAATAAAACCAAAACCGCGCTGTTTTCCGGCGTCAGCGATTTTTACTTTCAGGGCGGCTCGCTGTATTTTACGCAAAAAAAGGGCCAAACCGAAACTCTGCTGGCCAGCCAGGATCCTTTTTCCGACAGCCAAGTTTTGCTGGCAGGCCTGCCCCAGTTTGCCGAGGCTAATTTGTTTGTGACTTTTGAAAAAGAAGTTCTTTTACTGGGCGATGGGCGGCTGTATTTGGTTAATTCCGGAGCGCGGAACATTGCCGACAATGTTTCGGCTTTTAGCTTTAATCCGGCGGACTCTGTTTTGTCCGTAATCCATTCCGGCGAGCTGGACTATTACGATCCGGCGGCCGCGAATTTGGATTTTGTCACAAGGAGCAGTGAGCCGCTCGCCAATCCGCGGATTTTGACCGGCGTGGGCAACGCTTTTTATTTACAGGGCAACAAACTTATGGCAATTGAGCTGGACGCGCGCGACAGCCAAAATCAATACCAGCTTTACCAAGGCGCTGATATTAAAAAATTTTTTGTTGACGACGCCGGAAAAAATGTTCTGGTTTTGGACGGCGGCGCTTTAAAAAGTTTGGTGATTAGATAACCATGCCAAAGGTGCTCTTTGACATCGAAAATTACAAATGTCAAAGAGCACCTTTGGCATTTTGATATCGGCCAAACACTATCATACTACTGTGTATGATAGTGTTTGGCCGATTTTAAATTTTAAATTCCCGCGTCTATTGCTTCGTTTACCAGTTTATCCGCCTCTTTATTTTGCTCTCTTGGAACGTGATGAAATGTCACGTTTTTAAAATGCCTGATAAGCATCAAAACTTCGCCGGCCAATAATTTTAAGGTCGGCTCTTTTATTTTATACCGCCCCTGCATTTGCCGAACTATAAGCTCAGAGTCCATCCGGATTTCAAGAACGACTGTTCCCTTTCCCTCCCCCTCTGGGGGAGGGATTAAGGGAGAGGGTGTATTTGAAATTTGAAATTTGAAATTTGAAATTTCCTGCGCCTTTTGTAGCGCAAGAATTAATGCCTTGTATTCCGCCACGTTATTCGTGGCCTCGCCGATATACTGTTTGTATTCGCCGATGATTTGTTCCGCTTCATCGCGGATTACCGCGCCAATCCCCGCGGGTCCGGGGTTGCCGCGCGCGCCACCGTCGGTGTTGATTATCAGTTTATTCATTATAATAGTTTAATTTTAAAATTCGAAGCACAAAATCCGAAATTCGAAACAAATCCAAATATATAAATTATAAATTCAAAACCCCGGATGTCCCCGTTTAAATATTTGGCATTTAAATTTAAATATTGTTTCGGATTTCGATATTAGGATTTCGAATTTTGATATCAATAATTTTTAACTTCACCAAATTGTTCCCGTTCCAATTATCCTCAATCAACTCCCCCGCGACCTCTACAGTATCCCCTATTTTTGAATTTTTGGCAAAATCCGGCGCGTTAAACATAATGCCGGCGATAACCTTATCTTTTTTTGTCATTGCGAGGAGCCCAGCCTGCCCGACGAAGCCTTGGCGAAGTTGGGGGCTTTGGCTGGGCGACGAAGCAATCTTTTCCTCAAATAAGATTGCTTCGTCGGATGCACTCCTCGCAATGACATCGTTATTTATTTTAAATTGCAACTGTAAATGCTGTGCCTGCTTGCCGACCAGACGGACAGATGTGACCGTGAGATTAGTAATCAAAAACTTCGGCGCGACATTATCCACACCAAAAGGCTCAAGTTGTTTTATTAACTGAACACTGCCCACTGAACACTGCCCACTGCTTAGTTCCGCTTCCAGCTCCAAAACTTTTTCGGATTTTTCCTGGCCGATGTTCCGCTCGGCGTATGTTAAAAGCTTTTGGTAAAAACCTTCAAACTGCTCGGCGCGCAAACTCAAACCCGCGGCCTGTTTATGGCCGCCGAATTTGGAAAGATGCTCCGAAGAAAATTTTAAAGCTTCCAAAATATTAAACTCGCCGGCGGTTCTGGCCGAGCCGGTGCATAATTCGTCCGTCCTCTCCAACACAATCGTTGGCTTATAAAATTCCTCGGCCAATTTTCCGGCTACCAAACCCATTATGCCCTTGGGCCAGCCCTCGCCCACCAGCGCCAAAACCTTGCGCTCTTTAAGCAGTAAAACTTTTTCCCTGGCCTCGCTTAAAACCGACGCGGTCATTCCCTGGCGCCGCGCGTTTATGGCTTCCAAATTCCGCGCTTTTTCCGGCGCGAGATTTGGATCTGTTTCCATTAAAAGATCCAAGGCGATTCCGGCGTGCTCCAGCCTGCCCGCGGCATTCAACCGCGGCGCAATAATAAAGCCAAGCGTGTAGGTGTCTAACGGTTTAATCAACGTGCCCTCAATCAGTCCGGCCGATTCCATTAGCGCGCGCAAGCCAATCCACTTTGTTTTTGCCAAAACTTTTAAACCATATTTTACCAATATCCGATTTTCACCCATAAGACTGTGGCAGTCCGCAACTGTTCCGATGGCAACAAGGTCAAGAAGCCATTTTTCCCAACCATGTTTAATCTGTGCCCCTGTAGGGTAGGGTCGCGACCCTACCCTACCAGAGGACAAAATCCCGCACGCCAATTTAAAAGCAACTCCCACGCCCGTAATTTCGCGGTATGGGTAATTGTCATTAGGATTTTTTGGGTTTATTAGCGCGTAAGCTTTTGGGGGTTCGCCGATAATTTCGTGGTGGTCGGTAATAATTAAATCAATATTATTTCGCGCGCAAAATTCCGCGGCGTCGGTAGAGTTGGTGCCGCAGTCAACGGTTATGATTATCCTTGATCCATTATCCTTGATCTTTGACAATGCATCAAGATTTACGCCGTAGCCTTCGGTAAAACGATCGGGAATATAAGACGCAACTTCCACTCCCAAATATTTAAAAGTCTGCGCCAAAACCGCGTTGGCGGTTATGGCATCCGCGTCATAGTCGCCGTAAACGCAAATTTTTTCTTTTTGATCTATCGCCCGCCAAATCCTTTCCACGGCCTTTTCCATATCCTTAAACAAAAACGGGCTGTGCAAATTCTCATACTTTGGCTCCAAAAAATCGGCAATCTCTTCCTTATCCTTCAGCCCCCGGTTAAACAACAACTGAGCCATAAAGTGGTTTACCCCCTCTCCCTCTGGGAGAGGGTCGGGGTGAGGGTGCAACTTCAAAATGCTGATGATTTTCTCCCCCGCATCATCCTCCACCTTTGTTTTTATTTTCCAAATCCTTGGCATATAGCTTATTTTATCAGCAATCCCCAAATAAAAAAAGCCCCGATTGGGCCTATAAAATAAATCTCCCGCCGCTGTATTCGTCCCCTCTACGAATACAGCGGCGGCTCGCGGAAGCTTACTGCTTCTGCTTGTCGTTAGTGACGGAGGCCGTGGTGCGACGTGGTGATGTGGGGCCGCACCACCATAGTCTCCATAACACCATCCCTCTTGAAAATGGTGTAGGAGACCCGGGGCACCGTAATCCCCCCGGTCCACACCAAGTGCGGAATCCCCGTCTCCTCGCCGGCAGGCCTGTTGGGGTTGAGAATCTGCAACAACCCCTCGTATACCTGGTTGTCGTTAAGCCCCGACAACACAGTGTCAAATACCGCCGCCGCCGCGCATATCCTGCTTCCGCTCGGAACCTGCTTCATCAGCGCGTCCCGGTCTTTCTTGCCGGTGGCCTCGTCGTCCTTCCATACGACCCAGACACAGGGGTAACGACCCGGGCGGTCGGATAAGTACTCATAGGCCGGAGTAACAACGGCCTTGCCCGTCACGAACAGCGGGACGTAGCGACCCACCTGCTCGGCGGCAGGACTTGCGACCGACAGGACGAGGCCTGCCAACACGACCAACAAAAAGGTGAGCGTCTGTTTCATTCTGTATTCCTCCTAAGAAATACCCATAACTATAGCCTATTTATTAATTTATGTCAAGGGTAGGGCGGGCAAAAAAAGCTCAAAATTAAGAGGAATTTTAAAATAAAAATAAAAAAATCCCGCTTTTAGGGCGGGATTGCTAATTTAGATCAAAACTAATAAATTACCCCGTAGCAAGAGCTACGAGGTATTGCACTGCGTCACCCTCCCCTAGCCCCTCCCCTCAAGGGAGGGGAAACTGCAGGGACACACCGGAGCAAAACACGAGAGAATCTTTTTCATTACAAACTTTCAGCGCTTCTTTGGCACATCGTCAAAATCCTCAAGCAGGCTTTGGCCGGTCATTTCCTGTGGCTTGGGCAGGCCAAAAAGCTCTAAAATTGTGGGTGCGACGTCGGAAATTATGCCGGCCGGCACGCGCGTGGCCAAAAAAGAATAATCATGGTCAAAAGGCTTGGAAAATTTAAACTCATTGGCCGCCAGCAAAAACGGCACAGGATTGGTAGTGTGATCTTTGTCTATGTCGCCGGTTTTCATATTTATCATCTGTTCAATGTTGCCGTGGTCAGCCGTAACTATAAGCGCCGCGTCGGCCAGCAGGCAGGCGTCCAGAATTTTTTTTAGGCACTGGTCAATAAATTCCACGGCCTGGATACCGGCCTGCAGGTTGCCGGTGTGGCCGACCATATCGGTGTTGGCAAAATTGGCCACAAAAAAATTGGTCTGGGTTGAGGTTATTTGTTTGGTTAAAATTTCCGTTAATTTTCCCGCGGACATTTCCGGATGGTCGGAATAATTATGCGCGTTGTTTTCGGGGCTGGTGACAATTTCCCGCTCCTCGCCCGAATACTTTTCCGTAACCCCGCAGTTAAAAAACGCGGTCACGTGAGCGTATTTTTCGCTCTCGGCAATATGAAACTGCGTCATTTTTTTATTTGATATAACTTCGGCCAGATTATTTTTTAAGCTTACATGCCCGAACGCCGCCTTGGCCGGCAAATCCGGCGCGTATTGGGTCATGGTGGCAAAATATAAATTCTGCAAAGGTTTTGGCGGCCTAAATTCCGGCGGCAAAACATCGGGCTGGACAAAAGCGCGGGACAGCTGGAGCGCGCGGTCAGACCGGAAATTTATAAAAATTACGGAATCGTTGTCGCTGATTTTACCCACCGCCTGGCCGCCTTCGTCCACGATTACCGTGGGCTTTATCATCTCGTCAAAAATCTGCGCCTGATAGCTTTTTCTTACCGCTTCCTCGGCCGAACGCGCGGTTTCACCGAGGCCGTCAACCAAAGCCCGGTAAGTCATCAGCGTCTGGCCAAAATGCCCGCCGCGGTCCATAGCGTAAAAACGCCCCGTGACGCTGGCAATTTTTCCCACTCCAACGCGGTCAATTCTTTGATACAATTTTTCCAAAGACTGCGGCGCGATTTTTGGGTCCGTGTCGCGTCCGTCGGTAAACATATGAATAAAAACTTTTTGCTGGCCTAGTTCAGCGGCCATGCCGAGCAGGGCGTAAAGATGCTCGTCAAAACTGTGCACGCCGCCCGGGCTGACCAGCCCCATTAAATGCAAGGCCGAGTGATTATTTTTGGCGTGGTTAATAGCCTCAATAAAAACCGGGTTTTTAAAAAACTCGCCGCTTTGGATGCTGGCGGTAATACGCGGCAAATCTTGGCCCACAATCCGGCCGGCGCCCAGGTTTAAATGCCCCACCTCGCTGTTGCCCATCTCTCCCCAGGGCAAACCCACCAAAGGCCCCGAGGCCTGCAGAGTCAGCGCCGGAAAATTGCCGACTATAAAATTTAAATTCGGCGTTTTGGCGCGCGAAATGGCGTTGCCATGCCCGGCCGGCGCCACGCCAAAACCATCCAGAATTACAAGCGCTACTTTTTTGTATATTTTATGTTGCATTTGCAATAAAATGAAATTAGGAAATTAATGAAATTGCGAAATTATGGCGTCTTGCCTTAATTTCTTAATTTCCCTATTTCATTCAAAATTTTTATTTTGAATATTATTTCAGACGTTCTTCTATTTCCAGCAACCGATTATACTTTGCCAATCTCTCCCCGCGGCATGGCGCGCCGGATTTTAAATATTCCGCATTAACCGCCACGGCTAAGTCAGACATAAAATTGTCCGCTGTCTCGCCGCTACGATGCGATATTATTATTTTAAAATTATTTTTTTGGGCCAGCTTAATGGTTTTTAAAGTTTCGGTCAGCGTCCCAATTTGATTAAGCTTGATAATAATTCCATTGGCTAAACTTTGCTGAACGCCCATTTGGAGCCGGCTGATATTGGTGCAAAATAAATCATCGCCAACGGCTGTTGTCTTAGCACCCAGATTTTGCATCAGAAGTTTCCAGCCCAAAAAGTCATCCTGCTCGCAGGCATCCTCCAAAATTTCCAAATTATACTTATCCAGCCACTTTTTATAAAACTTCCACATTGTCGCGGAGCTGAATTTTTCCTTTGACGCCTTCATTACATACTGACCGGATTTCTTGTCATAAAATTCGCTGGATGCCACGTCCACGCCCATGCGAAAATCAATACCGAATTTATAGCCAGCGGTTTTCATCGCGTTCTCCAGATATTTAAACGGCTCCTCGTTGGTTTTTAATTTTGGCGCGAACCCCCCTTCATCGCCAACGGCCACTGTAAGCCCCTTGGCCGCGAGCTGAGTTTTAAGCACGTGATAAACTTCGGCGCCCATACGAAGTTTTGTGGCAAAATTTCCCTTTTGAGGAATAATAAAATACTCCTGAATGTCCAACCCCGAATCCGCGTGCGCTCCGCCGTTTATAACGTTAAAAAGCGGCGTGGGCAAACTATAGGTTTCCCTCCCCCTCTGGGGGAGGGCTAGGGTGGGGGTTTTATCTTCCGATGACAAATACACCTCCCTCAAATACTCATACAACTCCATTTTCTGGCATTTCGCGGCCAAGCGAGCCGAGGCTAAAGAAACTGACAATATCGCGTTGGCGCCCAGTTTAGCCTTGTTGTCCGTGCCATCCAAATCAATCATAGTCTGATCAATTCTCTCCTGATCCCCTGCCGATATTCCCTTTACCGCCTTAAAAATCTTTTCTTCCACATTCCTGCAGGCCTTAAGCACGCCCTTGCCCCCGTACCGCTTTTTATCCCCATCCCGCAGTTCCAAAGCCTCATGCACCCCCGTAGAAGCCCCGCTCGGCACGCTGGCAGTCGCGCTAACATCATTTGCCCAAACCGTAGTCTGAACCGTAGGATCCCCGCGGCTATCCAGCACCTCCAAAGCTTGAATTTTTGTAATTTTTCCCGCGGAGCGGGATCCCGCTCCGCGGGACATAGCATTATCCATATTTTGATTTCTTAATTCGTTTTTACTATCCATATTATATCACAAAAACAGGGCAACAACCCTGTTTTTACCGGCTTATTTATTTTCCCTTCTTATTCCCGCAAGCAAAGCCACCGTTACCACCAAACTAACCAAAATTGCAAAAATTAACTCTTCCAAATTACTCTTCCAAAAATATATATCCAAAGTTTGACTTCTATCAAATTCCCAGGCATTCCAAAACGTGGCGACCGGATCTACAATAAAAAATAGTATAACGCCTAAAACGGCCGAAAAACAAATAAATTTTTTCTTTTCGTATATTAATTTTTTATACCTCAAAAAAGTAAAAATCAAGACCGGGACAAAAAATATAACGTCCAAAAATAAATAAGTAAATTTACCCATATATTTTTTTATAACATAACAATAAAATTACACACAGCTCCTGGGGAACAAACAATAAAAACACATACTCTTCAAAAGGCAGACCCAGAAAAAATATGCCCATTGTATTCCTGTAAAACCAAAGATGCAAGGCGGTGCTGGCCACAAGGTTAAACAACAACCCCCAGACAAACGACAAAACAGTAATCGCTAAAATTGTCTTTTTATATTTAACCAGATATCGCCAATACAGTGCCCACAAAATAATTGAAGGCGTGATGACAAAGATTAAATGCCAGCGTAAATAAGGAAGATTATTCCAAATGTTCATAAGTGAACCCATTGGCCGATTAAATAAAATAGTACTCCGGCTCCGCCCCAAAACGGAATGCTGAAATAGCTTGTATAACTGCCAAGTTTGGCGTAGCTATAGCTATAAACCTTGTGCCTAAAAACCGAAGCCGCGAACCGCCCCACTAAATATTCCGCGCAGGTTCCCACCAAGGCGGAATAGATAAACAATCCCAAATAATTGGTGTTTGATTTTATAATTAAAGCCACCAGCCCCCAGATTGGAATGGAAATAAAGCTGATTTGTTCAGCAACAACAAACCGGTGATGAATGCGAACGGGGTTTTTAAAAAATTTATTGACAACGCGATAAAAAATAAATTCCAAAACAAATCCCGCCAAAATCACAATAAGAAAAATTTTAAAATCGCTCATATTTTTATTTTAACACTTTGATTCTCCAACAAAAAGCTAATTTAATTCTTTTTATTCTAACGACTCCAACTCCGGACAAATACTATCATACTACTGTGTATTGTAGTGTTTGGCCGATTTTAAAATTTGTTCCAAATCGCGGCTCAGTTTAGTTTTTTCTTTCATACCGGCCAACACCGCTTCCAATTTTCGGCGTTGTTTTAAATTGGAATTTTTAACAATTTCTTTTAAAACCAGTTCAGGCCAAAAATACATTGGGTATTTTTTCTTTAAACGGCTGAATGATAGCGGATTAAGACTATCGGATTTCGGCTTAGTCCGCCTCCTCTCCAAAATGGTCCTATAACCTTCGCCGTAAAGATTTAACCAGGTATGAACTTTAGCAATGGTGGTATTGCTAACCTTCATCTCTTTCTCTATTTGATCATAAGTGAGGCCGTCAATGAGCAGTCCCGCAATTTGCAGTCTGCGAGCAAGCATAATTACTTCGCCTTCTGATAACAAATCTTTAACAAAGTTTGCCGCCTCAATCGGATTTCTAATACTGGCCAAAGCAGTAGCAAAGTCAATAAACAATTCCTGCTGTTCGGTCTTGGAAAGCTTGCTTATTGCACTATATTTACCCATATACGCTCCTTAATTTTGGACATTTACTATCATACTACTGTGTATGATAGTATTTGACCTTAATTATTTAGCGCGTCTGGCACGTCGTTTTGTTAAGTTATTTCAAAACCTCAATCCCGGGGAGTTTTTTGCCGGCAAGGTATTCCAGCATAGCGCCGCCGCCGGTGGAGACGTGGTCAAAGTGTTCAAATTGGTGGGCTTGCCGTATTGCGTCCACGGTATCCCCGCCTCCGGCAACCACAAACGCTTTTCCTTTGCCCCGCCCGCCTATAAGCCGCGCCAAGGCCATCGTGGCCGTGTCAAAAGGCTTTTTTTCAAACAAGCCCAAAGGCCCGCTCCAAACAATGGTCTTGGCTTCTTTGATAATTTTTGCATAAGCTAAAATGGTTTTTGGGCCAACATCCAAAACCATTTCACTGCTCTTGATTTCGTGGGGCGAACAAACCCTTATGCTGTCTTTTTCCATTTCCTGATTGGCGACCCCTCGACTATCGCTCGAGATGGCCCAACGGGCAACAACAACATCTACCGGCAAAAGCAGTTTATTTTTGTAATTCTTTTCTATTTTCCAGGCGGTTTGCGCTTCGCCTTCCTCTATTTTGGAATGCCCGACTTCGTAACCTTTGGATTTAAACATTAAACTGGCCACGCCGCCGCCGGTTAAAATAGTATCGGCTGTATTGCCCAAATTTTCCAAAGCCCCGACTTTTTCCGAAAGCTTAATGCCGCCGGTCATTACCACAAATGGGTGCTTAACATTTTTTAAAATCGCATCCAGAGATTTTATTTCCTGTTCCAAAAGCAACCCCGCGTAAGACGGCAGGCGCTTGGCCACGCCGACATTGGAAGCCACGGGATGGTGGACTTTGGAAAAATCATCATCAACATAAACGTCGGCAAAACCCGAAAGTTTTTTTGCAAATACGGGATCGTCTTCCAGTTCTTCGGCAAAAAACTCCAAATTCTCCAAAAAAATTACGTCTTTGTCGGGCGCCATACTTAACTGTGCCTGATGCTTTTCTTCCCGAAAATCACCGGTATAAAAAACCATATGCGGAATTTCATAATCCGGCACTTTAAAATCCGTTTCCACAAATTTGTAGCCCAAAAGTTCCGCCAAGCGCTTGGCGGCCGGTTTTAAGCTCAACTCGGGCACGACTTTTCCTTTGGCGCGGCCTCTTTTGCCGCACACGATGACTTTGTTGCCGTTTTCCAAAAGAAATTTTACTGTTGGCAAAAACGAACGCAATCTAAAATCATCGGAAACCTTCCCGTCCTCCCCCACCGGCGCGTCCACGCTCCCGCGCACAAGGACGGTTTTGTTTTGGATTTTTGATTTGCTTAGATATTTTATGGCCATAAGGTTAATTTATAGTGAAATTGCGAGGAGCCCCGAGTGCATCCGAGGGGCGACGAAGCAATCCCCAACTACATCGGGACTGCTTCGGATGCACTCGCAGTTTCACCCGATAATTTTATTATACAAATCATCCCAACTTGGGTTAATTTTATTTATTAAGTCAATTTTCTTTTGCCTTGACCCGGCTTTTATTTGTTTTTCTCTTTCCAGTGCCAAATACATATCTCCGAAAACCTCATAATAAACCAGCTTATCAACATTATATTTTTTTGTGAAGCCTTTTACAATATGCTGTTTATGTTGCCACGTCCTTTTTATTAGCCCGTTGGTAAATCCTGTATACAAGACAGTATGCCTTTGATTGGTAAGTATATATACATAGAATTGTTCCGATTGCATAAATTATCGGTAATTAACGGGATTGCTTCGTCGTTCCGCTAAAATAATGCGCTTGACGGAACTCCTCGCAATTTCCTGTATTAAAAAGACCTGGCAGTAATTTCATGTAATTGCGAGGAGCCAGGGCTTTGGCTGGCGACGCGGCAATCCCAACAATTTACCGGATTGCTTCGTCGGATGCACTCCTCGCAATTTCAGCTATTTTTTACCTACCATAATCGCTTCTTCCACCAAACGATTAGAATATCCGAACTCGTTGTCGTACCACGCTACAACCTTTACAAAGTTACCGTCTACAACCTGGGTTAAGAGAGTGTCCACAATGCAGGAGGCGGGATTGCCCACAATGTCTGTTAACACCAATTGCTCGTCGGAAACTTCCAAAATGCCTTTATACTTTGGCTGTTCGGCGGCTTCAAAAAAAGCTTTGTTAATTTCTTCTTTGGTCGTGTTCTTTTTAAGCAATAAAGTAAAATCGGACAACGAACCCACGGCAGTTGGCACGCGGAAAGATACGCCGTCAAACTTTCCTTTTAACGATGGTATTGCTTGAGTGGCAGATATAGCCGCGCCGGTTGTGGTTGGGATGATGTTTATTGCCGCGGCTCTGGCTCTGCGAAGGTCGTTGGTTTTCCCGCCGGGCGGCGGGCCGTCCACCAAATTCTGCTCGGCCGTGTAGCTGTGGATGGTGCTCATAAAAGCTTTTTCCACCCCGAATTTTTCGTTCAGCACTTCCAGCACCGGCGCAATGCAATTGGTGGTGCAGGACGCGTTGCTGATTATGGGCTGATCTTTATACTCGTCCTGATTAACACCCAAAACTATCGTAGGAGTTATGCCTTCGTCTTTTGCAGGCGCGCTGATTATTACTTTTCTGGCTCCGGCTTTTATATGCGCGGACGCTTTTTCGCTGTCGGTAAATCTTCCTGTAGATTCTATAACAACGTCAACATTTAATTTTCCCCAAGGCAAACTGGCCGGATCTTTTTCCGCGAATACCGGATATTTTTTGCCGTCTATAATTAAATTTGTCTCATCAAATTCAACTTTACGCTTATAGCGGCCGTAATTGCTGTCATATTTTAACAGATGCGCCAAAACAGCGGGGCTGGTCAAATCATTCACTCCCATTACCTCCAGCTCCGGCTTATCCAGCGCAATTTTAAAAGCGGCGCGGCCAATGCGGCCAAAACCATTTATTCCAAGTTTTATCGTCTGCATAATATTTGTCAGGTCTGGTAGATGTGTCCCATCTTCCAATTAATTTTTATGGTATAATAAATTTTTTAATTTTGTTTGCTAATTATTTCCACAGCTTTAAAATCCTTTAACTTTTTCAGCTCCGCTTCCATTTCGCGCTTGGTCAACAGTCCGGCCTGCGGTCCGACTTGCTGGACAACACTGCCGGCGTTTATGGGTCCCCAGCGTAGAGCTTCGCGATGCGGCAGGCCGCGCGCCAGCGCGGCAATGTAGGCCGTGGTAAACGCATCGCCCGCGCCCGTGGCTTCAATCAGCGGCCCGGGGTATTGCTTAATAAAATAGAATCCTTCCTCGGAATAACTATAAGCCCCTTTGCGCCCGTCGGTCAACGCCACAGCTTTTGACCCAAGCTTCATCAGCTTCTTACATAACTCTTCGGGATCGCGGCCACAGTCCCCCACCCAGCCTTGTGCTTCTTCCACGTTTACCGATAGCAAATCTGTCCGCTCCAGCATCAGCTTGTTGTCCTTTGGTCCGGCCCTAAGCTGGAACGTTCCGGGATTAAAACCTAAACGCGCGCCGTAGCGGTCCAAATATTTTGCCAAATCTTTATAAATAGTTTCAAATCCCGGGCCGGTGCTGGTTAAATAAATCCACGATGAATGGACCAGCGGCGGCAATTTGTATTTTCGGTGTTCGTGATAAACAAAAATCGTGCGCTCGCCCTGAAAGCTCAAAACCGTGGAAGCGTTGGTCGGGTGTTTGTCGTTTTTAATGATGTAGCGCGTGGACACACCTTCTTTTTCCATCTTATGCACGATTTCGCGCCCGCCGGTATCGTGAGCCACCACGCAGTAATAACCAGTCCGCAGTCCAAGGCGCGACGATCCCACGGCGTTATTAGCCGCGTTGCCGGCCACGCTCCTGTAAAATTTTTCCACCGGCAATTTATCGCCCCAGCTTATTATGGCTTTTTTTTGCCCGCCAATTTCCTTAAGCTCAATATCATGATCTTTCATGATTAAGAATGTGTCTATGGTCGGGTCGCCTATTGAAATAACATCAAACATTTTGTTTTTTTATAGATTTTATAAATTTATCAGGACTAATGCGGAGCCCCCCCTCCCCTCCTGAGGGGAGGGATAGGGAGAGGTTGTTTCCATCACAGCAACCGCAACCTCTCTGCCCTGCGGGCATCTCTCCTCAAAAGGAGAGAGCTCCGCGGTATTGCTCAAAATACGCTTTTAATTTTTCCTTTTTAAGACCTTTCTCACCGCCGCAATTACTCCATTTTTTCCCATTCCAAATTTTTCCACCAGTTCGTTGGGGTCGCCGGATTCGCCAAAGCAATTCGGCATACCGACCATTTCCACCGGAACCGGATAATTCTGTGCCAAAACTTCGCATACCGCACTGCCGCATCCGGCCTGGGTTTGATGCTCTTCAAGCGTAACAACAGCGCCGCACTTTTTGGCCGCGCCAATTATGGTAGCGGCGTCTATTGGTTTAATTGTGTGATTATTTACAACCATAACCGATACACCCTCTTTTTCCAGCTCAATCGCGGCGAGCAAGCCGTTATAAAGCACCGGCCCGCTGGCAATAATCACCACATCAGTTCCATCTCTAAAAATTTCCGCTTTGCCGACTTCAAAAGGAGTTTCGGTTGTGGTAATAACCGGCGTTTTTGGCCTGCCCAACCTAAAATATGCCGGACCTTTTATTTTTCCAAGCGCAACAACGGTTTTGCGCGCCTCAATGGCGTCGCAGGGAACCTCCACAATCAAATTCGGCAAAACGCGCATAGTCGCAATGTCTTCCAAAGCCTGATGAGTGGCGCCGTCCGGCCCCACGGAAACTCCGGCGTGCGCGCCGGCGACTTTAACGTTTGCATTGCTGTAGCAAACACTAACACGCATCTGGTCCCAGTTGCGCCCGGGGGAAAATACGGCGTAAGAAGAAAGAAAAGCCGTCTTGCCGTAAAGCGCCAAACCCGCCGCCGCGCCCATCATATTTTGTTCGGCCACGCCGCATTCAATAAACCGCTCCGGATATTTTTTTTGAAAATCATGCACCATGGTGGACTCGGCCAGGTCCGCGGTTAAAACGACTACGTTTTTGTCCGCGTCGCCCAAATCTATTACTCCCTGGCCGTAGCCCTTGCGCGTTGGCTCCTGCTCAATGTCCGCTTGTCCGATTTTTGGATTTAAATTGATCATAAATTTTTATTAAAAGAAATTGCGTCATCCCGACCGAGCCGGAGTGCATCCGACGGCGAGTGGAGGGATCCCTTAACATTAATTTACTATCCAATTAAAGGGATTCCTCGGCCAGGATACAAGGCCTCGGAATGACACAAATAGTTTAAATTTTCATCCTTTCCGCTTTCAGCTCCTCCAAAGCTTTTGCCGCCTGCTCTTTGTTCGGCGGGTTGCCGTGCCATTTGTAATCGTTTTCCATAAAGCTCACGCCTTTGCCCGGAATAGTATTTGCCAAAATCATAATGGGTTTGCCTTTGGTTTCTTTAGCCGTTTTATACGCGGCCAAAATTTCTTCCATATTGTTGCCGTCAATTTCTATTACGTGCCAGTTAAATGATTCATATTTTTTCCGCAAGTCATCCAGCGGCATAATATCCTCGGTGTTGCCATCTATTTGAATGCGGTTTCTGTCCATTATTGCAATTAAATTGTCCAAATGATTTTTCCCGGCCATCATTACCGCTTCCCAAATCTGTCCTTCCTGCTGTTCACCGTCCGAAACAATTAAATAAATGTAATTTGATTTCTTGTCCATTTTAAGCCCAAGAGCCATACCCACAGCCTGGCTGGAACCTTGCGACAGCGGGCCGGATGATGTTTCAATCCCTGGTAATTCCAAATTGTGCGGATGACCATGAAGCCTAGTCCCCAGCTTTCTTAAAGTCAGTAATTCCTCTTTGGGAAAGTATCCGGCCTCGCCCATAGCCGCGTAAAGCACCGGGCAAATGTGGCCGCACGACAAAATCAACCGGTCCCGCCCTTCCCATTTTGGGTCTTTGGGATTATTTTCCATTACGTTAAAATACAGCGCAGAAAAAATATCCGCCATATCCAGCGGACCGGCGCTGTGTCCGCTCCCCGCGGCCAGCAGCATATTAATAATATCCTGCCTTATGTCGTTTGCTTTGAGCTTTAAATCTTTTGTAGATAGTTTTTGCATATGGTCTATATGGCGCTTACTAGCCCCCTCCTGGAACAGGAGGGGTGGCTCGCGTTAGCGAGACGGGGTGGTAGAATTAAGTTAAATATTTTTTAATTTCTTCCACTACTCCATTTAAATTATTTAAAACATCTTTATTTTGAAAACGAATTATTTTAATATTCTGGCTAGTTATAAAATGTTCCCTTTCTTGATCGTGAGCGTAACTTTCCCGACTATCGTGGGTGCTGCCATCCAGCTCAATTCCAAACCGTAATTCCGGGCAGTAAAAATCCAGTGAATATTTGCCAACCCCATACTGCCTTCTAAATTTTTTACCAAGCTTTGAGTCCTTAAGCTCCCTCCAAATAATAATTTCAGGAAGACCAAGGTTGCTTCTTAGTTTCTTGCGGAGATCTTTTTGATCAGTATTGTTATATAAATAGTCCATTTCTACCACCTCCCCCCGCTTCGCGGGGTACTCCTCCTGTTCCAGGAGGAGACTACTGCACTGCAAATTCCATTTTGCTGATAATATCAATTAACTTCCGCATTTAGCTTTTCCCACGCCTCCGCCATATTCGGCGCTTTGGTTATGGATGAGCCGAGGATGAGCAAATCGGCACCGGCTGATATCAGCTGTTTAATGTTCTCTGATGATACTCCGCCGTCAACCTCTATTATAGCATTTGGCATAAGCCTTCTCAATTCCGCTACGCGATTATATGTTTTTTCCACAAACGGTGTTCCCTGGTAGCCCGGGTAAACCCCCATTATCTGGAAATGCCTGACTGCGTCGGCAAACTGGCCAAGCACCGATATCTCCGTGTCCGGACTTACGCACAACGCCGGTTCCATGCCCTGAGATTTAATTTGATCAATGGCCTTTAATAAATCAACTTTATCAGCAAAAGCCTCATAGTGGATAATTACGGTTTTAAAGCCGCAAATTTTATAATCCAAAAAGTCCCGGGGTTCCTTAATCATCAAATGAGCTTCCCAGTGGAAGGCCGGATTTAGCACGTCCATTTCCTCCACGGGCAAAATTTTGTTGGGGACAAAAACCCCATCGCCAAAATCTACCTGGATTCTTTCCACGCCCGGCAGTTTGGTTTCCTGGCGATAAGTATTTAAGAAACCTTCTTTGGTGGTTTCTAGTATAGAGGGAACGAGTTGGGGCATAAAATAATTGAACAAGATTTAAATGATTTAAACGATTGGCAAGATTTACTGCAGACAATCATGTCAATGTTGTTCAATTTTGTCAATCTTGCCAATTCTTCGCTGGTGCCTTCCGCCTTCAAAACCGGTTTCTATAAATAAATCCGCGGCGCGTTCGGCCTGCTCGGGGCTAACAAAGCGCGCGCCAAGCGAAAGTATGTTGGCGTTGTTATGCTCGCGGGCCAGTTTAACCAAATCCTCGTGGCCGCCGTAATAAACCGCGGCGCGGATGCCTTTAACCTTGTTGGCGGCCATTGCCTCCCCGTTGCCGCTACCGCCGATTATCAACCCCATACTGCCGGGATTCTTCGCGACTTTAACCGCGCAGGGGTAAACAAAATCCGGATAATCATCCTGCAGGTCAAGCTTAAACGGCCCGCAGTCCTCCACCCGCTGGTCGGTGTCTTTTAAATGCGCGATGAGTTTTTGTTTAAGTTCAAAACCCGCGTGGTCGGATGCAATATATATCATAAAACGGTGACAAGTGACAGGTTACAGGTGACAAGTCTTGTGACTTGTCACTTTTTACTTGTAACTTTTTACATATTAATTATCTGATTAAAATCCCTTGAAATCAAACTCGCGCCGCCCACAAGCAATCCTCCGACATTTTGCTGAGACAAAAATTCTTTGGCGTTGGCCGCGTTAACACTGCCGCCGTATAATACTTTCGGCGCTTTGTATCTATTCTTAATAAAAATGGAAATTTTTTCCGCGTGCTCCGGCGTGGCGTTGTGTCCGGTGCCAATGGCCCAGACCGGTTCGTAAGCCACAATAATTTTAGCCGCGTCAACTTCTTTTAAATCCGCCTCCAGCTGGCCGCGCAAAACATCCACAACTTCCAAATCGTCCTGCTCCACCGTGGTGCCAAAGCCCACGCAAAGCACCGGCGTAATTTTATGCTCCAGTAAAGTCCTCAGCTTAAAATTAATCATACTGTCGCTGTCCCCCACCGCGCGCCTCTCGCTGTGGCCGACTAAACAATATTTTATTCCCAGATCTTTTAACTGAAGCGGCGAAACCTGGCCGGTAAACGCCCCCTTGTCCTGCCAAAAACAATCTTGGGATCCGATATTGGGATATTGGATATTAGATAGATATACAGTGGGTGGACAAAGCACTACCGTATTTTTGGCCTTTACTGATATAGAAGCCGCCAGCTTTTGCGCGTCTTTAAGGGTAGTAGGATTCAATTTCCAATTTGCAATGATTAATTTTTTCATTTATTTTTTAATTTCTTTAAATTCTTTTTTAATTCCTTAATATGTTTTTCCATCGGCAATTTTTCCGGCATCATTCCGCCGATGTCTTTAATGGTTTGGCGAACTTTGGAGCCTACCATAAAGTGGGTTTGACTGGCCTCTTCTTGGCCGCAGATATTTTCTTTTCTAATTTTTGCTTCTGTTTGCGTAATTCTAAACAAGTTCGCCGCTAACTCTTCTGAGCCGGCACGATCAAGCAATCCGCCTTTTGGCACCCTTTTGTAATTTTCAATGTCATGAACTTTCATCCCGTACAAACCTAAATATCCTTCGTCATTAAAAACACCAAACTTTATAACACCGGCTCGCTTTGCTGTGCTGGTTAAATTTTTATTTTCCTCTTTTACTTTATTCCTTATATTGAGTCGTTTTTGGTCATAAGTTGCATGGTTTAATACTTCTTGCTTCCTTGTCTGAATTGCAAAATAGGTCTGGGCTTGGGCAATTTCCGTTTTAGCTGAATCCCCATTTTGCGCAATAAGATAACAGGCGTAACGATCAAGTTTCCAATCTTTTATCTCCCGTACCGTATTAGAACCTATTTTGACCATTTTCGTCAAGTCACGAAAATGGTCTCCAACTATCTGTCCACTTTCCAAACAAGCCTTTTGGCCTTTTTTAATTACCATTTCAAAACTTTCCCATCTTAGGTAACCTAAAATTTCCATCAATTCCCGCGCATTCCAAAATTCCACCCCGTCTTCATCAAGATGTTTAATAGTCTCAAAATCTTTATGCGGGCCAAATAGTGTTAAATTTTGCTGCATGTTATTCTTCTCCTTTTAAAAACTTGGTTGAAACTTCCGGCGGGATGGGGTTTACAGGAATGCCGGTGGCAAATTCAAACCCGGCCCAAATGGTAATGCGGGGAAAAATTGTCAGGTGCCAGTGGTAGGCTTTTTCCTCGTGCGCCGCGTGCTTGCTGTGCTTGGACGGCATATTGTGAATGTAAAAATTCAGCGGCGGGTCGGAGAGTTTGGTGTAAAGCTGGCCGAGCGTAACTTTAAGCACAAACGACAGATGTTTGATTTCCTCTTCGCTCATATCCTCAAACCGCGCGCCGTGCCGCTTGGGCAAAATCCAGGTTTCAAACGGGCTTCGGCTGGCGTAAGCCGAAATTACCACAAAATGGTCATTTTCGTGGACTATGCGATCTTTTACCAAAAGCTCCTCTTTAATAATATCACAATAAATGCAGGATTGGTTATTTTGATAGTAATGATAGCATCCTAAAATTTCATCGTGGATGTGGGGAGGGACTATCGGGGTCGCGAGCAGTTGATAATGGGGGTGGATGATGCTCGCGCCGGCATCGCGCCCGTGGTTATGGAAAATCTGCACATAAGCCAGCTCCGGATTTTCCGATAAGGTTTTGATGCGCTCAATAAAAGTCCGAATGGATAGCTCCACAATCGCGATTGATTGCAAAGCCACGGGCTCGTTGTGCTTGCGCGTGATTATGACCTCGTGCTCCCCGTCCCCGCTGTGCGAAACATAAAATTCCTTGTGCCGGTAAACCGCGGTTTTTTCCAAAGCGGCAAATTTATTGGGGATAATCCTGATTTCCCAATCACCACGCGCATCGCTCCCTCTCCCTATGGGAGAGGGCCGGGGTGAGGGTAAAACTTTTCCCTGATGATCATACCTCAAAATTTCCGTATTCAACCCCTCATTCCCAACGCAAAAAACGCATTCTTCATCCACCTCCGGAACGCCATGCATCACCGAATACGTCTTATACTGGTCCGGCCGCTTCCCCCTCGTCAGCGCGATCAACACCCAGTTTTTTGTTATTGGATTTTGTCTAAATTCGGACATTTTTGTAACAAGCTACAAAGACAACTTTCAATCTACAGATAACTACAGAACACTAAATCCTGACTTCTGTAGTTATCTGTAGATTAAATTTATAGATTCTGTAGTTTATCCTTTTTATTTTTATCCAAATAATTTTGTAAGAGTATCTGCGCGGCTAAACTATCTAAATCTTTTTTGTTGCCCTTAATATGCTCGGCCATTTGAGATGATAATCGTTCGTCCATTATTTCAACTTTAATTTCAGTCAATTTCTCTAATTTCTCCTTAAAGTCTTTTACCTCAAGTGTCTTTTTTGTTTCCTGCCCATCCATATTCAGCGGCCAGCCAAGGACAATCGTGGACACCTGATGTTCTTGGACAAGCTGACGAATCTGCTCCCAAAATTCCCTGGGCGACAAAATATCCAGCTCCCGCGCCAACGTCAAACTTTCATCGCTTATAGCCAATCCAATTCTCTTTTCACCGTAGTCAATGCCCAGCACGCGGAAGGACGCGGAATCTGACGCGGAAGGACGCGGAATCTTTTTAATCCTGGCCGTCTGATAAACTCGGCGCGTTATTTCTACTCCGCCAGGTTTGCCAAAGTTTATCAAAAATCCCAACTCATAATTAGTACCGGTCAAATAATGCCAAAATTGATCCACGTCTTGCTTCGAAACAAAAGGTTTTGCTTTGTATTCATTTATAATAGCCTTGTTAACAAGGGCGTCGGGTGTATATGTGCCAACTTGTTTACCATTAAAAAATACCGGCAATCTTTTTTCTCTTTCTACTTCCAACCCCTTTTCCATCATGGCTTCACTCATAGCTTTCTGATAAACAATTTCTTTATGCCCACAACCCAGTTGTTTGTATACTTCAAAAGCCGCGCCTCGTATCTTAAATGACTCATCTTCATATAATAAACTCATAAAATTTGGCTTCTGCGTTTTTCCGCGTTAAATTCCGCATAATTCCGCGATATCACTTGCTCTCCCCCAGCGTTACTTTTACATCCCCTTCATTCCCCTTATGGTAAACGCGCAAGGTGGCCGTGTCGCCCGGGTTGTAGTTGGACAAAAGCGACGGCAAGGTATGGTTTTGGTCAACTTTTGTGCCGTTAACCTGCAGAATAATATCGTTCTCCACCAGTCCGGCTTTGTCCGCCGGACTGCCGGGCAGAACCGCGAAGTCGGTAACGTTTTGCCCACGCACAATTAACGCGCCGTAGTTGCGCGGCAAATTTTGTTGCGTTGCAATATCGTCGGTTATAATAATATACCTGACTCCCAAAAACGCGCTGGTAATTTTTCCGTTCTTTTGGTAGCTGGCCAAAGCTTTGGCAATTTCATTTGCCGGGATGGCAAAACCCACCAGCTGGCCCTGCTGGTCTATGGCCGTGTTAATTCCCACCACCTGGCCTTGTGTGTTTAACAGCGGACCGCCGCTGTTACCCGGGTTAATGGCCGCGTCGGTCTGGATAACTCCGGATAAATCTTCACTGCCTCCGGTGTCGGAACCGGCCGTAATGCTCCGGCCAATGCCCGAAATAATCCCCGATGTAACCGTATTCTGATACTGTCCCAAGGAGTTGCCGATAGCGATTACGTGCTGGCCAACCTGCAACTGGGACGAATCCGCTAATTTTAAAAACGGCGCGTTCTTAATATCTATTTTTACAAGCGCGATGTCATTGGTCGGATCCTGAGCCAAAACTTTGGCGTCATATTTTTTACCGTCCGATGTAATAACGGTGTAGCTGGCCGTGGTGTCGGAAACCACATGCTTGTTGGTCAAAATCAGGCCGTCGGCCGAAATAAAAAATCCACTGCCCGCGCCGACTTCCTGCAGGCCGCCGCCGGATGAATAATTATTTCCCGATGATGAATTGCCGCCGGAGCCGTTGCCATTATCCTGGGGCGACTGCTGGCCGTTGTTAAAGAAAAAATTATAAAACGGATCCTGGCTGTTTGGATTCAAACCGTAGCCGGGAATCTGACTTAAATCCTGCGATATAATAATAGACACCACGGCCGGACTGACCTGTTTTACAACATCTACGGTTGAGGAATCCTCGTTAAAGGTAACCGATCGGTTTAAACCTAAAGACGGTGTTCCTGCCAGCAATTTTTTCCCAAAAGTTGATCGCAAAAAATAAAAACTGCCGACTGCGCCGCCAATCGCCCCAAAAACCAGGCTTAAGATAACGGCTAAAACCGCAATCTTAACGGCCAGCGTCTTATTATAAGATTTTTGCGGATTTAGAACCGGATCTGGTTGAGTAGCATTTTGTATTTCCATTCTTTTAGTCTCCTTTTTATATACGCATTATAACATAAAAACGGCTCTTTTAAAAACCGTTTTAAACCCCTAAACCACGCTTCGTGTTAATCCGTAATCAATCCGTGTTTATCTGATTTTAATCTATTAATTCCCCGCCAAAAACCTGCAGGGCTTGGGACAAGGCCTGCGACGAATCCACGGAAACTTTTTCCTGTTTGGTAACCTGCGCGGCCACGGCCATTTTTTTTCCGGCGACTTCTTCAAAGGCCGAGCAAATCAAACTGAAATTTTTTGGATGCTCCAAATTTTGCTTGTTGAATAAAAATTTAACTCCCAAAATAATTTTGTTTCCCAAAACATCCAAAAGTTCGCCGTTTCTAAGCAGGCTGGCCAGCGGGCTGTTTATGGCTTTGATTTTGTCCACGACTTTGGGCCAGACTATTCTAACCTCCGGCAAAGTCATAACCTCGCCGGCTTCTTCAATGACAATTGATTCTTGGATTTGAGGCTGGGATTTCTGAACTAAATTTTCCGGCTGATGATTATCCGCCAATAAGATTTTGGGGGGTTCCGGATGCGCCGATGACGTCTGAGGTTTCTTTAACCCGGCTTCCAGAGCGGCCAGAAGCATTGGGATTTCGGGCAAAGGCGCGCCGGATAAATCTTTGTAAGATTTTAAAAATAATCTGATTGTAAAAATTATTTCATTTAAGGAAAATTTTTCCGCCAGTTCTTTTAGTTTGGCCGCGTGGTCATCGGCGAGGCTAAAATTTTGGGCGCCTTCGGTAACTTTAAAAACCAAAACCTTGCGCAGATATTCCAAAAAATCGCGGTTTAAAATGGTATGGTCAACCCCCTTTTCCGCCAAAGCGGCAAAAAAATCCGGCAATTCCCCGGCTTTGCCCAAAGCAATCATCTCCAGCAGATTCTCGCAAACCGCGATGTCCGTGACGCCCAAAAGCTGTTGAGAATCTTCCACACTCGGGCTTTCGCCGAGCGTCATCAGCTTGTCCAGCAATGACAGCGCGTCCCGCGCGCTGCCTTCGGCGTTTTGCGCCACCAGCTCCAAAACTTCTTTGCTTATTTTAAAATTTTCCGCGGCGCAAATTTTTTCCAAATGGGGCAAAAGATCCCGGGCGGACAGGGCTTTAAAATCAAACCGCTGGGTGCGGGAAATAATAGTGGCCGGCACCTTGTTTATTTCCGTTGTGGCTAAAATAAAAATCGCGTGTTTGGGCGGCTCTTCCAAAGTTTTTAAAAGCGCGTTAAAAGCACCTTTGCTCAACATATGGACTTCATCTATAATAAAAACTTTATATTTTCCGGACGTCGGGCTGAATCGGACATGTTCAATCAGTTCGCGGATGTTATCCACGCCGGTGTTGGACGCCGCGTCAATTTCCACCAAATCCAAAAAGTTATTTTGTTCAATCGCTTTGCAATTATCGCAAACCCCGCACGCATCCCCGTGCAGTTCCCCCTCTCCCTTTGGGAGAGGGCCGGGGTGAGGGTTTGCCTCAATTATTCCCGTGCAATTAACCGCCTTTGCCAAAATCCTCGCCACCGATGTCTTCCCCACCCCCCTGCTTCCGGTAAACAAATAAGCATGCGAAATGCCGCCGCTTTTTACCTGATTTTTAAGCGTCTTAATAATCGGTTTTTGATTCAACACATCCGCAAAAGTCTGGGGACGATATTTTCTATATAAAACAGCCATAATTGATGATTTTGCCTATCTATTATATCACTACTCCGCCAAAAATAAAAACAGCCCAAATGAGCCGTCTGTTCCGCGTCTTTCCGCGTTAAATTCCGCGTCTTTCCGCGATGCTACTCTTTAAACACAAAAATCTTATACCCGATAAAATTCCAAACCAAAGAAACAAAAGTAGCTAAAATTTTAGCCAGGTTCTTGTTTAAATCCGGATTGGACACAAGGGCAAAGCGCTGGGAAATTAAAGACAGCAGTACGCTGTTAATAACCAGGCCGATGATGCTGACAACCAAAAAAATAATAAACTGTTTGCTCTGATTGCCGGCGGGCAGAGCGATTTTGGAAAGGCCAAAGCCTATCCACATCGCTAACTGAAATATGGCAAAAGCCAAAAGAATAATTAAATAAAAACTCGGGGACGCCGAAACTTTGGCGCCGACCAAAACCAAAATTACCGCCAAAGCGCCCAAGGCGCCGACCAAAACCAGCCTAATAAAATTTTTCCAAAGCGATAAAATCTGCCCGGACGAAAATGCCCAGTAGCGGTTCCAAAAATAGCTTTGGATGACAGCCAAAGAAAAGCTTATAACATTGACCTGGCCGAGCCTGAGTCCCTCGCTGATGTTTAAAGTTTTGCTAATAAAATTCAAAACCAAAAAATCAAGCGCGGTGTTTATAACACCAATAGCCGTAAACCGCAAAATCTGCAAAATTATTGGATATTTCTGCAATAAACCGTTAAGGCGGTTGACTAAATTCTGCTGGCTTACGCTCTGAGTATTATCCATAGATTAAAATTCCAAATGTCAAATTACAAATTTCAAATAAATATCAAATTTTCAATATCAAAATGTCAAAATTCTACAACCCTTGTTTGGCATTTGAAATTTGAAATTTGAAATTTCTACAGCTCTTCGTCCTCATCCAAAATAACCTTGGCGCCGCCGGAACTTTCGCCCATTTCCATGTCCGTATGGCTTGAACCCGAACCTTTTTTAATGACATTTTCCACCGCGGCCCAGTCGGACGGCGAGGCCTGCGGCACCACAATGGTAACCTCGTCCCCTGCCTCGGCTTTAAAGTAAGTTAAACTTGCCAGCAAAACTTTGTAAGGTTTGCCCTCGGCCAAAACCTTAAAGTCGCCTTTTTCGTCAACCAGCAAAAAGCCCAGCATTTTTTTGCGTTCAATGGGTCCGATTTGTTTGTAAATAAACGAACCGTCGTCGGAAATTGTCAGCTTAAGCACATCGCCTTCCACCAGTTTGGATTTGGACGCGTAGTTGGCCGGCACCGGATACTGTTTTTTATCCGGCCCGATCATATTCTGTCCGTCAAACACGCCCTCTATAACCTTGCCGCCTTCGGACACGCTAAAAGTCTGCGCCTTTTCCGAAAGCGCGGTAAGGTTTTGCTTGGTGGCCGGGCCGCCCATCATTTCCCTGAGCATCTGCTTGGCCGACTGAATATTTTTTTCGGCCGCGTCTATCATTTGCGCGACCATTGCTAAATTGGAAAGGTTGTCCATAATTTTTTGTTTTGACAGCAAAAAAGGCTAAACGGCTGAATTTGTATTTTTGTTTCTGGTTGCCTTTATAGAACCTGTCTCAAAATTAACTTTATAAGACAGGTTCAAGTAAGGATATTATATCAGCAAATAAAAAAACAGGCAAATGCCCGGCTGTGGACGAAATTTGTCTGTATTTTAAGGCTAATTCAGGATCTGGGGCAAAATGGCTGCCTTGTCCGGGTAAGAATAAAGATACCGGCAAAAGTCCGGATATTTTACGCACATCTCCTGGATATTGGCGCCGGGGCGGGCCGCGTCCTGCAAAAAAGCGTTGGACATATTCATATCTTCGGCGAAAGTTTGGGACGCGTAATCACGGATTTCGGATTCGTAAACTTTTACGTCTTTGGGATTGTAGCCAAAATGCAAAGCTTTTTTTAAACTCGCGACTTCCTCAAAATCCCTTTCTATGTTGGTAAGCAGTTGTAAAGTTTGCTCTTCGGAGTTGATCGCGCCCATACCGGATACCACCTTGCGGGAAACTTCCGCGGCGCGCGACAAAGACATCCGCCGGCTCCGCAGAGCCTCGGCCAAAAACAGCGCCACGAGATTGTTAAAAGGTTGGGTTGTAGATTGGGATTGCATAAAAAGTATTAGTGATGTCCTCCGCCTCCATGCCCACCGCCTCCGTGGCCGCCTCCACCGCTTAATCCTTTATTTCCAAGATTTACAGCAGATTGGGGAACTTTGCCTATATCCTCTACAGTTTTTAGACCAAGATCTGCCATCGGCTCGGCTAAAATTTTATCAACAGTTTGTTCCAAAGCTCCAAAAATTGCTTTGCCAAATCCGCCTCCGTGGCCACCCTTTGAGGATGAGCCATGCGATTCGGAATGTCCCCCGTGTTCCGTTCCATGTCCGCCGCCATGTCCTGCCATAAAATTTAATCTTAATTCTCTTTCCTAAATTTTAACCCTAAAAAACCCTAAAAGCAAGTGTCTAATTATCAAAATATCTGTATTGGATTCATTAAGTATTGTCAATAAACCAAACTAATGCTACTATTGCAGTGAGGAAAACACGATGCGTCTCATAGCATACACGGCAACGCCGGAAAAAGGCCACACAACAAAAGAAATTCTGTTAATCCTAAAGGGGGATTTGTTTGTCACTGAGGCAGAGGATACCAATGGGATCGTGACTTTCTACATCGAAGAATGCGCTGATTCCAGTTCCGCCACTCTCGACGCTATCTGCAGAATCGCCTTTCTTGAACAAAACGTCGATCATAGGTTCGACTCGGAATACCAACCATGATCGATCCGACACAACTTGGCGGCAGGGCTATCAGCCCTTGCCGCCGCTTTTTTTATTAAAGCCCTCTCTCCACATCCGGCAAAGCCGCGGCCATATTTTCGGCAACTTGACCGATCCCGTAATAAATACGGGACTTCGCTTTGTTTGTTAGTATTTTATCTATAACCCTCTTTCAACATCAGGTAGCACTTCACTCATTCTTTCTGCTACCTCGCTCGCTTCCAAAATTTCCTCTTCCACTTCGGCTCTGGGTCGTCCGTATTTAAGCCGCGACAGCTGGCGGATGGCTTTGGCCTGTTCTTCATTGCCATTCCGGAGCAACGGATATGTTGCCATATTAAACGGCTTGCTCGCCGTGCCGTTTATCATCAATTTTAAATACGCGTTATAGCGGTCAACATTTACCAAATCAAACTCGTTAAATGTCGGTTTAAACTCCTTGGCCATAACCTCGCTGTCTTCGGCGCCGATTCTAAAACAAACCATTGTTCCGGCGTTGCCAAACACCGCGTCGCGCAAATCCTTGCTCCCCGCCCCCTGCGCCCCGGCCGCCGTTTCCAGTTGCCCCAAATATTGATGCGCGATTATCAAGCTCAAATGATATTTTCTGGCTTCGGACAAAATGGAAGAAAAAGCATCCGTAACAAAATTTTGGAATTCATCCACATACAAATAAAAATCCGGCCGGTCGTCCTCTTTTACATCAGCCCTTGATAAAGCCGCCATTTGCAGTTTGCTGACGATAATCAACCCCAAAAGCTTGGCGTTGATTTCCCCCACTTTCCCCTTGGCCAAATTAATGAGCAGGATTTTGCGCTCATCCATCACCTTCCTAAAATTAAAAGACGATTTAGACTGGCCCACAATATTGCGCATCATCGCGTTTTCCACAAACCGGCCGACTTTGGAAATTAAATAACCGAGCATCTCGCTCTTATGAAAGTCTGATGTTTTGGCCATTTCCTTTTCCCAAAACAGTTTTACTACGGGATCTTTAAGCTTGCCGACTTTGTATTTTTGAAATTCCATATCCGTAAAAATTCGCGGAATGTCCGTAATGGTCCCGGGATGCTCCTCGTCCGCCATCAGCGTGAGCATGGCGTTTCTCATATTATGTTCAAACATCGGGCCCAGCATCGCCGGGTCGGTAACCAGTTTGTAAAAAATCTGGATCATTTCCTGCACCGCAAAATCTTTTTGCTCCTCGCCGTCCACTTCCAGCATATTTAACCCCAGCGGCCGCTCCATATCAAACGGCTCAAATAAAATTACATCTTCGGCGCGTTCTTTGGGAATGTGCGGCAAAATATCCTCTATAAAATCGCCGTGCGGGTCTATTATGCAAAGGCCCTCGCCGTTTTTAATGTCCTGCACGGACATATACTTCATAATTTCGGTTTTGCCCGAGCCGGTGCGCCCGATTATGTAAGTGTGTCTGCGGCGGTCGTCTCTCTGCATAAACACTTTGGCATCCACGCCGCGGTAAACATTCCTTCCGAGTAATATGCCTTCTTTGGGAAGATTAGTGGGCGGCGGGGCTTTTTTGGAAATCAGCCACTTGATGTTGGGCGTTTCAATGTAAGGCGTGGGCAAATGCCAGAGGCTGGCCAGCTCTTCGGTGTTTAAAATGCTCCTTGAGCCGTTGTCTCGGAATACGCGAAAAATAAAATCTTTTAAAATATCGTTTTTGTCGCGCCTGCCGGCGTGCAGTCCGTTAAACGGCGGCATATTGTATTGCAAAAAAGACGAAAGCAAATTCCGCATATGCGAAGAGGCATTGCCGGGAGTTGACGATGACGTGATTAGACGGACATTGACTTTGTAACCCGGGCGGCTGGCTTTTTCTTCCAATTTTTTTACAATTTCCTGTTGCATCGGGGTAAGCTGGATGGGCGAGCTGTAGCCGGATAAATCTTTGTGCGCGTGCGAAGGCTGATTTTGCTGGTTTGAGCCGCCGATGCCCGCCAATCCCCTGCCCAGGCCGCGCATAAAACCAATAAGCACGCGGTAGACGTGGCCGCGCTCCACCATTTCCGGATTTTTTCCCTGCTGGATTTCCAAAGCCATATGCCGCGGCCGCCCCTGCCAGCCTGTGCCGGCCGGGCTAATGACATACTGAATAGCCGCGCCTTCGTTCTCGGAAAGCTTGCTCATCGCGTTGGTCAGCGCGTTAAGCGGGTCGGTCTCCGTGGTTTTGTAAGTCCGAAACGGATACACCGACTGCTTGTTTAGCACAAGCTCCTCCACCTCAACCCTGCCGTCTTTTTGGAACGGGTTGTAGCCCGGCACCTGCTCTATAAACGCGTGCGGGTATTGCGCCTGGATTTGCTTTTCCACCAACTGTTGAAGATGTTTTGGGCAGTTGACGTAAAAAGATATTTTTTTGTCCGTGCAGGCAATTTCAAAACTGTAATAATCCCGCCCCTGGAGCCAGCCCTTGCTTTCGCCGGATTCGGATAATGTGGTAAACAACTGTTCCGCGATGCCAATCAGCAGTTTTTTTTCTTCTTCGCTCTTGGGCCGCTGGTCGTCTTTGTCAACCGAGCCTTCTTTGGGCATTAATATTTCCAAAAACACCCAGTCCTGAATCCTCGGCACCACGTGTTTGGTGTGATAAATATGCCTCTTGTAATAATAAAAAAAGACAGCCGCAAAAACGACTATCAATCCAATCAAAACCAGCACCGCGATATTAATTGTGCTTAACTCCAGAGGCATTTATTTTTGTTTTAAAAAAGGTTTTAATTCTTATCCTGCTCTGCTTTTCTTTTAGCCATTTCAATCATAGCTCTAGTTACGGCATCAGGATCAGTAACGTCTAAATCCCCGCTGATCATTTGCGTTAACATCTCCTGCGTCATTCCCCCCGTCTCCGCTCCCACTGCAGTAGATGCACCACCAACATCCGGCCTTAACTCTTCGCTGATAATTGGGTTTTCCTGATTTATTTTTTTTGCCAATTCTAAGTTTGCTTGAGGCTGTTCGACAGGGCGACCATGAGTTGCCTCCGCACCCCTCTTTAACTCCGCTAAAGCGTCTACATCACCTTCTTTTGCCCTCGCCAAAAGAGCCTCGTGATTCTCCAAAAAGGCCGCTTCTGTCGTACTATTATTGCGATGAGGTTGTTCGATAGGCATAAAATACTTATATATTATATCATATTTAACTAACTATTATAGGCTTTTCCGGCCATTTTGTCAAACGGCAAAAAATCAGCCACAAGGGGAATCCTTGTGCCGCACAAGGATTCCCCTTGTGGACTTGTAGTTTAAACCTTATTTTCCCTGGCCCATTTTTCTTCAAGACGACGGATTCCGGCTTCATCAAAGCCAAAATGATGGCCAATCTCGTGCCAGACTACGCGGCGAACCAGGGCGGGAATTTTGTCTTCCGATTGGGCAAAACGCTCAATTGTGCCTTTCCAAATAGTAATCTTGTCCGGCAAAACCATCCCCATTCCGTAACTTGACCCGCGATTTAACTGCGAAACGCCGTGATACAAACCAAACAAAGAATTATTCGGGCTACCCCCCTCTTCCATAGTAATTTCCACATTATCCAACTTCGCCCGAATATTCTCCGGCAACTCCTCCACCGCGGCGTTTATTAAATTTTCAAATTGTTCGTTTTGCATCTTATACCATTACCTTTAATCACATTAATTAGCGGCCGTTAATTAATGTGATTCATTTAATATTTTATATTTTTCTTCCATAATCTTTTTAAACCCTTCAAAATTTTCGTAATGTTCGGAGTTAAAGCCAAACTTTGTGGCTGATTCTATATTGGACAAATCATCATCCCAAACCAAGATTTCTTTTTTTTCTAAAGACAAAAAATTTCCGTAAACCTTTTCCCAAAAAATTGTTTCGTCCTTAAAGTGCCCTACATTGCTGGAGGGAAACCAGCCGTCAAAAATATTTTTTAAACCTGCCACATTCCATAAATAATCTGAACGATATTTTTCGTTATTTGTGCTCAAGAAGCACTTTATACCTTTTCCCCGTAAACTTAAAATATATTCTTTCAAATCAACCTCAATATGGGCTTCGCCGGAAAACCAATATTCCATTAAGCTTTCCACAGTCCCCTGCCAATCCCAAATTTCAAAGTTGTTTTTAAGCTCTTGCTTCAAATCCGCCTTGCCAACTTCACATTCTAAAAATACCCCGCTAAAGAATTTTTTAACCTCCGGCTTTTCGTCATCCAATTTAATCCCATTTTTTTCTGCAAGCCTGATTGTAAAATATTTTTCGTGTCTAATAATCAGCCCGTCACAGTCAAATAAAATTACTTTGATCATAAATTGCTTATTCTGGATCCCGGATATTTTTGGCAAACGATGTCCTTAAGCAAAAATTCCGGGATGACAGCTGGATATATAAATAGAAGTTTGTCAATTTAAAACCTGCCAATATTATGGCAGGTTTTTTGGAATAGGTAAATCTCTTAAAAAGATTGCCTCGTCGTCGCTGATAAATTACTAATGACGACTCCTCGCAATGACACAATACTTAGGTTCCGCGTCCTTCCGCGTTAAATTCCGCGTCCTTCCGCGGTTCTAAAAGCCCTCGTAATCATGCATTGTCAACTGCGCTTCTATCTTCTTGATGACTTCAATGACGACCGAGACCACAATCAATAAAGATGTGCCGCCGAAGGTTAGGGAGGTTGTGCCGGTAAAGTTTTGGAGGAGTAACGGCAGAATGGCGATGACGGCCAGGAAGAATGCGCCGGCTAAAGTGATGCGGTTTAATACCATACTTAGAAAATCCGCCGTCTGGGAACCCGGGCGAAGGCCGGGAACAAAGCCGCCGTTTTTTTGGACGTTTTCCGCAATTTCTTCGGGGTTAAACACTACTGCCGTGTAAAAATAAGTAAACGCCATTACCAGCAAAAAATAAGTTACGCCATAAAACAGCCCTTGGGAATTAAACAGCGCGATTGTGTGCGTGGCCAAATTGGCCAGCACCGCGGACTTGGCGTTTATAAAAAATTGTGAAATCATAGCCGGAAACAGCATTACGGAAATGGCAAAAATAATCGGGATGACGCCGGCCTGGTTAAGCCGCAAAGGCAAGTGAGTGTTTACGCCGCCGAATAATTTATTGCCGCGCACGCGCTTGGCATAAGCAATGGGGATATTGCGTTGCGCCTCGGTTACCAAAACCACGCCGGCAATGACTATTAAAATCATCGCGGCAAAAGCCAAAACTATCGGCAATTTAGAGGAATCATACCAGCTGGTTAAAAAGCTGAAGTTCGCGGGGATTCTGGCCACAATGCCGGCAAAAATAATCAGCGATACGCCGTTGCCCACGTCAAATTCGGAAATAATTTCGCCAATCCACATCATTAACATTGTGCCGGTTGTAATAGACAACAAAGTTAAAAACCAGGCAAAGGGGGTAAAGTTGCCCAGGACGCTTGCGCCGCCCTGGCTAAGCAAAAGCCGGATTGTGCCAAAACCCTGCAAAGGAGCCAGCACAATAGTCATATAGCGGGTATACTGGTTTATTTGCGCGCGTCCCGCTTCCCCGCCCTCTTTGGACATTTCGGCAAGCGACGGAACGACTATTGTTAGCAACTGCATTATGATAGTGGCGGTAATGTAAGGGCCAACGCCAAGCATAGCGATGGAAAAATTGGTCAGGCCGCCGCCGGAAAAAATATCCAGCAAGTTTAAAAATTGGCTTTGCTGAAAAAAGCTTTTAAGCCCCGAGGCATCAATACCGGCAATCGGAATGTGCGCCAAAACCCGGGTCAACAATAAAAGACCCAGCACAATTAAAATTTTATTGCGCAGATCTTTTGTCTTCCAGATTAAACTTAGTTTGTTCATAAGGTTCATGAAGCATGAAGCTTGAATCATGAAGCGGGCTTAAACGATGCTTCATGTTTTATGTTTCATGTTACATAATTTTTCCACCCGCTTTTTCTATCGCCTCTTTGGCCGACTTAGAAATTGGAAGTTTGATGTTCAGCTTCTTTTTTATTTCTCCGCCCAGAATTTTAACCTTCTTGGTCATTATATCAACAATTTTTTTATCCTTCAAAGATTTTAAATCAACCGTGGCGCCGTCGGCAAAAACGCTCAAAGCGGTAAGCGAAACCGGAGTGGGTTTATCGTTTAAAGATGTAAATCCCCTGCTCTTTGGCAACTGCCTGACCAGCGGCTGTCTGCCGCCTTCAAAATTCGCCGGCATTTTGCTGTGGCCGGTGCGCTTGGTCTGCCCCTTGTTGCCGCGGGTGGAATAAGTTCCCTTGCCGCTTCCAAGACCGCGCCCGACGACTTTTCGGCGGTGGGTGGATTTGGGATTTTTATGGAGTTGATGAAGTTTGATCATAAAATCGCTGAATGATGCGGAACTTAACGCGGAATATCGCGGAAAGAACCGCACTTATTAAATTTAGATTCTGCGTATTTCCGCGTTAGATTCCGCGTTTTTCCGCGATACTACTTTCGCATTTTCCAAAGTTCTTCCCTGCTCTTCATTTTTGAAAATGCCGCGAAAACCGCTTTAACGTTGTTAACTTTGTTGTTACTGCCAAGCATTTTACAGACCACGTTCTTAACTCCGGAAAGATCCATAACACTGCGGACTGCGCCGCCGGCAATAACACCGGTGCCGGGTTTGGCCGGTTTAAGCATCAAACTGCTGGATTTATATTTAACGTTCAAAGCGTGCGGAATGGTTTCGTTGACCAAAGGCAGGACAATTAAATTCTTTTTCGCGGCATTTACGGCCTTATTTACGCTCTCGGCGACATCAGCTCCCTTTTTTAAACCCATGCCAACCTTGCCCTTGTGGTTGCCAATAACCACAAGCGCGCGAAAACGCATTCTTTTTCCGCCGGCGACCACGCGCGTGACCCTTTTTACTTCCACAACTTTTTGGTCAAACTCACTGCGTTCCCTGTCTCCGCCTTCCCTATTTGATTGTCTTCGTCTTTTTTCCATAAATTATTTGTCCACTAATTCACTAATTGCACGAATATCACGAAGTTGGTTGGTGTAATTAGTGATGATTCGTGAATTAGTGGATAATTAAAATTCTAAACCACCCTCCCGTGCGCCTTCGGCCAAAGCCTTAACCCTGCCGTGGTAAGCAAAGCCGCCGCGATCAAACTTTACGGCTTTGATATTTTTGGCCACAGCCTTGGTCGCTATAAGTTTGCCGACCTCTTTGGCAATTTCCGATTTCTTGGCTTTGGACTTTCCGCCGGAGTGTTTGGCGCCAGCCGAAGGCTGGTCAGCCTTTGGCTGAGATCCGCCTTTGGCGGAAATTTCCAAACTGGAAGCCTGAGCCAAAGTTTTGCCGGCGCCGTCATCTATTAACTGGGCGTAAATATGCTGGTTGGCCTTAAAAACCGCAAGCCTGGGCCGCTCCAAAGCGCCCACAACCCTGCTTCTAACGCGTTTGTGGCGGATAATTCTCTTTATTCTTTTTTGACTGTTTGAATTCATAAAATTTATTTGTCCACTAATTCACTAATTGCACGAATATCACAAAGTTGGTTAGTGTAATTAGTGATGATTCGTGAATTAGTGGATAATTATTTCCCGCCCCCTACCACCTTAACCACTTTACCCGCTTTTCTCAAAACCACTTCATCGGAATATTTAATGCCCTTGCCCTTGTAAGGCTCCGGCTTTTTTAGCTCGCGGACTTCGGCGGCAAACTGGCCGACCTGCTGTTTGCTGGCGCCAAAAATGCTGATGGTATTTTTATCTACCGCGACGGTTAATTCCTTTGGCACATCAACAATAATCGGATGAGAGAAGCCTAAATTTAAAGTAAGTTTTCCCGGAGTTGTCGCGACTTTAAAGCCCACGCCCACAACTTCCAATTTTTTTTCATAGCCTTTGGTCACGCCGTCCACCAAATTCTGGATTAAAGCGCGGAACAATCCCCACAACGCCTTTTCTCTTTTGTTCTCTTTGGCCTTAACATCCACCAAAATTTCTTTTTCATTAACAGTAACTTCCACTTTGGGATGAATCGGCAAAGTTAAAGTCCCTTTGGGACCGGTAACGGTCAAAGTCAGATCTTTCTTTTCAACTTTTACTCCCGAAGGAATAATTACTGGTTTTTTTCCTATTCTGCTCATAAAATTAGTTATCAAGTTAAAAGTTTAAAGTTATCAAGTTATGCAGTTGCAGTTACTTGATAACTTGCAACTTGATAACTTTATAACTACTTTACCAAACCTGGCACACAACCTCGCCTCCAACCTTCTGCTTTCTGGCTTCCTTGTCTGTCATCAGCCCTTTGGAAGTGGACACAACCGTTACTCCGTAGCCGCTGTTGGTTCTGGGAAGCCTGTCGGCAGGAAGATAAATTCTCTGTCCCGGCTTGCTGACTCTTTTAATGCCCGCAATGACCGCTTCGCCCGCGCCGGAATACTTTAGTTTAATCTCCAGCATCTTGTGATTGTCGCCCGAAGTCATTTCCTGACAGCCGCCGATAAAGCCGGACTTTAGTAAAACTTCGGCCAGATTGGCTTTAAATTTGGAATACGGTAAAACCAGCTCGGCCTTTTGGGACGCGCTCGCGTTTCGGATTCTGGTTAACATGTCGGCGATAGGGTCTGTGTACATAAGTTATATAATAGTCAATGAATTTCTTAATTTCATAATTTCTTTAATTTCAATCGGAAATTGGGAAATTGATTGAAATTAAGAAATTGCTGATTTACCAACTAGCCTTTACAATCCCGGGAATTTCCCCTTTGGAAGCTAATTCTCTAAAGCAGATGCGGCACATATTAAAGTCTCTCATATAGCCGGCTTTTCTGCCGCACTTCCAACAGCGCCTGGTTTTCCGGCTGGAAAATTTAGCGTTCGGTTTCATACTTCTCTTGGATTTTGCAATTTGTGCTTGTGTGGCCATAATAGTCGCTGAATGATGCGGAATCTAACGCGGAATATCGCGGAAACCAGCATCAGTTGTGTTAATTCTGCGTCCTTCCGCGTTAATTTCCGCGTTTGTCCGCGTCCTTCTTAAACGGGAACCCTAACTGCGTTAATAATTCTCTGGCTGGGGCGTCTTTGCCCGCGTTGGTTACCACCGATACTTCCAGTCCAAAAACATTTTCCAAACTTTCAGATGATATTTCCGGAAAAACCAGCTGTTCTTTTAATCCCAAATGATAGTTGCCGCGTCCGTCAAAACCGTCCTTGTTAATCCCCTGAAAATCGCGGACCCTGGGCAAAGCTACGTTTACCAGTTTATCCAAAAAGCTGAACATCCGGTAGCCTCTTAAAGTGCAGACAATGCCGACAATCTGATTTTCCCTGACTTTAAAACCGGCAATGGATTTTCTGGCTTTGGACTTAACCGGCGCCTGGCCGGTGATTTTTTTCACGTCTTCCACAATCTGATCTATCTTCTTTTTATCGTCTTTAAATTTGCCCACGCCGACGTTAACCACGACTTTCAGAATTTTCGGCACCTGCATAACATTCTTAAAGCCGAACTTTTCCTGTAAAGCCGGGGCGATTTTCTTATTATATTGTTCCTGTAATCTTTCCATGAAATTTATAAATAAATTTTTCTACTAAATACTAAAGGGGGCTAAATACTAAACTTGTAAGTGCGAAATTTTTCGGTTTAGTATTTCGCTTCTTTTAGTATTTAGTAGAGAAGCTATATAGCTTTTCCACTGTCCTTTCCAATTCTCTGCTTATTGCCGTTTTCCAAAAAAGTGAATGATACTCTGGTCGGGTTGCCGGAATTTGGATCTACCAGCATAACCTTGGAAGCCTGCAGTGAAGCAAAAAAAGTAACTTTTTTCCCGCCTTCTCCGGCTTTTTTGGACCGCTCAAACCTGGTGTGCGAATTTACGCCTTCAACCACGAGCTTGCCCAGTTTGGGAAAAACCTTTATTACCTTGCCGGTCTTGCCCTTGTCCTTGCCGGACAGGAGCTTGACGGTATCGCCTGTTTTGATTCTGAGTTTGTTCATAAAATTACCATTCCACTGATCACTGATTCCCACAGATACACAGATTGCCCAACTAAATTTTGAAACTTAATTAAGTAATCTGTGAATCTGTGCTATCTGTGATCTGTGGACAACTAAATTACTTCTGGCGCAAGAGAGACTATCTTCTTAAATCCATCCTCGTAATTCCCTTTGGCCTTTTCGCGGATTTCTCTGGGGATGGGGCCGAAAATGCGGGTTCCTTTTGGCTCGCCCGATTCTTTGTCCACCAATACTCCGGCGTTCTCGTCAAAACGGATGTAAGAACCATCTTTGCGCCTTATTTCCTTGCGCAAACGCACAATCACCGCGTAGACCTTATCGCCTTTTTTAATGTTGGCGTTGGGGGAAACCTGTCTGACTGAACCCGCGACAATATCGCCAATCCTGGCAAAACGGTTGCTGTTCTTGCCGTTAACGCTGAAAACGTTAACGATTTTCGCGCCGGTGTTGTCCGCTATTTTTATATGTGACCTTACTTGAAGCATATTAGTGATTAGTGGTCAGTGATTAGTGGTCAGCGCTGTTCACTGCTCACTACCCACTGTCCACTTTTTAAGCTTTACTTATAACTTTAAACTTCTTGTCCTTACTCATCGGCCGGATGGATTCTATGACCACCTTGTCTCCGGTTTTATACTCTTCATTCTCATCGTGCGCCTTGTATTTTTTGGATACGGTATAAGCCTTCTTGTATTTGGGATGGCGTTTTCTGATGTCAACCTTAACCACGACGGTCTTATCCATTTTGTTGGAGACCACAATTCCAATCATCTGTTGCTTTTTAGTTATATTATTCGTATCCATAAATTTAAATGTCAAATATCAAATTACAAATTTCAAATAAAGTTCTAATGCCCAATTTTTAAAATTCTAACATTTAACATTTATTTGAAATTTGAAATTGGGAATTTGAAATTATTTAGCTGCTTTCTTATGCAAAAATGTCATTATCTTGGCAATATCCTTCTTAACCGCCCCCAGCTCCTTGGTGTTCTTAAGCTGGTTAAGCCTGAGCTTAACCGACAGGTCGTGGCTCTTTAGGCGAAGTTCCGTCAGCAACTGCTTAACTTCCGCTTCGGTTTTAGTTGTCAATTCTTTAAATTTCATATTACTGTCGCCGAATGATGCGGAATTTAACGCGGAATAACGCGGAAAACTGCACCAGTGTTAAATATATTAATTTCTGCGTACTTCCGCGTTAGATTCCGCGTTTTTCCGCGACTATCCTTGGTGTTCCTTTGCTAAAAATCTGCTTTTAACCGGCAACTTGTAGCTGGCCAGTCTCATAGCTTCCTGCGCCTGCTCTTTGGTTACGCCGTCCATCTCAAATAATATCTTGCCTTTTTTTACTACGCAGACAAAGTGGTCTACCGCGCCTTTTCCGCCGCCCATCGGGCTTTCGTTGCCGTGCAGGGTTACCGGTTTGTCGGCAAACACGCGAATCCAGATTTTGCCGCCGCGCTGGACATAACGGGTCATTGCGCGCCTTGCGGCCTCAATCTGCCGGGCCGTTACCCAGGAGCTTTCCAAAGCCTTTAAGGCAAACTGCCCAAACGCGATTTCCGCGCCGGCCGTAGCCTGTCCCTTGGTAGTTCCGCGGTGATGTTTCCTGTGCTTTAATTTTTTCGGTATAAACATATAATAGTCGCTGAATGACGCGGAACTTTACGCGGAAAGTCGCGGAAAGAACTGCATCGGTTATATTAGATTCCGCGTTTTTCCGCGTTAGATTCCGCGTTTTTCCGCGGTTGCTTTTCTTCAAATACATCTCCCTTATAAATCCAAACCTTTATTCCCACCGTGCCGTAAGTGGTAAAGGCCGTGCTGCGGGCAAAGTCTATGTCAGCGCGAAGGGTGTGAAGTGGGATGGTACCGGAAGACAAATGTTCGGTGCGGGCAATGTCGGCTCCGTTTAACCTGCCGCCAATGGCCACTTTTGCCCCCTTGGCTCCGGCGTTCATAACCTGTTCCAGCGATTGCTTCATCAGCCTGCGGAACGCCACGCGCTTTTCCAGCTGTTCGGCAATGCCGTTGGCTATCACCTGGGCCTGCAAATTTATGTCGCGGATTTCCTCTATATTAATCTTCAATTCCTGCTTAATGCCCAATTTGGCTTTAACTTTCTTTTTCAGTTCTTCAATCCCCGCTCCGCCTTTGCCAATGATTAGTCCGGGTTTGGTAGTTTTGATAATAACCGTGATTGTTCCGTCGTTTAATCTTTCTATATCTATTCTAACCAGTCCCGCCTTCTTTAAGTGCAGTTCCAGATATTCGCGGATTTTAACATCTTCCATCAACTGCTTGGAAAAGTGGCTCTTTGAAAACCATCTGGATTTCCAGCCTTCGGTAATGTTCATTCGGAATGATGTAGGATTTATCTTATGTCCCATATAATAGCGCTGAATGATGCGGAATTTAACGCGGAATAACGCGGAAAACTGCACCAGTGTTAAATGAATTAATTTCTGCGTAATTCCGCGTTAGATTCCGCGTTTTTCCGCGACCTTCTATTCCCCGGTCTTGCGATTAAACAGTCTGCGTTTGTTGGCGACCTTGCTCATTTTTTTCTGCTCGTCGGTTTTAAAGACCTGGCTTTTCTTGACTTCTTCCTTTACCGGCTTTTCGTGAACCGCGGCTTGCTGGTCAACATTAACTGATTTTCCGCCAGAGGCGGATCCGCCTTTGGCGGATACTTCTTCTTTAGGCTTATTCAGGAATCCAGCCTTTATTTTGCTGGCTTTGCCTTTCTTTCTCTCTTCCAAAACAATGTTCACGTGGCTCATTTTGCGCCTTATTTCAAAAGCACTGCCGCGGGCGCGGGGAAAGTATCTTTTCATAACTTTACCCATATCCGCGGTAATGCTCTTAATAAACAAATGCTGTGGATCCATAGAAAAATTATTCTTGGCATTGGCCACGGCCGACTGGATTAACTTAATTAACATCGGCGATGCCTTTTTTTCGGTGTGTTCCAGCTGAACCATAGCGTCCAAAGCATTCATATTCTTTACCAAATTGGTAACCAAGCGCATTTTTCTGGGAGCAATATGCAAATCACGGGCGTGGGCGCTCACTAATTTGATCGGTTCAGTTTTTACTTTCTGCGCTTTTGTCATAATCTTATTAAATGTCAAATGTCAAATTACAAATTTCAAATAAAATTTTAATCTCCGATTTTCAAATTTCAAATTTCTGCATTTGTCATTCATTTGAAATTTGGTATTTGGAATTTGAAATTATTTCTTCGGTTCTTCCTTTGCCGCGTTCATCTTGGCTTTCTCGGCTTCGGCTTTGGCGATTTCCTGATCTTTGGCCATCTTGCCGCCGTGCCTCTGGAATTTGCGGGTTAAGGAAAATTCGCCGAGTTTGTGGCCGACCATATTTTCCGTTACGAATACCGGCGTGTGAACTCTGCCATTATGCACCAAAAACGTGAACCCCACAAATTCGGGAGCTATGGTGCAGGCGCGCGACCAGGTTTTAATCTGGGTCTTGCCCGCTTTCCCGGCGAGTACTTTCTTAAGCACTCTCGGGTCTACGTATGGTCCTTTTTTTGAACTTCTAGACATAAAATCTTTAGTCTTCTACCAAATACGAAATGGACGAAATACGAAAGCGTTAAACCAGAAGTTTTCGTATTTAGTTTTTTTCGTATTTCGTAGAGGTTATTTGCTTCTTCTCTTGATAATAAAACTGTTGGAATACTTCTTCTTCAACCTGGTCTTTACGCCTAACGCGTGCTTTCCCCACGGGGTTTTTGGATATTTCATACCAATTGGGTTATGGCCTTCGCCTCCGCCGTGCGGGTGGTCTACCGGGTTCATCACTTTACCGCGGACGGTTGGTCTCCATCCCATGTGGCGCATTCTTCCGGCTTTGCCTACTCTGACATTCATCCAATCCGAGTTTGCCAGCTGACCAATGGTGGCCAAACAGGTTTCGCGCACTTTGCGGATTTCGCCGCTCGGCATTTTTAGCAAGGAGTATCCGGCTTCCACAGTCTGTAATATAGCATATCCGCCCGCCGATCGCGCAATCTTGCCGCCTTGGCCGGGAATTAATTCTATATCGTGTATAAAAGAACCTACCGGAATGTTTTTAAGTTGCAGGCGATTGCCGGGCAAAATTTCCGCGGTCTCGCCATACATTACTTTGTCGCCGACTTTCAACCCCTGCGGAGTTAAAATAAAACGCTTACTGCCGTCTTTGTAAGAAAGCAAAGATATAAAAGACGTGCGGGTTGGGTCGTATTCAATGGTCAAAACTTTGGCTGGAACGTCTTTTTTGTCGGCGCGGGAAAAATCCACGATTCTGGATTTGCGAATGGCGCCGCCGCCCTGGTGGCGAACAGTAATTTTACCGCTGTTGTTGCGGCCGGCCGGCTTGGCTTTGCTGCGGATAAGACTTTTTGGGGTCTTATGCTTTTTATCCAATACCGAATAATCCGTAACCGATTGGATACGTCTGCCCGGACTTGTTGGTTTGTATAATTTAACAGCCATAGTGCTTATTATAAATTCTCTACTAAATACTAAAGGAGGCTAAATACTAAACTTGTAAATGCGAAGTTTCTCGGTTTAGTATTTCGCTACTTTTAGTATTTAGTAGAAAGGTTATACGACATCCGTAAGTCCTTCAATCTTGTCTCCTGCCTTAAGTGTAACTATCGCTTTTTTAAAATCCGATGTCGCGCCTTTTGTCCGGCCAAAGTTTCTGGTTTTGCCCTCGTTGCGGATAACATTTACCTGAATGACTTTAACTTTGTAAGCCGCTTCCACCGCTTTTTTAACCTCTATTTTATTGGTATTGCTGGCGACCAAAAAAACATACTTGTTCATTTGCGCCATTTTGCCGGCTTTTTCCGAAATTCTGGGCTGAATCAAAATAGATGGAATTTTTAAGCTTGAGCCACTGTCAGCAGTAACGGTTTTTTCCGCCTTGGATTCCTTTTCGGTTTTTTTGGTTAATATGGCCATAGTAATCGCTGAATGATGCGGAATCTAACGCGGAATGACGCAGAATTGACTGCAGTTTTTCCGCGAATTTCCGCGTTAATTTCCGCGTTTTTCCGCGTTTCTTAAATACGTCTTTTCTATTACCGGCAAGCTGTCTTTTAATACCAATACGCTGTTTGCCGTAATTACGTCTATTAAATTTAAACTGTTTGCCAAAACGGTATTAACTGATTTTAAATTGGAGGTCGCGCGTGACAGCTTTTCGTCGTTTTTCGGGATTATCAACATTTGCTTCTTGCCCAAATTTTTTAGGCCGGATGACAAACCTTTTAACATCGCGGTAAATTCTTTGGTCTTGGGATTTTCCAGCGCGATTTGATCAATAACAATAAATTGCTTGTCCTTGGCTTTGTCCGAAAGCGACATAAATAAAGCCTGTGTCTTGGCCTTCTTGTTGATTTTTAATTCCCAATTGCGATTGGCTCTTGGACCAAAAGTAATGCCGCCGTGGCGCCAAATCGGGCTTCTGGTGGAGCCGGCGCGGGCTTTGCCCGTGCCTTTTTGCTTCCAGGGCTTTTTGCCGCCGCCGGAAACTTCGCCGCGGGTCTTGGTGTTGCTGGTTCCCTGGCGGGAGTTGGAAAGCTGAATTCTCACCGCTTCGGCCAAAAGATGCTCGTTAGGTTTAACTTCAAAAATCTTTGAGTTAAGCTCAATGTCGCCGATCGCTTCACCTTTTTGGTTGTAAACTGGGGCTTTCATAATTTCTTAAAATTACCATTCCACTGATCACGGATTCTCACAGATACACAGATTGCCTAACTAAATTTTGAAATTTGATTAAGTAATCTGTGAATCTGTGCTTATCTGTGATCTGTGGACTACTTTTTCTTCTTTTCCTCTTTAACCACTTCCACCCTCACCAAATCTTTAACTTTTCCGGTGGAAATTATTTTAACCAACGCGTGCGGATGTCCGGGAACGGCTCCTTTTACGGTAATTAGATTTTTTTTGGCATCAACTTCCACAATCTGTAAATTCTTTATGGTTGCTCCGACCACGCCCATATGGCCGGCCATGCGCATACCTTTGCGGACGTGCTGGGGAAAACGTTGTCCGATGGAACCGACACTGCGGGGCTTGTTGTGGCCGTGGCTCATTGGGAAACCGGCAAAACCGTGGCGCTTCATCGCGCCGGCAAAGCCTCGGCCTTTGGTGGTGCCAATTACGTTTACCATTTCGCCGGATTTGAAACCTGAAATATCAACCTTCTGGCCTTTTTTATAGCTGGCCGGATCTGTAACCCTAAACTCCGATAAAACCGCAAAAGTTTCCAAACCTTTTAGGTGTCCGCTTAAAGACTTTGAAACCTTCTTTTTTTTATCAATACCAACCTGCACGGCGCTGTATTTATCACTGCCCTCGGCGGTCTTAACCTGGGTTACGGTCATCGGCACGGCGGAAATCACGGTTACCGGAATAACCGAACCCGTGGCTTCGTCAAAATACTGGGTCATATTAAGTTTTCTTCCTAGGAGGAAATTCATACTGGAAAACTTTTCTACTAAATACTAAAAGTAGCTAAATACTAAATCTGCAAATCCGTTATTTCTTAGTTTAGTATTTCGTTCTCTTTAGTATTTAGTAGAGATTTTTTGTAAAAAAAATAACGGGCTATTTACCCGTAAGAATCAACACGGAAATAATTCCATGTTAGTGCTTGCTGGTAAATCGTTGTCCCATCGCTTGAGCTTTTTTAAGCTGTGGCCGATGAGAACTAATTTCCAATATAATTTTATTGTCAGCTTCCGCGTCTTTCCGCGTTAATTTCCGCGTGATTCCGCGACTACGACATCTTAATTTCCACATCCACCCCGGCCGGCAGGTTCAAATTCGTAAGGGAGTCTATAGTTTTGGGTGTTGCGTTTAAAATATCAATCAATCTTTTATGGACGCGCATTTCAAACTGTTCGCGGCTGTCTTTGTGGACGAAAGTTGATCGCAGAACCGTGTATTTGGTCTTTTCCGTGGGAAGCGGAATTGGACCCGAAATAGACGCGCCGGTGCGTTTGGCGGTTTCTACAATTTGCTTCGCACTTTGATCAATAAGCTTATGGTCATAAGCTTTTATCTTTATGCGAATCTTTGGCGCTGATACTTCCTTGTCCATTTTTAAAGACCTTGTATTATAACCGAAAACTAACGATTATTGCTTGATTAATTGATAAATAAGTATATAGCTTCCGCGTTGATCCGCGTTAAATTCCGCGTCCTTCCGCGGCTACATTAACCACTTGCAATAGTTTAAACGAAGTTGCTATTTTTGTCAAGGATTATAGTCAATATTGACAATATATTAAGAATATGATTTAATATTAATATATAGTAAACACTCCGGGATGAACGTTAGTTATCGCACGACGAACGTTTTGCCCCCTTCTTCCCGCCCACAAAATTTTGCGAGCGGAAAGAGGCTAAAGCAAAAATCCGCCGGTTGGCGGATTTTTACTTTTGATGGATTTAAGCGTGAGCCACCTTAAATTTCTTAAACTCTTTCTCCAAGTTTCCAAACCGGTTCTTTAGCTTTAGTAAATCGGTCGCGAAAGCGCTGTCGTCTTCTTTGGTGCGTTTAGACAGAGCGGCCAGGTCTTTCTTAAAACTGGCAATTTCCATCTGAATAAAATTAAGCTTGATTTCCTGTTCGGCAAAGCCATCTTTTACCCCCTTTGAGGCTTTCCCAAACTGTTCATTAACTTTGCTAAACTGTTCGCCGAGAAACTCAATTAACTCTTTATAATGGTTATCAAAATATTCTCTGGTAAGTTCAGACATATTAATCACTCGTGTTGCGTTAATCGTCCCATAGCTGAGCCTGTTTCTGGGTTTGAGTCTTTGGTTCAGATAACTGAAACTCGGAAATCAGCTTAGCTAAAGGAGTTTTATCAAACATGGAAACGC
>Ga0265316_10000337_pt1 | contig 52655 bp, 38 predicted proteins | sample 4522metaG_FD_202092 | JGI IMG/M metagenome (GOLD analysis project Ga0265316, IMG submission 202092) | Rhizosphere microbial communities from Carex aquatilis grown in University of Washington, Seatle, WA, United States - 4-5-22 metaG | ecosystem: Host-associated > Plants > Roots > Rhizosphere >... | reverse complement strand
GTCATTGAGCTCATCGCGGACAATGTTGCTCTGCAGCAAAACACGCAGCCATCTGGCTGCCACCGTCCCATGCCCGTCACGTCCACCCGACGCATCAATGTTGTCCAGCAATTCGTTCGCCTGGGGTTCGCCGACCACCTCGACCCCGACGCGCCGTTTTGTTCAGGCGAATTCCTCACCCAGGAGCTGACCACCACCGAAGTCCAGGCGGCCATGAGCGTGCTGCCACGCATCAACACCTTCTCGGGCGTTCAGGTGGCAGGCAGCCTGGACCGCTTCCGCGGCGAGGTGAGGGCCTGGAAGTTTGGCCGATCGGGCACACCCGTGCTGCACGTGCTGCTGCCGTTCTGGACCCACCAGGTCGAGGAGCGCCATGTGGCCAGTCCGGTGGGCGCGCCCATCCAGGACGCCGAGCACCGCGCCCTCATCGAGCGGCTGCAGCACTGCCTGGTGGACGAGCTCGACGCCTTCGATTTCGTTCGGGTGGATGAAACCGACCACGTCTGGCGAGCCCGCTGGCGCTGAGCCAGGGCGCTCACCAGTGTCGGCGGTCAGTGCCGGTTCGTCAGGCGCTGCAGCCAGGCGCCCGCCAGCATCGCAGGCACGAACAACCAGACTTCGTCATTGCCCGCCAGCAATGACGTCAGCGCTGGCCCGGGGCAGTAGCCCGACAGCCCCCAGCCGATGCCGAACAACGCGGCACCCACCAGCAGGCGGGCATCGATCGCCTTGTTCTGAGGCACATGAAAAGCGGTGCCACACACCGGCACCTCACGGCGCTTGAGCAGCCACTGGAAGCCCAACAGGCTGACCGCGACGGCACCGCCCATCACGAAGGCCAGGCTGGGGTCCCAGTCGCCGGCCACGTCCAGGAAGGCCTGGACGGTCAGCGGGTCGCTCATGCCAGAGAGCGTCAGCCCCCAGCCAAAGAACAGGCCGCAGCCCAGGGCGATGACGAAGCCATGCCAGGGTGCGCCGGTGCGCGAAGTGTTGTCTTTTGCCATGTGGATTTGCTCCTTCAAAGCGACAGCAAGTGTCGGCTCACATAGACCGTGATGGCGCCCGTGACCATGAAGGTGAGCACCGCGGCCAGCGATCTCAGCGACAGGCGGCCCAGCCCGCACACGCCATGGCCGCTGGTGCAGCCGCTGCCCAAAGACGTGCCCCAGCCGACGAGCAGCCCGCTGACGATCAACACCGTGGCATGGCTGATGCGGGCCGGTGCGAGTGTGGTGTGAGCCGCCTGCGTCCACAGCCAGCCCGCCAGCACCAGACCGAGCACGAAGCCCACGCGCCAGAGGTTGGCGGCGTTCCAGTTGGGTCGGTCCATCAGGCCGAAGGTGATGCCGCTGATGCCGGCAATGCGGCCGAGCCCGATCAGCAGCAGCACACTGGCGGCCCCGATCATGAGGCCGCCGAGCAGTGGCGGCAGGAACGCTTGGAAGTTCATCTCGGACCTCGCTTGTGTTGCGACTTGATACCCTGGGGAGTATATGAAATCCAGCTGCAATCTGCACGCGTGTCACCCAGATGCCCTGCCGCAGGGCGGGGGCGTCAGCCGGCCTGGCTTTGAAGCCACCGCCTGTATTGCCAGGCCCTCACCTTGGCGTCGAGCTGTTCCTGCACCAAAGCGAGGGCAGGGTGCACGTTGGGGCGGCTGCGCTTGCCGATGCTGAGTCGGCGGAGTTGGTGCTTCACCATCGCCATGTAGGCCACCGACGCCAGGACCTTGTTGCGCCAGGTGATCGGCCTGAGGACGGGTGCGATGGGCGTGCCTTGGCGCCACGCTTTCGGCAAATGGGGGGCGATCGCCAGCGCGGTCGCCATCCCTACCATCTCGATGCCACTGTCCAGAACCTGCTCGGCAACCGGGTGCCTGCGGATCCCGCCTGTGACCATGATGGGCATCTCGGCCACGGACGCGATGTCCTTGGCGAACTCCAGGAAGTAGGCTTCGCGGGCGAGGGTGCGGCCATCGCGCGCCTGTCCATGCATGGCGGGCGCTTCGTAGCTGCCGCCTGACAACTCGATCAGGTCCACGCCCAGTGGGTTGAGCATGGCCACAACCTGCTTGGCGTCCTCGGCGCTGAAGCCACCCCGCTGAAAGTCTGCTGAGTTGATTTTCACCGCCACAGCGAAGTCCTGGCCCACCGCGGCGCGAACGGCCTTGACCACATCGACCAAAATCCGTGCCCGATGTTCAAGGGGGCCGCCCCAACGGTCGGTCCGTTTGTTCGTGATGGGCGACAGGAACTGGCTCAGCAAGTAGCCGTGAGCCGCGTGGATCTGCACCCCGTTGAAACCAAAGCGCTCCGCCAGGACCGCAGCGCGGACAAACCGAGCCGTGACATCGGCGATGTCTGCTTCGGTCATGGCGCGGGGCAGCATGAATTGTTTGGAGAAATTGCCCAGGTCCATGGCCACCTCGGAAGGCGCCATGGTGTCCTGCTTCAGGGCTGCTGGCATCTGCCGCCCGGGGTGGTTGAGCTGCATCCAGACATGGGCGCCTTTGGACTTCGCGGCCGCCGACCAGGCCTTGAAACGCGCTCCGTGCGCCTCAGATTCAAGCACCACGCCGCCAGGCCCGGTCATGGCCCGCCGATCCACCATGACATTGCCCGTGATCATCAAACCGACCTCGCCGTCTGCCCAGGTGCGGTAGAGCCTGATCAAGGCTTCGGACGGGGCGTGGTCCTGGTCGGCCATGTTTTCCTCCATGGCGGCCTTGGCCAGGCGGTTGGGGATGACGGCCCCATTGGGCAAGGTCAGTGGTGTGAACGCGCGCATCATGGACTCCAAAGTTGCGATGCACCCACCTTAACCTTCAAGTCAGATTGAATGTCAAGCCCATGCCATCTGCTCTCCTGGGTCATCGTTCAGCGCCCGTTTTCAGCATCAGGTTAAAGTGAAATCGAAGCAACAGCCTGAGAGGGTTCCATGAAGATCGGCGAACTGGCCAAACGAAGCGGCTTGGCAACCTCCACGATCCGCTTCTACGAGTCCAAGGGTTTGCTGAACGCCGTCAGCCGGCAATCGAACGGTTACCGGGAGTATCCGCTCGAGGCGGTCATGGTGCTGTCCATCATCACCAACGCCCAGCAAACCGGATTCAGCCTGGACGAAATCAAACAGGTGCTGCCCGAGGATTTCACCGATTGGCGTCACGACGACCTGCTCATTGCGCTGACGAAAAAGCTGGCAGACATTGAGTCGATGGAGGTTCGTCTGGCGCAAAACAAGGCCCAGCTGCGTGCGCTGATCCAGTTGATCGACGCCAAGCCGGAGGGCATGGACTGCAAAGACAACGCACTTCGGGTCATTGGGGAGATGGGCATAGGGACTTGACCTTAAAGTTAAGTTGAATCTTACGATGCGCCATCGCAACCCAAACAGCCATGGTGCACACATGAAGATCCGAACCCTCGCCGCGTGCGCCGGCTTGCTCCTGAATGTCCTGACAACGCCTTCCTGGGCACAGGCGCCATCGGGCATCCCACAGAACGGCACCACCGTCATCGACATCGCAGGGCACCAGGTTCCCGTGCCCAAGGGCGGCTTGTACGACCGTTTTCGCTCCAACCCACCCCTTGCCGTCATCCAGACAGAAGCTCCTGAGATCGACCTCACTTGGTTCCAGTCTCTCAAGAAAACCAAGGTGGACATGGGTTTCGAGTCCCATTCGCCCAACTTCTATTACAAAAACAGCCGGGTCACCGCCATCTTCACAGCCGACCTTCAGCGGTTGAGAGCACTGATGCCAGAAGCCGTGCTGAAAGAGGTTCAACCGCTGCAGGTCTGGCCGGGCAGGGGGCTGGTGGCCATCACCGCCTACGCCTACCAGCTTTGCGACAACGACAGCTACAACGAGGTGGCCATCTCCATCGTGACCAGCCGACCTGGCGGTGCGAACTGGGGGCCGCTGACCTTGCTGGGACAGTCGATGTCCAAGGATTATTGGGGCTATGTGCTCAAGCTGCCGGTGAACACGGAGCTGGCACGGGTGCGTGGCGTGGTGGGCTACAACCTCCCGAAGTGGCGGACTGGCATCCACCTCAAGGACCATGGGCAATCGCTGGCCTTTGAGCTCACCGACGGTGTGACGGGCAAGACCGATGTGGTGATCGAGGCGACCAAGCTGGACGGACTCTCTGACAAGGTGGACATGGTCAAGAACAGCTTCACGAACCTGGACGCTGCGGGCCGTTTGACGTCTGGTCACGCGGTTTCCCGGCAGTTGCGCCATGCGTCGAGTTCGCGCGCCGACGCGTTCAGCCTCCAATTGAGTGACGGCAGTTTGTCCACCTACATCCAATCATTGCAACTGGGGCGGATGGTCAAGTACGAGTACGTGCCATCTTTCCAAAGCGCGCTGTACGCGCCGGAGCCCTTGAGCGCGATGGCCGAACGTCGCTGACACCAGGGTTGTGAACCGCTTCAGCCCATGCCGGTTGGGGCGGTTCCGCGCGGTTCGGGCAAGGCCAGCCCGTCTGATGTGTGCACACGTCAGGCATTAACTTACTTTTGACGATGTATATTATGTCAACCAATGAATTGAAAAAGAACACCGAGTCAGCGCTGGCAGCTTCAGGGTAAGCGATGGGACGGCCCTGCCAGACAGCGAGCGTCTTTCCTTTACGATGGAGCGGTGCGACATTGAGTGCTGCGTTAAAGGCGATCCGTTAAGGTCAGGCGTGAGAAAGTTCGAAGCATCCTCCTCCTCGCCCTTGGCGCCATCACCTGCGTCATGGGGGCGACCGGTGGCGTCTGTGCGTGAATTGCGCCCGCTGATGGCCGACCCGGTCGAGTCTCAGGTGCTCGACGAGGTGCTGCGCACAGGGCTGCGGGGGCTGCGTTTCCCGCCTGATCTGGAGGCCCGCTTCCAGGAAGAAACTGGCCCACAACGGCTGCGCACCTTGCTGGTCAGCAGCGCGCTGGTCAGTGTGCTGTTCAACTGGCTGCTGCTGTCCGACTGGATGATGATCCCGGACGTGTTCGACACGGCCTTGCAATGGCGCCTGTTCATCTTCACGCCAGCCACCTTGGCGGGACTCTTTGTCCTCATGCGCATGCCCAGCCCGCGGCTGCGCGAGGCCATGATCGTCGTCGCAGGTTGCTTTGCAGCGGCGCTCAACACTTGGTTGTGCATGCGCAGCCAGGATGCTTTGGCGGGGCCCTACTTGGTCAGCGTCACGGTCATCGTCGTGTACTGCAACACGGTCGCTCGCCTTCGGTTTCGCCCTGCGCTGGTGCTCGACAGCCTGGTCGTGGCGATCTATTTCTGGGGCTGGTGGCAGGTGCCCGACGCGCCTGTCACCATCATGGCGCCAGGCGCGTTGACACTGATTTCGTCCGTGGTGTTCACTTTGTATGGGGCCTATTCCCAAGAGCACGATGTGCGTGAAAACTGGCTGCGCCTGATGCGCGACCGCGTGCTGCAAGCCGAACTGCGCCAGGCCAACGCTCGCCTGGAAGCCGCCTCGCGCAGTGACTTGCTGACCGAACTGGCCAGCCGGCGGCATTTCGATGCATCCCTGCTGGCGATGTGGGCCCAGGCCCGCGAAGATGGCAGCGACATCTCGCTCATGCTCATCGACATCGACGATTTCAAGTCCTACAACGGGCGACAAGGCCACCTGCGTGGCGATGCCTGCCTCAAGGCGGTGGCCGGCATCCTCAAGCACCGCTTGCGTCGTCCGGAAGACATGGTGGCCCGCTTCGGCGGCGAAGAGTTCATCGTGGCCATGAGCGACACCTCGCTGCAAACGGCCGTGGGCGCGGCCGAGCGTGTGCGCAAGGGCGTGGAGGCTTTGGGCGATGTCACCGTGAGCGTGGGGGTGTCCTGCATGCGGCCCAATTCGCCGCACGCGAACATGGCGCAGCTGCTGGCCGCGGCCGATGAGGCCTTGCACCTGGCCAAAAAACGTGGCCGCAACCGTGTCATCGCCTTCGGGACCCAGGATTGAGACCATGAGCACCGCGACGCAGCCTCCCCTTCAGCCCTTCCCTGAGAGCGACTTCGGTGCCTTCCGACATCGCACGTCCATGGACCGCATCCACGAGTTGCTGGAAAATGGCTTCCCGTGGATGTCCTTCCCCTCGGACATGGAGCAGCAGTTCCAGCAGGATGGCGCAGCGGCGCGGGCCCGGCATTTTCTGGTCAGTGGCCTGATCTCGCTGTTCATCTACAACGGCTTCCTGCTCGCCGATTACCTGGTGGCACGGGATGTTTTCTGGCTGGCCGTTGAGCTGCGCCTGCTGGTGTTCACGCCCATTTCGCTGCTGGCGCTTTACAGCTTCCACAAAGGCAACCTGCCCTGGCTGCGCCAGGCCCCGCCCAGCATCGTGGATGTGCTGGCCTTGCTGGGGGGCATCGGTGCGGCGGTCAGTCTGGCCATCATCCTGATGCTGTCGCGCAGCCCGCTGGTGTATTTCTACCCGGTGGGTTTCATGGTGGTCATCACCTACGGCAACGTGGTGCAGCGCCTGCGGTTCTGGTTCGCGGTGGTGTTCACGGTGGTCTTGCTGGGCATTTTCGTGGGGGGCGTGATGGCCACGCCTGACTACCCTGCCCGCCTGTTGTGGCCCATCAGCTCGATGGTGCTGTCCGTGGCCATGTTCACCCTCAGCGCCAACTATTTCCTGGAGCGCGATGAGCGCCGGCGCTACCTCCTGACCCTGCGCGAGCGCGGCCTGGTCAGCGAACTCAGCCTGGCCCACTCGCGCTTGCGCGAGGTCTCTGACATCGATGCGCTGACGGGCATGCACAACCGCAGCCACGTCCAGGAGCACTTGTCCCTTTTGTGGGAGCGTGCACGGCGCGATGGCGATCCCCTCAGCCTGCTGCTGGTGGACATCGATCACTTCAAGAAATTCAACGAGCGCTATGGCAACCCGGCCGGTGATGCCTGTTTGCAGAAAGTGGCGCGCGTGCTGCAGGACGGCCAGCGTCGCACCGGCGACACCGTGGCACGTTACGGCGGCGAGGAGTTCATGGTGGTGCTGCCCCGCACCGATGCCTCATTCGCCGTGGGGGCTGCCGAGCGCATCCGTCAGGCGGTGGAGGCCCTGCAGATCCGCCATGAGAGCTCGACCACGGCCTTGCACCTGACCGTCAGCGTGGGCGTGGTGTCCTGCCAGGCGGGGCCGCAGTTGACGGTGGAGCAGGTCACGGCGATGGCAGAGCAGGCGCTGCAACAGGCCAAGCTCGAAGGCCGCAACCGGGTGTGCGGCCTCAACCTCTGAGTTCAGCCGGGGCCAGCTCGACCGGGTCCAGGTGCGTGAGCACGTCCAGCACCGGCAAGGCCTGCATCACGCGCTGACGGGCCTGCACGGCGATGTCATGGCCTTGTTGCACCGTCAGGCTGCCATCGACTTCCAGGTGGGCGTCCACCAAGATCATGTCGCCCATCTTGCGGGTGCGCAGGTCGTGCAGTCCTTGCACACCAGGCGTCTCTCGGATGAGGCTGCCGATTTGTTCAATCTGGTCTTGTGAGGCGGAGCGGTCCATCAGGTCGTGCAAGGCCTCCCAGCCGAACTCCCAGCCCATCTTGCTGACCATGAAGCCGACGATGAGCGCGGCCACGGGGTCCAGCAGCGGGTAGCCAGCGAGGTTGCCGACGATGCCCAACGCCACCACCAGGGATGAGGCCGCATCAGAGCGCGCATGCCAGGCATTGGCCACGAGCATGCTGGAGCGCACACGCTCAGCCGCGGCCAGCATGTAGCGGAACAGCAGCTCCTTCGATGCGAGCGCGCCCAGGGCGACGTACAGCGCCATCACCTGCACCTTGGGGATGGTGTCCGGGTCGCTGAGCTTGTGCACGGCGCTCCAGAGCATGCCCACGCCCACGCTGAGCAGCAAGATGCCGAGCACCAGGGAGGCAGCGGTTTCGTAGCGCTGGTGGCCGTAGTGGTGGTCTTCGTCGGCTTCCTTGTGGCTGTGCCGGTTGGCCAGCAGCACGACGAAATCGGCGATCAGGTCAGACAGCGAGTGGATGCCGTCGGCGATCAGGGCCTGGGAGTGCGCGATCACGCCCACCGTCACCTGCACGGCGGTTAGCACCAGGTTCACCACGACACTGACCAGGGTGCTGCGCTGGGCCACCTGGTGGCGTTCAGGCGAGTCCTGTTCGGGGTCGTCGCGGGGGTCGAGGTCGATGGCCATGCTTCAACCCAGCCAGTCGATGTGGTGGCCGAGCTTGCGGGCCTTGGTGTCCAGGTAGCGCTCGTTTTCGGGCTGGACGTCGCTGCGCACGGGCACGCGTTCTTCGACAGCCACGCCGTGCTCGCGCAGGGTGTCCACCTTGCGCGGGTTGTTGGTCATGAGCTTGACCGAGGAAATGCCCAGTGCGGAGAGGATCTCGACGGCAGCGTCGAACTTGCGCAGGTCAGCCGCGAAACCCAGGTGCTGGTTGGCCTCGACGGTGTCCATGCCCTGGTCTTGCAGCTGGTAGGCGCGCAGCTTGTTGGCCAGGCCGATGCCTCGCCCCTCCTGGCGCAGGTACACGACCACACCGCTGCCGCGCTTGCCGATTTCGTTCATGGCGAAGTGGAGCTGCGGGCCGCAGTCGCAGCGCAGAGAGCCAAAGACGTCGCCGGTCATGCATTCGGAGTGCACGCGCACCAGGGCGCTGCCGCGGACGTCGCCCATGACCATGGCCACGTGCTCCAGGCCCGTGGCTTTTTCGCGGAACAGCTTCATGGTGAAGCTGCCGTGCTCGGTGGGCACCCGGGCTTCGGCCAGGAACTCAACGAGGGCGTTGGCCACGGGGGTCAGGGGCTCGGAGGGTTGCGGGTCGGCAGGTGGGAGGGCGGTGTCTGGGCTGGACATTCAATTTCCTTAGAGGGTCTATTTTGCCAAAGAGCACAGGCTCAGGCCGTTGCAAGGCCAAAGATGAGGTCAAGGTCCATGGACATGGCGTGCCGCCCGCACTATGATGCTGTATATAAACACAGTTATCATGCTTGTCGACAGCCCTCCCCATTCCAGTGCGCAAACCAAGGCGCAGCCCCTGAACTTGCCCCCGCATCTGGCGCAGGCCGTGTGGTCAGGGCGCGCGCTGGGCGGTGGGCAGGCTCCCGTGCTGCCCAGCGGCCATGCCGCCCTGGACGCCCATCTGCCCGGCGGTGGCTGGCCGTGCCAGGCCCTGACCGAGGTGCTGCAGGCCCAGGCGGGTTTGGCGGAGTGGCGCTTGCTGCTGCCGGCGCTGGTGCGCCTGGTTCAGCGTGGCGGTCAGGTGCTCCTGGTTGGCGCGCCCTGGCATCCGCAACTCACGGCCCTCTCGCGCGAGGGGCTGCCCGAAGACCGCCTGGTCTGCATCGACGCCCGCAGCCCACTGGAGCGCTTGTGGGCGACCGAACAGGCCTTGAAAGCAGGTTGCCTCTCGGCCGTGCTGGCCTGGTTGCCGCAGGTGCGCGCCGAGGCCTTGCGGCGCCTGCAAGCCTGTGCGGCCCGGCATGCGGGGCCGGTGTTCATCTTCCGCCCGGAGCCTGCTGGCCAAGGGGCGTCGCCCGCACCTTTGCGGCTGCACCTGGGCCTGGGCCCCTGCCCGCACCCGCTGCAGGTGCACTTGCTCAAGCGGCGCGGCCCGCAGCACGTGCAGCCCATCGTGCTGCACCACTGGCCTGTCGGCCTGGCCACCTTGCTGCCGGTGCCTGCGCTGCCGGTCGCTCATGCGGCCCACCCTGGTCTGTCGGAGGTCGATCGCCATGTGGCATTGGATCGCGCTGCTGCCCCCGTCGGCGCCTGAGCCGGACGCCACGGCCGCGGTCTGGCCCTCACTGCAACGGCAACTGGGCTGGTGGGCCTTGCAGTTCACGCCACGCGTGGCCTGCCTGGAAGATGCCGTGGTGCTGGAGGTGGCGGCCAGCGAGCGCCTGTTTGGCGGGGCGCAAGCCCTGCGCGAGCGCATCCAGCAAGGGGCACGTCAGATGGCCTTGGCGCAAGGCGAGGCGGAGGTGCGCTGCGCACACGCACCGACGGCCCTGGGGGCCCTGGCATGGGCACGCGCGCCCAGCCATGCGGCGCCATGCGCACTGGACAGCCTGCCCTTGCAGACGGTGAGCGCGGTGGCTCAGCACGCACTCACCCTGACGCAGCTGGGATGCCGCACGCTGGGCGATGTGCGTGCCTTGCCGCGTGGCGGCCTGAGCCGGCGTTTTGGGGCGGCTGTGCTGCAGGCGCTGGACCAGGCCTGGGGCGAGCAGCCCGAAGCCTTCGAATGGCTCACCTTGCCTCACACCTTCGATGTGCAGCTGGAGTTGCCCACACGCACCGACACCACCACGGGGCTGCAGCCCGCGTTCGCCCACCTGCTGCACGCCTTGTGTGCCTGGATGGGCGGTCACCAGGCCGGCACCGAGGAGTTGGTGCTGCGCTGGTGCCATGAGTGGTCCCGCCAGGGCCAGGCGCGCTGGCAGTGCTCGCCGGTGCGCCTGGCCAGCCCGGTGTGCGATGTCACCCGGTTGGATCGCCTGGTGGGCGAACACCTGCAACGCATCACCTTGGCCGCGCCCGTGACGGACATTGGTTTGCAGGTCCACACGCTGGTGCCACGCTCGCCCGACAGCGCCGAGCTCTTCCCATCCGACCCGACCTCGGCGCTGGACAACCCCAGCGTGGCCGAGTCTCCCGCTGCACAGCGCGCCCAGCGCGAAGCCTTGCTGGCCCTACTGGAGCGCCTCAGCGTGCGCCTGGGGCCGGAGCGCGTGCAGCAAGCTCGCCGCTGCGCCGACCACCGATTGTCGCAGTCACAGCTGTGGGTGCCTGCGCTGTCGGCTTGGCGCGCCGCCCGTCGGCCAGACCCCGATGCGGTGGCGGCCACGCCAGGCGACATCCCGCAGCCCACCTGGCTGCTGCCCGAGCCCTTGCCCCTGGCGCTGGACACCCGCAGCGGCCCGCGCGAGCAGCCGCTCTACCAGGGGCCGCTGCAGCTGCTGGCCGGCCCGCACCGCATCGAAGCCGGCTGGTGGGACACCCGCGACAGCGCCGCCGCCGAAGCCCGTGACCACTACCTGGCCAGCAGCCCGGGCGCCGGCCTCTTGTGGGTGTTCCGCACCCGCCATGCCCTGTCAGATGCCAGCAGCGCCTGGTTCCTGCTGGGCTTTTTTGCCTGAGGCCTGGGCCATGTCCATCCCCGAGCGATGGCCGCTGCCCGACGTGGTCGAACTGCATGCCGTGTCCAACTTCAGCTTCCTGCGCGGTGCCTCACACCCGGAGGAGCTGGTGCAACGCGCCTTGACCCTGGGCTACCGCGGCCTGGCACTGACGGACGACTGCAGCCTCGCCGGCGTGGTGCGCGCCCACCTGGCCTTGACGCAAGCCAAGCAGGCGGGTGTGCCTGGCGCCGACACGTTCAAGCTCCTCATCGGCAGCAAATTTGCCGTGCACGAGGGGCCTGATCCGCTCGCACCGCCCGCGTTCGAGCTCATCGTGCTGGCCTGCCACCGCCTGGGCTACGGCCTGTTGTGCGAGTTCATCACACGCCTGCGCCGTGGGGTGGCGGGCAAAGGCCAGGCACGGCTGCAACGCGCCGAGATCCACCCCGCGGCGCTGGGCGATTGCGTGCTCTTGCTGAGACCCCGGCGTGGCACCCCCTGGGGCAGCTTGCTGGCTCAGGCGCGGTGGCTTCGGCGGCGCTTTCCCGGCCGCAGCTGGCTGGTGGTGGAGCTGCACCACAGCCTGGACGACGCCCTCTGGCTGCGCACCCTGCGCGCGCTCAGCGAGGCCACCCAGGTGCCCCTCGTGGCCGCGGGCGATGTGCACATGCACGTGCGTTCGCGCCAGCCCTTGCAAGACGTGCTCACGGCCATCCGCCTGGGACGCCCCTTGGCCGAGTGCGGCCTGGCGCTGGCCCGCCATGCCGAGCGCCACCTGCGCAGCCGCTTGCGCCTGACCCAACGCTACCCAGCCGACCTGCTGGCCGAAACCCTGCGCGTGGCAGCGCACTGCGATTTCAGCCTGAGCGAGCTGCACTACGAATACCCTGAGGAAATCGTGCCCGCGGGTCACACCCCGATCGACCACCTGCGCCAACTGACCTTGCAGGGCGCTGTGGATCGCTTTCCCCGGGGCGTGCCGCCCGAGGTCCAGGCGCAAATCGACAAGGAGCTGGCGCTCATCGGGGAGCTGAACTATGCCAAGTACTTCCTCACCGTCCACGACATCGTCCGCTTCGCGCGCTCGCGCAACATCCTTTGCCAGGGGCGCGGCAGCGCTGCCAACTCGGCCGTGTGCTACTGCCTGAGCATCACCGAGGTGGACCCGTCGCAAAGCACCTTGCTGTTCGAGCGCTTCATTTCGCGTGAGCGCAAGGAGCCGCCCGACATCGACGTGGACTTCGAACACGAGCGCCGCGAAGAGGTCATCCAGTACCTGTACGCCAAGTACGGGCGCGACCGCACGGCGCTCACGGCCACCGTCATCAGCTACCGCACCCGCAGCGCCCTGCGTGACGTCGGCAAGGCGCTCGGTTTTTCTGCAGACTGCATCGCGCAGGTCAGCGGCAACCACCAGTGGTGGGACGGCCAGGGCATCCGCCGCGAGCGGTTGATCGAACTCGGCCTGGACCCCGACGAGCGCCGCATGCGCCTGTGGCAAGAGCTCAGCCTGACGCTGATGGGCTTCCCGCGGCACCTCAGCCAGCACACCGGCGGCTTCGTCATCGCCAAAGGGGCGCTGTGCCGCATGGTGCCCATCGAGAACGCCGCCATGCCCGAGCGCAGCATCATCCAGTGGGACAAGGACGACCTCGACGCACTCGGTCTGCTCAAGGTCGATGTGCTGGCCCTTGGCATGCTCACGGCCTTGCGCAAAGCCATGGATTTCATCAGCGTGCGCCGCGGCCTTCCCCCTGAACGGCCTTTGCGCCTGCAGGACATCCCGCGCGACGACACCGCCACCTACGACATGGCCTGCGACGCCGACACCATCGGTGTCTTCCAGATCGAAAGCCGCGCACAGATGAGCATGCTGCCGCGCTTGCGGCCCCGGTGCTTCTACGACCTGGTCGTCGAGGTCGCGCTGGTGCGGCCTGGGCCCATCCAGGGCGGCATGGTCCACCCTTACCTGCAGCGCCGCGAATTGCAGCGCACCAACCCGGGCGCCATCACCTACCCGCCTGGCCTGGAAGCGGCACTCCAGCGCACCCTGGGCGTGCCCATCTTCCAGGAGCAGGTCATGCAGATCGTGGTGCTTGCTGCGGGCTTCACCGCAGGCGAGGCCGATGACTTGCGCCGCTCCATGGCCGCCTGGCGCCGCAAAGGCGGTGTGCACAAATTCAAGCACAAGGTGATCAAGGGCATGACGGCCAACGGCCACGACCTCGCCTTTGCCGAGCAGATCTTCCAGCAGATCGAAGGCTTTGGCGAATACGGTTTCCCGGAATCCCACGCGGCCAGCTTCGCCTTGCTCGTCTATGCCAGCGCCTGGGTCAAACGCCACGAGCCAGCGGCTTTCCTGGCGGGGCTGCTCAATGCGCAGCCCTTGGGTTTTTACGCACCCAGCCAGCTCGTGCAAGACGCCCGCCGCCACGGCGTGGTCGTGCTGCCCCCCGATGTGACGCACAGCGGCTGGGATTGCCGCTTGGTGCCGCCGCCCACCTGCCCGGCAGATGCGCTCACGCCCATCGCCGGGCGCCTCTCCCCGCATCGGCCACCGGCGGACAGCCCCCAGCCTGCGGTGCGCCTGGGCTTGCGGCTCGTCGCGGGTTTGGGCCGCGATGCGGCTTCACGCATCGAAGCCGCCTTGGCGCAACGGCCTTTCGCCGATGTCGATGACCTCGCCCGCCGCGCGCACCTGGCGCAAGACGAGCTGCGCGCCCTGGCCGCGGGCGATGCCCTGCGCAGCCTGGCGGGTCACCGCCGCCAACAGGTCTGGGAGGCCGCCGCCCGCCACCGCGCCCCTGCCCTGCTGCGCGATGCGCCCACCGACGAGCCTGCCCTCACGCTGCCTGCCGCGCCGGAGGGCGAGGCCATCGTGTTCGACCACGCCTCGCTGGGTCTGACCTTGCGCCGCCACCCACTCGCCTTGCTGAGGCCACAGCTGGCCGCCCAACGCCTGCTGAGCGCCATGGCGCTGCACGCATTCCCCAACGGCCGCCTGGCCCGCGCTTGCGGCATCGTCACCGTGCGGCAGCAACCGGGCACGGCCTCGGGCGTGGTCTTCGTCACCCTGGAGGATGAAACCGGCACGGTCAACGTCATCGTCTGGGCGGCGCTCAAGGAGCGTCAGCGGCGCGAGCTCGTGCACGCGCGCCTGCTGGCGGTGTACGGCGTGTGGCAAAAAGAAGGCGAGGTGGGCCACCTCATCGCCCACCATTTGCGCGACCTCAGCCCCCTGCTCGGCGGCCTCAGCACGGCCAGCCGCGACTTCCATTGAAAGCACACATCGCGCCAGGGAAGCCGGGTTTGCCCGGGGTTGGCCATGGCGTCCACGCAACGCCAGGCGGCGTCCAGCAACAGGATTCAATTCGACAATCCGCATTGTCAAACCTAGAATGCCCCGATGCCGACACGTCCGTTCGCGTTCGGCCCACACCAAGGAGACCTCCATGAGCATCGCCAACACCTGCGTCCTGATCGCCGCCGTCCTGCCCATCGTGACCATGGGCCTGGCCAAGGGCGCCACCGCAGGCAAACGCCGCAGCGACGGTGGCTACGACAACAACCACCCGCGCGACTGGGCCGCCCGCCAAGAAGGCTGGAAGGGGCGCGCCGCCGCCGCCCACAGCAACGGCTTCGAGATCCTGCCGATCTTTGTTTTCGCTGTGCTGGCCGCCCAAAGCGCAGGCCTGGAGCAAGGCCGCACCGACCAACTGGCCATGGCCTTCATCGCCGCGCGCCTGGCCTACATCGCCATCTACCTGGCCAACATCGCCGCCCTGCGCAGCGTGGTCTGGGCCGTGGGCTTGGGCGTGGCCATCGCCATCTTCGCCCCGACGCTGAACCTGCCGTTCTGATCGCGCCAGGTCGGGCCACGACCTGACGTCAACGGGCCCAGACAGCACAACGCCCGACCCGCGGTGTCACCACCGCAGCGTCGGGCGTTGCCGTTTTCAGCGCTGAAAACGGTGCGTGCCGTGTGTGCGCTTCAGCGCTTGCGCACGGGCGGCAGGTCGGTGCAGCTGCCGTGAGCGGCTTCGGCGGCCAGGCCCACGCTTTCACCCAGGGTTGGGTGCGGGTGGATGGACTTGCCGATGTCGATCTCGTCGGCGCCCATCTCGATGGCCAGCACGACTTCACCGATCAGGTCACCTGCGTGCGTGCCCACGATGCCACCACCGACGATGCGGCCGGTCTCAGCGTCGAACAGCAGCTTGGTGAAGCCTTCCGAGCGGCCATTGGCCAGCGCACGGCCTGAAGCCGCCCAGGGGAACAGGCCCTTGGTGACGGCTTTGCCCTGTGCCTTGGCCTGCTCTTCGGTCAGGCCCACCCAGGCGATTTCGGGGTCGGTGTAAGCCACGCTGGGGATGACCTGCGCGTCGAACGAGGCGGACGCCAGCTTGGCATCGCCCAGCAACTCGCCGGCCACCACCTCGGCAGCCACATGGCCCTCGTGCACGGCCTTGTGCGCCAGCATGGGCTGGCCGACCAGGTCACCGATGGCGAACAGGCTGGGCACGTTGGTGCGCATCTGGCGGTCCACCGGCACGAAGCCGCGCTCGTTGACGTTCAGGCCCACCTTGTCGCCACCGAACTTGCGCCCGTTGGGACTGCGCCCCACGGCTTGCAGCACCAGGTCATAAACACCGGGCTCGGGCGCAGGCTGGCCATCCTTGGCCGACGCGAACGTCACCTTGATGCCATTCGGCGTGGCCTCGGCGCCCACGGTCTTGGTGCCCAGCATGACGCGGTCGAAGCGCGGCGCATTGAGCTTGTCCCAGACCTTGACGAGGTCGCGGTCGGCGCCAGGCATGAGCGTGTCGCTCATTTCCACCACGTCGATGCGCGCACCCAGCGTCGAGTACACCGTGCCCATCTCCAGGCCGATGATGCCGCCGCCGATGACCAGCATTTTCTGGGGCACGTGCGGCAGTTGCAGCGCGCCGGTGGAGTCCACCACGCGCGGGTCGTCGGGCAGGAAAGGCAGGTGCACGGCTTGCGAGCCCGCGGCCAGGATGGCGCGCTTGAACTTCAGCGTGCGGCTCTCGCCCGACTTGTCTTGCGCGGTGCCGGTGGTCAGCTCAACTTGCAGCGTGTGCGCGTCGACCAGGCTGCCGTAGCCGCGCACCACCTCGACCTTGCGGGCCTTGGCCATGCCGGCCAGACCTTGCGTGAGTTTGCCGGTCACGCCCGATTTGTGCGCGCGCAGCTTGGCCAGGTCCAGGGAAGGCTCGCCGAAGCTCACGCCGAGTGCGTCGAAATGCTTGACCTCGTCCATGACGGCGGCCACGTGCAGCAGCGCCTTCGAGGGGATGCAGCCCACGTTCAGGCACACGCCGCCCAGCTCGGCATAGCGCTCGACCAGGATGACCTTGAGCCCCAGGTCGGCGGCGCGGAAGGCCGCGCTGTAGCCACCGGGGCCACCGCCCAGCACGAGCACGTCGCAGTCGGTGTCCGTGGGGATGGGGCCTGATGCGACGGCTGCAACGGGCGCCGCAGCCAACGGTGCAGGCGATGCAGTTGGAGCCACAGGTGCGGCAGGTGCGGGAGCCACGGCTGCCACGGGCGCCGAAGCCGCAGCCTCACCCGCCATCTCCAGCGTCAGGATCAGGTGCCCCTGGCCCACGCGGTCGCCCAGCTTGACCAGGATGTCCTTGACCACACCGGCTTGCGGCGTGGGCACTTCCATCGAGGCCTTGTCGGACTCCAGCGTGATCAGGCTCTGCTCGGCCGTCACCGATTGCCCGGGCTTGACCAGGATCTCGATGATGGCCGCGTCGGCGATGTCGCCCAGGTCGGGCACGGGGATGTTCACGGTGCTCATGTCGTCCCCTTACACCAGCGCACGGCGGAAATCGGCCAGCAGGCTGGCCAGGTACGCGTTGAACTTGGCCGCAGACGCCCCGTCGATGACGCGGTGGTCGTAGCTCAGGCTCAGCGGCACCATCAGGCGCGGCTGGAAGGCTTTGCCGTCCCACACCGGCTTCATGGCCGAGCGGCACACGCCCAGGATGGCCACTTCAGGCGCATTGATGATGGGCGTGAAGGTCGTGCCGCCGAAGCCGCCCAGCGAGCTGATCGAGAAGCACCCACCCTGCATGTCGGCCGGCGAGAGCTTGCCGTCGCGGGCCTTGGCGGCCAGCGCAGCGGTTTCCAGCGCCAGCTGCGACAGGCTCTTTTGGTCCACGTCACGGATGACGGGCACGACCAGGCCATTGGGCGTGTCGGCCGCGAAGCCGATGTGCACGTAGTTCTTCAGCACCAGGTCATCGCCATCGAGCGAGGCATTGAACTGCGGGAACTTGCGCAGCGCCACCGCACAGGCCTTCAGCAGGAAAGCCAGCAGCGTGAACTTGGTGCCGGCCTTGGCGTGCTCGCCATTGAGCTGCACGCGGAAGGCCTCCAGCTCGGTGATGTCGGCTTCTTCGTTGTTGGTGACATGCGGGATGCGCACCCAATTGCGGTGCAGGTTCGCGCCCGAGATTTTCTTGATGCGCGACAGCGGCTGGCGCTCCACCGGTCCGAACTTGGTGAAGTCCACCGAGGGCCAGGGCAGCAAGGTCATGCCACCCAGGTCCGCGCTGCCCGCGCCCGAAGACACCGCAGCCGCTGGCGAGGCGGCCTTAGCGATCACGCCCTTGACGAAGTTCTGCACATCGCCCTGGGTGATGCGGCCCTTGGGTCCGGTGCCGGGCACTTGGGTCACGTCCACGCCCAGTTCGCGCGCAAATCGGCGCACAGAAGGCGAGGCATGGGCCAGCGTGCCGGTGACGGCGGGCTCTGCCGGCGGCAAGGCCGCGGTCGGGCTCGTGCGGTGCGCTTCTGCCGCGGGTGCCGGTACAGGCGCACTCACGAGCGCATTCACGGGCGCAGCGGCAACCGGTGCCGCAGGGGCAGGCGCCGGAGCAGCTGCAGCCGGCGCTGCGGAAGCGGCACCTTCGGCCACCTCCAGCACGCCCACGATGCTGCCCTGGCTGACTTTGTCGCCCAGCTTCAGGCGCAGCTCTTTCAGCACACCGCCGACGGCGGCGGGTACCTCCATCGAAGCCTTGTCAGACTCGATGGTGATGAGGCTTTGTTCAGGGCGGATGGTGTCGCCCGGCTTGACGAGCAGTTCGATGACCGCAGCGTCGCTCACGTCCCCGATGTCCGGGACGGTCAATTCAATCAATGACATGGCCAGATCCTCAGGTTCGCTCAGGCGTACAGCGGGTTGATCTTGTCGGCATCGATGCCGTACTGCTTGATCGCTTCGGCGACCTTGGACACAGGCACCGCGCCCTCGTCTGCCAGCGACTTCAAGGCCGCGACCACGATGTAGTGGCGATTGATCTCGAAGTGCTCACGCAGGCGGTAGCGGAAGTCGCTGCGGCCAAAGCCGTCGGTGCCCAGCACCTTGAAGCTCCTGCCCTTGGGGATGTACGCCCGGATCTGCTCGGGCAAGGCTTTGACATAGTCGGTGGATGCCACGACCGGACCACTTGTGCGGTCCAGCTGCTTGGTGACGAAAGACACACGCGGTGCGTCGGTCGGGTGCAGCAGGTTCCAGCGCTCGGCGTCCTGGCCATCGCGGGCCAGCAGGTTGAAGCTCGGGCAGCTCCAGACGTTGGCGCCCACGCCCCATTCGGCTTCCAGCAGCTCCTTGGCCGCCATCGACTCGCGCAGGATGGAGCCCGAACCCAGCAGGTTGACCTGGAGCTTGTGCTTGGCGTCGGCATCCTGGAGCAGGTACATGCCCTGGATGATTTCCGCCTCGGTGCCTTGCTTGAGGCCCGGCTGTGCGTAGTTCTCGTTGAGCAGCGTCAGGTAGTAGAAGACGTTTTCTTGGCGTTCGACCATGCGCTTGAGGCCATCCTGGATGATGACGCCCACTTCGTGCGCGAAGCTCGGGTCGTAGCTCAGGCAGTTCGGGATGGTGCCGGCCACCAGCTGGCTGTGGCCATCCTCGTGCTGCAGGCCTTCGCCGTTCAGCGTGGTCCGGCCCGACGTGCCGCCGAGCAGGAAGCCGCGCGCCTGCATGTCGCCAGCCGCCCAGGCCAGGTCACCGATGCGCTGCAGCCCGAACATCGAGTAGTAGATGTAGAACGGGATCATCACGCGGTTGTTCGTCGAGTACGACGTCGCAGCCGCGATCCACGAGCTCATGCCACCGGCTTCGTTGATGCCTTCCTGCAGGATCTGGCCGGCCTTGTCCTCGCGGTAGTACATGACCTGGTCCTTGTCGACCGGGGTGTACTTCTGGCCTTCCGGCGCGTAGATGCCGATCTGGCGGAACAGGCCTTCCATGCCGAAGGTGCGGGCCTCGTCCACCAGGATGGGCACCACGCGCGGGCCCAGGTTGGCGTCGCGCAGCAGCGGGGTCAGACAGCGCACGAAGGCCTGGGTCGTCGAGATCTCACGGCCTTCGGCCGTCGGCTCCAGCACGCTCTGGAAGGCGTCCAGGCCGGGCACGGTCAGCGTTTCTTCGGCCTTGGGGCGGCGCTTGGGCAGGTAGCCGCCCAGGGCCTGACGCCGCTCGTGCAGGTACTTCATCTCAGGCGTGTTCTCGGCCGGCTTGATGAAGGGCAGGTTCGGCAGGTCCTCGTCGGTGACGGGGATGTTGAAGCGGTCGCGGAAGAGCTTGATGTCCTCGTCGGTCAGCTTCTTGGTCTGGTGGGCGGTGTTCTTGCCTTCGCCGCTCTTGCCCATCCCGAAGCCCTTGACCGTCTTGATCAACAGCACGGTCGGCTGGCCTTCGTGGTTCACGGCCGCGTTGTAGGCCGCATAGACCTTCTGCGGGTCGTGGCCACCGCGTTGCAGGCGCCAGATGTCGTCGTCGGACAGGCGGGCCACCATCTCCAGCGCGCGCGGGTCGCGGCCGAAGAAGTGCTGGCGAACAAAAGCGCCGTCGTTGGCCTTGCAGGCCTGGTAGTCACCGTCGACCATCTCCATCATGATCTTGCGCAGGACGCCGTCCTTGTCGCGCGCCAGCAGCGGGTCCCAGTAGGAGCCCCACAGCAGCTTGATCACGTTCCAGCCGGAGCCGCGGAACTCGCCTTCGAGCTCCTGCACGATCTTGCCGTTGCCGCGCACCGGGCCGTCCAGACGCTGCAGGTTGCAGTTCACCACGAAGATCAGGTTGTCGAGCTTTTCGCGCGCGGCCAAGCCGATGGCGCCCAGCGATTCGGGTTCGTCCATCTCGCCGTCGCCGCAGAACACCCAGACCTTGCGCTTGGACGTGTCGGCCAGACCGCGGGCGTGCAGGTACTTCAGGAAGCGGGCCTGGTAGATGGCCATGATGGGGCCCAAGCCCATCGATACGGTGGGGAACTGCCAGAACTCGGGCATCAGCTTGGGATGCGGGTAGCTGGACAGGCCCTTGCCGCCCACTTCCTGGCGGAAGTTGACGAGTTGTTCTTCGGTGATGCGGCCTTCCATGAAGGCGCGGGCATAGATGCCGGGCGCAGAGTGACCTTGCACGTACAGCAGGTCGCCGCCGTGATCGGGCGAATCGCCGTGCCAGAAGTGGTTGAAGCCGATGCCCAGCATGGTCGCCAGCGAGGCAAACGAGCTGATGTGACCACCCAGGTCACCGCCGTCGGCGGGGTTGTGGCGGTTGGCGCGCACGACCATGGCCATTGCGTTCCAGCGCATGTAGGTGCGCAGGCGCTCTTCGATGTCGAGGTTGCCCGGACAGTGCGCTTCGTCTTCGACCGCGATGGTGTTGACGTAGGCCGTGGTGGCCGAGAAAGGCATGTCGATGCCCGATTGGCGGGCGTGGTCGAGCAGCGTTTCGAGCAGATCGTGGGCGCGTCCGCGGCCCTCGGTCTCGATGACCCCGGACAAGGCGTCAAGCCATTCGCGGGTTTCCTGGGGATCCTGGTCCTGCAGAGAGGACAGCACGGGATCGTTTGCAGACATGGGTTCAGTCTCCAGTGAATTTGGCATGTGGTCTGAGTGTGACCACTGCCGCCAATCGCTTGCCGTGGATAAACGGGGCGATTTCGGTTGCAACGAGGTGTGCGCGCAACAGGGTGGCGTTGTGGCACCCGCGCACTATAACCAAATCAAGGGAGCCTCCAGATGTGGAATACCGCACCGATAATCCGAGGATGCCTTTTTCCGCTTCCACGCCAACACCCAACCCGGTGCCGCCTGCGCCGCCGGGGCAAACCAGCCGATTGTTCTGGCGCTGGTGGCGCAAACAATCGCCCAGCCAGCAAGACCGCTATGCCACGCTGGGCCCGCTGGTGTCCGTGCTGCTGTTCTTGGTGGCCATCATTGCGGCCTTCTGGTACCTGCGCAACGAGGAAATCGAACGCGAGCAGGAATCTGTCAAACGCGACACCGAGGTCGTCCAACAACAGATTCGGATGCGGCTGGTGGAAAACCAGGAGCAATTGCTGCGCATGGCCCGCGAAATTGCCATGAAACCGGCCAGCACCGAGGCATTCACCCGCCAGGCTGGTGATTTTGTGCGGGCACGCCCGGAGGTCACCAGCGTGACTTGGGTGCAGTCCGATGCCCGCGTGCGGGCCTTCCGCAGCGCCCTGAGCTTGTCCATGGACCCGGACGCCCCCGGCGGCGACACCAGCACCGACACCCGGCTGGACTGGCGCGAACAGTTCCCCGGCGGCGAGCCCATGCAGGCGTTCCAGCTGACCCGCGAGCGCGGCTCGCCGGTGTACTCGCGCCCCTACATCAACGCCCAGGGCGCGCGGACCATCCAGCTGCACATGCCCCTGGTAGACCGCCAGGGCTTTGCTGGCACGCTGGTGACCGAGTACGCACTGGAATCGCTGATGCGCTACCTCGTGCCCCGCGAGATCGCCAGCCGCCACGCCATGAGCCTGGTCGAGGTCAGCGGCGTGGTGCTCACCAGCACGGTCGGTGGGGTCAATGAGCGCTCGGCCAAACCCACCTTCGTGCACGACGTGGTGGTCACGCCGGTGGGCAACGGGCTCATCCTGCGCGGCATGGGCTTCCGCACCTCGTCCAACCTGATCGGCAACACCCTGTTCTGGATGGTGGTCGCGCTCTCAGGCTTCACGCTCTGGACGCTGATGGGCACGCTGCGGCACATGCGCCGCCGCTCGCAGATCCAGAAAACGCTGGTGCAGGAGACCAACTTCCGCCGGGCCATGGAGAACTCCATGCTCACCGGCATGCGCACCATCGACCTGGAAGGCCGCATCACCTACGTGAACCCGGCGTTCTGCGCGATGTCGGGCTTCTCGGAAGAAGAGCTGATCGGCTGCGTGCCGCCCTACCCCTACTGGCCCAAAGACCGCCTCGAAGAATTCAATCGCATGTTCCAGCAGGAGTTGCTGGGCCGCAGCCCCATGGGCGGCATCGAGGTCGTCATGCAGCGGCGCGACGGCAGCCAGTTCGACGCCCGCATGTACGTCTCGCCCCTGATCGACGCCCAGGGCGACCAGACCGGCTGGATGACTTCGGTCACCAACATCACCGAAGCCAAGCGCGTGCGCGACCAGCTCACGGCAGCGCACGAACGCTTCACCACCGTGCTGGAAGGGCTGGACGCGGCCGTGTCCGTGGTGTCGGTGCAGCGCGGCGAGTTGCTGTTCGCCAACCGCTCCTACCGCCTGTGGTTCGGCGCCAACCCCGACGCCCACGTGCAGCTCACCGGCGGCCAGGTCATGCCCGACGAGGTGATCGACGGCGACGAGTCGGTCGACGATTTCGGCGGCTTGCCAGCCCACTCGCTGACCAACGCCGGCAGCGACACCCGCGAAGTCTTCATGGAAGGCGTGCAGAAGTGGTTCGACGTGCGCGCCCGCTACGTGCAATGGACCGACGGCAACCTGGCGCAGATGCTGATCGCCACCGACGTCACCATGCGCCGCCAGAGCGAAGAAGCGGCCGCCCGCCAGGCCGAGAAATCGCAGTTCACCAGCCGCCTCATCACCATGGGCGAGATGGCCTCGACCGTGGCCCACGAGCTCAACCAGCCGCTGGCGGCCATCTCCAACTACTGCAGCGGCATGATCAGCCGCGTGCAAGCTGGCAGCATCGACAACGAACAGCTCGTCGGTGCACTGGAAAAGACCTCGCGCCAGGCGCAGCGGGCTGGCCAGATCATCCACCGCATCCGCCAGTTCGTGAAGCGCTCCGAGCCGCAACGCCAGCCCTGCCGCGTTCGCGACATCACCGACGCCGTGCTGGAGCTGGCCGTCTTCGAGATGAAGCGCCGCCGCGTCACGCTCAACACGGCCGTGGCCAACCGCCTGCCGCAGCTGTCGGCCGACCCCATCCTGATCGAGCAGGTGCTGCTGAATTTGCTGAAAAATGCGGCAGAGGCCATCGATTCGGCACAGATGCCACAGTCGCGTCGCCTGATCGACCTCCGCGTCCAGCTGCGCAAAACCGAGGAGCAAGGCCAGGTCGTCGAGTTCTCCGTGACCGACTGCGGCCCGGGCATGAAGGATGAGATGTTGGCCCGACTCTTCGAGGCTTTCCACTCGACCAAGGCCGAGGGCCTAGGGATAGGCCTGAGCCTTTGCCGCTCCATCATCGAGTCCCACCATGGCCGAATCAAGGCAGAGAACATCTACAATGGACCATCGGTGACAGGGTGTCGTTTCACATTCACCCTGCCCGTTGACAACGGCGCCGTGGCCGACTTCGCCGACTCGGGCCTGCCTCCCTCCAACGATTTGCTTGCCGACAACCCATGAGCTTGATCCCCAAAAAAGGCACTGTGTATGTGGTGGATGACGACGAGGCCGTGCGCGACTCGTTGCAATGGTTGCTGGAAGGCAAGGACTACCGCGTGCGTTGCTTCGAATCGGCCGAGTCCTTCCTCGCCCGCTTCGATCCCCGCGAGGTCGCCTGCCTGATCGCCGACATCCGCATGGATGGCATGAGTGGCCTGGAACTGCAAGACAAGCTGCTGGAGCGCAAGTCGCCCCTGCCCATCGTGTTCATCACCGGTCACGGCGACGTGCCCATGGCCGTGAACACCATGAAGAAGGGCGCGATGGACTTCATCGAAAAGCCTTTCAAAGAAGACGCCCTGGTCGCCCTGGTCGAACGCATGCTGGACCAGGCCCGCAGCGCTTTCTCGCAATCTCAGGAAGCGGCCAGCCGCGAAGCCCTGCTGTCGCGCCTGACCACGCGCGAAGCCCAGGTGCTGGAGCGCATCGTCGCCGGTCGCCTGAACAAGCAGATCGCCGACGACTTAGGGATCAGCATCAAGACGGTGGAAGCCCACCGCGCCAACGTGATGGAAAAGCTCAACGCCAACACCGTGGCCGACCTGCTCAAAATCGCCCTCGGCGCCAACGCCCCTGCGGCCGGCGCCACCAAGTGAATCTGGGTCAGCGCCCTCGGCGCTGCGCACGATGGAAGGCCGCCCACCGCGGCCTTTTTCCATTCCTGAACCTCATGCACCTCGAAAGCCTCCCATGACCGCCCAACTCATCGACGGCAACGCCTTGTCCAAGCAACTGCGCGGCGAAGTCGCCCAACGCGCCGCCGCACTCACGGCCCAGGGCGTCCAGCCCGGCCTGGCCGTCGTGCTGGTCGGTGACAACCCGGCCAGCCAGGTCTATGTGCGCAACAAGGTCAAGGCCTGCGAAGACGCTGGCTTCAAGTCGGTGCTGGAAAAGTACGATGCCACGCTGAGCGAAGATGCGCTGCTGGCCCGCGTCGAGGCGCTCAACAACGACCCGAGCATCCACGGCATCCTGGTGCAGCTGCCCCTGCCCAAGCACATCGACGACCACAAGGTCATCGAAGCCATCTCGCCCCTGAAAGACGTGGACGGCTTCCACGTCGCCAGCGCTGGCGCCCTGATGGTCGGCGAAGTCGGCTTCAAGGCCTGCACGCCTTATGGATGCATGAAGATGCTCGAATCCATCGGCATGAAGGACTTGCGCGGCAAGCACGCCGTGGTGATCGGCCGCTCCAACATCGTCGGCAAGCCGATGGCGATGATGCTGCTGGCCGCCAACGCCACCGTCACCGTCACCCACAGCGGCACGGCCGACCTGGGCGCCATGACCCGCCAGGCCGACGTGATCGTGGCCGCCGTGGGCAAGCGCAATGTGCTCACCGCCGACATGGTCAAGCCCGGCGCCGTCGTCATCGACGTGGGCATGAACCGCGACGACGAAGGCAAGCTCTGTGGCGATGTGGACTTCGCTGGCGTGAAGGAAGTGGCAAGCCACATCACCCCCGTGCCCGGCGGGGTCGGGCCGATGACCATTACCATGTTGCTGGTCAACACCATGGAAGCGGCCGAACGTGCCGCTGCCGCAGCATGAGCACCAACCCTCTCCTCGACATCACTGGCCTGCCCCTGTTCGACCAGATCCAGCCGGCGCACGTCAGCCCGGCCATGGACGCGCTGCTGGCCGAGTCGGAAGCCGCCCTGGCCAAGGTCACCTCGCCCGATGTGGCGGCTGACTACGACGCGCTGTCCCTCTTGCTGGACGTGCCCACCGAGCGCCTGGGCCGTGCCTGGGGCGCCGTCGGGCACCTCAATGCCGTGGCCGACACCCCCGAGCTGCGCGCCGCCTTCAACGAGAACATCCCGCGCCTGACCGAGTTCTACACGCGCCTGGGTGCCGACGAGCAGCTGTACGCCAAGTACAAAGCCATCGACGGGCAAGACCGCGCTGAAGGCCTCCAACAGTGCAAGCTGTCGCCGGCCCGCCGTCGCGCCCTGGACAACGCCCTGCGCGGCTTCGTGCTGGGTGGTGCCGAGTTGCAAGGCGAGGCCAAGCAGCGCTTCGCCGAGATCCAGGAGCTGCAGGCGGCCAAGTCGCAGGCGTTCTCCGAGCACGTGATGGACGCCACCGACGCCTTCGCGCACTTCGCCAGCACCGACGAGCTGGCCGGCGTGCCGGACGACGTGCAGTCCGCGACACGCGCTGCCGCCGAAGCCGATGGCAAGCAAGGCCACAAGCTGACCTTGCACATGCCCTGCTACCTGCCCGTCATGCAGTACGCCACGAACCGCGCGCTGCGCGAGGCGATGTACCGCGCCTACGCCACCCGCGCCAGCGAGCTGGGCGCGCCTGAGCGCGACAACTCCGTGCTGATGCAGGAGATCGTCGCGCTGCGCCAGGAAGAAGCCCGGCTGCTGGGTTACGCCAACTTCGCCGACGTCTCCCTGGTGCCCAAAATGGCCCAGTCGCACCAGCAGGTCACCGATTTCCTGCGCGACCTGGCCCAGCGCGCGCGCCCGTACGCCGAGAAAGACATGGCCGAGCTGCGCGATTTCGCGCGCACCGAATGTGGCCTGGCCGACCTGCAAGCCTGGGACGTGGCCTTCGTGAGTGAAAAGCTCAAGGAAGCCCGCTATGCCTTCAGCGACCAGGAAGTCAAACAGTACTTCACCGAGCCCACCGTGCTCCAGGGCCTGTTTGGCCTGATCGAGCAGCTGTTCGACGTCACCATTTCGCCCGACACGGCCCCTGTGTGGCACGCGTCGGTGCGCTTCTTCCGCATCGAGCGCGCAGGCCAGCTGGTGGGCCAGTTCTACCTCGACCCCTACGCCCGCGCCGGCAAGCGACCGGGCGCCTGGATGGACGACGTGCGCGGCCGCTGGGCCCGCCCTGACAACGGCCAGACGCAAACGCCCGTGGCCCACCTCGTGTGCAACTACGCCAAGGGCGTGGGTGACAAGCCCGCCCTGCTCACGCACGACGACGTCACCACCCTCTTCCACGAGTTCGGCCACGGACTGCACCACATGCTCACCCAGGTCGATGACATCGGCGTGGCCGGCATCAGCGGTGTCGAATGGGACGCGGTCGAGCTGCCCAGCCAGTTCATGGAGAACTTCTGCTGGGAATGGGACGTGGTTCAAAAGCTCACCTCTCACGTGGACAGCGGCGCGCACCTGCCGCGTGCCTTGTTCGACAAGATGGTCGCGGCCAAGAACTTCCAGAGCGGCATGCAGACCCTGCGCCAGATCGAGTTCTCGCTGTTCGACATGCGCCTGCACGCCGAGCCGGGTGCCGAGACCGACATCCAGTCGCTGGTCGACGCGGTCCGCCAGGAAGTGGCGGTCAACATCCCGCCCGCCTTCAACCGCTTCCAGCACAGCTTCTCGCACATCTTCGCGGGTGGCTACGCGGCCGGTTACTACAGCTACAAGTGGGCCGAGGTGCTGTCGGCCGATGCCTACGCCGCCTTCGAAGAAGCCGCCACGCCGCAGGCTGGCGTGCTCAACGCCGAGGTCGGTCGCCGCTACCGCGAAGCCATCCTGGAAGCCGGTGGCAGCCGCTCGGCCATGGACAACTTCAAGGCCTTCCGAGGCCGCGAACCTAGCATCGACGCCCTGCTGCGCCACCAAGGCATGGCTTGAGCGCACACCACCGGAGCCCGACCATGCGCCTGACCCCGTTGCGCCCCGACACCGCCCAGGCACGCCGCGCCAGTGCCATCACCCTGCTGGCCCAACCTGCGTTGTTGGCCGCCTTGTTGGCCACCTCGTTGGCTGTACTGAGCGGCCCGGCCTGGGCCCTGTACAAGGTCGTGGGGCCCGATGGCCGCGTCACCTACACCGACCGTGCCCCGGTGGACAAGCCCGCCAAGGCGCTCAAAGCCAATGGCGCCAGCACCCCGGCCGACGCCCTGCCGTTCGAACTGCAGAAGGTCGTCAGCCGCTTCCCGGTCACGCTCTACACAGGCAACAACTGCACGCCCTGCGACACCGCGCGCCAGTTGCTCAAGACACGCGGTGTGCCCTTCACCGAAAAAACTGTGACCAGCTCGGAAGACATCCGCCAGTTCCGCAGCCAGGAAGCCACCGACCAGTTGCCCACCGTGCGCATCGGCCAAAAGCAGCTGTCCGGTCTGCAGCACAGCGACTGGAACGCGTACCTCGATGCCGCAGGCTACCCTGCGACCTCGGCCTTGCCGCCGGGCTACCAGCACAGTCCGCCCACCCCGCTGGTGCCGACCGAGCCCAAGCCCGGCAATGCGCCCGATGCGTCCGACGCCGCGCCTGGCACCTCCAAAACGCCCGTGGCCCCTGCCGGCAACACGCCGGCCGGCATCCGTTTTTGAAGTGAGCTTCCCCCTGCCCTCCCCCTCTGCCCTCCCTGCCCCCCTGTCCACCCAGGTCGCCATCGTCGGCGGCGGTCCCGCCGGCCTGATGGCCGCCGAGTTGCTGTCCCAGTCCGGCGTCCAGGTGGACCTGTTCGACACCAAGCCATCGGTGGGCCGCAAATTCCTGTTGGCAGGCCGTGGTGGCCTCAACCTGACCCACTCCGAGCCCCTGCCCCGATTTCAGACGCGCTTTGCCGAGCGCAGCGCGCTGTTGTCGCCGCTGTTGGACGCCTTTGGCCCCGACGCCTTGCGCGCATGGGCCCAAGGCCTGGGCATCGAGACCTTCGTGGGCAGCTCCGGACGCGTGTTCCCCACTGACCTGAAAGCCGCGCCGCTGCTGCGCGCCTGGCTGCACCGCCTGCGCCAGCAAGGCGTGCGCTTCCACATGCGCCACCGCTGGCTGGGCTGGGCCGATGCGCCCCATGCCGATGCGACCGCCGAAGGTCACGGCCCCGCACTGCGCATGGCCACACCCGACGGTGAGCGCCTCGTCCAGGCCCAGGCCACGGTGCTGGCATTGGGCGGTGGCAGCTGGTCGAAACTGGGTTCGGACGGTGCCTGGCTGCCCTGGCTGCAGGCCAAGGGTGTCGATGTGGCCCCCTTGCGGGCATCCAATTGCGGCTTCGACGTGGCGCCCACCGGCCCCGGTCGTGCGCAGGGCAACGGGCATTGGAGCGAGCACCTGCGCAGCCGCTTCGCCGGCCAGCCGGTCAAGCCCGTCAGCCTGAGTTTCATCGACCTCCAAGGCCGCACCCGGCAGCAGCAAGGCGAGTTCGTCTTGACGGACACCGGCGTCGAGGGCAGCTTGATTTACGCGTTCTCGGCGGCCATCCGCGACCGCATCGACGTTGAAGGCAGTGCCACTGTGCACCTCAACCTGCTGCCCTCGCACAGCGCTGAGACGGTGCTGACCGAAACCCGCCGTGCCCGTGGCCCGCGCAGCCTGAGCACCCACCTCAAAAGCCGCCTGGGACTGCAAGGCCTGAAGATGGCGCTGCTGCACGAACTGCTGACGCCCGAGCAACTCAACGACCCGCAGGCACTGGCCCAGGCTCTGCAAGCGTTGCCGATCACGCTCTCTGCCGCTCGCCCCATGGACGAGGCCATCAGCACCGCCGGCGGTGTGCGCTTCGAGGCGCTGGACCCACAGCTCATGCTGCACGCCCTGCCTGGCGTGTTCTGCGCAGGCGAGATGCTCGACTGGGAAGCCCCCACCGGCGGCTACCTGCTCACGGCCAGCCTGGCCACCGGCCGACAAGCGGCGCTGGGTGCGCTGGCGCACCTGAAACAGGCTCAGCCAAGTCCCACCTGAACAAGGGGGCTGGAACCCCCTCCTGACGATTGCAGCTGTCTTGGCAACGTTCTAAGGTTGCCGCTCAATCACACCAAATCAGGAGAGTTCCATGACCTACCGCCACGCCGTCAGGCGATTGCCCCTGCTCGCCGCTTTGCTCGGCTTGTTCGGTGCCAGCGCCGCATCTGCCCAATACTCGAAGATGGTGGTGCTCAGCGACAGCATGTCCGACACGCACCGCTACTTCGACTTCACCAAAGCCCTCTTCGGCACAGGCGACCCGCGCCCACCCGCCTTCGAAGGCCGCTTCTGCAACGGCCCCGTGGCCGTCGAGGTGCTGGCCAAGGGCATGGGCGTGGAGATCGAAAACCACGCGTTCTCGGGCGCACTCAGCGGCTACCTCACGCTCATCCCCGGCATCCCGCTGGGCGTGCTGAGCCAGGTCACCGAGCACCTCAACCGCCAATCCCTGGTGCCCTCCCTGCCCACCGTGCCGGTGGTCGGTGGCATCTTCAGCGTGCTGCCGGGCACGGGCCGTGCCGACCCCAAGGCGCTGTACGTGATCTGGACCGGCCCGGACGACTACTACTTCCCCGGTGGCATGAACGCCCTGACCGCCTACAAGGCCGCGGCCAACATCCAGCAGGCCATCACCAGCCTCTACAACACCGGCGCGCGCTACTTTTTCGTGCCGACCATGCCGGACCTGGGCATCACGCCACGGGCCCGCCAGCTGGACAAGCAGCAGCCCGGCTACATCGCCAACGCCAGCAAGTACAGCCTGCAGTTCTCCGACGTGCTGGGCAAGGCCCTGCAAGCCTCGGCGCAGCGCTACCCGCAGGCGCGCATCATGCGCTTTGACACGATGAGCTTCCTGAAGTCAGAAATGGACAAGGGTCGCGCCGAAGGCAAGAACCTCACGGACGCCTGCCACCCAGGCGGCCTGAACCTGACGCAGTTCGAAACCCGCCCCGTGTGTGCCGACCCGGACAACCACCTGTTCTGGGACGACAACCACCCCACCGCCGAGGCCAACCGCCGCCTGGGCAGCGCCTGGCTGAAGGCGATCACCGCCAAGCCGTGATCAGAAGCTCAGGGTTTTGACGCCCTGGGCCGTGCCCAGCAGGCAGACGTCGGCCTTGTTGCGGGCGAACACACCCACGGTGACGACGCCCGGCCATTGGTTGACGTCGGCCTCGAACTGGGCCGGCTGCGTGATCTGCAGGCCCGTCACATCGACGATGACGTTGCCGTTGTCGGTCGTGACGCCTGCGCGCACCTGGGCCTGACCACCTTGTGCGGCGAAGGCGCGGATGACCTGGGCCGCGGCCATGGGGATGACCTCCACTGGCAGCGGGAAACGGCCCAGCGTCTCGACCAGCTTGGAGTCGTCGGCGATGCAGACAAAGCGCTCCGCCAGTTCGGCCACGATCTTCTCGCGCGTCAGCGCCGCGCCGCCGCCCTTGACCATGTTCCCGGCGTGATCGATCTCGTCGGCGCCGTCGATGTAGACACCCAGGCCGCTCACGGCCTCGGCTTCCAGCACCGGCACGCCCAGGGCCTGCAGGCGCTGCGTGCTGCGCACCGAGCTGGAGACCGCCCCTGCCACGCGCTGCGGGTTGGCCTTCAGGGCCTCGCCCAGGGCGTCGATGAACTTGTCCACCGTGGAGCCGGTGCCCACGCCCACGATGCTGCCCTCGGGCACGTATTGCAGGGCGGCTTGGCCCACCAGGGTCTTGAGTTCGTCTTGGGTCATGGTCGTCAGGAAAATGGGGGTTCGGGCAGGGGTGTCAGGCGGTGCTAGGGGCGGCCATGGCCGCTGAGCTGCATCCAGGCCATCAGGCCGCCGATGAGCACTGGCTGGTGCACCATGTAAAACGTCAGGCTCCAGCGGCCCAGGGTGGTCAGCAGTCGCCAGCCCCGAGGGGGCTGCGTCACCGCACGGGCGACATTGTGGCCTGAAGTGGCGCATGAACTGGCATCTGGCGTGGCGCCTGAGGCTGACGCCGTGGGGCGCGTCCCCCCGCCACTCGCCAGCCAGTGCCTGCGGTGCGTCAGCAACCAGCGCGTGCCGGCCAGGCCCCACCACATCACGCCCAGCCAGGGCAGCACCGGCACGAAATCTTCGGTGATGGGTTTGTGCGTGACCAGGCCCACCCAGTTGGTGAGCCGCGTGTCGAACAGCGGGTCCGCCACGAGTTGCGGCAGCAAGAGCGCCAGCCCGCCCAAAGGCCACAGCCATGCGCCCCAGCCGGCCGACAGCCGCGCGACGATCAGCATCACCGCCATGCCGTGCAGCACGCCAAAAGAAATCCAGCTCTGCGGGAACATGGAGGCGCTGCCGGCGCTCACCAGCGCGGCACAGCCCACGATCTGCGCCCAGCGCCGCCAAAAGCGCGCCCAGCTCTGCCCCTGGTCGGTGGCCACGGCCTGCCCAGCCCCCGCACACAGCAGGAACAGCGAGAGGATGCAGGTGCGCTGCGTGGTCCACAGCGGGTCGGTGTAGAAATTCGCGTCGATCAGGCGCTCATTGGCCAGGTCGAAGCAGAAGTGGAAGGCGGCCATCCAGAGCAGCGCGAAGCCGCGCAAGGCGTCGAGCCGGCCCAGACGTGCTTGCCGGGGCGCGCCAAAGTCCGTGTGGGGAGAAATTGCCTTGCCTTTTCCGGGTCGCATGGCGATAGTATCGGCGCTTTGCCGGCTCGCTCGCGCACCCTTGCCGCGTCCGAGCTGTCTGCCATCGCTCTTGACCTCTGCTGCCATGACCCTGCCCCGCCCCCACATCGAACTGCTCGCGCCCGCCCGCACCGCCGACATCGGCATCGAAGCGGTCAACCACGGGGCCGATGCCGTCTACATCGGCGGGCCGTCGTTCGGCGCGCGCAGCAACGCCAGCAACGAGGTCAGCGACATCGCCCGCCTCATCCAGCACGCGCACCGCTACCACGCCAAGGTTTTCCCCACGCTCAACACCATCCTGCGCGACGACGAGCTGGAGCCCGCCCGCAAGATGATCTGGGAGCTCTACGACGCTGGCGCCGACGCGCTCATCGTGCAGGACATGGCCCTGCTGGAGATGGACCTGCCGCCCATCCAGCTGCACGCCTCCACCCAGACCGACATCCGCACCGTCGAGAAAGCCAAGTTCCTGCAAGACGTCGGCTTCAGCCAGATCGTGCTGGCACGCGAGTTGACGCTGGAGCAGATCAAGGCGATTGCCGACGCCACCGACGTGGCCATCGAGTTCTTCGTCCACGGTGCCCTGTGCGTGGCCTACAGCGGCCAGTGCTTCATCAGCCACGCCCACACCGGCCGCAGCGCCAACCGGGGCGACTGCTCCCAGGCCTGCCGCCTGCCCTACAACGTGCTGGACGGCACGGGCCAGGTCGTGGCCTTCGAGCAGCACGTGCTGTCCATGAAGGACAACGACCAGAGCGCCAACCTCAACGCCCTGATCGACGCCGGCGTGCGCTCCTTCAAGATCGAAGGCCGCTACAAGGACATGGGCTACGTGAAGAACCTCACCGCCCACTACCGCCTGCTGCTCGACGAGCTCCTGGAGCAGCGCCCCGAGCTCGCGCGCGCCTCGTCCGGCGAGTGCACCTTCTATTTCCAGCCCGAACCGGACCGCAACTTCAACCGCGGCAGCACGGACTATTTCGTCAATGGCCGCAAGGAAGACATCGGCGCCTTCGAGAGCCCGAAGCACCTCGGCCTGCCGCTGGGCGAAGTGGCCAAGGTCGGTGACACCTGGTTCGACGTCGCCATCGACGACGTGGCCACGCGCGAAGCCGGCGGCGTCCACAACGGCGACGGCCTCAATTACCTGACCCTGACCAAAGACGTGGTCGGCGTGCAGGTCAACACGGCCGAGCCCATCGGCAAGTCCGGCCGCATCTGGCGCGTGCACCCCAACGAAGGCGTCGAGACGCTCAAGGACCTGCAACCCGGCCTGGCCATCAACCGCAACCGCGACCGCGCCTGGGAAAACTTGCTGAGCAAGAAATCGTCCGACCGCCGCATCGGCTTGTGGGCCGCTTTGAGCGACACGCCCGACGGCCTGGCGCTGCAGCTGTCCGACGACGACGGCTTCGTGGGCGAGGCCCAGGTGGCCTGCGACAAGCAAGCCCCGCAAGACGCCGAGCGCGCCGAAGCCACCTTGCGCGAGCAGATCGCCAAGTTCGGCACGACGATTTTCGAGCCGCGCGATGTCACGCTGAGCCTGGCCCAGCCCTGGTTCGTGCCGGCCTCGGCGCTCAAGGCCCTGCGCCGCGACGCCGTGGTCGCACTGGAAGCCGCCCGCGAGGCTGGCCGCGAACGCCTGCAACGCGCCGCCGCGGTCGAGCCGCCCGCGCCCTACCCGGAAGACGCCTTGAGCTACCTGGCCAACGTCTTCAACCACAAGGCCCGCGATTTCTACGCCAAGCACGGCGTGAAGGTGATCGAGCCGGCCTACGAAAGCCACGAGGAGCTCGGCGAGGTCAGCCTGATGATCACCAAGCACTGCGTGCGTTTCTCGCTGAGCCTGTGCCCCAAGCAGGCCAAGGGCGTGCAAGGCGTGCAGGGCCAGGTGCGTGCCGAGCCGCTGCAGCTCATCAACGGCAAGGAAAAGCTCACCCTGCGCTTCGATTGCAAACCTTGCGAGATGCACGTGGTGGGCAAGATGAAGAAATCGGTGCTCAACCAAGTGCCCGCCACACCGGTGCAGTTCTACAAAACGCGCCCGACAGCCTGAGCCAGATCCCACGCTTTCCCGGGGGTGAGCGAAACCGTCACCCCACCGTCGCGCCGTTGTCACACGCGCTGGCGACCATCAGCGCATGCGGAACTGGATCAACGCCCCACTGCTCAAGGCCTTGACCTCGCCCGCCGGCTTCACCGCCGGCCTGGGGCGCGAACCAGGCTCTTCCAACGCAGACGACCGCGAGGGCCAGTTCAAGGTTCGCACGGCCTGGATTTCCGACGTCCACCTTGGCACGCCGGGCTGCCAGGCCGATGCCTTGCTGGATTTCCTCAAGCGCGTCGAGTGCGACACGCTTTACCTGGTCGGCGACATCATCGACGGCTGGCAGCTGCGCCGCAGCTGGTACTGGCCGCAGGCCCACAACGACGTCGTCCAGAAGCTGCTGCGCAAGGCGCGCAAGGGCACCCGCGTCATCTTCATCCCGGGCAACCACGACGAGTTCGGCCGCAAGTTCCTCGACCACTACTTCGGTGGCATCGAGGTGGCCGAGGAATGGATCCACACCACCGCCGACGGCAAGCGCCTGTGGGTCACCCACGGCGACCTGTACGACGGCGTCATCCAGTGCGCGCGCTGGCTGGCCCTGCTGGGCGACTCGCTCTACGAGTTCACGCTCAAGCTCAACCGCCACCTGAACTCGCTCCGCGCCCGCGCCGGCCTGCCTTACTGGTCGCTCTCGAAGTACCTCAAGCTCAAGGTCAAGCGCGCGGTGAGCTACATGGGCGATTTCGAATCGGCCCTGGCCCGCGAGGCCCGCAAGCGTGGCGTCGATGGCTTGGTTTGCGGCCACATCCACCACGCCGAGATGCGCATGGTGGAGGACATCCTGTACTGCAACGATGGCGACTGGGTGGAAAGCCTGACGGCCCTGGTCGAACACGCCGACGGCCGCCTGGCGATCGTGGACTGGGGCCAGGTGATGGCGGGGGGCGACATGCCCTTCGGTTCGCCCGCCGAGGTGGCCACCGACGCTCAGATGGACATGCCGCTGGACGTGCAGCCCGTCTGAGGGGCGATCAGCTCGGGCACAATGCGGCCCCTGCTTTCCCTTGACGACACCCGCTCTGGAGCCCGCCGCATGGCCTTCGCCGACAACCTCAAAGCCCTTCCCTCGGTCGCCCACCTGGCCGCGCTCGAACTGAGCGACGCCGCTGGCACCGTCGCCGCCCGCATCGAGAACAAGCCTGGCCAGGCAGGCTCGCTGGCCGTGTATGCCGCCCTGGCCGCCAAGCACGGCAGCATCAACCCCCTAGCCGCAGCCGAGGGCGTGGAGATTTACGCCGAGCACACGGCCGACGCCCGCACCAACCCTGGCAAGCACCCCAACATCGACCGCCTGCTGGCCATCACCACCGAGGCCCAGACACTGCAGGTCAAGCTGATCGCGGCCTGATGGCGCAGGCGGGCCCGACTCGCGTGTCGCGGTCTCGCCTCGGATGCTGGCACTTTCAGGCTGCGGACTTGATGCGCCTCAAGCGCTCATGTGCCAAGTCCGTGCATTTGCATCGCTCTGCGCGGCCATGAACCTTTGGCCGATTGATCCCCTGACGCGTGGGCCCTAGCCTTGCCTCCGAATCCATTGTTTCGGAGTGTGAAGATGACTGCCGCCGTCAAATACAGCGCCATCGCGCTGGGTGCCATTGCCGTCGCTGGCGCAGCTGTGCTGCCTTGGTACAGCTCCCGCGCCATGGCGCAGCGCCTGAGTGAGATGGCGCAGACATCATCGCCCCATGAAGGCGTCATGCTGCGCAACCTGCAGCACCACGCGGGCTACCTGTCGTCCAAAGGCAGCGTTGACGTGGTGCTGCGAGACCGTTGCCAGACCGAGGGGGGCTCGTCCGACACCACCTTCCACGTCGAATACGAGGCGAACCACCTCCCCACCCCGACCGCGGCCAACCGCTTCGATTGGCGTCTGCAGCCCACGGGCGACACGGCCCCGGTGTTCAAGAAACTGTTTGGCAGCGACACCGCCTTGAGCGGGCGAGGCAAGGTCACTTGGGCAGGTCTGACCAGCTCGGACCTCCAATTGCCTGCCATGGCCTACGCCACGCCCAGCGGGCGCCTGGAGGCCGACCCCTCGCAGGGCCGCATCGCGGTGGGCGGCAAGGCCCTGCAGTTCGACTGGCAGATGGAGCGCGCGGTGCTGCGCGGCTCAGGCCATGCTTTGGAGCTCAAGCAACTGGGCGTGAACCTGGATTTGAGCAACCGTCAAAAGGGCATCGGCGAGATGGCCTTGCGCATGGGCGCCTTCAGCACACCCGAAGCCACGGCCGAAGGCTATGTGCTGAAGTCGGTGACGAGCGAGCGCGGCGACAAACTGGATTCTGTCGTTTCGCAGACCCTCACGCGGGTGCAGTTCGGCGACCAGGAAATCAAGGACGTTGCGCTCGAAGCCGCCATCAAAGGCCTGCACGCGCAGAGCGTGGAGACGCTGACCACGGTGATGGGCGCCTCGTGTGGCCTGGAGACGCTGACCCGCGACGAGTCGGCCAAAGTGCGCCAGGCCGTGCAGACGCTGCTGGCCTCTGGCATGAGCGGGGGCATCACCAAGCTCAGCGGCAAGGGCAAGCAAGGCGCCATCGACGGCAAGTTCACGCTGGAGCTGGCCGCCGTGGGCGCGGGCCAGGCCATCAGCTTCGCGCGGCAGCTCAGTGCCGCGGGCGAACTGAACGTGCAAGGCGAGCTGCTGCCCCCGATGCCCCGCCAGATGGCCATCCAAAGCGGCTTCGCCCGCGAGGTGGCCAACGGCCTGCAGTCCAGCGCCGTGTTCGAGAAGGGCCTGTTCAAGGTGAACGGCAAGACCATCGACGCCACCGGCGTGCAGAACGCCCTGGCCGCGATGGACGTGGCCGTGATGGCCTACATCAACGACGAGCGCCCGCAACGCCTGGCCCGCGAGGAGCAAGCCACGGCGCCTTTCGAGATGCCCGAGGCCGAGGCAGTGGCCCAGGCGCCCGCCGAAGCCCCGCCCGCAGACGCGCCCCTCTCGCCCGCCATGCCGATGCCCTCGCCGGCCCAGGCCATCGCCCCGGCACAGGCCCCGCAGAGGTGATCGGTCAAGGGCTGCATGCCATCGTTCGATGAAAAAGCCCCGCATGCGGGGCTTTTTGCTTTGCGCGCAAGGCGTTTTGCCGCGCGCACCGCTGAGCTTGTCTGGCGTGCCAAACGTTGCCATCGGCACGCCGCCCACATGGGCTGGCGCACGACCCGGTCCGGCTTGCACTCGCCTCATCCTGACTTGCGGCTGACACTGCTCTGGTTGGCGCGCGAGGCAAAACGGTTTGCGCCCCGCCCAAAAAGCCTGGCGGCCAAGCCGATCCGGGCGGCACGCCATGTTGACCCACCTTGCGCCCGACTGATTTTCAGCGGCATGCCACCCAAGTTGGCCGACACGCCGCTCAGCCCGGCTTGCGGGCCTCAGCCGCGGTTCAACCCACCCACATCAGCCCACCCACTTGCGCGCATTGCGGAACATGCGCAGCCAGGGGCTGGCGTCGCCCGCGTTACCGCTGGTCCAGCTCATCTGGACGTTGCGGAACACGCGCTCGGGGTGCGGCATCATGGCCGTGAAGCGGCCGTCGGCCGTGGTCACGCCGGTCAGGCCCTCTGGCGAACCGTTCGGGTTAAGCGGGTAGACCTCGGTGGGCGCGCCGGTGTGGTCCACGAAGCGCACGGCGCGGTGCACCTTGGCGGCATCGCCACGCTGCGAGAAGTTGGCGAAGCCCTCCCCGTGCGAGACGGCGATCGGCATGCGGCTACCGGCCATGCCTTGGAAGAAGATGGAGGGGCTCTCCAGCACCTCGACCTGGCTGAGGCGGGCCTCGAAGCGCGTGCTCTGGTTGGTGGTGAACTTCGGCCAGTCCTGCGCGCCCGGGATGATGGGGCTGAGCGCGGCCAGCATCTGGCAGCCATTGCACACGCCCAGGCCAAAGGTATCCTGGCGCTGCATGAAGGCGGCGAACTGCTCGGCCAGTTGCGGGTTGAACAGGATGGAGCGGGCCCAGCCCTCGCCGGCCCCCAGGGTGTCGCCGTAGGAGAAGCCGCCGCAGGCCACGAAGCCCTGGAACTGGTCCAGGCGGGCTCGGCCGGCGATCAGGTCGCTCATGTGCACGTCGAAGGTGTCGAAGCCGCCCAGGTGCATGGCATAGGCCATTTCCACGTGCGAGTTCACGCCCTGCTCGCGCAAGATGGCGACCTTGGGGCGCGCCTTGCCGATGAAGGGCGCGGCCACGTCTTCCAGCGGGTCGAAGCCCAACTTCACATGCAGGCCGGTGTTCTCGGGCTGGCCGATGGTGGCGTGTTCGCTGTCGGCGCAGACCGGGTTGTCGCGCAACTGGGCGATGCGCCAGCTCACCTCGTCCCAGACCTGGTGCAGCTGTTGCAGCGGGGCCTTGAAGATGTCCTTGGCGTCGCGCCAGACCTGCATCTCACCGCGGTTGTTCGGCTTGCCGATGACATGGCTGTGCTTGCTCAGGCCGTGCTCGCGCAGGGTCTGCATGACGGCATCGCGCTCGGTGGTGCGCACCTGCAGCACCACGCCCAGCTCTTCGTTGAACAGGGCCTTGAGCGTGAGCTCGTTGCGGCGCTCGCCCACCTGGCCGGCCCAGTTCTTCGAGTCGCCGGTGTCGGCACGGCTGTCGCTGATGCCGTCGCCTTCGGTGACCAGCATGTCCACGTTCAGGCTGACGCCGGTGTGGCCGGCAAAGGCCATTTCGCACACCGTGGCCCACAGGCCGCCATCACCGCGGTCGTGGTAGGCCAGCAGCTTGCCTTGGGCGCGCAGGGCGTTCACGGCCTCGACCGTGGCCTTGAGCATGGCGGGGTTGTCCACGTCCGGCACCTCGTTGCCGAACTGGCCGAGCACCTGGGCCAGCATGGAGCCGGCCATGCGGCGCTGGCCTTCGCCCAGGTCGATCAGGATCAGGCTGGTGTCCAGCGGCTGGCCGTGCTCGCTGGTGACGAGCTGCGGCGTCAGCGTGGGGCGCACATCGGCGATGGACGCAAAGGCCGTGACGATCAGGGAGACAGGGGCCGTGACCTGCTTCGTGGCGGCGCCGTTTTTGCCATCCTCAGACCACTTGGTGCGCATGGACAACGAGTCCTTGCCCACGGGGATGGACACGCCGAGTGCCGGGCACAGCTCCATGCCCACGGCGCGCACCGTGTCGTACAGCGCGGCGTCTTCGCCGGCTTCGCCGCAGGCGGCCATCCAGTTGGCCGAGAGCTTCACGCGGGAGAGCTCGATGGGCGCGGCCAGCAGGTTGGTGATGGCCTCGCCCACGGCCATGCGACCGGACGCCGGCGCGTTGACCGAAGCCAGCGGCGTGCGCTCGCCCATGGCCATGGCTTCGCCGGCGAAGCCCTTGAAGTCGGCCAGGGTCACGGCCACGTCGGCCACGGGCACCTGCCAGGGACCGACCATCTGGTCGCGGCTGTTGAGGCCACCCACGGTGCGGTCACCGATGGTGATGAGGAAGCGCTTGCTGGCAACGGTCGGGTGGCGCAGCACGTCGAGGGCGACCTTGTCCAGCGACACGCCGGTCAAATCGATTGGGCCGCCATCCCACTGCACGCGCTTCACGTCGCGGTGCATCTTGGGCGGCTTGCCCAGCAGCACGTCCATGGGCATGTCCACGGGCTTGTCAGCACCGGGCTGGGTCGTGTCTTCCAGCACCAGGGCCAGGGCCTCGGTGGCCACGCCGATCACGCCAAAGGGGCAGCGCTCGCGCTCGGCCATGGCGGTGAAGATGGGCAGGCTTTCCGGGGCGATGGCCAGGACATAGCGCTCCTGGCTTTCGTTGCACCAGATTTCCTTCGGCGCCATGCCCGACTCTTCCAGCGGCACCTGGCTCAAATCAAAACGTGCGCCCTTGCCCGCGCCGTCCACCAGTTCGGGGAAGGCGTTGGAGATGCCGCCCGCACCCACGTCGTGGATGGCGAGGATGGGGTTGTTCGCGCCCAGGCCCCAGCAGTGGTTGATGACCTCTTGCGCACGGCGCTCGATTTCCGGGTTGCCGCGCTGCACGGAGTCGAAATCCAGTGCCGCGGAGTTGGTGCCGGCCGCCATCGACGAGGCCGCGGCACCGGCCATGCCGATGCGCATGCCCGGGCCGCCCAACTGGATCAACAGCGTGCCGGCGTCGAACACGACCTTTTGGGTTTGCTCTGCGCTGATGGTGCCGATGCCCCCGGCGATCATGATGGGCTTGTGATAACCGCGGCGGATCGCAGCGCTGCCCTCACCCACCGTCTGCTCGAACACACGGAAGTAGCCGCCCAGGTTGGCGCGACCGAATTCGTTGTTGAAGGCCGCGCCGCCCAGCGGGCCCTCGACCATGATCTGCAGCGGGCTGGCGATGTGCTCGGGCTTGCCCACGGGGTTCTGCTCCCATGGCTCGTTCGTGCCAGGCAGGTGCAGGTTGGACACCGAAAAGCCCGTCAGGCCCGACTTGGGGCGCGAGCCGCGGCCGGTGGCGCCTTCGTCGCGGATCTCACCGCCTGCGCCGGTCGAGGCGCCCGGGAACGGGGAAATGGCGGTCGGGTGGTTGTGCGTCTCCACCTTCATCAGCACGTGGGCCAGTTCTTCGCGGGCCTGGTACTGCGGGGCGTTGGTGTAGCCGGCAGGCATCCAGCGCTCGATGGCGTGGCCTTCCATGACCGAGGCGTTGTCGCTGTAGGCCACCACCGTGTGCTGGGGGTTCAGCTTCTCGGTGTTGCGGATCATGCCGAACATCGAGAGGTCTTGCGCCTGGCCGTCGATGGTGAACTGCGCGTTGAAGATCTTGTGGCGGCAGTGCTCCGAGTTGGCCTGCGCGAACATCGTCAGCTCGACGTCGGTCGGGTTGCGCTTCAGGCCTGTGAAGGCCTTGACCAGGTACTCGATTTCGTCGTCCGACAGGGCCAGGCCGAAGGTGATGTTGGCCTCGTCCAGCGCCTTGCGGCCCTGGCCCAGCACATCGACGTGGGCCATCGGCGCGCCCTGCTTCTCGTCGAACAGGTGGCGGGCGTCTTCGCGGCTGGCCAGCACGCTTTCGGTCATGCGGTCGTGCAGCAGGGCCGCGATGGCCTGGAGGTCTTGGGCGGCCAGGGGCTTGGCGCCGCTGCCGAAGCTGCCCATGAGCGCGCCGATGACGCCGGACTTGAGCGTCAGGCGGTACTCGGTGACGCGCTCGACGCGGCGGATGGCCAGGCCACAGTTGTGGGCGATGTCGGTCGCCTTTGAGGCCCAGGGCGACACGGTGCCCAGGCGAGGCGCCACCACGATCAGCTCGCCCTCGGCTGCGCCGTGGGCCGCATCGGCAGCGTCGCCGTAGGTCAGCAGGGCCGCCAGCTTGTCCAGCTCGCCAGGCGGCAGGGCCTTGTCCATGGCCACCCAGTGGACGAAGCGGGCGTGCACGCCGCTGATCCGGGGGTGGATGGCCTGCAGTTGGGGCAGCAGGGCTTGGACTTGGTGGGGGGCCAGGGCGTTGCCGCCCTCGAAGTGCATCAGGGTGGACATCGCGGGGGGGGTGCCGGTTGTGGAGCGTGCGGTCACGGCGGAGGGGCGGGAGCCTGCGTCGGAAAAACAGGGATTTTACCGGGGCTTGTCACCGAAACGACAAACTCCCGGCCAATGGCATGCCCACAAGCGCGTCAGGTGGCGCATGAATTACGGATAATCCCTGGCATGAGCTTCACCATCAAATCCGGCGCCGAGATCGACGCCATGCGCGTGGCCTGCCGCCTGGCGTCCGAAGTGCTGGACTACCTCGAGCCCCTGATCCAGCCCGGCATCACCACCAAAGAGATCGATCGCCTGGCGCACGACTACATGGTCAATGTGCAAGGCACCGTGTCGGCCACGCTGAACTACCAGCCGCCGGGCCACGTGCCCTACCCGGCCTCGCTGTGCACCTCGGTCAACGAGGTGGTCTGCCATGGCGTGCCCAACGAGGTCCCACTGAAGTCGGGCGACATCGTCAACATCGACGTCACCGTCATCAAGGACGGCTGGTACGGCGACAACAGCCGCATGTACCTGATCGGCAAGCCCTCCATCGCGGCGGCCCGCTTGTGCCAGGTCACGTATGAATCGATGTGGAAGGGCATCGCGAAGGTCAAGCCGGGCGCACGCCTGGGCGACATCGGCCATGCCATCCAGACCTTCGCCGAAAGCGCGGGCTTTTCGGTGGTGCGCGAGTACTGCGGCCACGGCATCGGCCAGAAGTTCCACGAAGACCCGCAGATCCTGCACTACGGCCGCCCCGGCACCGGTCTGGAACTGGTGCCCGGCATGATCTTCACCATCGAGCCCATGATCAACCTGGGCAAGCGTGACATCAAGGAAGGCCGCAAGGGCGGCGTGCCTTACGACGGCTGGACCATCGTCACCAAGGACCGCTCGCTGTCGGCGCAATGGGAGCACACCGTGCTGGTCACCGAGACCGGCTACGAGGTGCTGACGTTGTCGGCGGGCAGCCCCGCCACGCCCGCCTTCGTCACCGCCTGACCCTGCCCATCCAGCCCCGAGGAGCACCGCCCCATGGCCGTGGACATCACCGCCCTGCGCGCGCAGTTCCGCGCAGACAAGGCGGAACTGGTTGCGCAGTTCCAGCACAGCCGCCCCAGCACCTCGTCGGCCACGCGCTTGCTGACCCACTTGGCGCGCCTGGTGGACCGCACCCTGCACACCCTGTGGGATGCCCACGCCATGCCCCGCGGCGCCGCCCTGGTGGCGGTCGGCGGCTACGGCCGGGGTGAGCTCTTCCCCTCCTCCGACATCGACGTCCTGCTGCTGATGCCGCTGTCGCCCTCGGTGGCAGGCGACGAGAGCCTCGCGCCGGCCCTGGAGAGCTTCATCAGCGCCTGCTGGGACATCGGCCTGGAGATCGGCTCCAGCGTGCGCACCGTCGCCGAGTGCAGCGAAGAAGCCGTGCGCGACGTCACGGTGCAGACCTCGCTGCTGGAGTCCCGCTTCCTGTGCGGCTCGCGCGCCCGTTTCGACGAACTGGAGCGCGCCACCCGCGAGCACCTCGACGTGCCGGCCTTCGTCACCGCGAAGATGCTGGAAATGCGCCAGCGCCACACCAAGCACGAAGACACGCCCTACGCCCTGGAGCCGAACTGCAAGGAAAGCCCCGGCGGCCTGCGTGACCTGCAGGTCGTGATTTGGCTGGCACGCGCCGCCAAACTGGGCCGAAGCTGGCACGAGCTGGCGCGCAACGGCCTCATCACCGCCTTCGAAGCCCGGCAGCTACAGCGCAACGAGGGCACGCTCAAGCTCATCCGCGCCCGCCTGCACCAGATCGCCGGTCGCCGCGAAGACCGCCTGGTGTTCGACCTGCAGACCGCCGTGGCCGAAAGCTTCGGCTACACCAACACGCCGGCCCTGCGCGCCTCCGAGGTGTTGATGCGGCGCTACTACTGGGCCGCCAAGGCGGTGACCCAGCTCAACCAGATCCTCATCCTCAACATCGAGGAGCGCGTGCAGGGCAGCACCGACGCGCCCATGCGCCCCATCGACGCGCGCTTCTTCGACCGCGGCGGCTACCTCGAAGTCGCCAGCGACGACCTCTACCAGCGCGACCCGCACGCCATCCTGGCCACCTTCCTGACCCTGCAGCAACAAGATGGCGCCTTGAAGGGCCTGTCGGCCCGCACCCTGCGCGCGCTCTACAACGCCCGCGACCTGATGGACGGCGCCTTCCGCCGCGACCCGGTCAACCGCGCCACCTTCATGGCCATCCTGCAGCAGCCCGCCGGACAGACCCGCGTGATGCGCCTGCTCAACCAGACCTCGGTGCTGGGCCGCTACCTCTGGGTGTTCCGCCGCATCGTCGGGCAGATGCAGCACGACCTCTTCCACGTCTACACCGTGGACCAGCACATCCTGATGGTGGTGCGCAATGTGCGACGCTTCTTCATCCCGGAGCACGCCCACGAGTACCCCTTCTGCACCCAGTTGGCCGCGCAGTTCGACAAGCCCTGGCTGCTTTACATCGCCGCGCTCTTCCACGACGTGGCCAAAGGCCGCGGCGGCGACCACTCCGACCTGGGCAAGGCCGAGGTGCGGCGCTTCTGCAAAGACCATGGCATCGACAGCGAGGACACCCGCCTCGCCGAGTTCCTGGTCGGCGAGCACCTGACCATGTCGCGCGTGGCGCAAAAGGAAGACCTGTCCGACCCGGACGTCATCCAGGCCTTTGCCAAGCGCGTCGGCAATGAACGCACGCTGACTGCGCTCTACCTGCTGACCGTGGCCGACATCCGCGGTACCAGCCCCAAGGTCTGGAACGCTTGGAAGGGCAAGCTGCTCGAAGACCTGTACCGGCTCACACTGCGGGCCCTGGGTGGCGCCCGCCCGCACATGGACGCCGAGATCGAGTCGCGCAAGCAGCAGGCCCGCCAGAGCCTGGCGCTGTACTACATGCCTCCGAACATCGAGGTGCCGCTGTGGAAGACGCTGGACATCAGCTACTTCGCCCGCCACGACGCCCCCGACATCGCCTGGCACACGCGCATGCTGTGGCGCCATGTGCAGACCGACAAACCGGTGGTGGCCGCGCGCCTGTCACCCGTGGGCGAAGGCCTGCAGGTGCTGGTGTACGCCCCTGACCGCCCCGACGTGTTCGCACGCATCTGCGGCTATTTCGACCGCGCCAGCTTCAGCATCCAGGACGCGCGCATCCACACCTCGGGCACCGGCTATGCGCTGGACACCTTCCAGATCCTGGCCTCCGACCCACTGCGCTTCGAAGGCGTGCATTACCGCGACATGATCGCCCTGGTCGAAAACCAGCTGGCGGAAGCCGTGGCGTCCGACAAACCGTTGCACGAGCCCGCCAAGGGGCGGCAATCGCGCCGCGTGCGCTCCTTCCCGATCGCGCCGCGCGTCAGCCTGCGCCCCGACGAGCGCGCCCAGCGCTGGCTGCTGACGGTGTCGGCCTCGGACCGCTCCGGCCTGCTCTACGTGATCGCGCGCACGCTGGCACGGCACGGCGTCAACGTGCAACTGGCCAAGGTCAGCACCCTGGGCGAGCGCGTGGAAGACACCTTCCTGGTGACGGGCGATGCCCTGCGCCAGGACAAGCAGCAACTCACCATCGAGACGGAATTGCTGGACGTGCTGGCGGCCTGAGGCCCCTGGACAGGCCGCGCTCAGGCGGGCTCTTTGGGGTCCAGCAAGAGCTCCAGCGTCGCGATCTGGTCGCGCAAGGCCAGGCGGCGCTTCTTGAGACGGCGCACGGCCAGCTCGTCCAGAGGGCTTTGCTCGGCAGCGTGGTCGATCAGGCTGTCAAGGTCTGCGTGCTCCATCCGCAGTTCGATCAGCCGGCGGTGCGGGGAATGCAGGTTTTCTGTCATCGGGGACGCCTGGGGCCCATGTCATGGTGGTTCTGGAGCGTGAGCCAAGGGGCAAACCCCGGCAGTTCATCTGCTTGCGCGTGGTCAGAACCGGGCTCGCAGGCATTATAGTTTTCTCCATGATCGCAGCACCCTCCCGTTTCCGTCTGGTGGCAGCCACGGGGCTCCACCGCGGAGACCGACCGTACCAGCAGGACCAGGTCGAAGTCATCCCGCACCCCCGCGTGCCGGGTTGCCTGCTGGGGGTGGTGGCCGATGGCATGGGGGGCAAGAGCGGTGGGCGCAAAGCCGCCGACCAGGTCGTGATGACCGCCCGCCAGGTCTTCGACCGCTACATCCCCTCGCAGGAAAGCTCGGAGCAGGCGCTGCGCCAGACGGTGCACGAAGCGCACCTGATGATCAAGCTGACCGCCCTGGCCTTCGAGGAAGAGCCCCACAGCACGGTCAGCGCCTTCATCGTCAACCCAGATCTGTCGGCCTGCCTGGCCCACGCGGGCGACACCCGCATCTACCACTTCCACGGCCCCGAGATGGTTTACCGCACAGAGGACCACTCCTTCGTACAACGCCTGGTCAACGAGGGCCAGATCACCGAGGAAGAGGCCAATGTGCACCCCCAGTCCAACTTGCTGACGGGTTGCCTGGGCACGCAGACCGACCCGCCGCTGGCCATCAAACGCATCACGCGGCTGGAAATCGGCGACACGCTGATGGCCTGCTCGGACGGCCTGTGGCACTACTTCACGCCCAAGGAACTGGGCGCCATCGTCCACACCCTGCCCCCGCGCGAAGCGGCGGAAATGCTGGTGGGCAAGGCCCGCTACCGGGCACGCCAGGGCGGTGACAACCTCTCGCTGGCGCTGGTGCGGGTGGAAGCGCTGGGCTGACGGGTTGATGGCCCGCTGGGCCAGACCTGGGCTGCCTGGCCTCAGGTGATGGACGTGTCCACGATGCGGCGCTCTTCGCCCAGGTACTCCTTGGACTGCATCTCGTTGAGGCGCGAGACCGTGCGCGGGAATTCGTGCGACATCGGGCCCTCCACGTACAACTGCTCCGGAGGCACGGCCGCCGAAATCACCAGCTTGCAGCGGCGGTCGTAGAGCACGTCCACCAGCCAGGTGAAACGGCGCGCCTCGGAAGCCAGGCGAACGGGCATCTCCGGCACGTCGCTGAGCAAGATGGTGTGGAAGCGGGAGGCCAGCTCCAGGTAGTCGTTTTGCGAGCGCGGCCCGCCGCACAGCGTTTGGAAGTCGAACCAGACCACGCCACCGGCGCGGCGCTTGGCCTTGAGCACGCGGTGCTCGATGTTCAGGCTCGGGTCTTCATCGGCCTGCTCCGCCAGGTTGCTGAAGATGGCGTCCATCTCGCGGGTGGTGTCGTCGTTGAGCGGCGTGAGGTACAGGCGCGCCAGCTCCAGCGTGCGACGGCGGTAGTCGTTGCCCGCATCGACGTTGATGATCTCCAGCTGGCTTTTCAGCAGTTCGATGGCCGGCAGGATGCGGTCGCGGTGCAGGCCATTGGGGTAGAGCCCGTCCGGGTGGAAGTTCGAGGTCGTGACGATGCTCATGCGGTTGCGGAACATGGCGTCCAGCAGGCGGTGCAAGATCATGGCGTCAGTGACGTCGGCCACATGGAACTCGTCGAAGCAGATCAGGCGGTGCTTGCGCGACATCTTCTTGGCCAGCACGTCCAGCGGGTCTTGCACGCCCTTGAGCTCGTGGAGCTGGCGGTGAACCTCGCGCATGAACTCGTGGAAGTGCAGGCGTGTTTTGCGCTCCAGCGGGACGGCGTTGTAGAAGCAGTCCATGATGAAGCTCTTGCCGCGCCCCACCCCGCCGTACATGTAGACGCCCTTGGGCAGGTCCGGGTAGCGCAGCATCTTGGTCAAGGCATTGCTTCGCTTGGCCTTGTAGTTGGCCCACTCGTCCTGGCAACGCTGCAGGGCCGCGATGCCCTTGCGCTGCGCCTCATCGGCCTGGTAGCCGCGTTCGGCCAGGCTCTGTTCGTAGAGGTCGGTGACGGATTGTGTGTAGGCGGGCATGGTGAAGCGGCTTTGAACCAGGGTGTCGGCGGCCAAAAAGCAAAGGGGCAGCCCAGGCCGCCCCTTCTCACTTTAGCGGAGGAAAACTTCAGAAGTTCAGCGTGCGCTTGTCCACGGCCAGCGCGGCTTCCTTGGTGGCTTCGCTCAGGCTGGGGTGCGCGTGGCAGATGCGGGCGATGTCTTCGGCGCTGGCCTTGAAGGCCATGGCCACCACCGCTTCCGAGATCAGCTCGCTGGCATACGGGCCGATGATGTGCACGCCCAGGATTTCGTCGGTGTTGGCATCGGCCAGGAACTTGACGAAGCCGTTGGTGTCACCCAGCGCACGGGCGCGGCCGTTCGCAATGAAGGGGAAGGAACCGGCCTTGTAGGACCGGCCCTCCGCTTTCAGCGCCTGTTCGGTTTTGCCGACCCAGGCGATCTCCGGGCTGGTGTAGATCACCCAGGGAATGATGTCGAAGTCGACGTGACCATGCTGACCGGCGATGCGCTCGGCCACGGCCACACCCTCTTCTTCTGCCTTGTGCGCCAGCATCGGGCCGCGGACCACATCACCCACCGCCCACACATGGGGCAGGTTGGTCTGGCAGTCGGCGTTCACCACGATGGCGCCACGCTCGTCCAGCTGCAAGCCCACGCCTTCGGCATTCAGACCAATGGTGTTGGGCACGCGGCCGATGGAGACGATCAACTTGTCGCATTCCAGCGTCTGTTCGGCGCCGGCCGCATCGGTGTAAGCCACGCTCACGCCGGTGGCCTTGCCCTTCTTGGTCGTCTTGATCTCGCCGATCTTCACGCCCAACTGCAGCTTGAGGCCTTGCTTGGTGAACAGCTTTTGGGCTTCCTTGGCGACCTGCTCGTCCACGGCGCCCAGGAAGGCCGGCATGGCTTCCAGCACGGTGACATCGGCACCCAAGCGGCGCCAGACCGAGCCCATCTCCAGACCGATCACGCCGGAGCCGATCACGCCCAGCTTTTTAGGCGCTTCGCCCAGGGCCAGCGCGCCGTCGTTGGACAGGATGAGCTTTTCGTCAAAGGGCACACCGGCCAGCTCGCGTGCGTTCGAACCCGTGGCGATGACCACGTGCTTGGCCGTCAGGCTGTCCGGCTTGTCGCCGGCCACGGCGACTTCGTACTGGCCATCGGCGGCCTTCACGAAGGAGCCCCGGCCGTGGAAGAAGCTGACCTTGTTCTTCTTGAACAGGTAGAGGATGCCGTCGTTGTTCTGCTTCACGACGGTGTCCTTGCGGGCCACCATCTTGGCCACGTCGATGGACAGGTTGTCCATCGAGATGCCGTGATCAGCGAAGTGGTGGGCCGCTTGCTCGTAGTGCTCGGACGACTGCAACAGCGCCTTGGACGGGATGCAACCCACGTTGGTGCAGGTGCCGCCGGGGGCTGCGCCGCCCTTGGCGTTCTTCCATTCGTCGATGCAGGCGACTTTGAAGCCCAGCTGGGCTGCGCGGATGGCCGCGATGTAGCCGCCGGGGCCGGCGCCGATGACGATGACGTCGAATTGATTGGACATGGTTGTGTGTCTTTCAGGCCGTGGTCACTCTTCGGGCACGAAGATCCACAGCAGGATGTAGAAGATGAGGCCCGTGCCCCACAGCAGGAACAGCAAGGTGAAAGCCAGGCGCACCAGCCAGGACTCAACGCCGAGCATGCGCGCGAGGCCGCCGCACACGCCGCCCAGCCAGCGGTCGCCGCGCACGCGACGCAGCGCCATGTCGGGCTGTGAGGACGTTGTCGCCGCCACAGGCGCCGCATGTGCAATGCCATCCACCAGGTGCGCCTTGAGCTTGAGGAACTCCTCGTGCGTGATCACACCGCGCTCTTGCAGCGTGTTCAGCTTGTCGAGTTCATCGGCGATGGACATGGCTTGGGGTGCGATCCTCAGGGGCGGGAATGCAGGTCCGAGCGGTCCCTCGTGAGGACCGCCCGGCCGCAAAACTCATCAGATGTCGAACAGCAGGCGGGCCGGATCTTCCAGCGCTTCCTTCATGGCCACCAGGCCCAGCACGGCTTCGCGGCCGTCGATGATGCGGTGGTCATAGGACATGGCCAGGTAGTTGATCGGGCGGACCACCACTTGACCGTTTTCCACCACCGCGCGGTCCTTGGTGGCGTGCACACCCAGGATGGCCGATTGCGGCGGGTTGATGATCGGGGTCGACAGCATGGAGCCGAAGGTGCCGCCGTTGGAGATGGAGAAGGTGCCGCCGGTCAGCTCTTCCAGACCCAGCTTGCCGTCACGGGCCTTGGCACCGAATTCGGCAATCTTCTTCTCGATTTCGGCGAAGGTCATCTGGTCGGCGTTGCGCAGCACCGGCACCACCAGGCCACGGGGCGAGCCCACGGCCACGCCGATGTCGAAGTAGCCGTGATAGACCACGTCATTGCCATCGACCGAGGCGTTGATCACAGGGTACTTCTTCAGGGCGTGCACCGCGGCCTTCACGAAGAAGCTCATGAAGCCCAGCTTGACGCCATGTTCCTTCTCGAACTTCTCCTGGAACTTCTTGCGCATCTCCATCACCGGTGCCATGTTCACTTCGTTGAACGTGGTCAGGATGGCGTTGGTGGCTTGCGACTGCAGCAGACGCTCGGCCACACGGGCACGCAGGCGGCTCATGGGCACGCGCTGCTCGGGGCGTTCGCCCAGGGTGTTCGGGCCGCTGGGGATGCTCACGGCCGGCAAGGCCTTGGTGGGCACGCCGGTCGGAATGGCCGCTGCCGCGGGGGCTGCGGCAGGCTTGGCGCCACCGGCCACGGCGGCCAGCACATCACCCTTGGTCACGCGGCCGTCCTTGCCGGAGCCAGCCACCTGCGCGGTGCTCAGGCCGTTGTCGGCCAGCAGCTTGGCGGCGGCGGGCATGGCCACATCGCCCTTGCTGCCACCAGTGGCGGCAGGTGCGGCCGCAGCAGCAGGCGCAGAAGCGACAGCTGCCACGGGCTTGATTTCCAGCGGGCTGACCGCGGCCGAGCCTTCGGTGTCGATGCGGGCGATGACCTCGTCGCTGGCGACGGTGTCGCCGTCGTTGCGGACGAGTTGAGCGATCACGCCAGCGGCAGGCGCAGGCACTTCCAGCACGACCTTGTCGGTCTCGATTTCAATGATGATTTCGTCAGCAGCGACGGCTTCGCCGGGGCGCTTCTTCCATTGCAGCAGCGTGGCTTCGGCCACGGATTCAGAGAGTTGGGGAACCTTGACGTCAACGATTGCCATGATGTGTATCTCCTGCGGCAGCCGCCTTGCTCGCCACCGTCCGGACCGTCAGGCTGAGCCTGCCCGGGCCGGACCGGTCTGTGCGACGCAAAGCGTCTGCCATGACCTTACTTGGTGAGAACGAAGCCCTTGAGCTTGGCGAAAGCCTGATCCAGCAAAGCCTTTTGCTGTTCCTGGTGCAGGTGGGCGTAACCCACTGCCGGCGAAGCGGAGGCGGGACGGCCCGCATAACCCAGCTTCTGACCGTCGGCCATGTTCTCGTGGATGTAGTGCTGCACGAAGAACCAGGAACCCTGGTTCTGAGGCTCGTCCTGACACCAGACCATTTCAGCCAGGTTCGGGTACTTCTTGGCCTCGGCCGCGAAAGCCTTGTGCGGGAAGGGGTAGAGCTGCTCGACGCGGATGATGGCCACGTCGGTCGCCTTCTTCTCGGCACGCTTCTTGACCAAGTCGTAATAGACCTTGCCCGAGCAAGCGATCAGGCGCTTGACCTTGCTGTTGTCGATGGTCTCGTCCACCTCGCCGATCACGGTGCGGAACTCGCCGCGGGTGAACTCGGTCAGCGGCGAGGTCGCGTCCTTGTTACGCAGCAGCGACTTCGGCGTCATGATGACCAGCGGCTTGCGGAACATGCGCACCATCTGGCGACGCAACACGTGGAAGATCTGCGAGGCCGAGGTCGGCTGCACGATCTGCATGTTGTTGTCGGCAGCCAACTGCATGAAGCGCTCCAGGCGGGCCGAGCTGTGCTCGGGGCCCTGGCCTTCGTAGCCATGGGGCAGCATCAGGGTCAGGCCATTGGCGCGGCCCCACTTCACTTCGCCGGAAGCGATGAACTGGTCGATCACGACCTGGGCGCCGTTGGCGAAGTCGCCGAATTGGGCTTCCCAGATGACCAGGCTGTTGGGGTCGGAGCCGGCGTAGCCGTACTCGAAGCCCAGCACGGCCTCTTCGGACAGGATGGAGTCGATGACGACGTACGGAGCCTGGTTGTCGGCCACGTGCTGCAGGGGGATGTAGGTGCCCTCGTCGAACTTCTCGCGGTTCTGGTCGTGCAGCACCGAGTGGCGGTGGGTGAACGTGCCGCGGCCGCAGTCTTCGCCAGACAGGCGCACCGGGTAGCCCGAAGCCACCAGCGACGCGAACGCCATGTGCTCGCCCATGCCCCAGTCCACGTTGACTTCGCCACGGCCCATGGCAGCGCGGTCGTCGATGACCTTCTGCACCAGGGGGTGAGGCTTGAAGTTGGCGGGGATGGTCGTGATGCGCTCAGCCAGTCGGCGGAACTCGGCCAGCGGCAGGGCCGTGTCGGCGGAGTCGGTCCACTTCTTGTTCAGGAAGGGCGTCCAGTCAACCGCGTACTTGCTCTTGAAGTTGGTCAGCACCGGGTCCACCGTGTGCTTGCCGGCCTCCATGGCGGCGCGGTAGCCCTTGACCATGTCGTCCGGGCCGGTCGCGGGCAGCGTGCCGCCACCGACCAGACGGTCACCGTACACCTTGCGGGTGCCGGGGTGCTGGCCGATCTTCTTGTACATCAGCGGCTGGGTCATGGACGGCGTGTCCTGCTCGTTGTGGCCGAGCTTGCGGAAACACACGATGTCCACCACCACGTCTTTGCTGAACTGCTGGCGGTAGTCCAGGGCCAGCTGGGTGGCGAACACCACGGCTTCCGGATCGTCGCCATTGACGTGCAGCACTGGGGCTTCGATCATCTTGACAACGTCGGAGCAGTACAACGTCGAGCGGGTGTCGCGCGGGTCAGAGGTGGTGAAGCCGATCTGGTTGTTGATGACGATGTGCACCGTGCCGCCCGTGTAGTAACCACGGGTCTGGGCCAGCGCCA
>Ga0265316_10000336_pt1 | contig 52656 bp, 40 predicted proteins | sample 4522metaG_FD_202092 | JGI IMG/M metagenome (GOLD analysis project Ga0265316, IMG submission 202092) | Rhizosphere microbial communities from Carex aquatilis grown in University of Washington, Seatle, WA, United States - 4-5-22 metaG | ecosystem: Host-associated > Plants > Roots > Rhizosphere >... | reverse complement strand
GATTGTGCCGAGCTGCCAGCTTCGCTTGAGCGCGTCGTGAACGTGAAACTCGATCTTGGGCCCGTAAAAGGCGCCCTCGCCGGGCAGCGTTTCGTACGCGATTCCTGCTCGCTCGAGCCCCTGCGCGAGGGCCCTTTCCGAACGGTCCCACTCGTCGTCGTTGCCGAGGCGCTTCTCGGGGGGAGGCCGCGTCGCGAGCTTGACGTCGAACCTGTCGAACTGGAGCGCCCGATAGACTTCGTTCAAGAGGCCGATGAATTTCTCGATTTCCTCGGCGACTTGGCTTTCTGCACAGAAGATGTGCGCATCGTCTTGCGAAAAGCTGCGGACCCGCGCAAGGCCGTGCACGACGCCGCCACGCTCGAAGCGGTGGAGCCGTCCGAAGTCGGCGACGCGCCAGGGTAGCTCGCGGTAGCTTCTCCGCTTGCTGCCGAAGATGATGCAGTGGCTCGGACAGTTCATCGGCTTGAGCGCGAACGAGTGCTCGCGGAGCGCGGCCTTCAGGTCTTCGGCGCCGATCTGGTCTTCGGTCCACAAGCGGTACATATTGGCGCTGTAGTTTGCGAGGTGGCCGCTCGTCTCGAAGAGCTTCGGGGAGAAGGCCTGCGGCGTGATGACTTCCTGGTAGCCGTAGCGCTCGTAGAGCCCACGCACGTACTCGATGAGGCGGGTGTAAACGAACGCGCCCCGCGGCAAGAAGAACGGCATGGCGGGGGCCACTTCGTCGAAGAGGAAGAGCTCGAGCTCCTTGCCGAGCTTGCGATGGTCCCGCTGCTTGGCCTCTTCGACGAGCCGCAGATGCTCTTCGAGCGCCTGGACGCTCGGAAACGCCGTGCCGTAGATCCGCTGGAGCATGGGGTTCCGCTCGTCGCCCCGCCAGTACGCCCCCGCCACGTGCGTCAACTTGACCGCCTTGAGGTACCCGGTCGAGGGCACGTGAGGTCCCTCGCACACATCGACCCATTCATGGGGCGGCGCCCCATGCTTGTAAAGGCTGACCTCCTCGTCGGGCGGAATGGCGTCGATGATCTCGAGCTTGTAGGTCTCGCCCATCGCCGCGAACATCCGTTTGGCCTCGTCGCGCGTCACGACCACCCGCCGAAACGGCGAGTCTTTCTTGATGACTTCGAGCATCGCCTGCTCGATCGCGCGGAGGTCGTCCTCGGTGAATCCGCCGCCCGGCTTATCGAAGTCGTAGTAAAACCCGTCATCTATGGCGGGGCCGATGGTGACCTTCGTTCCTGGGAAAAGCCGCTGAACGGCGTCTGCCATGACGTGTGCGGTGGAGTGGCGGATAACGGCAAGACCGTCGGGGTCGTTCGCTCGGATGGGCCGGAGCGTGCCGGCCGTGTCGATGGGGGTGTGCAGGTCGACCGTCTTGTCGCGGACTTTGACCGCGATGACGTCTTTTTCGAGCTTTCCATCGGCCGAGAGAATCTCGCGTGGGGTCTTGCGTTCAGGCATGGGCAGCATCGCTTATAGCCCACATGGAACCGAGGCGCCTCGGGCGCTGGAGCGGAGCCGCCGATAGCCATGGATCATTCGATTTCCCGCTGGACCTTGACTCGACTCCTTGGCATGCGTAGAGGCCCTCTTCGCATGCATTCCGTGCGCGCGTTCGTGATCGCTACGCTCCTCGTCCCCGGCGCGTGTCATCGGCCGGACGACCCGCCCCCCGCTCCGGCACAAAGCGGAGAGGCGCCCGTGCATGTTCAAACGACGACGGCCACCGAACGGCCCATGCCCCACTACCTCACGCTGACGGGCACCCTCCGGGCAAGCGAAGCGTCGGACCTCGCGGCCGACACGACGGGCAAGGTCGTTCAGACCTTCGCCGAGCGCGGACAGTCGGTGAAGCGCGGGCAGCTCCTTGCGGTGCTCGATTCGCGGACGGCCGCTCTGGCGGCGACCGCTGCCGAGGCGCAGTCGAAAGTCGCCCAAAGTCAACTCGACCAAGCGCGGCGCGATTGCGAGCGGGTGAAGCACTTGCTCGATACGGGAGCCATTTCGCAAGCGGACTACGACCGGCAAATCGCCCAGTGCACCGCGCAGCAGTGGTCGGCCGCAGCCGCGGACGCCCAGGGCAAGTCGGCCACGAAAGTACTCGGCGACACGAGCATTCGCGCTCCCTTCGACGGCATCATCGGAGAGAGGTACGTCAACGTCGGCCAGTACGTGCAACCGAGCACCCGCGTCGCGTCGATATACAACGCCGATCCGCTGCGTCTCGAGCTCACGGTGCCGGAGGCGAACGTCGCGGCCATTCGTCCCGACATGCCCGTCTCCTTCACCGTCGTGGCCTTCGGCGACGATGTCTTTACTGGCCACGTGCAGTTCATCAGCCCGAACGTGCGCGAATCGACGCGCGACCTCGTGGTCGAGGCCGTGGTCGCGAATGGCGACGGCCGGCTCAAGCCGGGAATGTTCGCTGTCGCGAAAGTGCTCCTCGCGTCGCCGGAGACCCCGGTCGTGCCCTCGACCACGGTCGTCCGCGACGACACGGGCACCGCTCGTCTCTACGTCGTCGTCGGGCGCGAAGTTCAGGAGCGCCTGGTCCAAGTCGGCGAAACGGTCGGCGACTTGGTCGCCATCGCCAGCGGCGTCAAGTCGGGCGACAAGGTCGTGCTCAAGCCAGGGGCCGACGTGCACGACGGCGTGCGGGTGGAGTAGGCCAAACCATGCAGTGGCTCGCCGCTCTCTGCGTCAGGCGCCCGATTTTCGCATCGGTGCTGATCCTCGTCGTGTGCGTCGTCGGCATCGCCGGCTACCTCCAGCTCGGCGTGGATCGCTTCCCGAACGTCGACTTCCCGATCATCGTCGTTCTCACGAACCAGCCGGGCGCGGCGCCCGAGGACATCGAGACCGAGATCACCGACAAGGTGGAGCAAGCGGTCAATACGATCAGCGGCATCGACGAACTCCGGTCGGTGACCACCGAAGGCGTGTCGCAGGTCATCATCACGTTCGTCATCGAAAAAGACGTGAACGTGGCCGCCCAGGAAGTGCGCGACCGGCTGAACACCATCCTGCGCGATCTGCCGAAGGACATCGATCAACCGGTCGTACAGAAGCTCGACCCGGACGCGGCGCCGGTCGTCTACTTCGCGCTCCACTCGCAGGGCCATTCGCTGCGCGAGGCGACGGAGCTCGCCGACAAGCGCGTCCGGCGACAGCTGGAGTCGATCGACGGAGTCGGACAAGTTCAACTTCTCGGGGGTAGAAAGCGGCAGATCAATGTCCTTCTCGACCCGATCAAGCTGCGCGGCGCAGCGCTGACCGTCATCGACGTGCAGCGCGCGATCGCCTCGCAAAACCTCACCACTCCCGGCGGACGAGTGGAAACGGGACCGACGGAGCTCACGCTCCGCATCCACGGCCGAGTGACCGACCCGGCGCAAATCGGTGACTTGGTCGTACGACAAGAAGCGGGGCACTCCACGCGCGTGAGCGACGTCGGCGCCGTCGTCGACGGCGAAGAAGATGCCGATACCGCGGCGCTCCTCGACGGCCAGCCGACCGTGCTCCTCGCGGTGCGCAAACAGTCGGGCGCGAACTCCGTACAAGTCGCCGATTCGGTCAAACGGCGCATGCAGGACGTCCGTAAAGAGCTGCCTGCCGGTTACCAAATCCAGCTCGTGCGCGACGAGTCCGGGGTCATCCGAACCAGCGTCGACTCCGTCAAGGAGCACCTTGCGGTCGGTGCCTTGCTGGCAGCCGTCATCGTCTTCTTCTTCCTCGGCAACCTCCGCAGCACCGTCATCGCGGCGATCGCCATCCCGACCAGCATCGTCGGAACGTTCGCGACGATGTGGTGGGCCGGCTACACGCTCAACACGATCACTCTGCTCGCCCTGGCGCTCGCCGTCGGCATCGTCATCGACGACGCGATCGTCGTCCTGGAAAACATTCTCCGTCACGTCGAAGAGAAGAACGAGAAGCCCATGGTCGCCGCCGTGGCTGCGACCAAAGAGATCGGGCTCGCCGTCCTCGCGACCACGCTTTCGCTCATCGCCGTCTTTCTTCCCGTGGCGTTCATGGGGGGAATTCCCGGACGGTTCTTGCGCAGCTTCGGGGTCACGATGGCCTTTTCGATCGCCGTCTCGATGCTCGTCAGCTTCACGCTGACGCCGATGATGGCCTCGCGCTGGCTGAAAAAGCACGAGGGCAAAAAGACGGTCGGCGAACGCATCGTCGACTGGTTTTATCGGCCGATCGAGCACGCATACATGAAGGTTCTCCGCTTCGTGATGAAGCACCGCTGGGTCGTGGTGTGCGCGAGCGTCCTCACCCTTGGCTCGTGCGTGCCGCTCGCCGGGGCGGCCAACAAGGGATTTCTCCCCGTCAACGACGAGGCGCGCTTTCAAGTGACGGTGCGCGCGCCGGAGGGAACGAGCCTCGACGAGACGCGAATCATCGGAGAGCGGATCGCTCGGGCCGTACGCGCGAGCCCGGACGTCTCCCTGACCGTGACGACAGTCGCCGACGACAACGCGCAGACGCACAACCTCGCGACCATATACGTCGCGCTCACGGACCCGACGAAGCGAGCGACGACGCAAAACGACATGATGGACTGGGTGCGTCGCGAAATCATCGCCAAGCAGCCCCCGAGTTTGCGCATCACGGCAAGTGAAGTTTCCGCCTTCGCGGGGGGAGGGTTCGCCACCCAGCGCAACCAGTACAGCGTGCGGGGACCCGAGCTCGAGAAGCTCGAGCGAATCGCGGCAAGTGTCACCGAGAAACTGAAAAAGACGCCCGGCGCCGTGGACGTCGATTCATCGCTCATCGTGGGAAAGCCGGAGATCGGTGTCTATATCGACCGCGCGCGCGCGGCAGACCTCGGCGTGCAGCCGAGCGACGTGGCCAATGCGCTCCGGCTGCTGGTCGAGGGCGATCAAGTGTCGACGTACGAGGAGCACGGCGAGGAGTACGAAGTGCACGTGCGCGCCGATCGACGTTACCGCGCGGACGAAGAGGGGCTGAGGCTCTTGGCGGTGCCGTCGCAGCGGCTCGGGTTGGTCGCGCTGGCGGACGTCGTCCAGCTCGCGCGCGGGACGGGGCCTTCGCGCATCGATCGGCTCAATCGGGAGCGGCAAGTCACCATCATGGCCAACGCGGCCCCGGGGTTCGGCGACGGAGCGATTTCAGGGGCGATGAAGTCCATCTTGGACGGCGAGCACCTGCCGGCGGGCTATTCGGCCATCCCGTACGGGCAGACGAAAGAGATGGGGCGCGTGTTCGTCGCCTTCATCGCCGCGCTCGTGCTGTCGTTCATCTTCATGTACCTCGTGCTCGCGGCGCAGTTCGAGTCGTGGCTGCATCCGATTACGATCCTCCTTTCCCTTCCGTTGACGCTGCCGTTCGCATTTCTCAGCGTCATTCTGTTCCGACAGGCGATCGACATCTATTCCGTGCTCGGAATCCTCGTGCTGTTCGGGGTCGTGAAGAAGAACAGCATTTTGCAGATCGACCACACCAATCAGCTCCGCGCCGCGGGGCTCCCTCGGCTCGAGGCCATTCTTCAGGCGAACCGCGACCGATTGCGGCCGATTCTCATGACCACCGCCGCGTTCGTCGCCGGGATGATCCCGCTCGTCGTTTCCAGAGGGGTCGGAGCGGGCTTCAACCGGGCGACCGCGGGCGTGGTCGTCGGAGGGCAGCTCCTCTCGCTGTCGCTCACGCTGCTGGCGACGCCGGTCGCCTACTCCCTGTTCGACGATGCGTCGCGCTGGTTCGCTGCTCTATTCCGGCCTAGAAACGCCGAGGCCAGCGAGTCGATCCGCGACGAAGCGTATCCCGTCGCAGGCGAGTAGCGGGGCTCCACATGCTGCGAGAAGGCGAGGAGGCGGGCGCTCGACCTCTGGTGACCGAGGCCGCACCGCTGCCCGTTCGAGCGTTCGCCGTCTCTTCGACGCTGCAGCCGCGCGTCGTGGCCGCGCTCTTCGCCCCCGATGCGGAGCGCGTGAGGCTGACCAAGACGATCGCAGTCGCCCGTTACGGCAAGACGGGGTGGGCGGTGGCGCACGACTTCGGCGCGGTGGTGTTCGTAGGCGTGGGCGAGTCGGAGTGCACCCGGGTCATGAAGGCGCTCGTCGCTCAGCTCGGGAGCGAGCCACGGGAACCGCTCGAAGAGACTTTCGCGGTCCAAGTCATCCCTGGGGCCGCGCCCTCGGTCCGCTTCGACCGCATGGTCGTCCGCGAGCTCGACGCGCGCATCGTGGAGATTCTGACGCTCGTCGTCGCGCAGTCGGTGGCGATGGAATACTACGAAGGCGACGTAGACGCGCTGGTCGGCGCGCTCGAAGAGCGGTCGCGCACGCTCGCGCGCGACGGCACGCTCCACGGGAGTCCGCGCGCGCTCCTGAAGTTCATCGGGCGCGGAATGACGATGCGGACCCGAGTTGTTCACACGCTGTCGCTGCTCGACTCCCCCGGAGCGACGTGGGACGACGAACTCCTCGACAAACTCTACCGCGGATTGCGCACCCTCTTCGAAATCGACGAGCGATACCGTGCGCTCGATCACGAGCTTCGCATCGTGCAGGACAACCTCGCGCTGATGGTCGACATGGTGCGCCAGCGCCGTCTCATCTTGCTCGAAGTCGCGGTGGTCGTCTTCGTGGCGGCCGAGCTCCTCGTACTGGTCGGACAGGTGGTTCTAGGGTGGAAGGCTGGTCCGTAGAGCACCGAACGGTTTGACTCCCGTCGGCTTTGCCGCGATTTTCTTCGCATCGCATCGCTCCCTCCTCCTCAAATTACTCCAGTAGTTCTCGTCGTCGCGCCTCGCGCTGCTCGAAACTCGCAGCAAATCCTCGGTCCCTCAAATCGTTCGGTGCTCTAGAACATCAGTCCGTCCGATACGTAAATGCCCAGCGGAAAGCCGGGGTTCTCCGAGACCGCATCCGGCGAATACGCGGCCTCCATTCGGAAGATGGCCGCCTCGCCCCACTGGATGAAGATCCCGCCGCCGATGCCGTACTTCAAACCGAGGGACGTCCCGTCGGCCGCCGAAATCGCGCTGTAATCGCTCCACACCCGGCCGGCGTCCAAGAACGTGGTCGTGCCTACGCGGAATCGCTCGCCGAGGACTCGAAAGCGCGGAAATGGGGTGCATCGAACTTCCACGTTGGCCACGGCTTTGATCAGTCCCGCGTACCGCCCAATCGGAACGCCACGCACGCCCTGGTCGCCGCCGAGCAGCGACTCGGGCTCGAACGCTCCGCCCGTCTGCAAGTCGTAGAACGGAACGCGACCGAACCGGAAGCTCGCGAAGATGCGGCTCGCGAAAACGAACGGACCGCCGAGCGGTGCATAATGCGAGAGCACCGCCGCAAGCTCGCCGTTCGCCACCCCCTCGGCGCTTCCGGCCGTCGCCGCGATGCCGAGCTGATAAAAGATGCCCTGTGTGGTGACGAACTCGCTGTCGCGCGTGTCGATCATGGCTCCCGCCGTGAACGATCCGAGTAGCGCGGACTGTCCCCCGACGACGGCGGGGCCGCTCCGCGTATCCAAGTCCGCCGCCAACTTCGAGCCCACATACGCCGCGGGCGCCTCGTAACGGAGATTGCCCGCGAGGGCCAAATCGACGAGCGTTCCCGTGCGCAGACGGGCGATCGTCCGCAGCCATCCCTCCTGCTGGAGGTATTGGTACCGTCGCCCGAGGCTCGTCTGGCCCGGGAGAAGTTGGACCGCCGTCGCATTGCCCAGGCCGTAGTAGCCGGCGTTGATCGTACGCAGATACGTCGCGCGCGCGTCGAGTCGCGCCTCGCCTCCGAAGAGCCCGGGCGCATCGAGGCGCAGCACGTGACTCTGTTGCACCAAGTGAAACCCCGTCTCATCGTCCTTCAGGCTCGCCGAGAGCAAGAGATCGATGTTCCAGAGGTAAGGCAGGGCACCGTCGAAAAACCTCGTCAAGGTGGCGGCCCCGCCAAACTGGACTCCGATGTCCGTGCTACCCCCCAGGATTGGAAAGCCCGCAAACTCGTAGCGACGAGGCTTGAGCGGGACGGGACCGTCTGGGGCGTTTGGCTCGGATGCGTACCCGGCGTTCGCACTAAGCATCACCAGTGCGAACGCCGTGACGCACATTGCGACGGGACGCGGCTCCGCGAAGCGAAAAGAACTCGAAAAAATGCGACGCTCGCACCCCGGACCTTGCGCGGATCCCGGTTCCCGGCTTCGTGCGACCGCGCGGTAAGAGCTCATCCACACGCAAAATGCGCTTCGCACAGGTAGTCGGGTCAGAGCATCCCCCTTGCACTTTCGCAAGGGCTCGGCTTCCCTAGCTGCGCTCTCTACCCCTGTGCAACTCGCTCTCCGAGGTCGACGTGAAGCTGCAATTGGTCCCGCCCGGTGTCCTTCCCCCGCTGCCCGTCGTAAAGGTGTGCACGACCACTTGAGCTTGGCCCCTCGGAAACACTATGACGAGTCCGATGACCGAGATGTCCGAGCACGCCCCGCTCACCGACGGCATGTCGCTTCGTTTCGACCAAGCCTCGAAGGGTAGTGCGGCCGCTCGCGTGCTCGTTCAATCCGCCTATCCTCGCGCCGTCGGCCGTGTGCTCGGCCAGGTCGCGCGCGTCCAGGTCGCCGCGTGGGACCGCGCGCTCCGGCACCTCCGGCGCGTCCAAGAAAAGACGCTCGTCTCGCTCCTGGACCACGCCAAGAACACGGAATTCGGTCGGGCACACGACTTTGCGCGGATCCGCGGTTACGAAGACTTCGTGAGTCGCGTCGGAGTCGGCGACTACGACTCGTTCTCGCCCTACATCGATCGAATGCGCGGTGGAGAGCAAAATCTCCTCGTCCCGGAGTTCGTACGGTACTTCGGCAACTCGTCGGGGAGTTCGAATCAGGGACGCCCAAAGTTTTTGCCGATCGGCGACCGACAGATTCGGCTGCAGCAGCGCGCCGGATCCGACGTGCTGATGCGCTACCTGCGATGGTCGGGTGACGAAGACTTGCTCACCGGATTCACGCTCGGACTTTTTCCGCCGACGACGATGCGCCGCGAGGGTCCGACCCTCGTCACGTCGAACCCCGCGCTCATGATGACCAAGATGCCCATCGTCAGCCGGCCGGTGTACTTGCCGGAAGGCGACGTGCGCACGATCCCCAACTACGAAGACAAGCTCCGGGTGATCGCCGCTCGGTACCTCGATCACGACGTGCGAGCCGTCGCCGGGACGACCTGCTGGTTCACGCTGCTCTTCGAGAAGGTGCTGGAGGCCGCGCGCACGCGCGGTCGAGCCGCCGCGACGGTCTCGGACGTGTGGCCGAATTTGCGCGTTCTTTTCGGGGGCGGCGTTGCCGCCGCGCCCTATCTGCCGGTCATCCGAGATTTCATCGGGCGAGACGACGTCACCCTCGTCGACACGTACAACGCGACGGAAGGCGGCGTGTACGGAGCGTCCGACTTCGGCGGCGCGCCGGGCTTGCTCATGCTGCCGCACAGGGGCACGTTCTTCGAGTTCGTCCCGCTCGAGTCGCGCGAAAGCGCGTCTCCCAAGCGTGTGCCCCTCTGGGCGGTCGAAGACGGCCGCCCGTACAGCATCGTGGTGACCACGGTCTCCGGGCTCTACGCATACGAACTAGGTGACATCGTGCGCTTCACCTCCGTGGATCCGCCGCGCATCGAGTTCATGGGGCGCCTTTCGGGGTGCTTGTCTCTGACCCAAGAGCTGACTACGCACGTCGAGATCGAAGCGGCGGTAAACCACGCGCTTCGATCTTGTCCGTGCACCACCGTGGAATTCGGCGCCGCAGCAGACGTAGGAGTCGCGGGAAGCGCGAAGTCGCGCTACCAGTTGTTCGTCGAATTTCAGGAGGGGGCCGCACCGCAGGACTTGAACGCATTCGCAAAAGCGTTCGACGAGGGGCTGTGCAGGCAGAACCGAGTCTACCGCGAGCATCGGGAGGGGGACGTCGCACTGCTAGCGCCGTGCGTCGTGCCCCTCGCGAGCGGCGGGGCACGCCTCTTCCTTGAGGAGGTCACGCGGGGCAACGTGCAAGGCAAGTTCCCGCGAATCATCGACGATACGAAGAAAAAACTGCTTTGGAAGCATGCGGCCAGGGCTCGCTAGCTCACCATTGCACCGCCATCGAGAAAGCTCGCCATGAATCGGATCGGTGTCGCCATCGTAGGAGTGAACGGAGCTGTCGCGTCGACTGTGATCGCCGGCGTCGAGCTGATGAAGAGGGGGCTAGCCCCGCGCGTCGGAATGGTCACCGAGAAGACGGACGCGCGCATTGCCGAATCGATCACCGAATTGCTGGACCTCGCCCCGCTCGAGAGTCTCGTGTTCGGCGGCTGGGATTTGCAGTTCGCGAACCCGTTCGAGGGGGCCTTGCACCACAAGGTCCTTCCGGCTCACGTGCTCGAACAGGTCCGCCCGGAACTCGAGCGCGTACGCCCGTGGCCGGCGGTCTTCGCCAAGTCGTACGTGGGAAAGCTGAGCGGCGAGAACGTCATCCGCACGAGCGGCTTTCGCGAAGAGGTCGCAATCCTCGATCGCGATCTCGAGGGCTTCAAGAAGGCGCACGGCCTCGATCGCGTGGTCATGGTCAACCTCGCCTCGACCGAGCGATTCCTCGACGAGCAGCCCGTCCACCGCGACCTGCGCGCGTTCGAGGCGGGGCTCGACTCGAACGATCCCGCCATCACCCCCGCGATGCGATACTTTTATGCGGCCAACAAGCTCCGCATTCCGTACTGCAACTTCACCCCGAGCCTGACGAACGTGCCGGCGCTCGCGATGCAGGCGGCGGAGACCGGCAACCCGTTCGCCGGCATGGACGGAAAGACCGGACAGACGCTCATCAAGACGGCACTTGCGTCGATGTTCCGGGCCCGGCGGCTGCTCATCGAAGGGTGGTACTCGGCGAACTTCCTGGGCAACAGCGACGGACTCGTTTTGGACGATCCCTCGTCCAACAAGACCAAGGTGCTCAGCAAGGCCGCGGTGCTCGACTCGATCGTCGGCTACCACGTCGACAATCACCAGGTGCACATCCACTACTACAAGCCGCGGGGCGACTCGAAGGAAGCATGGGACAACATCGACATCGTGGGCTTTGCCGGCGTGCCGATGCAGATCAAGATAAACTTCCTCTGCCAGGACTCGGTGCTGGCCGCGCCGCTCGTCATCGACCTCGTGCGTCTGCTCGACGTCGCAAAACGAGTTGGTGAGCGGGGAATCCAGCGGCAGCTGTCGATGTTTTTCAAGTCGCCGTACCACGCGCCCGGGGAGGCACCGGTGCACGACCTCTTCAAACAAGAGAAGCTCCTCCTCGAGTGGGCTCGCGTCCATGCCACGGCAAAGCCCCAGGTGCACACCAACGGCGTGAAGGCGCACGCGGAGCGCACTCCGTGAGCACGGAGGGCGCGTCCCCGAGCAGCGCGGGACGCGGTCGAACAATCGACAAGCTCGCTCTCTTCGGGGGGACGCCCGTCCTCGCGCGCGAGTCGCACCGCCTCTGGCCGATCGTCGGCGAAGAGGAGCGGCGCGCCGTCGCGCGCGTTCTCGACAGGGGCATTCTCTCGGGGCCCTACGCCCCGGAGTCGATGGCGCTCCAGGCTGAGTTCGCGAGCTTCGCCGGAGCCAAGCACTGCCTTTTGACCCATTGCGGAACGAGCGCGCTCCTCATTGCCCTGGCCGCTGCCGGCGTCCGCGCGGGCGACGAGGTCATCGTTCCGGCGTATAGTTTCGTCGCCACTCCCCTCGCGGTCGTTCACGCGGGAGCCGTCCCCGTCTTTGCGGACGTCGACGTGGCGACCGGCTGCCTCGATCCCGCCGCGGCCGAGGCGGCCGTCACGCCGAACACCCGCGCGATCATGCCCGTTCACATGCACGGGTGCGCCGCCGACCTCGGGCGACTCGGCGACGTCGCGCGGCGACACGGTCTGGCGCTCGTCGAAGACGCGGCACAGGCGCACGGCGCGACGTTCGCGGAGCGTCCTGTCGGCGCCATCGGCGCAGCGGGCGGCTTCTCGATGCAATCGAGCAAGAATCTCTCGGCCGGCGAAGGGGGACTCTTCGTCACCAACGACGACGCCATCGCGGCTGCGGCGGCCCGCGTCCGAAACTTCGGCCAAAACGTGTCGCGCGACGATGAGGTCGAGTACAGCCCGTCGCGGCCGCTCGACGGTACGCGCGCGCTCGACTCGCAACGCATCGGGTCGATGTATCGAGGCAGCGAGATGATGGCGGCGTTCGCCCGGGCGCAGCTCGCGCTCTTGCCGCAACGAACGGCGCGGTGCCAGCGCAACGCAGAGCGCCTGGCGCGCGCGCTGAGCGAGCTTCCGGGCGTCACGCCGCCGCTCGTGCCCGCCGGACGGACCTCCGTCCACCACAAGTTTCGCGTCCACTTGGACCCCGAGCGCGCGGGAGTCGCACTGTCGCCCCTACGCCTGCGCGACGCAGTCATGCAGGCGCTGCGGGCGGAAGGGCTCGAAGTCGTCCTCTGGCAATCGGCGCCGCTTCCGGCTCAGGGCGTCTTTCAACGACGCGATCCGGCGGGCGGCTTTCCGCGTGCACGCGAAGGCGGCACCGACCTGGCCGTGAACTACGACCCCGCCCTGTATCCACGAACGAATGCGCTTCTCGACGGGTCTGTCGTCCTTTTCTCTCAGTCGTGCCCGCTCATTGCGCAGCCCGATGAGGTGGTCGACCGCTACGCGGAGGCGTTCCGCCGAGTCTGGCACCATCGACAGGCGCTGACAGAATGGGCGGATCGCCCGGCGTCGTGACGGCGCCGAACCCGGAGGACAGCCGATCCGGCCACGCGCGGCGCGTCGCGGGTCGACTTTTGCTCGCTCTCGTCGGGCTCGCCCTGGTCGCTTACCTCGTGCGCGGCGCCGGTCCGGACCGCGTCGTCCGAGTGATCTGGCAGGCGCGCGCTTGGCTGCCCGCCGCCATCGCACTCGAGCTCTTCCAGCTGGGCAGCGACTTTTTCACACTTCGGATGCTGCTGCGCGAACGAAAGGGCGACGTGCCTGCAGCGACGTGGGTTCGTTCGTCGGCGATCGCGTACGCCATGATGATCCTCGTGCCTGCCGGGCGCGCCGCGGGCGAGGTGACTCGGGCAACGCTCGTTTCCAAGCACGTCGGTGCGGCACGCGCCGCAACGGCAAGCGCGCAGCTCCAGTCGGCTTACGTGTTCGCAATCGCGCTCTGGTCGGCAATCGAGAGCGTCGTCGTCGCGACTCGGTTCGGTGTTCGCGCGCCGCTTGCCCTTCTGCTCGGCGCCAACGCGCTCCTCATGGTCACCCTCGCGGCAGGTTTGCTGACGATCCTATGGGACGCTCGCGTGGGGCAATGGCTCGAGCGGTTGCGGCGCCGCTTCGTCCGCTCCGCGGAGCAGCCGCCGCTCGAACCGTCGGTACGCCGGCGCCTGCCCTGGCAAGCGGCGGGGCTCTGCTCGCTCAGCCGGGCCGCGCAGGTCTTGCAATATGCCGTGATCTTGCGCGCGGTCGGCGGCGTCCCGACCGTGCGAAGTACTTTGATTGCACACGGAATCCACTTGGTGGGCACCACCCTCGGGGATGTTCTTCCAAACGGCCTCGGAGTCGTCGACGGGGCATATCGGACATTCGCTGCCGATGTCGGTTTTGGCGACTCGCCCGCGCGAGCGCTCTCGATCGCGTTCGTGGCGCACTTGTCGCAGCTCATGGTGGCGACCGCGAGCCTTGTCGTGCTCGCACTGTCGCGCCGTGCCGCACCACGCGGCTCGGCACCAGCCGCTTCGGAGGGCGCACGAAACCCTATCTGATGGGGAGGCCGGGATTGACGCGAGGTCAGTTTTACCTACGCTCGGCGCGCGTATGAATCGAACGTTCGGCCCCGGCCAAGGCACACGAGCGTTCGTTGCCTGGACGCTGCGCTACGGCCATTGGCTGTGGCTGGCCGCGGTGATCCTCGCCATCCCAGCGGCGTTTCGGACCGTCTCGCTCTACCGTCACCTCAAGAGCGACATCGAAGAACTGCTTCCTCGCGAATCACCCTCCGTGCGCGCCCTCGACGAGATGCGAGCGCGCATCCCCGGGTTGCAGTACCTGGGCGTGGTCGTCGACGTCGGCCGCGCGGAGAACATCGCCGACGGCGAGCGGTTCCTCGACGACCTCGCGGCTCGCATCCGGTCGTACCCGCCCGAGATGGTGCGCGAAGTGCGGACGGGCGACGGGGCCGAGCGCAAGTTCGTCGAAGATCACGCGCCGCTCTACGTCGACCTGGCCGATTTGAAGGATATCCTGCGGCGAATCGAGGCCCGACGGGATTACGAAGTCGGGCTCGAGTCCGGCTCTTTGCTCGACGACTCCGAGCCTCCACCGTCGGTGGACGTGTCGGACATCGAGAAGAAGTACGACAAGAAGCAATCGCACGAAAGGGCGAATCCGTCCGAACACGGACGCTACTCGGATGCGGCGCAGCACTTGACGCTCCTCTTCGTCGAAGCGGGCGAGTTCACGACAGGCGCCGATCAAGCGCGGGCGCTCTTGGCGCGGGTGCAGAGCGACGTCCGCGCACTCGGCGGACCCGAGAGGTACGCCCCCGGGATGCGCATCGGATACAGCTCCGACGTCGCCATCTCCGTCGAAGAGCTCGAAGCGCTCGAGGCGGATCTGTCGGTGTCTTCGATTCTCGTGGGCGTGGCCGAGATCGCGGTCATCGTCCTTTATTACAGGTGGTGGCGCAGCACGCTCGTGCTCTTCCCGCCCCTCCTCCTCGCCACGGTGTACGCGTTCGGCATCGCATCGCTCCCGCCGTTCGACGTCTCGTCGCTGAACTCGAACACGGCGTTTCTCGGATCGATCATCGTCGGCAACGGAATCAACGTGGGAATCGTACTCTTGGCTCGTTACCGAGAAGCGCGGCGAGCGGGCGCCACGGTGGACGAGGCGCTCGCCGTCGGCATTTGGGGAGCTCGACTCGGCACGCTCGCTGCCGCCCTGGCCGCCGCGGCTTCGTATGCATCGCTCATCCTCACGGAGTTTCGAGGTTTCCGACAATTCGGATACATCGGGTGTGCGGGGATGCTGGCCTCGTGGGCGACCGCCTTCGTCCTCGTGCCGCCCCTCCTCAGGTGGCTCGACCGCGACGAGCCGACGCCGGTGGGCCGTGCCCCGGCGAGAGCGGGGCTCATGCGGCTCGTGGCCGGCTGGGTGGAGCGATGGCCCGTACCAATCGTCGCGGCCGCACTCACGATGACCGTCGTCTCCGCGGTCGCGATCAGCCGTTTCGATTCGTCCGCTCAGGTCGAATACGACTTCTCCAAGCTGCGAAGGGTCGACACCTGGCAGAGCGGTGACGGCTATTGGGGACGCAGAGTCGACGCCCTTCTCGGTCGCTATCTCACGCCAACCGTCGTGCTGTCCGATTCCCAGGGAGCGGCGAGCGCGGCCGAGGAAACGCTGCGAGCGTCGGCCGATGCCGGCGCGCTAAAGCCGATGGTCGCGTCGGTGCGGGCCGCCGACGATGTCCTCCCCCGAGAACAGGAGGCAAAGCTCGACGTCGTGCGCGAGATCCGGGAAGCGCTCACGCCCAAGATTCGCTCGCTCATCGAAGAAGGGCGGAGGGCCCGGCTCGACAAGCTGCTCGGACCCGACGCGCTGGTTCCGCTTCGCGTCGAAGACCTCCCGCGCGCCTTCACGGCGGGGCTACGAGATCGCGACGGCACCTTGGGGCGAACGGTGCTCGTCTATCCCCGCCCTTCGGACACGCTTTGGAGGGCCAAGGAGATCCACGCGTTCGTTCGCGAGCTTCGCGACGCGAGCGCCAAGGGCCTCGAAGGCGCGGACCGGCCGGGGCGGGTGGCCGGTTCCATACCGCTCTCGGACGACATCATCGCGTCGATCGGCCGCGATGCACCGCTCGCAAGCCTCGCGTCGTTCGCCGGCGTGGTCGGCATCGTTCTCATCGTCCTCCGGGCACGCATGGCTTCCGTGTACGTGATTGGTTCGCTGGTCGTAGGCCTCTTATGGCTCGCGGGGGCCACGATGCTCTTGCACCTGAAGATCAACTTCTGCAACTTCGTCGCGTATCCGATCACGGTCGGAATCGGCGTCGACTACTCCGTCAACGTGATCACGCGATACATCCAAGACGGTGCGCGTAACGTCACCGGCGCCATTCGGTCGACCGGCGCAGCGGTGGGTCTTTGCTCGCTCACGACGAGCATCGGCTACTCGTCGCTGCTCCTGGCGAAGAACCGCGCTCTTTATCTCTTCGGCCTGACGGCGGTCTTGGGCGAGATCGCCTGCTTGACCGCTGCCGTGGTGGCCCTTCCCGCATTGCTCGTCGTGCTTCGGGGTCTGAAGACCAAGCTCGCCAAAGGACCGCAAGTCGTACAAAATGGCGGATGAGGCATGCCGGCTCCGACGATGGCGGACCGCCCCCCAGACCGATTGCCCGGGCAGGGGCAGGTTCCCGCTTACAGGTGGGGTGAGAGCGCGATGCCGCGGTAGAAGTCGTTGGCGGCGGTGGCGAGAACGCGCGATGTGCCGCTCCACGGGTTCGACACGCCATCGTCTGTGAAGGCGACGACGCGGGTCGGCGCCGCCGATCCCACCTCCACGCTGGTCGCGAGCAGGGTGACCTGCCCCGGACCCGTCTTGAGACCTGTGAGACCGCGAAACCCAACGCCGGCGCCGCCGTCGGGCCCAGGAAGAGTGAGGGTCGCAGTCAGGGTCCACGTCCCGCCGCTCAGACTGTACCGCTGAATTCCGAACGGCACGCCGGTTAGCACGTTGGACTGGGCCACATACAACGTATCCGGACCCGAGCTCGACGCGCCAACCTGCACGAAAACGAAGCCCCACGGACTCGCCGCGGTTCCAATCGCCGGAAGGCCCGGCAGGCCTGTCAACGTCTGAGCGTTGCCGCTCGTCGGCAGCCCGGTGCCCACCGAAAACACGGAGGGGGTGCCGGCCGGAGCGCCCGTCGTCTCGGGGCTCCCGTAGAGTTGGTTGCCCGTGATGTTCAAAAGACGCGTGCCCATGGAGCTGAGCTGCGTCCCCCCGACCACGCCGAAGGGGATGTACCAGATGCCGCCCGTCGAGACCCCGCCATCGGTCGTCGCGCCCAAGCCCCCAACCCAGAAGGCCGTTCCGTTCGCAGTGACCGAACCCCGAAGACTATTCAAGCTCGTGAACGCGCCGCTCGAAAACTGGGTGGACGTATCCACGTTGCCCGCGGAGTCGATGCGCGCGACCACGATAGCGCTCGTCGAATTGGCCGGATTGTTGTTGTTGCTCAAGGGGTCGTTGTAGCCAACCATCGTGAGGTAATGGCCGTCCTGGGACCGAGAAAGTCCCGCGATGAGCGCGATGCCGGGCTCGGTCAAGAGGTCTTGGCCGGCGCCAGGGACGACGGTCGGCAGGCTGATAGGCGTTCCGACGAGACCCCCGTCCGAGACGAGGCGCTGCTCGATGAAGGCCGGCGCCGCCACCGCCGACAGGGGCCCGCCATCCACGGTGGGCCCGAGCCGCACCACGCTGAACGTGAACGGGATGCAGCTGCCGGTGCCGCTGCAGATGTCGCCCGCGGAGTCGCAGCTCGTCCCCTCCGGCGTCGCCTGGAAACCGCAACGGCCACCGACGCAGCTCCGGGGCAAGCACACGGTGTCCGTGCCGGGACAGTCCGACGCGGTATTGCAGGCGACTTCGCAGTTGATGAGCGCCGACAGCGACGTGAACATCGTTCCGGTGCACGCCCCGCTGTCCAAGAGACCCACCGTGGCCGTCACGCTGACTTGCGTATTCGGGGTGGCGCAGAAAAATTCGGGGTTCGCCAGATTGGCCCCGGGACCACCGTCGGCCGGGTTGACGAACGTGCCCCCGCCCGCGCCCCCGTCCGAATTGCTCACCGTCCACTGCACGCTCGATGCGGCCGTCGTCATCACGCCGAGCTGCGCGGGCTGGACAATCGTGACCTCTGCAGGATTCACGGTGAGCGAATTGATTCCGGGACACTGCGGAGCCAGCCCGGTGACGAGCGTGACGCTCGCGTCGACCTCCACCGAGCCGGTGCCGACGTCGGCTGCGACGCTGCCATCCGGAGGGGAAACGCACGTGACCGCGAGCGTGACGAGCGTGACCCTCCCTGCAGCGACCGCGAAGGTGCTGGACGTTCCCGAGCACGGATCACCGGCGGTGTCCGCGCCGGAAATTGTCAGCGTGTAACCGCTTCCCGCAGCGATCCCGCCCGCGACGACTTCGACGGATTGGGCATCGCCAATTTGAATGATGCCCGAATACGAGTTTGGGCCGCTGATCGACCAGTTCAGCGACGTCACGTTTGCGTTCGCGCCCAGAAGCAACTGGGCCTTCACCAATCCCGTTCCGTCGGGGTTGGAACCAGTCGTGAAGCCGATGGGCGGGCTGCCCTGTTGGTCGGGTGACTGCGTCCCGCTCCGCGAACTGGAACACGCCGCGAACGTGGCCCCGGCGACCACAAATCCCACCCCGATTGCGAACGCCACAGCTCTCATCCCAACACGCTCTCCCTTTCACGAAGCGCCGGCGGGGGGCAGATCTGTCCCCTCACCCAGCCAGTCAGCGTGCGTAACACAGCCCAGGTGTCGATTTCGCGAACTCAACGCGACCTTTTGCAATCCATGCGAACTCCCGCCACATCGTGGGGCCTCAGGGATCGGCTGCCGGCAACATTCCGCTCACGATGGCCTGCGCCGGGTAATCGAAAGGAACGCGCACGCAGACTGGATTCTGACAGCCGTCCGGGGTTTGGTCGGCAGGAGCGCAGGCGCACATCTGCGCGATGAACCGGCCGGCGGATGCGCAGCCGGGCGAGACGCATGGCTGCGGGGGATTTCCGCACGCGCTGGGCAATACGTACGTTCCGTCCCATGTTTGCGTCTGGCCGGCAGTCGGGAGCTTCCAGGTCGCTGTGCCGACCGTGAGCGACCAGGATGCCGGACAGGCCGTGCAATCGCGGCTGGTGGTTTCCTGCGTTGGATGGACGGAGAGCATCGTTTGCGAATCGCACGAAAGGAGCGTGAGCCAATTGGTCGAAGGCGAGTTCGAGCCCTGGCTTTCCGTGAGCCACCATTCTTCGCCAGGCTGGCCGGTGAGCTGAAACGTCACCGCACCGGGTCCGCACCCGGCCTCGTCGTCGGGCGGATAGGAGGCAGGCGGACCACAAACGGCGTACGGATTCGCTACATCGAGCGTGCTCGCCTCCGCCATGTCGGGGCCACGCGCCGGCGTCACCGGACCGTTACCGCTTGCCCGATCGCACGCGTTGACCCAGATGGGCCCGAAGAACGAAGCGAAAAAAAGGCCGCGCCGAGCGCTCTGGTTGAGGGGTCTCATCATCGCTCTCGAGCCCTCCTTTCAACGGCCATCACCGGTAAGCGTCTCGACGCAAACGCGCAAGAGGGATCCCCACGGCGCTGGGTTCCTCGAGACACGGGTGAGCCCACGCGAGGGTCTTGACGAAAAGCTGCGTTTGAAATGGCGTACTTCCGCATGAACGCTCGACTCGCCGCTTGTTTGCTTCTCACCGCCTGCGCCGAGAGCGGGCATCCCTCGGGGGCGCCCGTTTCCGCGGCGCGCGCGATCCCGGGCGACTCTCCCCCTGAAGGGGCGCTCGAAAACGTTGCGCGTGCGCCGGTCGGCGACGCGAGCGCTCCCGTCGCAACGACGCAGGACGCCGCTCGATTGTCCGCGACGTCCGTCTTGCTACCGGGTGCCACCCCGCCCGTCTCGATCGACTACATTGCATACGACCGCGCGCGGGGGCGCGTTTGGGTGCCAGTCGGGGACACGGGCAGCGTCGACGTGCTCGACGTGACGAGCGGCTCGTTCACGCGCGTCGACGGGTTCAAGACGGCCGAGCGGGAGGTCCGCGGCCAGAAGCGGACTGTCGGGCCGAGCGCGGTCGCCATCGGCGACGGTTATGCGTATATCGGCAACCGAGCGACGAGTGAAATCTGCACGGTGGATTCCGTCGCGCTCAAGCTCGGCTCCTGCGTCAAACTGACGTCGCCCACGGACGGAGTCGCCTATGTCGCTTCCGCGAAGGAGGTCTGGGTCACGACGCCTCGCGATCACTCCATCGTCGTGCTCGATGCGTCGGCGCCGGAAACACTGAAGACGACGACCACGATACGGCTCGACGGAGCGCCCGAGGGCTACGCGGTCGACGATTCGCACGGAGTCTTCTTCACCAACCTCGAGGACAAGAACCGCACGGTCGTCATCGACGTGAAATCCCACCGACCGAAGGCGACTTGGAGCTCCGAATGTGGGCCGGAAGGTCCGCGCGGAATCGCCGTGGACGCATCGCGGAGCTTCGTGTTCGTCGGTTGCACGGACCACGTGCAAGTGCTCGACGCATCCCGCGACGGTGCGCCCCTCGCCGTCCTGGACACGGGAGGCGGCGTCGACAACATCGATTGGCTCGAGAGCCGTCGCCTCCTCTACGTAGCGGCGGGCAAGGCCGTCAAGCTCACGGTCGCGCGATTCGACGATCGAGGTCGACCCACCGTGGTGGCAAGCGGGCCGAGCTCAGAAGGCGCTCGCAACGGCGTCGCAGACGTCAGCGGAAACGCGTATGCGGCGGACGCAAAAGGCGGGAGGATGCTTGTGTTCCGGCTTCCGTCCGTAGGCGCGGCACAGGACGTGCCAAATCGAGCGAGCCAGTGACCCATCACAACCCAGGCGCAAAGACAGCCACGCTGGACGAGTTCGGCCTGACTGTGATTGACCCCATTTCTTGCGTTCTCCGCGTGCGGGGTGCGCCGTCCTTTGTCATTCTGAACCCCTCGTAGCGGCAGGAGGCCCCATGAGCGTCGACGGCATGTGGTACGTGAAACTCGCTGACGGTGACGTGGAGCGCGTCACTCTGGATCAGCTCGACGAGGCCTTCCAGAACGGTCGAGTCGACGAGAACTCGATGGTCCTGGCCGACGGCTCCGACAAATGGATGAAGCTCGCCGATTTGCTGGGCCTGTCCGATGGCGCGGCCCCGGCACCTGCTCCGGCGAAACCCGCGGTCATGCAGGCTCCCGTGACGATGCCGCCTCTCACGCCCGCGAAGTCCGCGCCGGCGCCCGTCGTCGTCGTTCAGGCGCCGGCCGGAGCGATTCCCGCCGTTCTGCAGGCCTCGGCCGCTGCGATGCCGGTGGCGTCGACCCGGCCCGTCGCGATGCCGTTGGTCCCGACGGCCAGCCTCCGCCCCGTAAGCGTAGACCTCAGCGGCCCCATCGAAATCGGCGATCCGCAATTCCGGGCATCGTCGCGCAAGCGTTGGGTCGTGGGAATGCTGGGTACCGTGCTCGTCCTCGGGGCGGGTGCGTTCTTCGTGGTTACCAAAACGGCGCCCAGCGCGAACGCAGACCCGCCTCCGACCTTCGCCGCAGCCGCCGCACGGCCGCCGCCGGAGCCCGTCTCCCCTGCCCCTCCCCCGCCGGCCGCGGCCCCGCCGGCGACGGCCAACCCCGGTACTTCCTCGGTCATGGATCCGACCCAACGCCTGACTGACGACCAGAAGAAGAAGATCCTCGACGCAGAGAAGACCGCAAAGTCGCACACGAAGGTCCGGAGCACGGGTGGCGGATCTGCATCGCGCCCGAAGGACAAGTCGTCGAGCGCCTTCACGACGACCGGCAACAAGTTCGACCCGCTCAACAGCAGTCTCTGACGGGTCGAGCGCCGCGAGAAGAGAGAACCGCCAGGGACGCGAGGGCGCCAGGGTCGAGCCGGCGCTTGCGTGCGCGGGTGAGCGAACGGCGGAGCAGACCGCGCGGTTGCGCGCGCAAATCGCCCTCTCTGCCCTGCCGTCCCTCGCGCCCCTGGCGGTTCTCTCCTCATCGCGCGTGAACGCAGGGCTAACCCGCCGCCCTGCGTCGTCGCGCGACGATGCGGGGCACGCCGAACGCGGCGAACGCCGTGAGCGCGAAGACCGCAAGACCCCAGTTGAGGGTACGCGGGTAGTACGAGAATTTCACTTCGCCGCTCCCGAGCGGCACCGGCGTCGCGACCACGGCGTTGTACTCCACCGCCGGCTTCCCATTCGCGCGCCAGCTCGGGTCGAAATTCGTATTGTAGACGAGGACCGCGCCGGGGCCCGCGTTCTCGTACTTCACCCTCGCCGTGTTCGGAGTCCACTTCGTGATGGTCGCGCTGCCGTGGCCGGCCGGGTCGACGACGTAGGCCTCTCCCCTGTAACCCGGTTTCCCTTTGGGAATCGCACCGCGGACCAGCGAGTCTGGAACGCCGTAGCACCCGACGATGCCGAGATTGTTCGTCATCGAGGCCATCGTGGCTCCGGTCCAGTCGCCCGGCGTGTAATCGTAGGGCGGCCCGAATTCCTGATGAAACTCGCCGGCCGCCGACGCCGGCGGGAGAGACATGAAGAAGACGTGCTCGGTCGTCTTGCGGCCCACGGTCGCGATGTCTTGAGCCACGAGGAAAACGGGGACGAGTAGGAGCAGGTCGATCCAGCGGCGCCGCTCGATGACGCGGTCGAACGCCACGCCGAAAGCGGCCGCGAACGCGAGCATCAGCATGAGCACTGCGGGCAAGAGGAAACGCGTGGGCACGTGTTGAGACGAAAAGACCGGTAACTCGTGGAGCAGAGTCCACGGGGCGTTCTTGTGAAACGCTCCCATCCCGAGGAGCAAGAAGGCGAGCCCGCTGACTTTGACCGCCAGACCCCTACCGGCCGGCGCCGCGACCAGTCCGAGGAGCATCGCGGCGACGACCCAACCGCCGACGTAGATTCCGTACTCGTGCCAGCCCCACCGCGGGACGAGGATCGGCGGCGGATGCACGTACGATTGATCCTGGTCGGTGAGCATCGTGAGGAGCTGCCCGAGGTCGATGGCTTCCGTAGAATCGATCTTGCGCGGATAGCGCATCATCAAATCGATCATCGGCAAGAGCTTCGGCGCGGCAAACCCCACGCCCGACGCCGAGGCGCTCGCCAGGGCGAAGAATGGACCTACGCTCCGTCGCGCGACGGCCATCGTGGTGGCATAGAGGACGAGCGCAAGCGCCGTGTGCGGGAGCGGGTAGATGCCGCCCAGGTAAACGATGACTGCCAGGACGGCTCCCGAGTACACGGCAAAACGGTGTTTGCCGGCGTCGAGGGAGACGTCGAAGAAGTAGACGGCGAGAGGCAGCCAGCCGTATTGCAGATGCCAGGTGTGCCCGACCGACGTCTGAAGCGCCCATCGACCGTTTATCGCGTAGGCCACCGCGACGAGCGCCCGCACGGCCGCGCTGCGCGTGAATCGACCCGCGAGGAGGTAGGCGGAAACGAGTCCCACGATGGCTTCGCCCAGGACCTCGAAGCGCTCGGCGGCTTGAATGGGCAAAAGCAGGTAGAAAGGCAGGTACGGCGAGACGAAGTTGGTCGCGCCTTCGACGTAGGCCCATCCCGGAAAGCCGCCACACAGCCATGGATGCCACCACGGCGGCTCCAGGTAGCGCTTCAAGCTGAGGACCGTCACGTACCGGTACGCGGTGTGCGAGTCCCAGTCGTGAAACCCGTACAGCGACATCGTTTGAAAGAACGGTTTGAGCAAGACGTCGAGAGCGCCGACGAAAACGGCCCCGACTCCGAGGAGCGCAAGCGCGCGCCACCACGTGGATTGATTTCGCGCGCCCGCCGCCGCGAAACGCTGGAGAAAAGGGCTCATCGCGCGTCCTTCTCCCAGACCGACCAGTGTGAATCGCGAAACTTCATGTGGTAGGTGCCGGCGGGCGGGCGGAACCCGCCTCCGCGGGTCAGGACGTAGTCGTAGTACGGATAGATTTCACTCATCGGGACGAGCTCGGGCGTCCACTCCCACCGAAGCCGCGCCGGACCACCGGGCGGCGGGTATTTGTCCGGACGGAAGTCGATCGGCCAATGCGCGTATCCCGCATACGTGAACATCACGATCCCGCCTTTTTGGACCTGGTAGTAAGACCCGAAATGCAAAAAGGGCTGGTTTTGCATGATCGCCGATGTCTTGTCGTAGATGAGCGCGCAGACGCGACGGTTGGGCTCCATGGCCTGAATGGCGCCATCGATGTCCCCCACTTCCTCGAGCTCGAAGCGAATGAAGTGTTGGCACACGTTCACCACCGACGCTCCTCCGAGCGCCAGCGCCGCGGCCGCGACGACCACGCCCCGTCCGCCTCGGGGCATGCGAATCAGCGGAATGGCGGTGATCGCGAAGAGGATCGGAAACCGCTGCGCGATGAGCCAGATGTATCCGTGTCCCTCGGGCAAGACGAAGTACAAGAAAATGCAGGCGATCGGTACGAGCGTGTAACGGCGAGCAATCGGCCGCGACCGATCGGAGTCGCCGAGCGACAGCCCCAGCGCCCCGACGACGAGCACGGCGAGCGCCACGAGCGTTCGCTCGTCGCTCGTGTCGCGGAAGACATTCGTGAACCAGTTGGGAAGATCGAGGATCGCCCCGTCCATCGGCCGGTGCGGATCGGCGGCGTTGTCGGTCGCGGCACCCCGGGCGAGTCTTCCGGCGGCCGTGAAGAACGTCCACCAGACGAGGACGAGGCCGACTGGAAGGGCCGGCCAAGCGCTGGGCACCCATCGCTCGGGCTTCCTCCAGGGGAACATCGCGGCGTAACCAATGCAGAAGAGACCGAAGGGAAGGATGTGGGAGTAGAAGAGCGCGAGCGCCAATACGCAAAGCAGTGCCCCCGTGCCCAGAGCGGGGCGCTCGAAGTGCCGGACGGCGACGGCGAATCCCCAAAGCATGATCGGGACGGCCAGTAGAAACGGCAGCAAGCCGTACATGAACATGACGTTGACGAGCAGCGGCACGACGAGAAGGCAAAGCCGTTCGTCGCGCCCGAGCGCGTTGAGCAGCGATCGCAGGGCGAGCACGGTTCCGCCGAGGCACGCCGACACGAGGACGACGTTCGCGCCGATCACGCCGAAAAAGAGCGCGAGGGCCGCGCCGAAGAGATAATAGACGACGTATTGCGTCCGGCCGAAGGTCAGGATGAAGTTCCGGTCGAATCCGTAGGCCGGATCGGAAAAGCTGCGGATGGCCCGGATCGTCGCCAAGTGAAATGGCAGATCTTGCATCGGCGGATGGCGGACGATCCAAGCCGGCGCCGAAGCCAGAACCGCCACCACCACGTAAAACCACGTGCTCGGTCGAACTCCGAATGGCAGGAACGGGCGTGCCGACGCGCGGTCACGAGCGATCCAATCGAGCAGTCGCACGGCGCGAACTTACACGATGCCAAGGCCGTGACGAGCCGCAAAGCCACATGGTAGCTTGCGCGCCGTGAGCCCGGAGTCGATACCAGGACCGCACGGTTGGCGCAGGTGGGCGTTCGCCGCCGTGCCGGCCGCGGGCCTGCTCGAGCTTGGTGCTCATGCCGCGCAAACGCAAGCGGTCGTTCCGGGGCGCGACTGGGAGGCCGCGCGCGATTACGTCTCGCAACACGCGAAGCCAGAAGACCTGGTGGCCTTTGCCCCCCGCTGGGCCGACCCCATCGGGCGCGAGCATTTCGGCCCGGCGATCGCCACGATCGAGCGCGAGGCAAGGCCGGATGAGTCGCGTTTCCCGCGGGCCTTCGAAGTGTCCATCCGCGGAGCGCACGTGCCCGCCCTTCGGACGTGGCGGCCGTCCGCCGAGCAACACTTCGGCGGCGTGGCCGTGACGACGCTGGAAAACCCGGCGCCTCTGCCGATCATCGACGACCTCGTGTCGGCGGTCCGTCCGGACCGGATGCGCGTGTCCGCGGGCGATCGCGAATGCCCGTTCGTCCACATGCCCACCCAGAGCGGTGGGCTGGGGTTCGGTCCAGCCATTCCCGGCGACCGCTTCGGATGTCCCGGCGGAGCGTTCGTGGGCGTGAGCGTCGTCGCAGACCTCGACTACGTCCCGCACCGCTGTATCTACGCCCCGCCGAGCGGCGGGACGGTTCGCCTACGCTTTCTCGGCGTCCGGTTCGGCCGAGCCCTATCGGGGCACCACGCGCTTTACGTCGAGGCAGAGCATTTGAAGGGAGCGCCCATCACCGTGACCTTTTCGGTGGGCGGCTCGACCCTCGGCACAGTGGTCCACCGCGACGGCGAGGGCTGGAAGCAATTCGAGTTCGACACGGGCCCGCTCTCCGGCAGGCAAGAGGACCTCACCGCCGACATCACGTCGAGCGGCGAGCGGCGCCTGTACTGTTTCGAGGCGGCCACGCGGTGAGGCTCCCTTCGGCGTCCGAGGCGTGGAGTGCGTGGAGGCGAGGCTTCGCCGCGCCGATCGGCTGGCGCGACCACGTCGTCGGCGCCGCGCTCGCTCTCACGTATCTCACGTGGCTGCTGACGACCGCTGGGGCGCTCGGATTCACACGCGACGAGACCTTCTACTTTCAGGCAGGCACCCAGTATGCCGGCTGGTGGCGAATGCTGTTCGAGCACGGGAGCGAAGCGCTGCGGCAAGGCGCCATCGACCCATCCTGGAGCTACAACCACGAGCATCCGGCGCTCATGAAGTCCCTCTTCGGGATTTCCGAGTATCTCCTGCACCAGAAATGGCACCTGCTCGCCGACGCGAGCACGGGGTTCCGACTGCCGGGGATGGCATGCGGAGCGGCCGCAGTCTGGACGACTTACATGTTCGGAGCGCGCGCGTGGAATCGACGCTCGGGCGTGGCGGCCGCGGTCTTTTTCGCGCTGATGCCGCGCGTGTTCTTCCACGCACACCTCGCGTGCTTCGACATCCCGATCACCGCGATGTGGATTCTGTGCGTGTACGTGCACTGGCGCGCGCAGGATCGCCGGAATATCGGCTGGGCGCTCGCAACGGGCGTGGTCTTCGGGCTGGCCCTCGAGACCAAGCTCAATTCCTGGTTCCTCCCGTTCGCGCTCGCACCCCACGCGCTCTTCGTTCATCGTCACGCAATCGCGCGGTCGCTGGCGGCCGGACGCCTGTCCATCCCGACCAGCCTCGTGTCGATGGCGGTCGTCGGTCCGCTCGTGTTCCTCGCGCTATGGCCCTATCTCTGGAATGACACGTTCGCTCGTGTGCAGTGGTACGTCGAGTTTCACTTGCACCACGAGTATTACAACATGGAATTCTTGGGGAAGAATTACTTCGGCCCGCCGTCGCCCAAAGGCTATTTGCCTTTGATGGTCCTCGCGACCGTGCCCGGAGTAACGCTTCTCCTCTTCGGCCTCGGAGCGGTCGATCGCGCGATCGCCGCCTTCAGACGGCTCAGCGCGTGGGCCCGGCGACTCCTCCGCCAGCCCGCAGACACGCCGCGGGGAGACCCTCTCGAAACCGACCTGCTCCTCTTCTTGTCGTTCGCCGTCGCGGTGGGTCCCTTCTTCCTGCCAACTACGCCGATCTTCGGAGGAACCAAGCACTGGTTGCCGGCCTATCCAGTGCTGGCGCTCGTGGCCGGTCGCGGCTTCGACCTCGTCGCTTCGGCCATGCGCTCGGCGTTCCTGGCGCTGTCCGAGCGCCGGCGGGCGACCGCAGAATGCGCGCTGTGGGCGAGCGTCTTCCTGGCGCCGCTGGCCGTTACCTTGCACTCGTTCCCGTTCGGGCTCTCGTCGTACGTCCCGCTCGTCGGGGGAACGGCGGGCGGAGCAGATTTGGGCTTGAATCGGCAGTTTTGGGGGTTCACGTCGCAGAACGCAGCAGAAGAGTTTCTGAACGCAAAGGCGCCCAGGGGAGCTTCGGTCTACATCCACGACACGACGTGGGACGCGTGGGCGCGGATGCAGCAAGAGGGCCGCGTGCGCCGCGATCTTCACCCGGTGGGGTCGCCGAGCGAAGCGAACGAGGCCCTCGTGGAGCACGAACTTCACATGAACGAAGTCGATTACTCGATCTGGGTGGCTCTCGGAACGGACGCCCCGGCGTACATCGTGAAGCACGACGGAGTACCCATCGTCAGCGTGTACGAGCGCCGGTAGTCGCGGCGCGCCGCTCTGCGAGCGCCTTCAGCGAACCGGGACCTTGCGCGGTTTTGCCCCCGCGGCTTTCGGGAGCCGGACGACGAGCGTCCCATTCTTGGTTTCGGCCACGATCGCTGAGGCGTCGATTCCCGCTGGGATGCGGAACGTCGTCGAAAAATCGACCTCCTCGTACTCGCGGACGAGCGCCGGCGGCGCCTCTTGTCCGACGGCGCGTTTGGCATGAAGGGTCAGCATGTCGTTGTCGACCCGGAGGTCGATCTCGTCGCCTCGAACTCCGGGAACGTCCGCGACGATGAGGAGCTCGTCGGCATTCTCGAAAACATCGACCGGCGGCGCCACGGCGCGGCGCGCGAACGAGCGGGAAGAGATCGAACCGTTGCTTTCACGAACCGAAGTGATGTCGCTCATGACTTCCTCCTGAGATTTGTGGATTCAACCTGCCTTGACGGCCACCTGCCGGGGCAGGGCGTCTTTGGCTTTGGGCAGCGTGATGGTCAGCACGCCGTCGCGGAGCGTGGCCGCGACCGCATCTGCGTCGACCCGCGCCGGGAGGGGCAACTTGCGAGTGAACGCGACCGACGCTCGCTCCCGCAGGTGCGCCGTGTACCCTTCGGGAGCCGCACACTTTCGCTCCCCCCGTACGACGAGCGCATCGTCCTCGACCGAGACCGCCACGTCGTTCTCGGCTAGCCCCGGCACCTCTGCCTTGACTACGAACGACTCTTTGGTCTCGAAGACGTTCGTCGTCGGCCACGAAGCGGTCGTACGCCGGCGAAGCCGGTCCGCTGCGGCCGACGGGGTAGCCCAACTGTCGAAAGTCCGGTCGATGCGGCGCTGCAGCTGATCGAACGCTCGTAGGGTGTCGTCGAAGTCTCTCCAACCAGTCAGCATGACGTCCTCCTCGGGTGAATGATGGGTGCGGCGCGCCGGACCAATTCCCGCGCACACGCAAACGAAGGCGCGTGAGCGGAACGCCCACGCTTCGCGAGTTTCAGCCGATGCAGCGCCCTCGACCACCACCGGACCGAGGGCCGTGCGCGTCGGTTGACCATCAGTTAATCACCCCATCGAGCGTGTAAAGGGGTAACGGCCGTATGCCCGATACCCTCGCCCTGGCTCAAGAACGGCGGGCGTTCCGGAATCCGTACGCCGAGTAGACGACCAGCCCGGTGAGCAGCCAGCCGAAAAATCGCACCCACGAGGAGGGCGGCAGGTACGCGATGAGCGCCAAACAAGAAACCGCTCCGAGCGACGGAACCAAGTACGGGCCGAATGGCACCCGGAACGGCCGCCTGCGGCCGGGGTCCCGCAAGCGCAGGACCACGATACCAATGCAAACCAAGACGAACGCGAAGAGCGTACCTACATTCGTGAGATCGACCATTTCGTCGATGCTGGCGAATGCGGCGACCCCGCCCACGAGGACCCCCGTCGCAATGGTCGATACATGAGGCGTACCGTAGCGCGGATGCACCCGGGCAAAGACGGGCGGGAGGAATCCGTCGCGCGCCATCGACATCAGGATGCGCGGTTGCCCGAGCTGGAACACGAGGAGCACCGCCGTCTGCGCGACGACCGAGCCGAGCGCCACCACGCCCACCATCCAGCCGGGCATCGCGACGTACTTCATGGCAAATGCGAGCGCCTCCGCGCGCTGCGCCTCGTTCAGCGTAGCCAGGACCGGATAGGGCACGAGTCCCGAAAAGACCGCGGCAATAATCACGTACAAGACGGTGCACACAATCAGCGATCCGATGATGCCGATTGGCATGTCCCGCTCGGGGTTCTTGCATTCCTCGGCGCACGTAGAGACGGCGTCGAAGCCGATGTACGCAAAGAATACGACAGCCGCCCCCGAGCCAATGCCGGCGAATCCGTTCGGCGCGAAGGGATGCCAGTTCTCCGGACGCACGAACTTGGCGCTGGTCGCGACGAAGAACGCCAAGATGACGATCTTGACCGCGACCATCGCGGCGTTGAACCGCGCTGATTCTTTGATTCCCACGACGAGCACGAAGGTCACCAGCGCGACGATCGCCATCGCCAGGGCGTTGAACACGATCGGGGTGCCGAAGACGTGAGGCGCCTGCTCGAGGAGCCCGGCCGTTCGGGCAGCTGTCCTGTAGTCGACCGAAAGCCAAAAAGGCACGTGCACACCGAGGCCGTCGAGCAGAGCCGTCATGTACCCCGCCCAAGAGATCGCCACGGCGGTATTCCCGATCGCATACTCGAGAAGGAGGTCCCAGCCGATGATCCATGCCACGAGCTCGCCGAGGGTCGCGTACGCGTACGTGTACGCGCTGCCCGCGACCGGCACCATCGAGGCGAACTCCGCATAGCAGAGCGCAGTGAAACCGCAGGCGAGTGCCGTCACCAGAAAGGAGACCATCAGCGCGGGGCCGGCCCCCGGACGGCTCGGGTCTCCGGCGGAGGCGCTTCCTATGGTCGCGAAGATCCCCGTACCGACGATCGCGCCGACGCCCAGCGCCACGAGGCTGCCGGGACCGAGCACCCGCTTGAGAGACGCCGCTCCCCGGAGGCCGGCCTGGTCGACAATGGCGTCGATGCGCTTGACTCGAAAAAGTTGAGACACGTCAGGTTGGCGGACGTTACAACGTGGCTCCTCCGAACGGGCTAAAGACCTCTCTCCCATGCCCCGTGTCCACCCGCCGGGCGATCCCGTCACGCTTCATTTCGACGACGAAGAAGTCATCGCCCACCGTGGCGAGCCGGCTGCGGTTGCGCTCGTCGCGGCCGGCCACGTCGGGGTGGCGCGTAGCCCCAAGTTCCACCGTCCACGCGGGCCGGCGTGCCTGCGGGCCGCGTGCGACGGGTGCCTCGCTCGGGTCGACGGCATACCGAACGTGATGACGTGCCGCGTGCCGGCCAAGGAGGGGATGCGCATCGACACCCAGAATGTCGTCGGTTCGAGCACGACGGATCTCTTGCGCGCGACCGACTGGTTCTTTCCGGACGGGATGAACCACCATGAGCTATTCGTGGGTGTTCCCGGCGCCCACAGGGTACTTCAGGCGTTGGCGCGGCGGGTCGCGGGACTCGGCAAGCTCCCCAAGGAACCGCGAGGGCCACGGCGCGCGACGCGACGCCGCGTCGACGTGCTGGTCGTCGGGTCCGGGCCCGGGGGAATGGCGGTGGCGCTCGAGTTCTCCCGACGCGGCCGCTCGGTCGAAGTCGTCGACGACGACCTCCACTGGGGCGGCGGCCTGCGCGGCCTCGTCGCGGCGTGCTCGACCCCGTGGGACGCGCTTTGGAGCGCCTTCCGCGACTCCGTGGCTGCGTCCCGCGTCACCGTACGGCTTCGAACGACGGCGGCGGCCATCTACCGCGGCGACGTGCTCGTCGCCTCCGAATCGGGAGTCGAAGTGGTGACGGCGCGCACTCTCGTGCTGGCGCCCGGCGCCCACGACGGTGTGCTCGGATTCGAAGGCAACGACGTCCCCGGAATCATGAGCGCACGAGCCGCGGGGTGGATGGCCACGTACGGCGTCGTGCCGGGCAAGCGGTCGATCGTCGCCCTCGCCGACGGCGGCGGCCCCTTCGGAGAAGCCTTCGCGCGCTCCGTTCCCGGTACGGTCGTGGTGCGCGGCACCCCGGTGCGAGTACGAGGGAGTAGCCGTATTAAGGAGGTGAGCATCGCGACCGACGAGGGCGAGCAACAGTTCGCCTGTGACGCGCTTCTCGTCGATGCGCCGCGTGCTCCCGCCTACGAGCTGTGCGCGCAAGCCGGTGCGGACCTCGTCCACGATCGGCGTGGCTATACCGTCCTGGCTCCGGGCGGAAAAATCCGGGACGGCGTCTTCGCGGTCGGTGAGGTGGTGGGCACGCCGCTCGAGTTCGAGTCGGTCTTGCGCGAAGCGGCCGTGGTCGCAGAGAGCGAATAAGCGACCATTAGTCTTCGACCAGGGCGCCAAACATCGTCGCGCCGCCGGCAATGGCCACGGTGTCGAACAGCAAGAGAAGTACCAGCCATTCGCGAACCTCCACCATGTCGACCGGCTGTCCGCTCTCGGCGGCGTAGAAGATCTCCCGGGTCGCCTCGACGCTCGAGAGGAGAGCGGGCGATAGCAGCGGAAAGAGAACCGAGGCCAAAAGGAGCTCGCGAGCGCTCGTCCGAACGGTCATCGCCCCGAAAAGCGTCCCGGTAGCGGCGACACCCAGCGTTCCGAGCAGCATGACGACGGCCAGCGGCGCGAAGACCTTGGGCAGGTCGACATTGAAAAAGAGCGCCACGAGGGGGACGACGACCACCTCCACCGCCATCATGAAGACGAGCACGCCCGCTGCCTTGCCGCACCAAATTGCCGCACGCGGCGCCGGTGACACGAGTAGACCGACCAGCGACGACTCTTCTCGCTCGCGCTGCCAAGTTCGCCCGAGAGCGAGGATTGCGGCGAACAAGATCGCGAGCCACAAGGCGCCGGGAGCCACCCGAGTCGTCCTCCCGGGCCCCGCAGCAAACGCCAAACTGGCCATGACGGCCACGAGGGCCGCAAAGAAGCCTGCGGTGGTCACGATCTCGCCCGTGGCGAGCTCGATCGCGAAGTCCTTGGCCATGATGATTGCCGAGGCGCGGAGCAGCCCGGGTGGTGTGGGCGTGCCGGGCAAAGGGAGCGGTGCGCGAGAGGCTCTCATCGGTTTTATTGGGGAGAAGACCACAATACGGTCTTGACCCCGATCGTGATGACGGTAGATTCGCTTAGTAGAGCGCATGTTGTCACGGCCATCGCGTGCGCTTGGTGAGACGACACCTCCCCCGCTCCGCGGGGGTCTGGTCAACAACTGGAGCGCGATTCGAAAGCCATGACGGTCGAGGCACCGCCAGACCTCTCCCCGGCCCCAACGTCGCCGGAACGGAAGCCGCCGACTCGGCGCACGCGAGCGAACAAGCGGATCGCTGTGCTCTACAACGTCGACTACGAGGACGCTCGGCCCGAGATCGATCCGGGGTGGGCGGCACGCGCCGAAGTTCGCCTCGTGGCCGCGGGAGTGGCCAGAGCCCTGACCGAGGCCGCGTACGAGACGCATCTGGTCCCGGTCGACGGTGACCTCGCGAGCCTGCGGGCCCGCCTCGGCGAACTCGAGCCTGACTGCGCGTTCAACCTTTGTGAGTCACTCGGCAACGACGCTCGGCTGGAGAGCGCGGTTCCCGTGCTTCTCGAGCTCCTGGGCATCCCGTTCACCGGATCGCCGCCCGAGGTGCTGAGCTTTGCGCTCCGGAAAGATCGCGTGAAGCAGCGCCTCGAAGCCGCCGGAATCCCGACTCCGGCGGGGCGTGTTCTGTCCGGCCCCGACGACCCTTGCGACCTCCAGTTCCCGCTGATCGTGAAGCCGGTGCGGGAAGACGGCTCGGTCGGCATATCCAGCGGAAACGTCGTGCACGACCGGGCCCAGCTTGCCAGAGCGGTCGAGGCGGTCGTCACGTCGCTCCGGCAGCCCTGTTTGGTCGAGCGCTTCATCGAAGGCCGCGAGTTCAACGTTGCGCTGCTGGGGCATCCCACCCCGCGCGTCTTACCGCTGAGCGAGATTGACTTCGAGGCGCTGCCGCCGAATGTCCCCCACATCGTTTCGTACGAGGCCAAGTGGTCGAGCGGGTCGGTCGAAGACCTCGGCACGGTGCCCATGCTCAACCCCATGCTGCAAAACGGCGTCGCTGCTCGCATCCGGAAGGCGGCGACCGAGGCGTTCCGGGCCGTGGGCGTGCGCGACTACGGACGGGTCGACGTGCGCTTGGCCCCGAGCGGCGTTCCGTACGTCATCGACGTGAATCCCAACTGCGATCTCGCGCCCCACGCGGGCATGGCACGCGCCGCGGCGGCGGTTGGCATCGCCTACGGGTCCTTCGCCGGTTTGCTCGTGCGATACGCGCTGCGACGCAGGCGAGCCACCGGGACGGCCGAGCAGCAGCAGGCGCCGACTCGATCGGTGACACAGCGCCCGCTATACTAGGCCATGTCTTCCGAGCTGCTGCGCGCCTAGGCCATGACCCTGGAGGAGACGATTCGGATCCTTCGAAGCCCTGAAGGCAGAGAGGAAACGAAGCGCGTTTACCTTCTGAGACGCGCGGTCGACTGGGCGGAAATCACGATTCGGGCAGGGGACGTCACGAGGGACGACGCCGAAGCAATCGTCGATGCGGTCGCCGCGCGAGCAGAAGAGCTGTTTCCGGGTAGCAGCGACACGTTCGCCATCGTCTACGGCGTTCGTCTCAAGCGCATCATCGAAGAGGTCTACGGCAAGAGCGATTGAGCAATGGGCGCGCCTTGTTGCCCCTTCCGTCCACGTCCACGACGGCCTTCGATCGGCCAGGGGAATAGGGACCGGCTCTAGAAAATGAACACCCCGCAGGCGATCACAGTCGACCAGAGGCCCTTGGGATGCCCTTCGGCGCTCTGCACGATGTTGCGCGTCTTGAGGATCGTCTTTTCGAGTCGAAACACCTGCTCCCGTTCGCTCCAGGCTTTCTCGGCGTCGATGTCGATGCCCAGCGTCGTCGCGAGCATGGTCGCGGCGAGATCTTCGGCGTAGTCGCCTGCCTTTTTCGCCGTTTCACCGTAACTATGGTGCTCCGACAGGTAGCCGTATCGGTCCTTGTCCGCCGGGCGCGCCAGGCCAATCGCAGCAGCAATGAGACGATTGGGCTCGTTCGTGTCCTGTCGAGCCATCACGCAATGGACGATCTGTCCCGGCATGATGAGCTTTTCGCCCTCCTTGCGGCTCATCTCTCTGCAGTGGGGCGGAAATATCGAACTGACGGTTACGAGATTCGCTTTCTCGATACCGGCGCCGCGCAGCGCGAGCTCGAACGACGAGAGCCGGTCCTTGTGAACACCGACCCCGTTGGTGAAAAAGATCGCCTTGGGGACGAAGAGCTCGTGCATCTTCGGAAACCCGCTGTCCCCGAGCACGATCTTGCTCTTTTCTTTGCCGTTGTCGTTCGTCATTGCCACGAGCCGCCTCCGAACCGCCATTTGCCGCGTGAGATTACTCGCATCGTCGGCGCCGTCGCGTGAAAAGTGCAAGAACCCGCCGCGAACCTCCCAACGCGCTCACTGCCCTAGAGAGCACCGAACGGTTTGACTCCCATCGGCTTTGCCGCGGTCCGCCAAACCGTTCAGTGCATCTAAAAGCCCGGCGATTTTCGCCGAGAGCGAGCGAGGCCGGCGGCGAGCGCGCGGAGCGTACGACCGTACGCGAGCACGCTCGACGCCGGGATCGCGAAGCTATCGGCGAAAAGCGCCGGGCTTTTAGGGGCTTTTAGGCAGACGCTTCGCGGTCGACTTGTACGTGTCGTAGAGGCGCGGGACCGGCCAGCCTCCGAGCGTCGCCCGCCAACCCGTATCCTTCGAGCGCCCCTGCAAATCTAGAATCGCGTCGATGAGCTTCTCGCGCGTTCCGAACTTCTCCTTTACGGCCGTCAACGTCGCGTGCAGGCGCAGAAGCTTCGCGTTCGAAACGTGGGCTAGCCCTTTGTCCTTGTTGGTCCGCGCCACCCACAAGTCTGCACTCGTGAGCTTTTCGACGGCCTGAACAAGGCTCGCCTTGTCGCCGAACGTTTCCTTCACGAGCGCGAGCGGGCTCTTCGTAGCCATGATGTCTTCCTTTCGAGGGGTGCGCGAGATGACTCGCGGGGCGAAAACGAGCGCGCAACCTACCAATCGGCGTCGCTCCCCGCAAGCGAGGGTTCTCCAACGCCCTCCCCACGCGACCGAGGGAGCGTCTATCGCGGGCTTCTTCGCCCCGAACCAGGCCGCGCGGCCCCGCACACGGCGTCAGTCGCGCGGCTCTCTCCAGAGACTCGCCTCGAGCGGATCGGAGGTCGACCGGTACCGGCGGTAGAACCGTGTGACATTGACGACATAATCGCGGGTTTCTTGAAACGGAGGGATTCCGCCGAAGCGAATCACCGCCCCGTCCCCCGCGTTGTACGCGGCAATGGTGAGCTCGAGATCGCCGTTGAACTCGTTGGCGAGAACGCGCAAGAGGCGCACCCCACCGAAAATATTGTCGTGTGGGTCGTCGATATCGCGGACGAGCATGAGCGAGGCCGTGTCGGGCATGAGCTGCATGAGGCCCCGCGCGCCCGAGACGCTCACGGCCCGGGGATCGTAGTCGCTTTCGCAGCGGATGACGGCGCGCACCAGCTGTTCGGGGATTTGGTAGAGGGATGCGGCTTCGCGGATCCAGCCGTCGTAGCGGGTGTAGCGCGCGGCGTCGCGATCGCTTGGCGCCACGGGCGTCACGCCCGGGGAAGCAAGCTGCTGCTTTCGCCAGCCGTTGCCTCGAATGTAGAGGCGGTATCGCTTGTCACCCCCTGGGCTGTTCGCAAAGTGGACCGTTCCGTCGCCGTCGGTGTACGTGTAAATGTCGCCTTGGGCGACGGCTGGGAGCAGCAACAGCGGCAGGATTGCAGCGGCACGAACGGTGCGAAGCAACCGGATCACCACTTTAACTCTGCCAAGCAGAGCGGCTCTCCGCAAGTTACGCGGCTCAGGGTAGAAGAGGGCGGCTTACATGCAGGACTCGTTCGTGCCGCTCATCGTTTCCGCTGGAGCGTTCTTGGCCGTGCTTCTCTGGCGAGTGCGACCGCTCGTCGCCTGGACGACGAAGCGCCGGGCGTCGCGCGAGGCGCTTCGCCTCGCACAGGGCCGTATTGCGGCCGCGCCCGACGGACCGAAACGGGCTCAGGCCTTGTGCGACGCGGCCGATCTCTTGGCGAGGCAAGTAGGTGGACCGGGGAGCGCAAAAGGCCTCTACCTACGGGCAATGCGCTCGGATCCGACGTCGGTGGAGGTCATCCAACGCGCCGTCACCGGGCTATCTCGCCGGCCGCGGACTCTCGAGTCGCTTCTCTGGAGGCGCCTGGCGAGCAGTCCGTGGAAGGAATCAGCCGCGGCGACGAGCGCGGTGCTCGAGGCCCTGCAGTCGCTTTACGACGGACCCCTTCGCAACGCGATCCGCGCCCGAGCATTCGCGAACGCGCGCGCCTCTCTAGAGAAGGGGCCGACCGCCCCGACCACAGCGTAGAAGCCCGGCGGGCTTCTCCTCATGGGCTCCAGAATGAGGTCGGTAGGGCGTGCCGGTGGTAGAGCGCCAGCCAGTCCATCAACGCCGCCACGGTGATGTGCACGAGAAAGCCCTGATAGATGCTCTTCGTTTTCATCGAAAGCGACCCGAGCGCGACCGCGGCGACAATCGCGCCGTTTGCCTCGAGAAATGGTTTTCCGTAGTGGATCATGCAGTAGGGGACCGCCATCGCGAAGATGGCACCCGAGCCGAAGCTGCGGCGAAGGGCGCCGAGCCAGAAGCCCCGGAAGAACGTCTCGAGGGCGAAAAACTGGGCGAAGTACATCGCCTCCCAGGTGAGAAAGTCGAACCAGGAGCGCGAGCAGCCTCTATAGAAAGGGTAGTAGGAGCCGAAGTCGGGCTGCCGCGAAACGAGCAGAAGCAGCGGGAGGACCACCACCAAGAAGGCCCCGTAAATCCAAGCGTGCTTGAAGAAGCCGCCTGTCCGAAGACCCATATCGCGTAGGGAGTCTTTCGGAAAGCAGACCTTCCAGATGGGGAAAGGCACGAACGAGTAGCCGGTGACGCGCGCGAACGCCCACCAACCCAAGGCGTAGAGCTCATCGTACTTCGCCAGCTTGATGGCTCGCGGATGGATGAGTTCGAGCCTTCCGAGCCAGGGCCGTATCGTCTGATCGTAGTAGACCCGACCGCCGTAGTACTCCTGGAGCGTGATGATCACGGCGCACAAGACGAGCGCCACGATCGGCCGGAAGTCGGTGCGCCGCTCGGCCACCAGGTTGGCTCGCCATACGGCGGCGTCGGCATCGAGCTCTCTCCAGGTGCCTCGAAACAAGACCCAGAGCGCCGGAAGAACGACCAGCAGAACCGGAATCGGCAGAAGCGGCTTGAAGGCCGAGAGCACGGAGTCGAATCCGCTGGCGTCCGGCGGCGCCAGCACGGGCGGCTGCATGGTCAAGGCCGCGAAAGACTAGGATGGTGCCTCGCGGATTGCTACATCCCAGCAGCGAGTGCCCATGACCGAAGAGAAGCCGAAGCACGCATCCGAACCCAACCCCGAACGGTCCGCAACGGAGAAGCTCCCCAACTTCGTCCTTGAAATGATCGAGCGCGACGTCGCTGAGGGCAAGAACGGCGGCAAAGTCATGACGCGCTTCCCCCCCGAGCCGAACGGGTACCTCCACGTCGGCCACGCCAAGTCGATCTGCCTCAACTTCGGCGTCGCTCAAAACGTCACGGGGGCGGTGTGCAACCTTCGCTTCGATGACACCAATCCGACCACCGAGGAGGACGAGTTCGTACGGTCGATCCAAGAGGACCTGCGCTGGCTCGGGTTCGACTGGGGGACGCGAATGTACTTTGCGTCCGACTACTTCGAGCGCCTCTACCAGATTGCGATCGAGCTCATCGAGGCCGGCACCGCGTACGTAGACAGCCAGTCGCTCGAAGAGATCCGCGAAGGGCGTGGGAGCTTCTACAAGACGGGCCGTGTGAGCCCCTACCGCGACCGATCCGTCGCCGAGAACCTCGACCTCTTCCGCCGCATGCGGGCAGGCGAGTTTCCGGATGGCGCGCACGTTCTACGCGCGAAGATCGACATGGAGTCGCCCAACCAGAACATGCGCGATCCGGTGATGTACCGGATCCGGCGCGAGCATCACCATCGCACCGGCGATACGTGGTGCATCTACCCGATGTACGACTTCGCCCACGGCTACTCCGACGCGATCGAAGGGGTGACGCACTCGGTCTGCTCGCTCGAGTTCGAGAACCACCGGCCGCTCTACGACTGGTTTCTCGATCAGGTGAAGTTCGAGCCGCGCCCGCGGCAAATCGAGTTTGCGCGCCTCCACCTGACGTACACGACGTTGTCGAAGCGCAAGCTGAAGCAGCTGGTCGAGGGCGGTCACGTGTCGGGATGGGACGACCCGCGGATGCCGACGATCGCGGGGTTGCGTAGAAGGGGTTACACGCCCGAAGCGATCCGCGTTTTTTGCGATCGGATCGGCGTCTCGAAGCGCAATAGCTTCGTCGACGTCGCGCTGCTCGAGCACGCCGTTCGAGAAGATCTCAACGCGCGTTGCAAGCGCGCCATGGGCGTCGTGCGGCCGTTGCGGGTCGTACTCGAGAACCTTCCGGACGGGCGGGAGGAGCGGTTCGATGCGCCCTGGCATCCCGAGGACCCTGCGCAGGGGACGCGCCCGCTAACGCTGTCGCGTATCCTCTACATCGATCGCGAAGACTTCGCCGAACAACCCCCCAAAGGCTGGTTTCGGTTGTCGCCTGGCGGGGAGGTAAGGCTCAGGTACGCCTGCATCATCAAATGCGAGGGCGTAGTCAAGAACGAGCGCGGTGAAGTCGTGGAACTGCGCTGCACGTGGGACCCGGATTCTCGGGGCGGAAATCCGAAGGACGGGCGCAAAGTGAAGGGGACCCTGCACTGGGTGTCGGAGGTGCTCGCTCCCACGGTCGAGCTCCGCCTGTACGACCGGCTCTTCAAGGCCGAACATCCCGGCGAGGAGGGCGACGACTTCCTCACCGCCATCAACCCGCATTCCCGTGAGACGGTCCTAACCGCCCGCGTCGAACCCGCGCTCTCGAGCGCCGCGGTGGGCGCCCGGTTCCAGTTCGAGCGCGTAGGCTACTTTTGCGTCGATCCGGAATCGAAGCCCGGAGCGCTCGTCTTCAACCGTACGATCGGCCTTCGTGATTCGTGGGCCGCCAAGCAAGGCAAGTGAAAGAGGTCCAAGCTCGGGGACGCAGCGGACGCCACACGAGATTGGAGTTGCCCTAGGTTGCGCTCGCCGCGGCTCGCAATCGGGCGATGGCTTGCGCCCGTCCCAAGACGGCGATGACGTCGAAGAGACCCGGGCTCGCCGTGCGCCCGGTGAGCGCGACGCGGGCCGGCTGAGCCACCTCTTTGATCGGAAGGCCTACGCGAGCCAGCCAGGCTTCCACCGCCGCCTCGATTCCGAGTGTCGTCCACGGGGTGACTTTTTCGAGCACCGCCGCGAGCTCGACCAGCCTCGGTGCGTTCTCGGCGACGAGGAACTTCGCGGCCGCCGCCGGGTCGATGGCGGGCGGATCGCGGAACACGAAGTCGAGGCGGTCGGCGGCGTCTACAAATGTGCTCGCGCGCTCTCGAATCATCGGAATCGCAGGCTCCACCTTCGCGGGATCCATCGCCGAGAGGCCGCGGCTTGCGAGAAACGGGATCGTCCGGGCCACGTATTCGCCCGTGGCCATGAGCCTCTCGCTCTTGAGGTGCTCATGGTTGATGGCCAGAAATTTCTTCGCGTCGAACTTGCCATCCCCCCGGTTGCAATGTTCCCAGTCGAAGGCGGCGACGAGCTCGTCGACGGAGAAAACCTCTTGGTCGCCGTGCGACCAGCCGAACCGCGCGAGGTAGTTCAGCACGGCCGCGGGGGCGTACCCCTGGTCGCGATACTGTTCGACGCTGACCGCGCCGTGTCGCTTGGATAGCTTCTCGCCGTTCGGCGCCAACATCATCGGAAGGTGCGCAAACTCGGGCGGCCGCCGGCCGAGTGCTTCATAAAGCAAGATCTGCGGGGGAGTATTCACCATGTGATCGCGCCCGCGGGCCACGAGCGTGATGTCCATCGCGATGTCGTCTACGACTGCGCCGAAGTTGTAGAGGGGAACGCCGTCGCTGCGCAGCAGCACGAAATCTTGCTGTGCCGCGTTGGGAGTCGTCACTTCGCCGAACACTTTGTCGACGTAGGTTACGGAGCCCGACCCAGGCGATCGAAAACGAACGACGAACGGCAGCTCGGGCTCGGGCCTTCGGTCGCGACAGGTGCCCGGATACTTGAACGTCGCTTTCGGGTCGCGCGCTTTGAGCGCCGCGCGCTGCGCCTCCAGCTCTTCCTTGGTGCAGTAGCAGCGGTACGCCTTGCCCTCGTGGATCAGGCGGTCGGCGTATCGGGCGTAAATGGATAGACGTTCCATCTGCCCGTAGGGGCCGCTCGAACCGCCGACCTCCGGCCCTTCGTCCCAGGTCAGACCCAGCCATTTGAGGGACTCGAGGATGACCCGCACGCTATCTTGCGTACTGCGCTCTTGGTCTGTGTCTTCGATTCGCAGAACGAAGACGCCCCGCGTCTTGCGCGCCCAGAGCCAGTTGAACAGTGCGGTGCGCACACCCCCGATGTGGAGGTAGCCGGTGGGCGAAGGGGCAAAGCGGACCCGTGTCGTCACGGCGCGAGAAGTAGCACTCACGAGGGCGATTCGTCACTCGGCACGGTATCCTCGCCGCTCCAGCAGTCCGCCGCGGCACCGAGGAGCTCACCTGAGAGGGCACGAGATGCGCTTTCCGCAAATTTGTATCTTGCACACGCGCACGCGGGCGGTGCCCGGAGGGATCGGTGGTCCGGACGCCGACCATTCGTCCCCAGGCGCCTTAGCCGGGTGGTCCCGCGAGCCGTTGGACCGGAGGGGGCGGGGCGGGCATGGCTAGGCGAGTTTTACCGGACGACCTGAGCAAGCCGCTCGAACGTGCGCTCGGCGACATGATGCCCGTGGTGCTGTCCTGCGCCGGGCTAGTCATTTTCCTCAACGCCGCAGTCGACGCATTCGTCCTGCCCGCGACGGTGCGATGGGGCATCGTGGCGTGCGACATCGGAACGGCGACCTTCTGTCTATTCTTGGCATCGATCTGGAAGCGCTGGTCCGCGGCCCATCGCTACTCCGACCCGATTGCGACGTTCATCGCGTTCGTTCTCGCCGCAGACGCAATCTGGACGATCCATCAGACCGGGGATCTGCTGCGGACGGCAAACCTCGTCCTTCTCATCGTGTGCGCGAGCAGCGTCCTGAGGTCTCTCGTCTGGCTGTTCACGTTGACGTTGGTGGCGGTGAGCGCCTGGTCGCTGGTCGCCGCTCAAGGCAACTCCAGCTCCGCGGTCTTCGCGAACGCCTTCGGCTTGGTGGCCGCCGCCATCACGGCCGGGCTCCTGCACTGGATGCGCGTTCGGACGTACGCGAGGGTCGGGCTCTTGCGCGCGCGCGACCGCGTCCGCGGCGAGCGGCTTCGCGACGCCGTGGCCGCCGCAAAATCCGAGCTCGCGCAGCGCCTCCGAGCGGAGACCGAGGGGGAAAAGCTTCGCGAGCAACTGCTGCACGCGCAAAAGATGGACGCCGTCGGAAGGCTGGCCGGCGGCGTGGCCCACGACATGAACAACATGCTGACCTCGATCACGACCGTGGGGGAGCTCTTGCTCGAGGAGGGACGGCTCGACGACGTGGGGCGCGACGACGTCCGAAGTATCCTCGGGGCCGCCAAGCGCGGTGCGGCGCTCACGCGCAACTTGCTCGCGTTCAGTCGCCGCGGCAAGTACGCGTCCGACGTCCTCGACGCGGGGGGCCTCGTCGATGGCGCGCGTCACTTGCTCCTCCCAATGCTGCCGGCGGAAATCGAGCTGGAAGTCGACCGGCAAGACGGCGACACGCGCGTCGAGGGAGACGCCAATCAGCTCGTGCAAGCGATCGTCAATCTCTGCGTGAACGCGGCCGATGCGATGCCGGACGGGGGCGTCATCCGGATCCGCACTGCGCGCGTGAAGCTCGAGGGTAGCGACGCTCACCGGCGCGCCGTCGCCCCGGGGGAATATCTCGCTCTTTCCGTGCACGACACCGGCGCCGGAATGGATTCGGAAACTCGACGTCTCGCGTTCGATCCGTTTTTTACGACCAAGCCGGAAGCAACCACCTCCGGACTCGGACTCGCCATGGTCTACGGCACCGCGCGGAACCATGGTGGAAGCGCTGAGGTCGAGAGCCGCGTCGGCGATGGAACGACTGTGACGCTCCACTTGCCGTGCGCGGCCGAGAAGAGCGCCATAGAGTCGGTTGCCCCGCCGAGCGGGCGCCGGCCGGATCTCTCCGACCGAACGGTTCTCTTGGTGGACGATGAGCCAAACGTGCGCGCCGCCGCCAAGCGGATTCTCGAGCGGATGGGCCTTCGCGTCCGCGCAGCCGAGAATGGAAGACGCGCCCTCGAGGTGTGGACGTCCGAGGGACCGTTCGACTTGGTCGTGCTCGACATGGCCATGCCGATCATGGGCGGTAAGGAATTCTATTTTCGGCTGCACAGGCTCGCCCCCGAGGCGCGGGTGGTGGTGGTCTCCGGTTTCACCGCCGACAGCGAAGCGAGAGAGGCGCTCGCGGCGGGGGCCACGGGATTCGTCGAGAAACCCTATACGCCGACAGCCCTTTCGCGCGCCGTGCGCGCCGCGCTCGCGCGTGAGCTGCCTTCGCGGGCTCGCGAACTCGGTTCGTGAGCATCCGGTGCGGACCGTGACCCGCGGCCCGGGCGGCTGAATCGGACCTCTCGCAGAGGGCAATTGTCCCAGGAATTCTGCAACGATCCCGGCTAACGTGGCCGTGTGCCACATGTCGGGCCGGTCGGTCGCGTCGCGTTTGCCGTCCTTTGGATCTCCGGCCAAACCACGCTCGTTTTGACGGCACCGCTCCGGCCCGATCGTGCCTTCGGGTTTCGTATGTTTCCGGAGGCGTCCGTCATGGAGATTCACCTCGTGCGAGAAGTGGCCGGCGCCCGGTCGCCCATCTCGCACGGAGAGTGGTCGGCGCGAGACCGGTCCGGCCAGCTTCACCACTTCTCCTGGCACGACCGCGTCCACGACAAGATACTTGCGGCAATCGACACGCCACCCTTCTTCGCCTCGTACGGCCTCGACGCGCAACTCGCGCGGCTGCAGCAAGCACTGGACGATGTCGCCGATCACATTCCCGCCGACGCCGAAACGACGCGGCTCGGCGCGGAAGTCATCGCTCGGAGAAACGGACGCGAGCCAGGTACCGTCACGCTGTTCAGTCACCCGCGGCGGCCTCTCTAGTGCAGCGCCCTCGAGATGGCATCAATGTAGTGGACGGCGGTGCACTCGTGGCGCGCGCCAAGACTTCTGCCTGGCGGTACTAGATGTTCTCCGCGATCCGCCGTTGGCGCGACGAGGTCGGCGACGCAACCGTGCTCGGCGTCGTGCGGGTCGCGCTCGGGCTCCTGCTTTTCGCCAATGCCCTGCGCGCGGCCCGGGAGCTGCAGGACGTCTACTTCGGCGACGTCTTCCACTGGCCGATCCTTCCCGAGGCGATGGTGCCCTCGCGCACCGGATACACGTCGCTGGTCGTCGCCCAGGTGCTTTTGGCCGTGCTCGTCGTCGCCGGTTACTGGGCGCGGACGTCGCTGATGATGAGCGCCGTGGCGGGGACCTACGTCCTCTGTTGCAACCGGCTCGAATTCCATCACAACCGGTGGGCGCTCTTCTGCTTTTCGCTTCTTCTTGCTCTTTCGCCGTGTGACCGGTCCTTCTGCGTAGCCGGCGACCCGGCGAATCTGCGCGTCGGTCCGCTCTGGGCGGCCCGGCTGGCCCAGGTCCAGCTTACGATTATCTATCTTGCGTCAGGCGGTTCGAAGCTCGTCGACGCCGATTGGCGGAGCGGGCGCGTAATCTTCGAACGATTCCGCCTCTTCGGTTACCAGGCCGTCGCGCATGGCGTCCCGCAAGCGCTGGTGGACTGGTTGGGCCAACCGGAGGTCGGGAGCGCGCTCGCGAAGCTCGCCATCGGGACCGAGCTCTTTCTCGCCTGGGGCCTTTGGGGCCGGCGCACGCGTGTTTTTGCCCTCTGGTGGGGAACGTGCTTCCACCTTTTGATCGAAGCCACGAGCCGCGTCGAAGGCTTCACGTGGCTCACCCTTGCCGTCTATGCCCTCTTCGCGACGCCCGACGTACGCGCCCGCAAGCTCTTCTACGATTCGACACGCTTCCGGGGCCGGACGATCGCCCGCGCCGTATCCCTGCTCGATTGGCTCGGACGGTTCGAGATCAAGCCGTGGGCGCCGGATGCCGTGAAGACGGGGCGCGCAGTGGTAATCATGCGACGCGACGGGACGCGAGCGACGGGGCCCGGCGCACTGGCGATGGTAGCGCGCGCAGTCCCGCTTCTGTTTCCACTTTGGGGGCCGCTCGCGTTCATCGCGAGCTTCACCAAAGGGGGCGAGGCAAAACCATCGGCGTGAGGCTCGCGCGCGCCTTACTGCACCTTCTCGCCCTTATCGCTGCCACTCTCCCTTTTGAACGACGGGCAACTGCAGCGCGCGCTCCCGCTCCAAGTCGAGGTTTCCCACGTGGAGCGAAATCGGAGCCTGCACCCACTTGTAAATCGACGCGCTGAAGAGCCGCACGAACCGGCCTACCCACTCTTCCAGCCGATCGACAGGATGCTCGGGGAACACGGCGCGCAGCGCCGTCACCACTTCCGTGGGCGCCATCTTCTCTCCGGCAAAAAGAGCAAAACAGGCGTCGAGAACCGGAAATGGCATGAGCTCCCGCTCGTCTTCTTGGTCTTCGGCAAGCTCCGCCGTGGCCGGCTTCAAGAGCGTGAGACGAATGCCTTCCGCGCGCGTCGTATCGTAGAGCCAGTCGAGCAGGTAGTTCACGACGGTCTTCGGAACGTTGGCAATCACGCTGAGCGCACCCTCGCCGTCGCCGCCGATGGTGACGTAACCGACGGCCTTTTCGCTCATGTTGCTCGTTTGGAGAAATAGGCCCCCAGCGCAGTTGGCCCACGTCCACATGCGCTCGGCGCGCACGCGTGCTTGAACGTTCTGCCGGGCGAGGGCGGTCACCTCCTCGCCGGGCTGGAGCATTTTTTGGACCGCTTCGAGCTCCCGCTCGAATGCTTCGTCGATGGAAACGACGATGAAAGGAGCGTCCAGATCCAGCGCCACCTGTTCGGCGGCTGCACGCGTCACCGTCGAGGAGTAGCGGGTGGGCATGTAGAACGCGCGCAAGATGTCCCTCGCCTTCGCACTGCGATCGCCCTCGGGCAAGTGGCGCCACCGCTTGTCGATCCATCGCCGCGCGACGGCGAGCACGAGCAGGCTGTCGCGGCCGCCCGACAGGGCGACGCCGATCGTCTTGAAGGACCCGATTTTCTCGAAGTAGTCCCCTACTCCGAGTGCGAGGGCGTCGAGCAGCTCTTCGCAGAACGCGTCGCGCGGCGACACGGCAGGGCTTTGGGCGGGCAGAAAGAAGCTTCGGTTCGCCGGGACGACGAACGTGAGGGCTTCCCGGCCTCCGGTAGGCGCGTCGATTCGTACGTGAACCGGCTTCGTGGCTGCATCCATCGAGGCCTCCTGGTCCTCGCGCCACGTCGTGTTCTCCGTGCGAAGCCGCCGTGTCCGATCGAGATCGAGCGTCACCGCCTCCACCCCCTCCCGGAAGCGCTCCGCGGCGAGGACCAGTCGCCCGTTCTGCGCGACGAAGCCGCCGCCGTCGAAGACGAGGCCGTCGTTCGCGCCCACGAGGTTCACGTAGACGACCGTCGTCTGGCAATCGGCGGCGCGCGTGGCGAGCATTTCGCGCCTGGTCTCTGCGATGCCGAGCCGGAACGGCGATGCGCTGACGTTCACGACGATCTCGGCGCCCGCATAAGAGCGCCGGCGCATGGGTCCGTCGGGCGACCAGACGTCCTCGCAAACCTCGAGCGAAATCGTTCCGAAATCGAGATCGAAGACGAGATCGCCGAACGGAACTCCGCCGACTGTGTCGTAGAGACCCGGTGCGCCGCGAGCGAGCGTGCGCGCTTCGTAGAACACGTTGTAGAGGGGAAGCTTTTCCTTCGGAACGAAACCCCAAACCCGCCCACCGAGGACGAGAGCAGCGACATTGTAGAGATGGGACCCGCGGGCGATGACGAGGCCGATCGCGCTCGCGCACGAAAGGCGTTCCGTCTCACGCGCGAAGCGGAGCAGCTCCTCGCGCTGGGCTTCCACGAACGACCGCCACTGGACGAGGTCCTCGGGCGGATAGCCGCCGATCACCTGCTCGGGCAGAGCGACCAATGTAGCCCCGTCGGCGGCGGCGATTCGCGCCAGGGCCACGGCGCGATCGACGTTGGACCGGCACGCCCCCACCGTGGCATTGACGTTGGCGAGGGCGACGCGCACGAGTCTCATCACTGCGACCAGCGACGATCCTACTACACGAGGTCACTCCTCGGGGCTTACCTCGAGCATGTTGGGGGCGAGATTGATGACATACGACGTGCTTATGGCGCCCGTGAGCTGGAACGTCGAGAGGATTTGATCGCCGTTCAAGTCGCCGTTGGCCGTCGCCGTGAAGCTGTCGCCCGGCTGCGACGAGCCACTCACGGCATACCCGTACATGAAATACTGCGGCTCGTCGATCGTGAAGTGCAGGCACGCAAATCCGGAGTTGGTGGCGGAGTCGGCGTTCCAATCGGCCAGAGAGGATTGGTATTTGTGCCCCGCGATCGCCGAGGCCGCGCTGGGAACGGTCTGGGTAGCACTGCCGCATAGGGCGCGCGCAAGACCGGTCGAAGCTCCCTGGCCGAGAACGGGAGACGCCATCTTTTCGTTCTCGTAGGCAATCACCGCAGCGTTCGCCATTCGGCCGAGCGCGTTGCGCGCCTCTACGGTTTTCGCACTGGCGATGTACTTTCGAACGCCATAAGCAGCGAGCGTCGAGAGGATGCCGATGATCACGACGACTATCATCAGTTCGATCAGCGTGAACGCACGACGGTCTCGACGACGCCGAACATGATGAAACGACAGACCCCTCACTATCGCTTAGGATAGCGCCCGAGTCAGCGACATGTCCAGGGCCGGCCTTTCGGATGGTGGCCGCAACAACCTCTTTTAGAACGTATACCGCAGACCCGCCGCCACGTCCCACATGAGGGGCACATCGGCCGAATCCGCGAATTTGGCGAACCCTTGCGCCAAACGGGGTCCCCCTTGCAAGGTAAGGGCGAGATGCCGGTCGCGCGCATACCACTCGACCCCGACCTTCGCGCCGAACGAAGCTCCCAGGCTCTCGGCGTGGCGGAATCCAAGGTACGCGAGGGCGTCGTGCGGCACCTGCGCGGAGAGCGCGCCCACATCGGCCTGAACGAACACGCCAAAGCGCCCGATGCGCGGACCCACCCGAATCCCACCCCCAAAACCCCACAAGGGAAATGCGCGCGCGTCCGAGGCGCTCTCGGACTCGCTCGTATTGGTAAACGCGAGGTCTCCCTCGCCGAAAATCATCAGCCAGGAAAGGAGCTCGAAGCCGAGCTGCGCGTGCATGAACGACGCTGGCGGAGCCACGTGGCGGAATTGCCCCCCAAACACGAGTACGCCGAGCGTCGACTCGAGGACCAATCCCTTGTGGCCCGGCCTCGAGGGAGGCTCCTCGGCCGGCATTCCGCCGGCTTCGACGGAGGGGGCGCCGGGGCCCTTTGTCTCCACGGACGGAGGCTGCGGTGCGATCTCGATGTTCGCGTCCGGAGCTCGCGCTACGTCCTCGGCCGCCGCCGGCGCAGGCACCAGCACGAGGCAAAGCCCGAACGCGAACGCGCGCACGTATCGACGGTACAACACGGGGTCGATGAAGAGAATGTCACAAGGAGTCCGCGAAACGGGAGTTTTGCGGCCTATCCCCTATCCAGCGTGGCGTTCTCTTGATTACGGTGTCGGACGCTGGCTCTACCTTCGCAACCCGGCGTTCCCGCCTTCCTGACGGTTCGAGGGGGCACGCCGACCCACAATTCACGAGTCCAGGGCGCGCAATGCGTTCGCTCCGACGAGGGCGTGCTCGACGACCGCCGGCAGTTCGTCGATGAGCAAGAGCTCCCAGTTCCCCGCTACGCCGCCCCGAAAGGCGAGGCCGTACCAGCCCGAGCCGAGCGCCGTCAGTCGAGCGAACGCTTCGTCGGCGTCCAGACCGAGCAGGACGTGTCGCCCGGCACCTCGCACCCAAACGCGCGCTGACGTCAGAGCGCCGAGCGCGTCGCCGACGCGTTCGATGAGATTGCGGCTCGAAATCGATGGGATCGCAGCTTGGAGCATACCTGCCTCCGTTCCCCGAGCGACTACCAAGGTCGGCCGCACGTGGCCAAGTTCGGGGCGGCGCCTCTTGGCGGCGCCGCCCGGATGGGGGCGGGCTACTTGAGCAGCCAGCCCAAGAGCATGCGTTTGGTCGCGGCGCGACCGACGGCGGCGATCGAGTCGACCAGCGGGATGCCCTTTGGGCAAACTTCGACGCAGTTCTGGGCTTTTCCGCATCCTTCGATGCCCCCCGCCCCCATGACGGCGTCGAGCCGCTCGTCCGCGTGCATCTTGCCGCTCGGGTGCAGATTGTAGAGTCGCACCAAGCTGATCGCGGCGGGACCAATGAAGTCGCTGGTCGGGTTGACCTGGGGACAAGCCTCGAGGCAGCAGCCGCAGGTCATGCATCGCGACAGGGCATAGGCCGTTTCCTGGTCCGACGGCGCTTGGCGCGGACCGGGCCCGAGCGCGTGGGAGCCGTCGAGATCGATCCACGCCTTCACGCGCTTGAGGTCCTCGAGCATTCTCGAGCGGTCGACCACCAGATCGCGGACCACCGGGAACTTGGTCATCGGTTCGAGCGTGATCGCCTCCCCTTGCGGTGCGATTCGGTCGATCATGGCGCTGCACGACTGACGCACGCGCCCGTTGACAATCATCGTGCACGAGCCGCACACCTCTTCGAGGCAGACGCAATCCCACACGACCGGTGCGACCCGTTGGCCGCCGACGGTGATGGGGTTGCGCTGAATCTCCATGAGCGCGCTGATGACGTTCATGTGAGGCTTCCAAGCAAGCCGAAAGTCCTGCCAGTAGCTGCCCTTTCCAGGGCCATCTTGGCGCTTGACTTTGAGGTTCACGGTGCGCGCGTCGGGCATGCGTCGGCTTTCTGCCTCAAGGTTTCGAAGGGGGACTTGCCGGCGCCTGCGGCTCCTCGCCTGCCTTATGGGAGATTCTGGTCCGGGGGGGTTCCGAGCCGCCCGCGGCCCCACTGGCGGCCCCCGCGGTCTCGTATTTGCGGGGCCGCGGGCGCACGAGGCTGACGTCGACTGCGTCCGTCACGTGCACCGACTGTCCGAGGAGCGCATAGTCGAATTCGCGCACGTAGCGGACCGAAGCCGGGCTCCCGTTCGACGCTTCTCGGTGGAAAGCGAGGGTCGTTCGCAGCCACTTTGCGTCGTCGCGTTGCGCGAACTCCGGCTTGAAATGGGCTCCGCGCGACTCGTCGCGATTGCGGGCTCCGAGCGCGATGACACGCGCCAGCACGATCATGTTGTGGAGGTGCCGCACGAACTGCGCCCCTTGATTCATACTGCCCCTCGTGCTGTCGGTCACGCCCACGCGGCGCGCGCGCTCGTCTATTTCTTCGATCTTCGCGAGCACGCGGTCGAGCAAGCCGTTGTGGCGCTCGATGGTGCAATCGACCAGCATCGTTTGCGCGAGCTCCCCGTGCAGCTGGTACGCGTTCTCCTCGCCGTCCATCGACACGATGGCCTGAAACTTCTTCTCTTCGCGCTTCTGCGCTCGGTCGAAGAGTGACGACGGCAAGTCCCAAGCGCTCCTCGCGAGGTTCTTGCGGTAGGCGGCGATGGCGGGGCCTGCGATCATCCCGGCCCATAGACACGAAAGGAGGGAGTTGGCTCCGAGTCGGTTCGCCCCGTGATACTGGTAGTCGACCTCACCGGCCGCATAGAGGCCGGGGATGCTCGTCGCCTGGTTGCGCGGGGAGCCCGCCGCGATCGAGCCGTCCGACGCGCGCTCGAAATCGACCCAGAGGCCGCCCATCGAATAATGCACGGCGGGAAAGACACGCATCGGGTTCGTATACGGGTCCTCGGCCACGAACTTTTCGTAGATCTCGAGGACGCCTCCGAGCTTCTTGCGCAACACTTCGCGCGGTAGGTGCGTCACGTCGAGGTAGACTTCGTTTTCGTTCTTGCCGCTCTTGGGGTCGTAAACGCCGCGCTTCTCGTGGAAGCATTTCTTGAAGAGTTCTCGGCTCGCGATGTCGCGCGGGACCAGATTGCCGTAACCCGGGTACTTCTCCTCGAGAAAGTAATCGCGTCCGCTCTCGGGAACGTCGCGACCGGGGCGGCGCTCCGAAGAGTCCCTCGGCACCCAGACCCGGCCCCCCTCGCCGCGCACGCTCTCCGAGATGAGGCGCAGCTTGTCGGCCCCCGGAATCGCCGTCGGATGGACTTGGATGAACTCGCCGTTCGCGTAGCAGGCACCCTGCAAATACGCTTCGCTCGCAGCGGTCCCCGTGTTGATGACGCTATTGGTCGATCGGCCGAACACGATGCTGCATCCGCCCGTGGCCAGGCACACGGCGTCTGCCGGGAATGCTCGAACCGCAGTGGTCTTCAGGTCTTGCGCGACGATGCCCCTGCAGGTCCCGCCGTCGTCGACGACGAGCGCCAGAAAGTCCCACCACTCCAGCTTTCGGACCATTTTCTCGCCGGGAACGCGCTCGCCCTTGTCGTCTTCGACATCGACCGTCTCCCAGCGCCGCACTTGCTCGTCGAGCGCGTAGAGGAGCTGCTGGCCGGTCGTGGCACCGGCAAACGCCGTCCTGTGAAAGAGCGTTCCTCCGAAGCGACGGAAGTCGAGCATTCCTTCGGCGGTGCGGTTGAAGGGAACCCCCATGCGATCGAGCATGAAAACGATGCCCGGCGCCGCGTCGCACATCCCTTTCACCGGCGGCTGCTGCGCGAGAAAGTCGCCGCCGTACACTGTCTCTTCCAGGTGGACCTGCGGCGAATCCCCTTCCCCCTTCGTATTCACGCTGGCGTTGATCCCGCCCTGCGCGCAGACGGAGTGGGAGCGCTTGACCGGCACGAGCGAGAAAAGGTCGACGGGCACCCCCTCCTCGCAGAGTTTGATGACGGTCATGAGCCCAGCAAGACCCCCGCCGACGACGATCACTCGCCTAACTTTTCCGGATTCGCTGCGGGTCACCGATTTGGCGGACGCCATGGGCCACCCGGGCACGTAGGGGAAAGCGCTCAGCGTGTCAACGTCACGAAAATTATGCGTCCCGGAACGTCTCCGGGCCTTTCTCCTGCAGCGAGAGTGCGGCGTGCACCGCCGCGCGTATTTGCTCCCGCCGCTCGGCCGACAGCGGCGCACCGCTGAACTCGGCGAGCTCGAAGTTATTGTACGCGCGACCCCCCGCCGTGCGCACGAGCGACCGGACGATCTGCGCCCCCTGTTGAAAGACCTCGAGGGCGATTGCCAGCAAGATCCCAGGGCGATCGGGGGCTTCGACGAATAGGGCGGACAGGCCGTCCTCGTCGACCTCGTCGAAGCGGACCTCTACCCGGGCGCCACCCGACGACGGAGCCGCAGCCGTGCGGGACGCGATTTGCTCTACCGACACGTTGCCGGAGAGGATCGCGCTCAAGACCTCCCCGATGGAGGCCGCTTCGTCGTCGTCGATCGATGCCTTGTCGTCCGCGTTCGCGCGCCGAACCCAGACGAGATCGACCGCTTCGCTGCCGCCGCCCGGCACTATCCGCGAAAAAACGAGCGCCGTGATGACGTCCAGGCGATGGGACACGAGGGCCGCGGCAACCGCGGACAGGAGGCCCGGCCGATCGTCGGCCACGACGCACAGGGCGGCGCTTCCGTCGGCCAGCGTCCGCCACACTTCCGCGTAGGCCGGTCGCTTTCCCCTGCGAAAGCAGACCGCGGCGTGCTTCGCGGTGGTGCGCGGATCGAAGAGAACGCGGTAGCGCGCCGGCATCGAGGCCGAGAACGTCTCGGCGAAGCCCGCGGGGGGCTCGCCCGCGCCGGTCGCTTCCGCGCCGCTCCAGTCGAACTCCGTCC